>Ga0157363_1000198_pt1 | contig 46716 bp, 40 predicted proteins | sample AttsexASBM1_FD_111477 | JGI IMG/M metagenome (GOLD analysis project Ga0157363, IMG submission 111477) | Fungus gardens microbial communities from leaf cutter ant in Ribeirão Preto, State of São Paulo, Brazil - Atta sexdens ASBM1 | ecosystem: Host-associated > Fungi > Mycelium > Unclassified ... | reverse complement strand
GTCGCCAGCAGCGGCCAGAACAACGGTGAACTCGGTCTGCTCTTCAGCCGGAGCTGCACCAGCAGCCGGACCAGCAGCAGCAACTGCTACTGGAGCAGCAGCGGAAACGCCCCACTTCTCTTCGAGAAGCTTGGAAAGTTCAGCAGCTTCGAGAACGGTAAGAGCGGACAGCTCTTCAACAATCTTTGCCAGATCGGCCATGGTCTTATCCTAAGTGATGCACTGTTTGAATGGGTTCAAGCCTACGCCGCAGCGTTGACCTTACTCTTAAGCGGCTTCGCCGGTCTTGGCATAGGCGCCGAAGACGCGAGCAAGCTGGCCTGCCGGAGCCTGAACAACACCTGCGATACGCGTAGCCGGGGTCTGAATCATACCCACCAGCTTTGCACGCAGTTCGTCCAGAGACGGCAGCTCGGCAAGTGTCTTGATTCCATCGACGTCAAGCGTCTGGGAACCAAGGGAGCCACCGAGCACTACAAGCTTGTCATTCGTCTTGGCGAACTCGACGATCACCTTTGCAACTGCGACCGGATCCTCAGACCAAGCCAGGGCCGTTGGCCCCTTGAGCAGCGGCGCAATGCCGTCGAATTGGGTCCCATCCAGAGCGCGGCTGGCCAGCCGGTTCTTCGCAACCTTGTATGTCGCACCTGCCGCACGAATGCGTCGACGCAGCTCCGTCACATCAGCAACCGTCAGACCCTTGTTCTGGGTGACGACAACCATGGACGTGCTGTTGAACACATCGGCGAGGAACTCGACAAAGGCCCGCTTTTCCGTACGGTCCAAAACCTGTCTCCTCGTCAGTCCGGAACAATCCGAACCAAGTTACCCATGAGATATCCCCACATATGGAAATATCCCGCTCGCCTGTCCACAGAAGTGAGCGAACCCAGCGCATCGTGGCAGAACCACTGAAACACTGGCGCCCCGCCTGACGCTCGCCGCTTCAAGAGAAGCATTTAAAACATCAAAGATGTTACGTGCGGTCTTGGACAGGTTTGGAAGCAATCTGCAAGCAGACCACCCCTACGCCACCACGCCGAAGCGTAGTGTCATTCCTTGTTGGGGGCCTTCTATAGAAAGCCCCCGCTTCAATCAAGCCTCGAAGCTGGATACGTCAACGCGGACGCCTGGGCCCATCGTAGAAGACAATGCGGCCTTCTTCATGTAGGTACCCTTGGCGCCAGACGGACGAGCCTTCTGCACGGCGTCAACGAGAGCATTGATGTTCTCGATCAACTTGGCTTCATCAAAGGAAGCCTTGCCAACGCCAGCATGAACGATACCAGCCTTTTCAGCGCGATATTCAACCTGGCCGGACTTGGCTGCCGTAATGGCACCCTTAACGTCCATGGTCACCGTCCCCAGACGCGGGTTCGGCATCAGACCACGTGGGCCAAGGATCTTACCAAGACGACCAACCAGAGCCATCATGTCAGGCGTTGCAATGCAGCGGTCGAAGTTGATTTCGCCAGCCTGGATCTTTTCAGCCAGATCTTCTGCACCGACGACTTCTGCACCAGCTGCCAGGGCTTCTTCAGCCTTGGCACCACGTGCGAACACGCCAACGCGAAGAGTCTTGCCCGTACCGTTCGGAAGGGAGATCAGACCACGAACCATCTGGTCAGCATGACGTGGATCGATGCCAAGGTTCAGAGAGATTTCGATCGTCTCGTCGAACTTAGCCTTGGCGTTGCTCTTTACCAGAGCCACAGCTTCGGAAAGTGCATACGGCTTGTTACGCTCGACAGTTGCCTGTGCGGCGTTCAGACGCTTGTTCTTTGCCATGGTATCAGCCCTCCACCACGTTCAGGCCCATCGACTTGGCGGAACCGGCGAGCATGCGCACGGCACCGTCGATGTCGTTGGCGTTCATGTCCTTGAACTTCGTCTCAGCGATTTCGCGAAGCTGAGCCGTCGTTACGGAACCAACCGCAGCGGCCTTGCCAACAGTCTGGCTGCCCTTGGAAATCTTGGCTGCCTTCATGAGGAAGTACGTGTTCGGCGGGGTCTTCGTGATGAAGGAGAACGTACGATCTGCATAAGCGGTGATGACGACCGGGATCGGCATGCCTGGCTCAAGCTGCTGCGTCTTGGCGTTGAACTCTTTGCAGAACTGCATGATGTTCAGACCGCGCTGACCCAGTGCCGGACCTACCGGCGGAGACGGGTTGGCCTTACCAGCCGGAATCTGAAGCTTGATGTAGCCAACAACTTTTTTGGCCATATCCGGGACTCCCTTTTGTTTCGTTCCCGAACCGCGGTTTAACGGAGTCGGCTGACCCGGCTCCTCCCGCGTTCGAAGTGAGGCGGTCCCCTAGACCGCTTTCACCTAGTGCGTCAAGCTTTTATCCGCATGGTCGCCGCGCAGATCATTGTCGAGTGCAGATTCATGGTTATCGATACCTGCGACAGGCTGCGGCTTATGAAGACCCTCATACTGGAAAGCACCAAACGGATCGATCTGCTTCACACCAGGCAATTCGCTGGCATCCCAACCACCGCCGAGTGCTCTGACAAGACGGACCGTCGCCTGGATCTGGGAGGTCTGTGTCTGCACGAGCGCGAGACGCGCTTGGAGGGCATCCTGCTGCGCCACAAGAGCATCGAGGTAGTTTGAAAGACCACCCGTATAGAGAGCCATCGTCATACTCTGTGTGCGGAGGGCGGCTTCCACAGCGCGCTGCTGCTGATCCTGAGCAATCTTGTACTGCCCGCTCTGCGTCAGACCGTTTTCCACGTCCTGAAAGGCAGACAGAACAATCCCGCGATAATCATCCACGGTTTCCCGATACTGAGACCAGGAGCGCTGAAGAGCTGCCCTTCGCAGACCACCAGTAAAAGCAGGCTCGACCGCTTGCACAGCGATCTTCCAGAAGGCGCGTGAGATGCTCGCCAAGTCAAAGCCACCATCCTCAAAGCCGCCCTCTGCACTCAGAGTGATATGGGGATAGAAAGCCGCACGGGACACACCAATCGCCCTGGAGGCAGCAGCCATTCTACGTTCGGCGGCAGCAATATCCGGACGACGCTCCAGCAGAGAGGACGGTATGCCGGGATTTACCTTCACGGCCCCGAAATGCATTTTCACATCGCGGACAGGTGCGATGTGAAAACCTGCGGGTGCCGTATTCAGCAACACCGCAATCGCATTTTCCATAACGCGGCGCTCAGCCACCAGATTGCTCTGGGCGGCCATGGCTGAATAGAGCTGGTTTTCGGAACGGGACACATCGAGACCCGCGCCAATTGCCCCCGCCTGTCGCAGTTCGGTAATTTCTACGGCTGCCCGGAAGTAATGAATCGAATCTTCATAGACAGCATTCTGTGCATCCAGACCGCGCAGTGCGATATAATCGCTTGCCAGTTCCGCTTCGAGGCTCAACTTTGCGGAAGCGTATTCAGCGGCCGTCGCCTGCGCGAGATTTTTTTCCATTCGGGTTGAATTGCGAATGGAATCCCAGAAATCCGGTTCCCATGTGGCAGCGCCGCTATAGGCCTGATTGGATTCATAGACGAGAGAAGAGCTTGTTCGCGGGTTATTATACAACCGCCCGATAGAGCCCTTGTTGTCGCTCATGTGAGCGGAACCCGTGAGCTGCGGATACAGCTTGCTTTCGGCCTCTCTCGCAACATCACGCGCCTGCGTGAATGCCTCCGCCGCAGCCTGCAGGTCTGGATTAACCTGCAGCATCTTGGTTTCCATCTCGTTCAGGATGGGGTCATGGAACACCGTCCACCAATCGCTGCGAAGCGTATCGTCCGCAGGATGAGCATTGCCCATCACTCCCTTGCCTTCCCACCCTTCAGGATAAAGGAATTTCTGAGGATGGTACTCAGGCGCCAGATTGCAGGACGCCAACCCTATGGACAGAACACCTGCCAGCGCGGTCGCGACATGGCGGCGCGGACGCGAAAAATACCCGCCCTTCAGATCGGTCAGTCTCATCAACGGGATCCAGCCTCATCCGGATTGGCATCATGCGCACGCACTGATTTCTGATCCTCTTCCTGCTGGGCCTTCGTCGGAACATTGTAACCCGGCGTCGTCGGCACGACGCGGACCTCATCCCCTTCCAGCAGATCAGCAGTCGGGTTGGCAATAAGCTGGTCATTCTTCGTCACACCACTCAGGATCTGAACAGTCGTGCCAAAGTTGATCCCAACCGTCACATTTACCAGATGCACATGTCCGTTAATGACCTTAGCGACCTGCATGCCCTGGGCACGGAAAATGATCGCACCTTCGGGAAGAATCAGGATGTCAGGATTACCCGGTGCCGAAATATGCGCGGTAGCATAGGAATTCGGCCAAAGAAGATTATCCTCGTTGCCGATCGTTAATTCAGTCGTCACCGTACGGGTTGCGGCGTTGAATGCATTCGCCGTCGCAAGGAATGTCGCGCGGAAAAGACGACCCGGATACTGCGGGACCGACAAGTCAGCCGTGATCTTTGGTGAAATTACGCTCGCAAAGTCCTGCGGAACAGAGACAAACACGCGCATACGATGCACATCTGCCACCGAGAACAGCTCAGACGCCGACCCCCGTGAATTCACGTTGCCGCCCCCCGCATTCACGTAGTCACCGACGTTCACCAGACGGGACGTCACGATCCCATCAAACGGCGCAACAATCTTCTTGAAGTCTTCCAGAGCCTGAAAACGCTCGACTTCATGTTCGGCCGCTTCAAGCTCAGCTTTCTGCGCCGCAGCATTCGCAGCCTGAACGTCAACTTCCTGACGCGAAACAGCCTGCGTTCCCTTCAGCGCTGTCCAGCGCTTCGTTGTGATGACAGCAAGGTTATACCGGGCAAGGATGACGTTGTAATGCGCCTTGGCAGCCTCGAACTGGGCATCGATGCTAGGGGTGCTGATTTCAGCGAGAACATCTCCGCGCTTCACATGCGCGCCGTAGTCCTTGTACCACATTTTCACATAGCCAGAGACCTGCGCGTAAATGGGCGCCTCATACCACGCTGCAAGATTGGCAGGCAGATCGACCTGACGTGTTTTAGGTCCGTCCTGCGGAGAAATCAGCGTCACCGGCGGAACAGCCGCATCCTCTGTGACGCCGGACAGAGAATGGTAATGCACGCCACGCTCGATGATGCCCCAAGCCGCCAGAATAATGGCAACCAGAACGACACCCAGCAGGATCAGCCTGTTACGCATAGCGCTTCCACCCTTCGGTTCTTGCCCGTGAGGCATCATCTGCCCCTGTTCAGAAGAGTGGTTCACGCGCGGTCTCCTTCAGGCCCAGCAGGCCGCTTGTAATGGATCAGGGCAAAAACACAGGGCACGAACAGCAACGTGGCGATCGTTGCGACCAGCAGGCCGCCAATCACGGCCTTGCCCAGAGGAGCGTTGGAAGAATTGCTAATCGACATCGGGATCATACCGATCATCATGGCAAGTGCCGTCATGAGAACAGGACGGATACGCTCGTAGCCGGCTTCGAGAGAGGCCAGAAGAACGTCTCCATGATGATCCAGCCGCTCACGGGCGAAGGACACCACAAGAATGGCATTCGCCGTCGCGGTACCCATACACATGATGGCACCCGTCAGGGCCGGCACGGACAACGCGGTATGCGTCAGGAACAGGCTCCAGGAAATGCCGCCCAGTGCGCCCGGGAGCGCCGTAATGATAACGAACGGATCAAGCCAGGACTGAAAGTTCACCACAATAATCAGGTAGACTAGAGCGATAGAGAGCGCGAGGCCGCCGATAAGCTGCACATATGCATCATTCATCGTCACGGCCTGCCCGCGCACTGCAAGGGTAGATCCATGAGGCAGGTTCTTGCGTTCGCTATCGACAATCCGGTTCACAGCCCGGGAAAGCGTACCCAGATCCGTACCTTCCGGAGCAGCGTAAATGTCGAACACGGGCATGATGTTATAATGCGACACTTCAGCAGGCGTACCCGTCTGCTTCAATTCGGTCAGAGCTCCCAAGAGCTGAGGCGTCTGGTTCGTCGGGTTGCCATCCCCCTTGTCGACGGGAACGATTTCAAGATCATTCATCGTCTGAAGGTAGTTCGCAGGCGTCTGCACATCGATGAGCTGTGATGTCCCCTGTGCATTCAGGTAGTAGGTCTGGCCAACCTGGGCGCTACCTGACAGCGTCACGAGAGAGTTCAACGCGACGTCCTGCTGGGTGATACCCGTTCCAAGAGCAAAGCTTCGGCGATTGTTGACCATCAAGGTCGGCTGCGTCATCGGCTGCTGCACCGATACATCGGCAACACCCGGAATATGACGGAGCTTCTTGGCAAGACGGGCTGCGAAGTCGAAGTTCGCCTGAAGATCACGACCGGAAATCTGCACGTCGATCGGCGATGGCAAGCCGAAATTCAGAATCTTCGCCGTCATGTCGCCTGGCTGGAACGTAAAGATCGTTCCCGGGAAAGCCTCGGTCAGTCCCTTACGAATCTTCTGACGATATTCAGGAATCGGGCTTTCATCGTCCTTCAGCTGGATCGTAATGTCACAATCCTGCGCACCCGTCGTCGGAGAGGGCACCATTGCCTGATTCAGCTGACTGAACGGGAGACCACAGTTATTGACAACATTCTCCACCTTACCCGGCAGGATGCTGCGCAGACGCTTTTCCGCCAGTCCCGCGATCTTCCCGGTCTCCTCAATACGCGTACCCACTGGCGCGCGCATGTGCATCTGGATCGTTCCGGACTTGATCTCCGGGAAGAAGTCCTGCCCGACGAACAACAGCAGCGCCATGGAGGCCACAGCTGCAAGCAGGAACATGGTTACGAACCGACCACGGATAGCGATCAGTCCAGATAGAATACCCTTGTAATGCTCACGGAAACTTGTGAAGCGACTTTCAAAACCACGCTGGAAGCGTCCAAAGAAACCCGGCTTACGATGATGCCACTCCGGATCACGATGCATCTTCACCTGAGCCGGCAGCAGCCAGTTGGCCATCGTCGGCACCAATGTCCGGGACAGGATGAACGAAGCAATCATTGCGAAGATGATGGCTTCAGCCATCGGCATGAACAGCCAGCCCGAAACACCTGTCAGTTCAAACAGCGGCAGCCAGACGATACAGATACAGGTCGTCGAAACGAAGGTCGGAACAACGATCTGGTTGGACGCATCGATGATGGCCGTCTCCAGCTCTTTGCCCATTTCAAGGTGGGCATCGATATTCTCGATCATGACCGTTGCGTCATCCACGAGGATACCAACCGCCAGCGCCAGGCCACCCAGTGTCATGACATTAATCGACTGCCCGGCGATGCTGAGACCGATCATGGATGACAGCATCGCAAGCGGAATGGATGTCGCCACAATGATCGTCGAACGCCACGACCCGAGGAAGAGCAATACGGTCAGACTGGTCAGGATCGCAGCCGTGATCATTTCACGAACCACGTCAAACACGGATTCCTTCACGAAGCCTGACGCGTCCGTCAGTACGTTCAGGGTCGTTCCTGCTGGAAGGGTAGCCTTGATCTGAGGAAGCAGAGCTTTCACACCCGCCACAACGGACAGCGTGGACGCATCGCCGCTTTTGAGGATGACAATGAGAACGGCCTGCTGGCCTTTCACGAGAACCGCGTTGATCTGAGGCGGACCGCCCCTGTGCACCCAGGCAACATCGCGCAGATAGATAACCGAGTTACCAACCTGCTTGATTGGCATCTTGTTAAAGACGGACAGATCGAGGGGGGTGGAGTTGGTTTTCACCATCCAGTCAATCGAGCCGACTTTCTGATCACCGGCTGGCAGGACGATATTCTGCCGGTTCAGGGCATTGGCAACGTCCTCTGGTGAAAGACGATGCGCAAGAAGCTTGATGGGATCAATATCCACCATGATGTCCGGCGCAAGACCACCATACGGATTTGGAATCGCCGCACCGGCAACCGGCACCAGCGCAGGCCGGATCAGGTTGGACGCCATGTTGTAGATTTCCGACCCGGACATGGTCGAATTATTCACCTGAAGCGTCAGAACCGGGACTGACGAGGCATCCAGGGCAATAATGAGTGGGGGGGTCGCACCAGTAGGCAACTGCTTGATGACTGTCTGGGACACAGAAGTGATCTGTGTCTGGGCAACAGCAGTATTGGTTCCTGGCTGGAAGAAGACCTTGACGATACCGCGTCCGTAATAAGACGAACTTTCAATATGTTCGATATTACTGACCGTCGCTGTCAGGGATCGCTCGTAATAATAAACGATACGCCCGGACATATCTTCCGGCATAAGCCCGGTATAGGACCAGACAATCGCAACAATCGGAATCTTGATGGAAGGAAAGACGTCCGTCGGAGTCGAAACAATCGCCTTGACCCCGAAAATCAGGATCATGATCGACAGAACTACGAACGTATAAGGCCTCTTGAGGGCAGTTACGACGATGGCATTCATGCGCCTGCTGTGCTCCTGTTCCTGAATGACAGAAGTTGCACGGCTGCGTCAGTCTTGGTCAGTCTCAACGGGCGTCCCCTTCAAATTGAGACAAGTCATACCGGACATATGTGGTGCGACAAGCAAAATTGAGTTTAAGAACGCCCGGATTCAGCCCTGAAATAGAAATGTCATGTAATATTGATGGGATGATCCGAGCCGCTTCGGCCTGAAAAATGAATGGTGAATACTGATCCGACCATCTCCCTGTTCGGCCGATAGGCACTGATTTTTAGGGAAGCCCCATGCAAATCCACGATGGCGGAAACCAGACTCAGGCCAAGACCACTTCCGGGAATGTGACGACTTTTGTCTGACCGGTAAAAACGCCCCAGAACCGCCCCACGCTCGTCCTCCGCAATACCGATACCCGTGTCATAGACCTTGAGCCACGCACACCCGGCTTCATCCCGCCCGGCGATCAGACCGACTTCGCCCCCGGGTGGCGTAAACTTGATTGCGTTATCCACCAGATTGGCGAGAACCTCGTTCAGCAGATCCGTATCACCATACAGCGGAATCGGGCTATCGATGCCACTGACCGTGAGGGCCAGACCCTGCGTCTCGGCAATCGGTTCATACAGGTCTGCGATTCCTGCAATCAGTTCAGACAGATCCATGCTCGTGAATCCGGCCCGACGACGTCCGTTCTCGATTTCACCAATCCGCAGCAACGCCGTGATAACGGAAAAGCACTGATCCAGATCCTGCGTGGCGCGAAGGATAATCGACTTGAGATGCTCTGGGTCATCCTGGGAGGACAACGCCCGCTCAAGGCGTGCACGAACACGCGCCAGAGGTGTCCGCAGGTCGTGGGCGATATCATTCCCTACGTCACGAATTTCATCCAGAAGATGCTCAAGCCGGTCCAGCATCCGGTTCACAGCACCCGCCAGACGCTCAATATCATCCCACTCTCGCCCTGCAGGCAGACGCTCATGCAGATCGCCCGCCATGATGCGCTCGATCGCCTGCCGCATCTCCTTGACGCGCCCCAATGCCCGATGACTGAGAAACAAGCCGGCCAGTAGAGCAAACAGCACCATCGGAATAACCGAAATCAGAGCGGCACGCTTGATGATATAACGCAACTCATCTGCCATATGCATCGAACGGGCCAGGACGAGGATACGGTCTCCGCTGGCACCATCCGGACCGGGCACTTCGATCGCCAGGTAACGCATTTCGTACGGTGTATCCCCTGGAGGAGCGACGGTGAGCCGACGCGTCCGGTCAGATACGTCCAGCCCTTCGGGCCAGTGACGGATATCTCCAACAATCCGGTTATGGTTCAGATCAAACAGACTGGCGCCATTCAGGATGACACGCAGATCCGTCTTGCTGCGTTCACGAACCTCATCTTCAAGACGCTCAGGACTTTCCTGCACCAGAAGCGCAGCTTCACGCCGCAGCAGATCGCTGGAGCGCGCGCTCTCATATCCGTTCATCTGGGCGTAAACGAGCCCGAACTGAAGCAGGATACCGCCGATCATCGCTACCACGAACGCCAGCGTCAGGCGGAACGTGGCGGTCCGGAAAATGTCAGTCCGATACACGCAGACTGAACCCTGCACCACGAATGCTGTGGATCAACGGAGGTTCACCCGCGACATCAATCTTGCGTCGAAGCTTGCCGATATGCACGTCCACCAGATTGGTCTGAGGGACAAAGCGGTAGTTCCAGACATCCTCCAGCAGCATCGTACGCGTCAGAACGGTTCCCGGCCGACGCATCATATATTCCAGCAGCCGAAATTCACGCGGAAGCAGCTCGATCTCACGCCCGTTGCGGAAAACCTTCCGCTCGATGAGATCCATCTCCAGCGGTCCGACACGCAGCACCGTCTCACGACTATCGGTCGGGCGTCGCAAAAGAGCTTCGAGACGAGCCGCAAGTTCTTCCATCGCAAAAGGCTTGGTGAGGTAGTCATCCCCTCCCGCCTTGAGGCCATTCACCCTATCGTCCACTGCGGAGAGAGCCGAAAGAACCAGAACGGGCAACATGATCTTCTGACGACGCAGGATCTCAATGACGCTGAGCCCATCGAGCTCAGGCAACATCCGATCCACAATCATCAGGTCGTATCGCCCGGACTGCGCAGCCTCAAGGCCGAGAAGACCATTCTCTACGTGCGTAACAAGGTAACCGCGAGACGTCAGTTCCTCGGCTACTTCCAGGGCGATGCTCTCATCGTCCTCGATCAGCAGCAGACGGATAACAGGCTCATTGGGGCGGGAAGCCGCCTCGTGTTCAGATACGGTCATCATGCTCATGACTGTCACATGGGGTAATATCAGCTGTCATCCCATTAAAATCAGTCTTAGACTTCCGGAAGTTCAAGATCATCCTGTGCATCTTCGAGATTTTCCACCCCATCCAGTGCTCTCAGGCGTCGGCCCAACACGCGCGTCCGACGCCGGGCTTCTTCAATCGTATTGCCCATTGTCCCTGCATTCCGCTGCAATCTGTCCAGCACCTGATCCATCCGCAGCATTTCCTGACGGGTTGCTCCAAGGAGGGTCGCAATTGCTTCTGTTCGCTCTTCAAGTGCCAGTGTCACATAACCGAGATGAACCGTACGCAGCATGGCTGGCAGCAGAGAGGGGCCCATGACGATCACGCGATACAAACGCCCGATTTCGTCAATGACGCCGGGCATCCGGGCAATTTCCGTGTAGAGGCCATCTGTTGGCAAATAGAGCACTGCAAATTCAACCGTGATCGGCGGACAGATGTATTTAGAGGCAATCTTGCGAGCCTCGAGCTTCATCGTCGCTTCAAGTTCCTTACGGGCCGCCTTCTCAGCATTCGCATCAGAAAGCTCAGTCGCGTTCAGAAGGCGTTCATAAGCCTCAGTCGGAAATTTGCTGTCGATGGCCAAGCGAGGCGCAACGTGGCCCTTCACTGGCATCCGGATGGCAAATTCAACAGACTCCCCGCCATCTCCCAGACGGAAATTCGTGTCGTAGCTGCCCTCCGGCAGAACATCATCCAGAATGGCACGGCATTGAGCCTCACCCCACCCGCCACGCGTCTTCACATTGGAGAACAGGCGTTTGAGGTCTCCGATCTGAGCCGTGACGTTCGTGACTTCGCCTAAGGCTTTCTGCATGGCGCTGAACTGTTCAACTACGCGCTGAAAGCTGGTCTGCATCTGTTTTTCGACAGCACCGTGAAGCTGTTCGTTCACGGCGGCACGTATGCGCTCAATCTGCGCGTTCTGAGTCTGCGACATTTCCCGCAGAGCCTCAGACAGCAGGACGCGTCCTTCCGCCTGATCCTGCCCAACCCGCCGGGTCAGATCCCCCAGACGATCATTGGTTTCCAGCCTGAGCTGATCCATCCGGCTGGAAAGAACACGCTCGACTTCCGCCAGATGAGCGCGCTGATACTCAGCATCCCGCGCACGCTCATCGGCTTCGCGGTCGAGAAGACGCGCAACGTCCCCGCTCCCGCCCCGCCTGATCGCAAGGGCCGCGACGGCGAGCGAAACTGCGGCAATAATCCATGGAACAAACTGCGCCATACCGGAAATCCCATCCTGCATGGCGCGGTTCTATCCCCTTCAGCCCAAAGGGCCAATGTCAGGGATTACGGCTGATGCACATTGCCATAGCTGGCTGCCCCCAGACCAGGGCAGGAGCACGACGTACCAAGCGGGACCTGAGTTGGCATCTTGCAGGTGTAGATCCCCGCCTTACAGGTGTACCCATAGCCAGCAACGGGAGCAGACGGGTTTACAGGCCCTGAAGCGGCCGTTCCTACGCAGGCGCCCAGCCCGAGAAACGAAAGTCCCGCGGCGACACGTAGTGCAGAACGGCGGATGAAACGAGACATCGGTATGACCCTCTCAAGACAACATGAATGAGCGGAAAACGGATTTCCACTGCGTCAGTTGCGGGCATCCTACGCTGGTATGGCAATCCTGTGGCGTGATTGTTCCAGCTTATTTGCGTTCAGCCGCCGCCTGCCCTGCCGCAACGCCACTAGACCAGGCCCATTGGAAATTGTGACCACCCAGCCAGCCCGTCACGTCCACAGCTTCGCCAATCGCATAAAGCCCAGGAACATCGCGCGCTTCCATCGTCTGGGACGAGAGACCACTGGTGTCGATCCCGCCCCGCATGACTTCCGCCTTGGCATATCCTTCGGTTCCAGCAGGAGAAATCTCCCAGCGGGACAGACGATCCGCCAGCACACGGAGTTTCTTGTCCGGCTGATTGGCCAGCATCGTATCGCCGAGGTCAGCAACAAGCTCTTTTGCAAGACGCGACGGAAGTGCATCCAAGAGGCTGGGAGGCAGAGCTTTCGGGCGAGCCTGCTTGATATCCAGCAGCATCTTCAGGACATCTTTACCAGGAAGCAGATCAATCTGAGCCGCTCCGCCATTGTCCAGATAGGACGAGATCTGGAGGATCGCTGGGCCGGACACACCACGATGCGTGAACACCATGCCATCCTCAAAACGCGGCCCCTTCTTACCCGTGGTGGCGACCATATTCAGGGAGACGCCCGCCAGAGACGGATCAGCGTCGGCTAGCACGAGCGGAACAAGCGCTGGCGCTGTCGGCACAACCTTCAGACCAAACGATTTCGCAATCCGCAGTGAAAGATCGGAGGCGCCCAGCTTGGGAATTGAAAGACCGCCCGTCGCCAGAATAACAGAACGCGCCTGAACATCCCCAGCATCCGTCTGCACGACAAAGCCGTCTCCGTCAGAGCGAACATCCATGATTCGCGTCTGCATCCGTGCTTCGCAACGCGCGGCCTGACACTCGGAAACCAGCATGTCCACGATCTGGCGCGCCGAGCCATCGCAAAACAGTTGGCCCTTGGATTTTTCATGCCAGGCGATGCGATGACGATCCACCAGCTTCACAAAATCACGCGGCGTGTAACGGGCCAGCGCAGACCGAGCGAAATGTTTGTTCTGGGAGATAAAGCAGTTCGGCCCGGTCTCCAGATGTGTAAAATTACACCGCCCACCGCCCGAAATCAGGATCTTGCGGCCCGCCTCCGGCCCATGATCCAGAACGAGAACACTTGCACCTTTTTGCCCGGCGCTCGCAGCAGCCATGAGGCCAGCCGCGCCAGCCCCAAGGACCACCACATCATACGTCACGGACAAGTTCCTGCTTAGAAATCCAGATTAGCGTAATGACCGGGAGGCGTGATGCCACTCATCCGGTCTGTCAGAAGTCCACGGAAGCAGGGACGCGATTTAACCCTTGCATACCAGTCCTTGGCGGCAGGCGCCTTGGCCCAGTTCACATCTCCAATGAAGTCGAGCGCGGAGAGCTGCGCAGCCGCAGCAAAATCAGCCATCGAAATGGAGGGGCCCGCCAGCCAGGACCGCGTCTCCGCTAGCCAGCCGATATAATCCAGATGAAAGCGCATGTTGCCGTAGCCAGCCCGCAACACATTCCCGTCCGGATGACCGCGTCCATACAGACGCTTGTCCACCTTCTCGCCGAGAAGATTACGGGTCACCTCCTGTGCAAAACGGTTCTCGAACCAGTCCATCAGGCGGCGAACTTCCACGCGCTCTGCCAGCGTACGTCCCAGCAGAGGCGTATCCGGATAGGCTTCGTCCAGATATTCACAAATGACTCGTCCTCCGGGAACGGCAAGACCGTTCTCTTCGACAAGGACGGGAACTTCGCCAGCGGGGTTCAGGGCAAGGAATTCCTCGCGCTGTTCCCACACCCGTTCGATCACGAGTTCACAGGGCAGTCTCTTCTCGCCAAGCACGAGCCGAACCAGACGGCATTGCGGGGAGAGTGGAAGGTGATGCAGGATACGCATGCTTCATGTTCTAAGTCAGCCACTACCTGCTCACAAGAGCTTCCGTCATCGCTTCCATACAGGGCCAACGAATTTTCCGATGTCAGACACCGCATCCGCTTCCCTTGCCTCTTCCCCGATGCGCATCCGTGCCCGTGGTCGCTCCTTCCTGGCACTTGTCCTGTCTCCGGAAGCGCCGCTCGATCTCTGGCTGGCGGGTCTTGACCAGCAGATCGTTCGCTCCGGCGGCCTCTTCAGTGGCAAACCGGTCATTCTCGATCTCGGCCTTCTGGCCGCAGATACTGCAGGCCTGCCAACCCTGCTTGAAGATATCCGCCTGCGGGGCGTCCGCATCATCAGCATCGAGGGCGGCGACCGCTCCTGGCCTGCCGTAGCAGACTGGGACTGGCCGGCATCTTTTGATGGGGGCCGACCTTCTGGTGAAGTCGAGCTGCCAGAGCAGGCCACTGAAGCAGATACCGCAGTCGCCTCAGCCGTTTCCGGCGGTCAAACCCTTGTTCTTGATGGTGCGATCCGCTCAGGCCAGTGCATCCAGCACATGCAGGGCGATGTTGTCATTCTTGGATCTGTTTCCTCGGGCGCAGAAATCGTAGCAGCCGGGTCCATTCACATTTACGGTTCGCTCCGCGGCCGGGCCATTGCAGGTGTGGGCGGAAAATCTGAAGCCAGAATATTCGCATCGCGGATGGAAGCCGAGCTTCTTGCACTGGATGGCTTCTATGCCGTTACGGAAGATATCGATCCCGCGATTTTCGGTCAGCCCGCACAGGCTCTGCTTGATGAAGACCGGGTCCGTGTTCTGCCCCTCCCACGGTAACGTAAAGACATTGAACCGGCGTTAAAGTGACCTGGTGCCACAAAACCGCCCCTATTCCCGTGTTGCCGTAAGGCTTCACTATCCCATAGTATGTAAAAAATAGGCGCGGCTTCCGTGCATTAGGCGGCACACAGTCGCAGACGCAGTTTTTGGAGTTTTCATGGCCAAGGTTCTGGTTGTCACCTCAGGCAAGGGTGGCGTCGGCAAGACGACATCAACTGCTGCACTCGGCGCAGCGCTTGCGCAAAGCGGGCAAAATGTCGTTGTCGTGGATTTCGACGTCGGCCTCCGGAACCTCGATCTCGTCATGGGCGCAGAGCGTCGGGTGGTGTTTGACCTGATCAATGTTGTTCAGGGTGATGCCCGCCTGTCGCAGGCCCTGATCCGTGACAAGCGCTGCGAAACCCTTTCCATTCTTCCGGCATCCCAGACACGTGACAAGGATGCGCTGACGTCTGAAGGCGTCGCACGCGTCATGGACGAGCTTCGCGAAAAGTTCGACTGGGTCATCTGTGACAGCCCGGCCGGTATCGAGCGCGGCGCACAACTTGCGATGTATCATGCAGATGCTGCCGTGATCGTCACAAATCCGGAAGTCAGTTCCGTTCGTGACTCGGACCGCATCATCGGCCTGCTCGATAGCAAGACCCAGAAGGCGGAGCGCGGCGAAAAGATCGAGAAGCACCTGCTTCTGACGCGTTATGATCCGGCTCGCGCCGCGCGCAAGGAAATGCTGAGCGTTGAAGACGTTCTGGAAATTCTTTCGATCCCACTCGTGGGTATCGTTCCGGAAAGCGAAGACGTTCTGAAGGCATCGAACGTCGGTGCACCCGTCACGCTTTCCTCTCCTGAAAGCCTCCCGGCACGCGCTTATTTCGAAGCTGCACGGCGCCTGTCAGGCGAAAAAATTGATGTTTCGGTGCCGACAGAGAAGCGCGGCTTCCTCGACTGGCTGTTCGGTAAAAAGGGTGCGGCATGAGCTTCCTCGCAAACCTTTTCGCAAAGCGACAGCCGCCTACGAGCGCCGTTGCGCGTGACCGGCTCCAGATCCTTCTGGCCCATGAGCGCAGCGCTGGGGAAGAAGGTGAATCTGACCTGCTGAAGCAGCTCCACAAGGAGATCATGGAAGTTATTGCCCGCCATGTCGCCGTTGATCAGGACAAGGTTCAGATCAAGCTGGACCGTGGCAGTGGCTGCTCGATGCTGGAAATTGATGTCGAAGTTCCGCAGGAACTCAGCAACAAGCGCGCATCCTGATCTTCGGACAGAACGGCACGCCCGACCCATATTCTATAGCGGCCGTGTGGCCGCATCAAAGACGGAAGACACATTATGAGCGGCTTCTTCGGTAACATCGTCAATCAGGCCATGGGTGCCCTTGGTGGCCAGTTGGGCGACAAGCTCGGCGGCAGCTTCGGTGATATGCTCAAGGGTGAAGGCCTGAACATGCTCATCAATCAGGCCAAAAGCGCCGGCCTGGAAGACAAGATCCATTCATGGATTGGCAATGGTGAGAACCTGCCCATCACAACAGACGAACTCCGCAATCTTCTGACCGACCAGCAGGTTCAGATGCTCGTTTCCAAGACGGGCCTGCCGGCTGCCACCATTCTGCCTGCACTGGCTCAACTTCTTCCAGCCGCGGTAGACCAGCACACCACTGCCACACAGGCTCCTCCTGAACAGACAGCCTGAACAGACAGAAAAGCCTCGGCCAAGAAATGGGCCGAGGCTTTTTTATTCAGTCTCCCGGCGTTCCAGCCTTGGTCGAAGCTGTGTCCGGCAAGGCATTATAGGCTTCTGGCGCTTGAATCGGGAACCGGGCCAGAAGATAAGGTGGCTCTCGTCGGTCTTTCCCATCATTGAAAGACGCCAGCCGGTTCCACTGTCCGAACGTGCAGTAAACATGCGTTTCAGAGGCAAAAATCCCATCCGGAGAAAGTATACGCGGGTCACGAAGCATGAGCTTGAACGACCCATCCGGATCTCTTCGCAAGATACAGTCATGCTCATAATTGGTCGTATACAGGCGGTCATGACTGTCGAAATCCAGCCCATCCGCCACCCCCTTCTCTCCCTCATCCCGGATAGCCGCTTCAAGTTTGGCATCATCAGTCATGGGATTTGCCAGAAGAGCAACGGGTAAACTGTAAAGTCTCCGACTTGTCAGGGGCGCGAAATATAGGCGTTGCTCGTCCTTTGTAATCGCGATTCCATCCACTCCCCCAGAAACCAGTTGTGGCTTCTTGGGCAAATACTGCCGTGGCTCGCCTTCGATAATTGCCAGAAATCCCTTTTCCGGCAGAATAGCCTTGCTTTGACTTAAAACCCGCCTTCCTTGCCCCGTCGCGACATCCACAACAACAAGTGCCGGTTCAGTCCCAAACGATGAATCCGTGACAAAAACCGTCCCCGCAGACCCATGAGACAGGGACACGCGCAGATCATTCATATGGCTGTTCGGAAGCAGAACAGGTGCCTTGAGAATAATCCTGTGCACGACGGTATTGGTTTTCGGATCAATACAGACAATCTTTGCTGCGCCTGGCGCAATCGGATGACCTGCGCGCTTTCCATCATCAATGGCCCAGATCCGTCCATTACGATCGAGCGTCATTCCATGGATTGAGACGAGACAGTCCGCATCAGGGCGACTGCTGGGGAGACTTTCTTCTTTCGACGGATAAGGAACCACCCTGCCCTTCACCAACTCCCCGAGCGTAGCTCCCTTGTGATTCACAGCATGTCGCGGGAAGCCGACAAACGTGCGTCCATCAGGCAACACAACAATCCCTGACGGGCCGGGACCATCAAAACTCGCAACAATGTCAAACACCCCATATGGGCTTGTTCCCCGGTCTTCGTTTTCTGCAGCCAGGGCAGAAGAAGCTGAAAGGGGAATTGCAGCCAGCGAGACGGGGGCTATCGAGGCGGTTTGCAGAAAGTGGCGACGCTTCACAGATCAGACTCCTGTTTTTCGCTCCAATGGTCTGTGTCATAACGTCGCAAGTGAGGGAATGGCGCCACACTGAGGCAAGAAATACGCAAATATTATTGAAACGGAAGAAATTTCGTTGACCAACCCGATACACGACACCAATCTGTCGAATTATCAAACACTCTCGTGAGATCGTTAAATCGTGTCTGTACGTTTTTCCTCCCGGCATATCGTGCTTCTGGGCACAACTCTTCTTGGTTCCTCCCTTGTCATGCCGGTTGCAGGACTTTGTGCAGCCCCTACCGCAAAAGCAGAAGGCACCCACAAGAAAACGAAGAGCCATCCATCACTTGCACCGGCACCTGCCAAGGATGTTTCCGGCGGCAATGAATCTGTCATCGTGACGGGAACCCGCGAATTCGGCAAAAAGGCCCGTGATTCGATCTCTCCGATCGACGTGGTATCAAACCGGCAGATCGCTTCAACGGGCCAGCCCACCCTGCGTGACGCTCTTTCGCTCCTGCTCCCGTCCTTGACCGTTCCGACAGCTGGCTTCGATGCAGGCGCACTGACGGATACAATCGCTCTACGAGGTCTGAATCCGAACGAGACCCTTGTACTCGTTGATGGCAAGCGCCGTCACACGACGGCAAACATCTATGCCGATCCCGGCCCGTCCCAGGGCGCCACCCCCGTTGATATCGACATGCTCCCCATGTCCATGATCGACCATATTGAAGTTCTGCGGGATGGTGCTTCTGCCCAGTACGGTTCTGACGCGATTGCCGGCGTGGTGAATATCATCACCAAAAAGCAGGATCACGGTCTGAACATGCGTTCCAATACCGGGATTACGAGCGAAGGAGATGGCTTCCAGCAGGGCGTCTATCTGGATGGCGGCTTCAATCTTCACAACCGCGGTTACGTCCATATCGGTGGCGATTTCGTGCATCAGGACCACGCTTTCCGGTCCGGCAAAGACAATCGTACGAACCAGTATACCAACCAGGTGCTGAGCCAGCCCGAACAGACGCGTGAAAGCGTTGCCATCACTGCGGGCTATGACATCACTGAGAACGTTCAGGCTTACGCAAGCGCGACCTATGCTCATCGTCATGCGGAATCCTACCAGAACTACCGCCTGCCATCGACGCTTACCGCCTATCCGGGATACGCCGCGAAATACCCATACGGCTACTCACCGATCCTCGCGCTGGAGGAAAACGACTACGAGCTGACGGCTGGTTTCAAGGGCATGCTGGCCGGTTGGCATTGGGACCTTTCTACGGTCTATGGCCGCGATTTCGATCGGTTCGATGCGCTCAGCACAATCAACAGTGCCGTCTATACGGCCTCTGGGCGGTCGCCGACGAATTTTTACAACGCACAAGGCTATAACAACTCCCAGTGGACGAGCAGTTTTGACCTCTCCCGGAAGTTCAACTTCTCTTTCTGGCCGCACGGCATCAACGTGGCTGGCGGCGCAGCGTATCGTTATGAGTCTTACTCAATGGGCACGGGCTCTGCAGACAGCACAGCAGGTACAGGCGCTGACGGTATTCCTGGCACAACGTCTTACAACGCTGGCAACTGGTCGCGTGATGTTGCATCTGGCTACATCGACATTGCAACGCATCTGATGAAGAACTGGCAGGTCGATCTGGCAGGACGCATCGAGCACTACACCGATGTTGGAAATGCCAAGACGGGTAAAATTTCCACACGCTACGATTTCAGCCCGCGCTTTGCCGTTCGCGGAACGTTCAGCAGCGGCTTCCATGCCCCGACACTGGCCCAGCAGCATTATTCCGCGCTGGCTGTCTCCCCAACTGCAGCACGAGGCCTGATTGCAGCCAACTCGGCTGGCGCGCTTGCCAACGGCGCATCCCAGATGAAGCCTGAACAGGCCACAAGCGTAGAGGGTGGCATCGTCGTCGAACCCATTCGCAAGCTGCATGTGACGGTAGACGCCTATCAGATTGACCTCCGTGACCGCATCCAGCCAGGTGGAACGATTTATGGCTCGGATGCTTACAGTGCCCTTGCCATGAATAACTTCCCTCTTCCTGCTGGCTCCGAAAGCTGGGGAGCCGGTCAGCTTTCAACATACTGGTTTGCCAACGTCGCCACGACCCGCACACAGGGTCTGGATATCAATGCGACTTACCCAAGTGAGTTTGGCCGCTTCGGTCATGTGGACTGGGACGTGGCAATCAACCTGAACCGGACGCGCCTTCGTCATCAGGGCACCACCACCACGGGTGCAAACCTGCTGACGATCCCAACCCTTGCCTATCTGACGACTGCTTATCCACGTTCCAAGATCATCTTCGGTGGCCGCTGGCATTCTCCCAACAACACATGGGCAGTAGCGGTACATGAAATCCGTTATGGCCAGACGACATCTAATCTGACGTACTACACTGGCCCGAACGCATTCTCGACCACGAACTATCTCGAGTTCCAGAATGCTCCGAAATGGACGACCAACGCGTCCGTCACCTACAATATCAATCCACACTGGAGCGCAACGATTGGTGGCAATAACATCTTCGCCGCATATCCATCGGCTGTGCCCAAAGCAAACCGTTATCTGGGCGCTCCAAAGTACTACATGAGCACCAACCAGCTCGGCATTGCGGGCGGCTACTACTATCTGGATGTTTCAGCCCGCTTCTAAGAAAGCAGCCCACCGGCGGAAGCTTCTCCGCCGGTTTTTTTATCAGCCCGGTACCCCGGTCCCGCCTGTTACGCCAAATACCTGCCCCGTTATGTAACTGCCATCCGTACTGGCAAGCTGAACATAGATGGGCGCAATTTCTGCAGGCTGTCCCGGACGTTTCATGGGAACGGTAGAGCCAAATTTTTCGACCGCAGGCATAGGTTGACCGCCACTCACCTGCAGTGCCGTCCAGAATGGTCCTGGTGCCACCGCATTGACCCGGATCCCTTTGGGAACCAGTTGCTTGGCGAGACTCTTGGTCAGATTTGCAATGCCCGCCTTGGTGATACTGTAGTCCACGAGAATTTCGGATGGCTCGTACGCGTTGGACGAGCTCGTATTCACGATTGAACTTCCGGGTGGCATATGGGGAATGGCGGCCTTGATGATCCAGAACAGCGCGTAGAGATTGGTCTTCAGAGTCCAGTCAAAATCCTCGGTCGTCAAATCAAGAATGCTCTCGTGATAATGCTGTCGGCCAGCACAGTTCACCAGACAATCCAGGCCACCCAAACCAGAAACAGCATCGGTCACGAGTTTTTGGCAAAAGGCTTCAGTCCGAATGTCTCCAGGCAACGCGACAGCCTTGCGCCCCTCCGCCTGAACCAGCTGAATGACTTCCCGTGCATCCTCTTCTTCCTGCGGCAGATAGGAGATGGCGACGTCCGCACCTTCACGGGCAAAGGCAATTGCCGTTGCCCGCCCAAGACCTGAGTCGCCGCCGGTAATCAGAGCCTTGCGACCCGCCATACGCCCACTGCCGCGATAGGTTTTCTCCCCATGGTCGGGGCGCGGTGTCATGTGGGATGCCAGACCCGGCCACGGCTGAGGCTGTGATTTGAAAGGGCCTGCTGTGTGAAGTTTACCGGGATCCATCAGGGGCGGAGGAGTGCCGTTCTGAGTAGGAGCGGTCTCGGCTTTGGATCGGCCTGCAGATGCAAGGGCAGCCAAGCCCACAGCAGCGCCTTTCAGAACCTTGCGGCGTGCATCATCGGAGGTTTTCCCACTCATTGTCAGATCCTTCCCTGAAAAGCGCCGGTTGGCAGTCCACGCCAACACGACACTCATTTGCAGACATGCAGAGAAAAGACCCCGACATCCAAGCGGGTTTCATAAATTCGAGAATAGTTCTGAAAAGCTTTCAGGCCTTCCAAATTCCACACAGGGAGGCGATATGGCGCCGACAGAGCGCCATATCCGGCGTACCACTCTGTTTGCAGGCCAGTTCAAAAGCCTGCGTTTCCCGCATGGCCCGCGCCAAAGCATCTGCATTCCAACGATCAAGAGCCTGATTGAATGCAGCCGCTCGCTTAAAGAACACAGGCGGCTTGAGCGCCTTCATCGCTTCCGCACGCCCCTGACCGCTCTCCACCCCGAGTGCAACCTTCTGCAGCCGCACGAGAACACCCAATACGGCACGAGCCACCGCCACAGGGTTCGCACCATCGGCAAGAGCGCGCTCAAGAGCCTGATCAGCTTCGCCCCGATTTCCGGACAACGCTGCAAACACGGCGTCTTCCAGAGAACTTCCTCCGGCATCCCCTACGCAATCCTGAACCGCGTCCAGATCCAGTCGGCCGTTAGCGCCTGCATAGAGAACAAGCTTCTCTATTTCGCCGCGAACTCCGCTTCGGTCAGTCCCTAACCGCCCCATCAGCCAGGTCAAGGCATCGCGATCGATAGAGACACCCGCCTGTGACAAGGCATCCGTGACAGTTTGGGAAAGGGCACGGCCCTCTTCAGGGTAGCAGGCAATGGATGCAATATCCTTGCGGCTTTCCGCCAGCGCCCGAAGTTTGGATCGCGATGAAAGGCCCGGCGCTTCAATGACAATGAGGGTATCGGTCTGCGTCTCGAGCGTACGGGTCAGAAGCGGAGCAAGAGAATCCTGTCCATCCCGCACCCACACAGCGCGCCGACCACCAATCAGGGAGAGAGCGGTTGCTTCATCCTCCAGACGATCCTGCGTGTCCCGATCGAGTTGAGCCACACGGAAAGGGTCATCCAGCGTTTCTGCTACCTGCCGAACAGATTGCGCCGCACGCTCACGGATGAGTCCCGAATCTTCTCCATAAAGGAGAATTGCGCGCCATCCGCCTGCGTCAGCCAAGGCACGCCCGATATTCCGGGTCTCAACCTTCATTAATTGGTGATGGTCCCCTGTGAGAGACGCCCCGTTGCCGACGCGGGGAAGCCATCTGCACCAACCTTGTCTGTGGAAGTGCCGTCATCAGAAGGCATCCTGTCGGTGTTGATATAACGCGGCAGATCCACCTGGGTATTTTTGGACGGCATGTTGTGGGATCTAAACCAGATCGCCAGCTGTTCGGTCAGATTTTGTGCCAGTGTCTGTGCTACGCGCCCCTTTACTGACTCATCATTCAGGGTCTGGGCAAAATATTGCTCAAACGTTGTGCCATATCCATCCAAAGTCGTAACGTCGCCCTGCGTCACAAACTGGGGAGACTGCTCTACCGTAAAAAGCTGCCAATGGGCATTGCCTGTTACACGGTTGCGGCCGGATGTGTTGTCCTGATGGATATCAATGGCTTCGGTATTGGCGCCTGAACTGACCCGCAGCGTGTAACGTTGCGGGTTTTCCGGCCCAGCACCTGCCAGGTCTTTCTGAAGTGCCAGTCGCAGTTCCTGACCGTAACGCCCAGGAATGTTCGCTACATAAACCTGAGCCAGCTCTGCAGAAACATCAGTTTTAGGGGACAGCTTTCCGTAAAGAGGTGTGAAACCACACCCTCCCAGCATCAGAAAGCCCGTTACCGTCAGAGCACTGCAACGTTTCACGATCAGCCTGCCACTACAAAGTTGACGATCCGGTTCGGAACGTGGATTTCCTTCACGAGGCGCTTGCCCTCCAGAGCGCGAGCCACATTCGGCTCTGCCTTTGCTGCAGCCAGCACCTGATCCTTCGGAGCATCTGGCGGAACCTCAATGGTTCCACGCAGCTTTCCAAGCACCTGAACGCCAATCGTGACACTTTGCACCGCCAGCCACTCATCCTGAGCCTCCGGCCATGCCCTGTCCACAACAAGATCGCCACCCGGCTCAAGCACGGCCATCATGTCTTCCGAAAGATGCGGCATCATAGGTGCGGTAAGCAGGCACAGCGCAGATGCTGCTTCGCGGCGCGCAGCCGGAAGCCCTTCCCCGCTTTTATTCTGTGCCTCAGCCAGAGCAGAGGTCAGTTCATGCAGTCGAGCAACGGCAACATTGGGTGTGAAGGCTTCAAGCGCCTCCGTAACGGCCGCAATGGTCCGATGGGTGACACGACGCAGATTGTCCCCGGCTGAACCATGAACACTGTCGATCGGATCAGCCGTGGCAACAGCCGACACCAGACGATGGAGACGCTGCCCAAAGCGGGCGGCAGCAGCAACGCCAGAAGCCGTCCATTCCATATCACGTTCTGGGGGGCTGTCCGACAGCACGAACCAGCGAGCCGTATCCGCGCCAAACCGCTCAATGATTTCTACGGGAGAAACCGTGTTGCGCTTGGACTTGGACATTTTCTCCGATCGGCCCACCTGAACCGGCGTTCCGTTATCGCGGCGGACGACCTGCTCTCCACGGCGCTCGACCTCTTCGGGATAGAGCCAGCCGCTCGCATCCTTGTAGCTTTCGTGCGTCACCATACCCTGTGTGAACAGGCCATCAAACGGCTCATCAATTCCGAGATGCCCTGTCTCATGCATCGCACGCGTGAAGAATCGCGCATACAGCAGATGCAGGATCGCATGTTCGATACCGCCGATATACTGGTCAACCGGCAGCCAGCCATTAGCCGCTTCCGGAAGCGTCGGGGTCGCGGCATGGGGGCTCGTGAAGCGTGCGAAATACCATGAACTATCGACGAATGTATCGAACGTATCGGTCTCGCGGGTCGCCGGGGCACCACAGTTCGGGCAAGCCACATGCTTCCATGTCGGATGATGGTCCAGCGGATTGCCCGGGCGATCAAACGTCACGTCTTCCGGCAGAACGACCGGCAGCTGATCATCAGGAACAGGCACTGCACCACAGCTGTCGCAATGGATGACAGGGATCGGACAACCCCAGTACCGCTGACGGGAAATGCCCCAGTCACGCAAGCGCCAGTTCACGACGCCATGCCCGACGCCCATGCCTTCCAGACGCTCAATGACCGTTTTCTTGGCAACAGCGACATCGAGCCCGTCAAGGAACCCTGAGTTATAGAGCTTCGCGTCTCCGGTCACGGCCTTCTTGCCAACCGTGAACGTCTCGGCCTCTTCTCCGGCAGGCAGCAGAACCTGCGGAACAGCCAAGTCGTACTTGCGGGCGAAATCAAGATCGCGCTGATCGCCACAAGGGCAACCGAACACCGCGCCTGTTCCGTAATCCATAAGCACGAAATTCGCGATCCAGATCGGTGCGGACTGATCCGGGTTCAGCGGATTGCTGACGCGAAGACCCGTATCAAAGCCGCGCTTTTCAGCAGCTTCGATCACTTCCTCGGATGTTCCAAGGCGGCGGCACTCTTCAATGAACTCTGCGGCAGCCGGATTAGTTTTCGCCACCTTGGCGGCCAGCGGATGATCCGCTGCAATACCGACAAAGCTCAGGCCGAACAGCGTATCAGGGCGCGTCGTAAAGACTTCGATGCCGTCCAGATCCATGTCGAACCCGGCCGGTGGATTGTGCAGCGCAAACCGCACCCGCGCGCCTTCGGAACGACCGATCCAGCGTTCCTGCATCGTCCGCACACGCTCAGGCCAGCGATCAAGCTTCCCCAGACTGTCCAGCAGAGGCTCGGCGAACTTCGTGATCTTCAGGAACCACTGAGAGAGAACTTTCTTCTCAATCAGTGCTCCTGACCGCCAGCCACGTCCTTCAACAACCTGCTCGTTGGCCAGAACTGTCTGGTCCACCGGATCCCAGTTGACCGACGAATCACGACGTTCGACCAGACCACCCGCCAGCATGTCCAGAAACAGCTTCTGCTGCTTGCCATAATATTCCGGCAGGCACGTCGCGATTTCACGATCCCAGTCCAGCGAGAAGCCCAGACGCTGCAATGTTCCGCGCATGGTGGCGATGTTCTCCATCGTCCACTTGCCGGGATGTACATTGCGTTCACGAGCTGCATTTTCCGCAGGAAGTCCGAACGCATCCCATCCCATCGGATGCAGCACAGAGAATCCGCGTGCCCGCTTGTAGCGCGCTACAACGTCTCCAAGCGTATAGTTCCGCACATGCCCGACATGAAGCTGCCCGGAAGGGTACGGAAACATCTCAAGGACATAGTACTTTGGACGGTCAGCAGGAGGTACATCCGGAACGGCAAAAACGTTCCGCTGCTTCCACTCGGCCTGCCAGAACGGCTCTCGTGAGTGAAAATCGAAAGCCGGGGTCGTGGAATCGCTCATGTCTAACTCAGTTGCCCCGCTCGCCATTTTCCGCACGCAGCTGGCGGGCACGGGTCAGGATACGGGTCGTGATGTCGGAAGTCGTCGTGGCGGAGACAGGGGTGTCCTGCCATTGGCCGTCCTGAAGCGTCTGACGGAATACAGAAACACGCAGGGCATCGGAACGCATGCGACGATCCAGCACATAGGCCGCAATCTTGAAGCGCTCATCCTTGCTGGCCGGCGGCTGGTACCAGTCTGTCAGGATAACGCCACCAACGGCATCGGCAGATGCCAATGGCATGAAGGAGAGGGTGTCAATCGCGCCACGCCACAGATAGGCGTTCACACCACCCTTGAGCTGATCAGCACCACCTTCTGCGCCACGGTCAACACCGAGGAGATGATTGCGAGGTGCTGTCAGGCTGCTGGGATCACGAGCACCGCCGCAAGCTGCGACGGTTCCAAGTGCGAGCATGCCGAGGGCAACGCGAACTGCGGAACGATGGAAAGAGCGGGAAGCAGTCATCTGCGTACGAGACATCATGGTGGTCCTGCAGGCCGGGCCAGGGCCGTCACGGGCATGGATACAGACTGGCGAAACCTGCATCCGGGCAACATCAATTCCGTGTTCATATCGCGCCCGCCGGGCAAGGCCAAGCGCCCTCCTGGCTTACAGGTCTCTTATGAGAGGCCAGCGCCCAGAAAAGCCTGATGAAGTTCAGTCTTTTTCGCTTCACTCAGATATGGAAAACGGCTCAGAATTTTCGCAATTGTCAGATCCGGGACCAGTCGGTGCAGGTGATCACGGACATGCTGGATTTCTTCCTCGCTTTCGCGTTCTTCAACGAGAGCAACGAGATAATAGACCAGGGCACTTGGATAGTTGGGATACAGCCCTGCCATTAGACGCCCCATTTCGATAACATCGCGGCGTTCACCACCAAGCATCATGACCATCATGAAGAATGGCCGAATCAGAATATAAAGAGGCGAATGATACGGATTGTTTCGTAACTGCCCGGCGAGCTCTGCCGCCCCCTTCAAATCTTCATCAAACAACCGTAGCAGCAGATGACACAGCATATAGTCCGGAAGATCATTCCCGCTTTTGAGACCTCCCAACGTCTTTGCAAGCATATGAATAATGGACCGAGCCATCGGAAGCGATGCCCGATCATGCATTAGCAGCGTTGCCAGCAAAACCGCCCCTCCAGATGCATCAGGCTTGAGGTTGACAAGCTGCCGAGCGAACTGAACTCCCGTCGTCAGAAGCTTTGTACCTTCATCGCTCCAGTCATTTTCATAACGGATCAGACAGTACAGCACCTGCATGAGGGCGATATTTCCCTCTCGCGGGTCTTCGGTCCCTGCCACTTCCAGAAGCTGGCTAACATGGGGAAAAACCTCGTTGCTCCCTTTAAGCAAAAGCATAAAGACCCGGGCAGCTTTTCCGAGAGCTGACAGTTCGCCATCTGCCCGATTAGCAATACGACGTGCTTCTGCCAGGAGAAGCCCCCATTGCATGGCGGATGCAGGGCCGATCAGCCCTGATGCCACTGACATTGGATCCATTTCTGGAAGATCATAATGAGTGCCCCAGACAATAACGCCGCCGGCACGAACATCCATGACCTTCAAAATCAGGCGAAGTGCATGATCGGAGGCGCCGGCACGTACAGCACCTGTGATGATATAGTCAGCTCCAAGGCTCCGATAAGACGCCATGGGATTTACCGGATCAGGCACAAAGCCTTCCGGCATCGCGACGATATCGAACGTATCGACATGCACAAACAGCAGTTCAAACTGATCGCCAAGGCTGGTGGCACATTTCAGTTCAATGTCTTTATGACCATCAGCAGTGAACGGCGTCAGGATCAACAATGAAATCTTGCGAGATTGACCTGCAGCCATCCGGGCGAGATGCAGAGGCAGAGCCAACATGGGATCGGTTCGCTGACCAGAGACGGCCAGTGGGAAATTTTCATCCCCACCTGAAAATTGGGCCGAAATAACCTCTGACCCTGCAGCATCCGAAGTCGCAATACCCCCTTCGGACCCGGGAATTTTCAAGACGCTCGCCAGCACCCCCTGAGTAAGTGGACTTGGCGTAAGCCCTTCCTGCTGCCCCAACACTCTAGTCGCCTGCTCTGCAAGCATAGTGGCACGAGCGTGCTCGCCGCGTCGTAGAGCATTCTGGATTTTGGCACGCCATGCCGCTTCATTGAGCGGATCAACCTTGAGAAGACGATCCGTGACGTCATCAACCTGATCAGCGTCCGTCAATTCTCGCAGACAGCCTTCATAAATCGCAAGAAGATGATGAGACAGTCGTGCCCGCTGCTGGTCCAGCCATTCATCAAGGGCTGGATCAATGCCACTGAGTTCTCCAAGAAGAATTTCTTCAGGGGCAGGAATGCCATCAATGGTCCGGACGGTAGCGGTGAGAATACGTTCCGCATCCACGGACGTCAGAGCAGGCTTTAGCGTTAGTGAATGACGCTGCACATCAATGAGCTCGACCCCCACAGGGCTTAGGGCATCGAGCAGACGATGAATTTCTTGGCGCAGGGATGCACGAGCCATATCTTCAGGGCGCCGGCTCCAAAGCAACTCCGCCAGCCGAGAACGCAAGACCGGTTTTCTGTCAGAAAGAGCAAGAATGGCAAGAAGTGCGCGCGTTTTCCCCCCAACAGGGAGAATGCTCTCGCCCGTCAAAGTCCGGGCTTCCATCTGGCCTATCAGCTTGAGGCGCAACAGAGTGGGGTCGGTTTCACGAGCCTGACGTACGGAACCGGAAAGCATTTTGGTCATACCCATCAATATCCGTAATCAGAACATGGCTCCGGACGAAAACAGCCCTGAACCGGAGCAGACATCCGACACGAAATCATGACAAGTACCCTCAAACCGAAGCAAACCTAAAACCGCGCTTCAAAGCGCATGCTGTAGGAACAGGGCTGCGGTATTGCCATCCTTCCTACCCAAGCGCTGATAATGCCCAGCGACCACTTCTCCGCCGTACGAGATTTAGACTCACGATGGATTACGGCCTTTTTTTGGAGGTTAAAAACCTGCAGCGCCAAGACAAGGCGGGCAGACATGCCCCCAAATGCACTACTTTCTCACGTGCCGTCCGAAGAACAGCTTACGAGCAGAAAGCTACCTGAGAATAATTTCTTGATACAGACGTTTCTATAAGTTTGATATCAAGGAACCTAACAGGTTGGTGCCGACTGGAAGCACAGCCGAAACAAAAGCGCAAGAAACATCTTCTCTTTAGAAGGGTTCCTTTTTGTAGGAATTGCTCTATCAAATCCTTGTTTTAGAAATAATATTTAAATTGTTTCTAAAAATTGGTAATTTAATTTTCATATGTTTTTTCTCAAAACAACGTTTGGAAAGATTTGGTTTTTTATTTTTAACGTATTTTTTCAGAATCTGTTGGCGTTCTCACTGCCTTGCGAAAAAAACGGTCGTGCGATAACACTCCCAATGTGTGTCCGCGTAGCTCAGCAGGATAGAGCACAGGATTCCTAAGTTTGAATTGGGCGCTATGGCTGGAAACTCCATAGTGGATTCGCTCAAATTCGGGGAACGCTCTGACTTACTTGAGTCGTGCCAATCCCGAGCCAAGCTCTCTGCCGTGGCAGAGAGAAGGTGTAGAGACTGTACGGGTGACATCTGGGCTTTCAGAATGCCTTGGTGAAGAGACAGTCCAGACCACGAACGCACTCATAGTGGGTGCGGCGGCGAAAGCCGAAGTGGTATGAATCCTGGGGCCGGAGGTTCGAATCCTCTCGCGGACACCACAACTTTCTTAAAAACTAATAGTCTTGTCCTGCTGGGGAACACTCTGCATGGGGATAGCGTGCGGAATCCCCAGAAGAGCATGCAACAGATAGACGAGGAATGCTGCCGTAAGCAAAACGGCCAGCAATCTCCCAAAAACACGTAATGACAGCCCTACTAACGCGACGAACAAAAGCACCAGCAATATTGTCTGGATCGGACCATGGATCCCGATACTGCCTAAAGCAGTCCTGACAAGCAGTTCGACAAAGGTGACGGCGGCCACAATCAGCCCTAGCAACGTCAGAATGAAGCCAACCAAGGTATCGAAAATGGACTGCATGATTTGACCATGAAAGAAAATGGGACAGATTTGCTCCAGAAAGACACTCCCGAGCACTCAGGTCAATCATTACCCGCGCCAGCGGGGATGGACGAATGGTAACGATGTCATTACGAAAGAACCCTGACACAGCTGCAACTTCCGCATTTTTATGAGCAATACATGACCAGTTCTCCCAACCTGCTGCTCACGATCGTTGAAGCGATCCTTCCAATCCTGGTCACGCTTGGTTTCGGTTATTTCGCTGCTTATCGCAAAGATTTCGACGCCCAGCAGGCTGGCGTTCTGACGCGACTGGTCATGCTTTACGCCTTGCCCCTTGAACTTCTGGTCTCCATTCTCAGCACACCAAAAGCTCAGGTTCTTTCCGCGGGACCTGTCGCCGCCCTGATCCTCCTCGCCATGGTCGGCGGATATTTTGTTGTTTTTTCAATTTTCCGTTTTGCGCTCAAACGCCGCCTGAGCGAAGCGGCAATGATTGCCATGACCGTTACCGGGCCTTCCGTGCCCTTTATTGGTATTCCGGTTCTTGGTCAGATTTTTGGAGCAGCAAGCGGCGTCCCGATCTCTATTGCCGCACTGGCAATGAACCTGATCCAGCTTCCCATCACGCTCATCCTCATGGGGCATGATCATGAGGGGCGCCAGCCTCGATCACCGTCCGCAGAGCGCCGCGACGAACTAAGGGAGCTTGTGGGACACCTCCTGCACTCCTGTCGCGAACCAGTCGTCTGGGTGCCTCTCATGGCACTGATCCTTGTCAGCGCAGGCGCATCCATTCCGCATTTTCTGAAAGGCTCGCTTCAGCTTCTAGGACGCACAACAGGCGGCGCCGCCCTTTTCGCATCAGGTGTCGTGCTGTTTACCCGTCAGGTCCGTTTCAGCCCGTTGGTTGGCACGATTGTTGGCGTTCGGAATATTGTGATCCCCGGCATCATCTACATTCTCGCACGCCTGTGGCACCTTCCTGTTCAGGCACTTCAGGAAAGTGTGTTGACGATGGCAATCCCGAGCGCTTCCATCAACGTTATCCTGGCGATGCGGTATCATGTACTCGAACGCGAAATCGCATCGGTCCTGTTTTTCGGAACGCTCAGTTCCATTGCAACGATGGCATTTTTCATATGGCTCACCGGCGCTTGAAGAGTTTCCTATTTGTCTGCACAGGTAACATCTGCCGTTCCCCACTTGCAGAACTCGCCATGCGTCGGGAAGCTACGATCCGTGGCCTGAACCTTGATATCGACTCAGCCGCGACCGGGCACTGGCATCTAGGATACCCTCCAGACCCCAGAGCCTGCCGTGTTGCACTTCAACATGGACTGGATGCCTCAGATCTTCGAGCTCGGCTTGTAACACGCGAAGATTTTGATCGCTTTGATCATATTCTGGCACTCGACCATTCCCACCTGTCTTACCTGCGTAATCTGCAGCCCGATGGAAGCAAGGCTTGTGTTTCCCTAATGCTGGACCATCTTCCGGGTCGACAGGGGAATGCCGTAGCGGATCCATATTACGGTCCTGACGAAGGCTTTGAGGTCACCTGGCAGGAAGTCGAAGAATCTTGCCGCTATCTTGCTGAAAAAGAACTTGGCCCCGTTGAGGCTTAACGTCACCCGATTGGAGAAACGCCTTGTCTTCCCGTCCTGACATTCTGGCAATCGACCAGTTCCCTCCGGCCATCAAGGAACGACTGGAAAGCCTGTTTACAATCCATCAGTACGAGGGAACTGAAGCGCTCTCGCCTTACGCAGATAAAATCCGCGGCGTGGCGACAGGTGGCGGATCGGGTCTGCCACGCCCTATTATGGACGCACTCCCGGCTCTGGAGGTGATTTCGGTCAACGGGGTCGGCACTGACCAGATTGATCTGGAAAAGGCACGTCAGCGCAAGATTGGTGTAGCCACGACACTCGGAACACTTACCGATGACGTGGCAGACATGGCCATCGCCCTCATGCTTGCTGTGATGCGTGAAACTGTTCTCAATGATCGTCTCGTCCGCGCGGGGAAATGGCCAACGCAGCCTCTTCCTCTCTCGAGAAGCGTTAACAAAAAGCGTATGGGAATTGCAGGCTTTGGCCATATCGGGCAGGCCATTGCCCACCGCGCCACAGCCTTCGGCATGGAACTGGCTTACTTCAATTCCCGTCCTCGCCCAGAAAGCACAGTACGCTTTGAACCGGACCTGAAAGCCTTGGCAGACTGGTCTGACGTCCTTGTTCTTGCTGTTTCGGGTGGCCCACGCTCAGCAAATATGGTCGATGCTGCCATTCTGGACGCACTCGGACCGGACGGTGTGCTCATCAATATTGCACGCGGCTCAGTTGTCGATGAAGCAGCTCTCCTGTCCGCTCTGAAGCAGAAGCGTATTGCCGGAGCGGGCCTGGATGTTTTCCAGAACGAACCCAATATTAATCCAGAATTTTTCACCTTGGAGAATACGGTCCTTCAGGCCCATCAGGCGTCGGCAACTGTCGAAACGAGAACGGCAATGGGAAATCTCATGGTGGATAACCTCGTTGCCCATTTCGAAGGCAAGCCTCTACTAACGCCTATTCTGTGACATCAGGGTAGAAACTGTTCGGCGATAATCCGTTCGGACAGACCATGATCCGGGTCGAACAGGACCGTAGCATGCTGTCTGCGGTCCTCTTTCACCACGACTTCCACGACATCTCGAATTTCCTTAAAATCTGCGACCGCTGCCGTCGGACGCTTGTCCGTATCAAGAAGCGTCAATCGCACTACCGCGGTCGAGGGTAAGAGAGCCCCTCTCCACCGCCTTGGACGGAAAGCAGAGATAGGAGTTAACGGAAGAATATTCGCACTCAGAGGCACAATGGGGCCATGTGCGGAAAGATTATAGGCTGTCGAACCGGCTGGCGTAGCGACAATCACGCCATCGCAAATCAGTTCATCCAGTCTTGTCCGGCCATCAATCTCAATACGTATCCTGGAAGTTTGCCGGGTCTGGCGGAATAGGAACACATCGTTAAAAGCTTTCCCCTCAACGACCTCCCCACTGACAGTTGTCGCAGTCATATGGAGCGGGTGAAGAAGAGAGGGCTGCGCATTCAATAAACGCTCTGGCAGATTATCCTCATCCGGAGTGTTCATGAGGAATCCGATGGTGCCGTAATTCATGCCGTAGACAGCCAGATCCAAACCGAGCACCCGATGAAGTGTCTCCAGCATGAATCCGTCGCCGCCCAGACTGACGGCGACATCCGCCTTTTCCAGAGGGACATTCCCATAACGGGCAGAGAAAACAGCGAGTGCATCTTGCGCGGCATCAGTAGCAGCAGCCGTAAAAGCGATTTTCATGGTGGTTAGATCAACCGCCTGTTTGCCTGAACGGGCATTCTCTGCCGCACCTGACGGACCTCATCCATATCAAGATCCGCCACGCCCCAACCTTCTTCGCTCCCCAATTGAAGAACAACTTCTCCCCACGGGCTGACAATCATGGAATGACCATACGTCTGACGCTGATTACCCTGCCCATCAACATGCCACCCTGTCGTGCCACACGCGATCACCCACGCCTGCGCCTCAATGGCGCGAGCACGGACCAGAATATCCCAGTGAGCTTCCCCCGTCTGCTGCGTAAAAGCTGCCGGCAGAATAATCATTTCTACATTTGCAGCTCGAAGTGCAAGAAACAGTTCAGCAAACCTCAGATCATAACAAATCGCTAGGCCCGTCGGGACGTCATCAATATCGACAACTTCGATCGTCTCGCCAGGTACATAATTATCGCTTTCGCGATAACCATCGCCATTAGGTGTGACGACATCGAAGAGATGGATTTTTCTATAACGCCCACATTCTTCGCCGCGGGGACTGAAAACGAGTGAGGTATTGGCAAGCTTGCCACCAGTGTCAGGACCGCAAAGCTCTCCAATTGAACCGCCATGAACCCAAATGTTGTGTTCGCGAGCCATGGCCCTTAACGCTTCATACAGCACACCTCCCGTGTCACCAGGAGTTGGAAGAAGTTCCGCACTTGCCTGCTTGATCGCCACCGCGCCCCCTAGACAACTCCAGATTTCAGGCAAAACAACAAGATCGGGCTTCTCAGCTTTCACAGCCTCTGAAACCAGCCGCTGAGCTTGAAGGATATTGGCACTCCGGTCAGCCGAAGGAGCCATCTGGATCAGGGCAACGCGCATGGTCAGTACATTCCTGGGAACAGTAACCCAGGAAGCATAGGCGATCCCTCAGAGAGACGTAAGCCGCGATTTATTCCATCGCAGGTAAGTTGCCCTGAACCACCTGACGAACAAGCCGTCCAACATCTATGGCCGCTGGGGAGGCAGGAAATGTTTCCAGAAGACTGGACTGCTTACGTATGGCAGCAGGGACCCTACTGTCTTTGCGCACCGTTCCCGCGAGCTGAGGCTCCCACTTCAAAAAGAAACGACACGCTTGCAGCAGCTTTTCATATGTCTGGACGCCACTACGATGACTGGAAGCCTGATTGATGACCAGCTGACAGTGCATGTCGTCGCCTCCAACGCGGCGTCGGTCCCGGAGATAAAGCTTCATGATTGCGTAAACGTCTGCCAGCGCCGTAGGCTCATCTGTTGTGACAGCCAACAGCTGATCTGAGATGGCCGCCAAATGTCGGGTAACCGAATCTATTCCCGCACAAAAATCCAGCAAAATAAAATCGTACTGCTTTGCCAGTCTGAGCGACAAGAGCAGCTTATCAAGCGCTTCACAATCCATGCCAGAAATAGCCGAGACACCGGACCGTCCGGGAAGGACGTCGAACGAAAACGCAGAGAGCCCCGTTCCTCCACGAAAATGCTGGACCCCTTCTTTTATCGTTACGGATCCGGATAAAATATCCACCACATCATGAGTGGGAATAAGTCCAAGCTGAATATCTACATTCGCTAGACCAAAATCGCCGTCGAAAATTAGAACTTTATATCCTGAACGTGCCAGAACCTGCGCTAGCGAAACAGAAAGCCAAGTCTTGCCTACTCCTCCCTTGCCCGACGCCACTGCAATAATTCGCGTCCGGCGTGGATGAGAGGAAGCAACGACTAGAGTTTCCGGCGGCCGTTGTTTAATCTGATGATCCATGAGCGGGTCCATCATACACCGCCCTGTGCAGCGATATGCCTCATAAGAGCCGCAGCCCCAGTCACAGTGGACACGTTCGTTTTTAACAAATTTGAATCTGAATTTGCCGCGCGCCTCGAAACAATAGGTACAACACTCTGAGCAAGTTTCTTCTGAGGCCCATCTGAGGAAATCGTTGATGCGGTCTCCCATTTAGACATCATCAGTTCGTTAAGCCTGGAGGGATCCAGAGTTCTAAGGCCACCAATCAATTGGCTTCCCGTACTTGCTTCCGCCAGAGACATGCCAGCCATGGCTCCTCTGACCACGCCCCCCAAACGACGCGCGCAATCCGTACGAGAAACTATCATTTTACTGGCGCCATTTTTATGAAACCATGAAACTGTTTCTTCAGTCTCAGAAGGGTCTTCTCCAGCGGGATGAACCAATATCAGACTAGCCTCGGCAGCTTCTTGAAGACCAGCCAGTATTTTCATCCCTTTTTCGTCAAAAGGAACGACTGCTCCGGTATCAATAAGGACGGGCATCTTGCCCCTTTTTACGCGGCACAGATTTTCCAGCATTTTAGAACTTTCAACCGCGATGAGATCCAGACCAAGTATTCGAGTACACGCCGCTAATTGTTCCAGCGCCCCAGAACGCTCTGTATCTGTCGTCATAACCACAGGCGCTATACCAGCGAGAGCTAGACGGGTAGCCAATCGGGAAATTGTCAGGGTTTTTCCACTGCCGGGGACGCCACACACCATAACAGGAGGCGCATCCACAGACAGATCGAGCGCTTCGAACGAAATGTTCTCTGAAAAAACCTTTTTGTAATTCAATTCCGACCCGTCGTCAGAAAAACTACTCAGATCCAAACCATGCCAGTCTTGAAATGTTTTTTTCGGAACTGTCTTTACCGCAGGAGAAGATTTGATTCGCTCATCTTCAGCGGGCAGTTCCGGATCAAGTGCCGCAGTGAGCTCTATCCCTCCATCGGACGTCGCCCGAGAGGAGAGGATAAAAGCGTCTTCTCCCAGCGTATTACGCAGTGTCGCCATAGCGGCTGACATTGAGACATCCCGGATCAGCTTTATCCGCATGATCCACCACTCTCTATACGTTGCCTCACTGAATGACCCCCACGGTATATATCTTTGCCCGCGTTGAAATCTCTGCCTGCGAAAGAACCATAGTCGCTGGCCTGATGCGCTCGACGATCATCCGGACTGGGCGACGGAAACCGCCTGCAACAAGGATGACCGGGTTTTCACCTTGCCCCAACGCCATATCGAGAGCTTGACGCAATTTCCCTACAAATTCGTTAAGGCGAGAAGGTGGAAGTGCAATTTGGCGATCATCAGCGGGGCCAGTCATATTTTCTGAAAAAACGACTTCCCAGTCAGGACTTAGCGTCAAAATCGGGATGTAGCCTTTAGGACTTGTGACCGCTGCACTAATTTGTCGAGCCAACCGCACACGTACATGAGCTGTCAGAGCAGAAACTGATTTCTGCCCCATGCCGCATCCCTCTTGAAGCGCCTCAAGAATACCAGAAAGATCCCTTATCGAAATACGTTCGGCAAGCAGCCCTTGAAGAACACGCTGGATAACACTGACTGAGATCTGAGAGGGAACAAGATCGACAATCAGCTTCTGCTGATCACGCGGCATTTCATCCAGCAGCTTTTGCGTCTCCGTATACGAGAGAAGGTCAGACATATTTTCACGTACCAGCTCGGTCAAATGCGTAATGATCACGCTGGCTGGGTCCACCACCGTATAGCCCTGCATAATTGCTTTTTCTCGCAGGTTTTGATCAATCCAAAGGGCGGGCAGGTTAAAAGCAGGTTCACGCGTCTGCTCCCCAGGCAAATCGGGCAAACCTCCTTTGGGGTTCATGGCCATAAGACGGTTTATCTGTACTTCGCCATGACCAATTTCTATTTCCTTGATGCGCACGGAATAAGAATCTGCCGAAAGTTGCAAATTATCTTGAATTCTAACGGGAGGCAGGATGAACCCCATTTCGCCAGCAATTGTTCGCCTCAGAACCTTAATTTGTTCGGTCAGACGGGCGCCGTCGCCACTGGCGATCGAAAGAAGGTTAAAGCCGAGTTCAAGCCGCAGCAGATCAACGCGAAGACTTTCTGAAATTGGCACCTCAGAAGGCTGAGCATTTTCAGGCAAACTGACTGCATCGCCATCGGCATCCTGATCCTGGATTGGCGACCGATGCCGAAACCATGCTCCAGCGCCAGCAAGACCTGCAAGAGCCAAGAAAGGCAAAGCTGGCAGACCCGGCATAAGAGCTAACACCGCCGCAGACCCTGCCGCGAGCGCTAATGGCTTTGGATTACCACCGAGCTGTCGAACAAGAGTAACATCTGCCGCCCCCTCAGTACCGCCTTTTGTCACGACAATACCGGAAGCTGTCGAAACTAGGAGGGCAGGAATTTGAGAAACAAGTCCGTCACCAATCGTCAGTGTCGTGAAAGCGGACGCCGCATCAGAAACTGACATTCCATGTCGACCGATACCAATAGCCAACCCCCCAACAATATTGATCGCCGTAATAATTAGGCTGGCAATTGCGTCCCCACGCACGAACTTGGCAGCACCGTCCATTGTGCCATAAAAACCGCTTTCCTCCTGAAGCTCTTTCCGTCTTTGCCGGGCAATCTTATCGCTGATTGCACCAGAGGAAAGCTCCGCATCAATCGCCATTTGCTTTCCTGGCATCGCATCCAAAGAAAACCGTGCTGCCACCTCAGCAATACGTCCTGAACCCTTGGTAATAACCATGAAATTCACCACAAGTAGAATGGCAAACAAAATGGCCCCGATAACAACATCGCCCCCCATAAGAAAACCACCGAAGGCAGCTACGACATGGCCTGCAGCATAAGCACCTTCATAACCATGACTTAGAATAAGGCGTGTTGTGGCAACCTCTAGTGACAGGCGAAGCAGGGTCGTCAACAATAATAAAGTAGGAAAAGATGTAAAATCCAATGGTCTTGTCAGAAAAAGAGCGACCATGAGCACTAATACAGAAGCGGTAACTGAAAGAGCCAGCCCTACGTCCAGAATAAAAGTCGGGAGAGGCAGAACAAGTACGGAAAGGAGTGCTGCTACAGCAAGCGCCAGCCCCACATCGGAGCCAGGGAGCCAACGAGCCTGCCCTCGCACCCAATTCGGCAAAGGTATCTTTTGAAGAGCACCAGAAATCGCAGGCATTTTTTGAACAACAGGAAAACTGCCTTGCGCCTCACTCATTTGCGCCTCTCCGCCAACACTAGACGGAGGAACCTATTTTCGCTCCGAATGTGGAAATTATCTCCTCACAAAGTTAAATATCCGTAAAAAATACCATCTAGTTTTTAACTTTTTCGGACTTGATGATTTCTGTCATTGTTACTCCAAGTCGAGACTCATCGACCATGACCACCTCACCTCTAGCGATTAACCTATTGTTCACTAAAATATCGATTGAATCACCAATTTTACGATCCAACTCTACCACAGCCCCCCGTCCCAGACGCAGCAGTTGACTCACCTGCATGGTTGTTCTCCCAAGCACCGCACTCACTGTAACCGGTATGTCATAGATCGCTTCGAGATCATGGGCGAACCTTGGAGCTTCAGGTGCCTGAGAAGAGCCTCCCTCAACATTATCCAGGTCGAATTCTTTGTTTGTATCAGACATCGACGGTATTCCTTTTACTTAATTAATACACTCAAAGTTTCTCATGATATCTTGAGCTATACTTCCAGCATTTCGGAAAGCTTGTCCTTCAGGCCAAGAAAATCGAAAATCGCCAGGAGCTAGAGCATCATTGACATGACAATCCATCTTTATGACGCCCGCCTGCGCACATAAGGTCGACAAATAATTTATTTCCTGTTCAGGAGCCTCTATGCGAAGGCAGACAACCCGTTTGAGCGAAGAAAGAATTTTATCCAGAACAGCATCCCGCTCCTTTTTCCCTGTACTCTGAAGCAGGGATGGAAACAGAGCAGCCACTTGGGAAAGTAATACTGAAGCAGCTTCTTCAGATACGTTTCTTAACACATTCTCAAACTGCTCATTCAGTTCATTAATGAGATCAAGAACCTTCTGCTCAACCCCATTAATCCATTCTTCTTTTTCCAACGCAAAATCTCGTCGCTCTTCGAGCCTTCCCCTTTCTTCTCCTGCGCGCCGAGCATTCTCCAGATCTTCCTCAGTATAGGAAGGAACCAGAACTTCTGGCTCTTTCTGGGTTTCCTCATGAGCAGGAAGCGACACATCTTCAGACGCGGGAAAATCAAAATCTTCCGCGTATAGAACACCAGCAACCCGGTCTGATCTCTCGTAATTCATGGCTGTCACAGAAGCATCTCGTTGCCGGACTGCTCTTGATCCACAAGCTCTATCTCCCCACGGTCGAGCAGCCCCTTGGCTACAAGTACAATCTCGCTCTGCGCTGCATCTACATCCTTGATGCGAACCGGCCCTAATGCCTCCACTTCGTCCATAAGAATACGTCCAGCTCGCTCAGACATTGCAGCAAGAAACGCACTTCTCAGTTTTTCACTTGCTCCTTTAAGCGCCATGGGAAGGATTTCTCGAGAAATCTGGTTCAGCAACACCATGAGACCCTCAGGTGGAACCTGAGCCAACTCCTCAAATGTGAACATTAGGCTCTTGATACGCTCTGCGTCGTCATGACTACGCTCTTCGAGCGCAGTCATAAAACGCGCTTCCAGCCGACGATCGAAATTGTTGAAAATATCTGCGAGAACTTCATGGCTGTCGCGATGGGCGCCACGAGGAAGGTTAGAGACGAATTCAGATCTCAACGTCTGCTCGACGCTATGCAGAACTCCTTTCTGAACATTTTCCATTTTCAGCATACGCGTCATCACATCCAGAGAAAAATCTTCTGGAAGAAGAGACAGTACCCGCGCAGCATGAGCCGCCTTGATTCGACTTAATACTACAGCAACGGTCTGGGGATATTCATTACGCAGGTAATTTGCCAAGACCGTTTCGGAAATATTCCCTAGCTTGTCCCACATGGTCCGACCTGCCGGACCACGAATTTCTTCCATAATTGCAGCCGCTCGACCGGCAGGAAGCGCATTTTTCAAAAGGCGCTCAGTGGTCTCGATATCGCCAATAAGAACTTCAGAGGACCCAAGACTACGACTGAACTCGTGGCAAACACTTTCGACCGTTTCAGCCGAAACCATCCCTAACTGAGACATTGCAGAAGAAATTTCACGAATTTCTTCTTCATGCATTTGCTCGAACAGGCGGGCACAATTCTCTTCACCCAGTGCCATCATAAGAATGGCTGCTTTCTGCGCACCTGTAACGGCTTTCTCCATTCCAATCATTTCAACGCCCTTCCTGCTGAGGCATGAGCCAACTCCGCATCAGAGCGATGCTTTCCGTCGGGTGCGTTTCCACCAGATCCACGACTTTTTGTACCGATGAAGCTCGAATTCTTCCGGCAACACCATTAACTGTAATTGTCTCTTCACCCTCCTGAAGTTCTGCATCTACGATGTCATATGGAGCGGGAAGCAAACTGCCTCCCTGATTTCCATTACCGCCTGCAGACTGGCCAGCAGGGCCAGGGAGAGCCAGTCCTCCGCTCACGTCCCTGGATAATGTGGAGTTCCCCCCTGTGCTTGCGCCCGACACCGGGCGCAATAAGGGGCGTACTACGAAGAATAAAACCATGAGCAGGCACAGCGAGAAAATGCCGAACCGGATGGCTTCCATCTCATTCGAGCGGTTGAACAGTCCATTCATGAAACCTGTGGAAGCGGTTGGCATCGCTGCATCCAGATCCGAGAACTGCATGGACATGACTGTAACAACGTCCCCACGGGTCTGATCAAAGCCTATGGCGCTTTTTGTGAGCGCTGTAAGCCGCTCCAGTTCCGCCTGACTACGAGGCTGCCAGATATGCTGGCCTTTTTGATCAGCCTGATTAACGCCATCCACCATTACAGCGACACTGATACGGGCAATTCGCGGCTGGTCCTGCACAAGCGTGCGAACCTTTTTGCCGATCTCGTAGTTATCCGTCTGTTCTTGTCGGCTGCTCTGACTGCCATTCTGTGGCTGACCAGCATTTGCATTCGGCAAATTGTTGGCGACTGTGGTGTTGTTTACGGCCTGCGTATTAATGTTCTTCTCGTTCTTTGTTTGCTGCGAACGAAGAACCTGCTGATCGGGATCATAGCTTTCTTGGGTTTCTTTGACGTGATCGTTGTTCATTGCGACTGTGGCATCAACACGCACACGCCCAATACCGACCGACGCACCCAGCATATCTTCCACCTCACGTGAGATGCGCTGTTCCAGCGCCTGGCGCTGTGCTTCAGCCGTCTGATTGCTGTCTAAGCCTCCACCGCCTTGACGCAACAGGACGTGTCCTCGGTTATCCACGAGAGAAATATTCTTAGCCTCAAGGCCAGGTACGGCAGCGGACACCAGATTAACCACGGCCGCTACACTTTCCTCGTCCAGTCGGCGAGCACCATCCATGGAGAGCAGGACACTTGCCTGTGCACCCTGCTCCTCTGTGGAAAAAAGCTCCCGATGCCGCAGAACAAGATGAACACGTGCATTTCTGACACCATGGATCAGGCGGATCGACCGTTCCAGTTCACCCTCAAGAGCACGCGTCTCATTGATTGTCTGCTCGAACTGGGTCGCAGTGAAACTATTACCTTTGTCGAAAATTTCGTATCCAACAGACCCACCGGAAGGCAAACCGTTTTTAGCAAGCAAGAGGCGCGCTTTGGCGACGTCATCATCCGGCACCATGATTGTGCCGCCCTGATCCTGCAGGTGGTATGAAATATGTTCCTTGGCAAGTTGGTCCACAATTTCGCCCGCTTCCCGGGGATCGAGATCCCGATAGAGAAGCGCATTGGCTGAGTCCGCCCCGTGCAGAACCAACACGCCAAGAAGCACGAGCATGGCAGCACCCACGCCACCCAGAGCGGCCAGACGTGGCAGACCAAGCTGTTTGAGATTTGCCAGAAAAGCCTTCACTTGAAGCCCCAGCTCATCGAGGCAAACCTATCTTCGGACCTGTCTGGCAACAGCACTTTGCCCATCCACATGCGTGTCACCCTTAACGCTGCAATTACTGATGAGCATTGTGTATGAAAAAGGTTAATGCCTACTTAAAACGAGTGGAGTTTTCCTCATCGTATTGTCAGGCGCCAGAAAAACTATCCAGATCGCTCAAGGCGATTGATGTGGCTCCCATCTGTACATTCAGACCACTGGATGTTTGGCTCAAGCCGGTTACGGTACCAGAAACTGTCGTCGAAAGAGCCGTAGCACTGCCCGTTGAGTCCGTGCCCTCTACAGCAACAAAATACTGCCCGTCCGATAGTTGGGTGCCGCTATCACTCACACCATCCCAAGACCAGGTATTTGTACCAACCTGAGCTGTTACGGTGTCGGTCTTGACGACCTGACCATTGGAATCGGTCACCGCAATCGCCACAGGACCCGCCACACTCGATGTAAAACTCATCGAATTGTTACCATTTTGCAGGGGCAGAGAAGACGTGGTTGCAGTCGTGGTCTTACCAATCAGACCGATCCCAGATGTCATCTGAGTATCCTGCGTCGCCGTAATCAGGCTGGTCAGGTTGGTATTGGTTTCCACCTGCTGCTGGACACCCGCAAACTGTGCCAGCTCACTGGTAAAACTATCTGTGCTCGTCGGGTTGCTAGGATCCTGATGTTGCAGTTGAGTTGTCAGAAGCGTCAGGAACTGATTGAAATTTCCAGCGAGTGAAGAGAGTGCAGCACTGGCAACGCTACTGGCCGTCGACGTTGATGAAGATGCGCTGGACGTCTGCGAGGCCGCATTCGATTTCGCTGCAGAAACCGCCTGACTGAGCAGCGATGTAGCGCTGCTGGACGTGGTACTGACAGAAGACACCATAAAAAACTTCCTTCAGGCTGTCAGATCAACAACGCCACGAAGCATTGTTCGGGACGATTGAACGGATGCTTGTGTTTTGTTTCTGGAGATTAAAGACGATCCAGGATGCTCTGCATCCTCCGCCGTCGAACGGTTTCCCTGACCAGATCCGTCTCTCGAACTCTGGGAGAAATTTCCCATCAGGCTTAGTGTAAGATCGGTCGGAATAATGAGCTGATCAGAGGATACTGAGATAACACTCTGATTTAGCGTGGAAAAAAGATTACTTTTATCATCCGTTAAAGACTGCAGAACTTCAGGATTTTCTGCACGGATATGAACGTGTCGTTCGCCACCTTCTGTCTCATCAATGGAAACATGAACTTTTCCGCCCTCTCCCAAGGACATTTCAATCTCTGTGTTGAGGTGACTATCAGAGGACGTATGGGAAATGACCGGAATATCAGGTGCCGGAATAGATCGGACGTCAGAGCGTACAGAAACAGTTTCGACAGAGGACGTTTGTCTTTTGCTTCCATCCGACGCTTCTGCACCCACATTCGGCGCAGAAGTTAATGAGGATGCCGATGTTTCAGAAGACGGAATATTTTCCTGTGCCGGCATTTGTTCAAGCACAGAAAACCCATTCCCAACCGATTTCCCTTCACCTTCTGAGGTGTCGCCCACGAGAGAAGGAACCGCCGAATCAGCTAAGTTGTCATCTACAGGCTGTATTGCGTTATCACACTCAGGAGCAACCCTCCCAGTTGCCGTATTTTGTATCGAAACCGGTTCAGAAGAGAGCACCTGCTCGCTTTCAGGAGATATCTGAATTGCCAGATTTAAGACCTGATTAGAATCACCTCTGCCTGCGGGAACCGCAGGAGTGTTTTGAACGGCTTTTACGGGAATAGACGAGGCGTCACTCTTCGTTTCCTCTGTCTCGAATGAGGACTTCGACTGGCCGTCCTTTTCAGCAAAATCAGACGAATTTTTTTTTACTGGAGGTAAAGGTCTATCCGAACGAAGTTGCACCGGTTGGGTGTCAGCTTTCAACTCAGGGCTTTTCTGAATTTTTTGATCAGATTTCTGACTCAACGCATTTTGCTCTTCAGCAGCACTCGGAGAGGAAACCTTTTGTGCCTTGTTATCCTCAACGGGATTACGCGTTTTTAGCGATGTATCAGTGTCTTTTTTCTGACCTAACTGCGCTACATCCCTATGTGCAGGCGCTTTCGCAACCGGTTCTTCACCAGTATGAACGTAGCTTTTAAGAAAATCTTGAAACCGTTCTGTTGAAGCGAATTGCGCTCCCACAAGAACAGATGATTGGCTGTGATCACCTCCCACATATGCGGAGGGTAGAATCTGTGACAATACCAAGCCCTCCCCGACTGTGAGTAACGGACATCCGGGGAGGAGAATTGCATGATAGACGTAAAGAAAAGGTTTATGACGTCCCCCTTATTCAGAGAGGTACGAAAACTCAGTTCTGGATGTGATCATACCCTGGCGAGCCCGGAAACGGACCCCGTGTCACTGTTGCAGGGTTAGGGCAGACAGGGGGATTACCATCCAGAGCAAAAGCCTGAACTGTGTGGGTGGCCTGAGCCACCAGCCCGCGAACGGACAGAGGCTGTGCCAACCGAACATTTGCCAAAAGCTCTTCCGGCAGAATTACGGTTGTTCCGTCTCTCAACAGTACGCCATTCGGCGTAATCCGAGAGACAATACCCTTTGTGACTGGAAGCGGCGACATATCATAAAGACAAGGCGCAGCCTCAGCCATCAAAGGAGCGGAGAGAGCCAGCAGCAGGCTAGCGAGTGCGAAAGGTTTCAATGCCGGAAATGCCTCATTCCTGTGAAGACCATGGCAATACCCGCCGCATCTGCAGCGTCGATCACCTCTTGATCACGAATGGAACCACCAGGCTGGATCACAGCGACAGCACCAGCAGCGACAACACTTTCCAGACCATCCGCGAAGGGGAAGAACGCATCCGAGGCAGCCACAGAGCCCTTGGTCAGCGGCGCGGTTTCGCCCGCAACTTCTGCCGCATCCTCGCTCTTACGCGCGGCGATACGTGCGCTGTCGACGCGTGACATTTGGCCTGCCCCGACACCGACCGTGGCGTTATCGCGTACATAAATGACGGCGTTGGACTTAACATGCTTGGCCACGCGGAATGCGAATAGAAGATCTTTCATCTCCTGAGCAGTCGGCGCTCTCTTTGTGACGACCTTCAGATCCTGTTCCGTCACACGACCCGCATCGCGGCTCTGTGCCAGGAAACCGCCAGCCACTGAGCGGAACGCCAGTCCTTCCGCTGTCGGATCGGGCATACCGCCCGTCAGCAGCAGACGCAGGTTTTTCTTACGGGACAGAATTTCGATAGCCCGCTCGTCTGCATCAGGCGCCACAATCACTTCCGTGAAGATAGAGCTGATCCGCTGGGCCGTTGCCGCATCAAGAGTGCGGTTCACAGCAACGATACCGCCGAACGCTGAAACCGGGTCGCAGCGCAGAGCAGCGATCCAAGCGTCTTCCAACGTGGACGCAGAAGCTACACCACACGGATTGGCGTGCTTCACGATGACGACAGTAGGCGCATCAAACTCCGCCACAGCTTCAAACGCGGCATCCGTGTCATTCAGGTTGTTGTAGCTGAGCGCCTTACCCTGAATCTGACGTGCCGTCGCAATCCCCGCCCGCGTGCTGCCATCCCGATAGAAAGCAGCTTTCTGATGCGGGTTTTCGCCATAACGCAGCAGTTCATCCCGAGCACCACTCAGCGTCAGAACCGGCGGGAGAAGCTCGCCTGCGCGCTCGGCAAACCAGCGCGAAATCATGCCGTCATAGGAGGCCGTATGCGCATAGGCCGCGCCAGCATATTCCCGCCGTTCGCTCAGGTATGTTCCACCGGTCTCAAGCGACTTCACGAAATCACCGTACTGCTCCGGCGAGGTCAGGATCGCGACATGCCCGAAATTCTTGGCAGCCGCACGGATCATGGCCGGCCCGCCAATATCGATGTTTTCGATGCAATCTTCGTCACCTGCGCCAGAAGCAACTGTTGCTGCAAACGGATAGAGATTGACGCAGACAAGATCGATCGGAGCGATACCGTGCTCCTCCATCTGGCTCAGATGAGCCGGAAGATCGCGGCGTCCCAGAATGCCGCCATGCACCTGCGGCACCAGCGTCTTGACGCGACCATCAAGAATTTCAGGGAAGCCGGTATGCTCGGAAACATCCTTGACTGTCAGACCCGCCTCACGCAGCGCCCGTGCCGAGCCCCCCGTCGAAAGCAGTTCTGCACCGTGGGCTGCAAGTGCACGCCCCAGGTCAATCAGTCCCGTCTTGTCAGAGACGGAGAGAAGGGCGCGACGGACGGGGAGTCGGGTCTCAGTCATGATGGAACTGCAATATCCTTCAAAACATGTC
>Ga0157363_1000197_pt1 | contig 46846 bp, 44 predicted proteins | sample AttsexASBM1_FD_111477 | JGI IMG/M metagenome (GOLD analysis project Ga0157363, IMG submission 111477) | Fungus gardens microbial communities from leaf cutter ant in Ribeirão Preto, State of São Paulo, Brazil - Atta sexdens ASBM1 | ecosystem: Host-associated > Fungi > Mycelium > Unclassified ... | reverse complement strand
AGGGTCATAACGCTCTTTGATAACCTCATCCATTAGCTTCAGCGCACTCGATACAATGGTTCCGCCGGTTTCCTGTGAGTAAAAGAATTCCTGTTCATCCACTTCTTTGGCCTGGGTATGGTGGCGAATATAGACCACATCCACGTTTTTATAGCTACGGCTAAGGAACAGGTACAGCAGGATATAAAAACGTTTAGCCATATCCTTGGTAGGCTGATCCATAGAACCAGAGACATCCATCAGACAGAACATAACAGCCTGGCTGGAAGGCTCCGGACGTTTTTCAAAGTTTTTATACCTCAGGTCGAAGGTATCGATAAAGGGAACTCTGGCAATGCTTGCCTTCAGCTCTGCAATTTCTGTTGATAATCGTTCCTCCTCAAGTAGCTGGATAGGCTCCCGGGATTGAATCGATTCCAGAGCCTGCTCCAGTTCCCGCAACTGACGACGTTTCCCTGCCGTCATGGCGGTACGCCGTGCCAGTGAATTTTGCAACGACCGTACCACACTGATGTTGGAAGGTACGCCGTTAGCGGTATAACCAGCACGGTGAACTTTAAATTCTGTCACCTGGTTATGGTTATTCTTTTGCAAATTGGGTAAAGCCAGATCTTCGAATAACAGATCCAGATATTCATCTTTTGAGATATTGAAGCTGAACTCGTCCTGGCCTTCCCCCTGCTGGCTGGCTTCTCCCTGACCACTGCCGCCACCGCCACCCCCCGGGTTACGTTCAATGCGGTCACGGGTGACGAAGTGATCGTTACCCGGATGAACCCTGACTCGCTCGCCGCCACCGCCCTGATGGAACATCGGTTCACGTATGTCATCGACAGGGATGGATACCGACTCTCCGCTGCCGGTATCTGTCACTGATCGTTTGTTGATTGCTTCAGAGATCGACTTCTTAATCTGTGATTTGTAACGGCGCAGAAAGCGCTGCCGGTTAACAGCACTCTTATTTTTACCGTTCAGACGCCGATCGATAAAATAGGACATAGCACACTCCCGGACATCACTGTGATACGAACCGGTTCTTTCCGGTCCGGCGCCGGAAAGCGGGACGCTCTCCGGCGCAACTGACGGCTTATGAAGATTTGCGTACGCGTAAGTACCATTCACAAAGCAGTCTTACCTGTTTACGGGTATATCCTTTCTCCATCATCCGGTCGACAAAATCATCGTGTTTTTTCTGTTCATCGGTTGAGGTTTTGGTATTGAAAGAGATTACCGGTAGCAACTCTTCAGTGTTAGAGAACATTTTTTTCTCAATCACCGTCCGCAGTTTCTCGTAACTGGTCCAGTTCGGATTCCGGCCGCCATTCTGTGCACGTGCGCGTAACACGAAATTGACGATTTCATTACGGAAATCTTTAGGATTACTGATGCCGGCAGGTTTCTCAATTTTCTCCAGTTCAGCATTCAGTGACTCCCGATCGAATAACTGGCCGGTATCTGGATCACGATATTCCTGATCCTGAATCCAGAAGTCTGCATAAGTCACATAACGGTCGAAAATGTTCTGACCATACTCAGAGTAGGATTCCAGATAGGCGGTCTGAATTTCCTTACCAATAAATTCGGCATACTTAGGAATCAGATAACCTTTCAGAAACTCCAGATATTTATCCGCCTGTTCCTGAGGGAACTGTTCTCGTTCAATTTGTTGTTCCAGCACATAGAATAGATGCACCGGGTTCGCAGCAACTTCGGTATGATCAAAGTTAAACACCCGGGACAAAATTTTGAACGCAAAACGGGTAGACAAACCATTCATGCCTTCATCAACCCCGGCATAATCATGATATTCCTGCCATGATTTCGCTTTCGGATCAGTATCCTTAAGGCTCTCACCGTCATAGACCCGCATTTTGGAATAAATGCTGGAATTTTCCGGCGATTTCAGGCGTGACAGAATGATAAAGCGAGCCAGTGTTTCAAGTGTTCCGGGAGCACAGGGTACGCTGGTCAGCTCACTGTTATTTAACAGTTTCTCATAAATGCGGATCTCCTCAGATACCCGCAGGCAGTAAGGCACCTTGACGATATACACTCGGTCGAGAAATGCTTCATTATTTTTGTTGTTACGGAACTGCACCCATTCCGATTCGTTAGAGTGTGCCAGAATCATGCCGTTAAATGGCAGGGCGGAGATACCTTCAGTGCCGTTATAGTTACCTTCCTGTGTCGCGGTCAGCAACGGGTGAAGAACTTTGATGGGTGCCTTAAACATCTCGACAAATTCCATCACCCCCTGATTTGCACGGCACAAGGCACCCGAATAGCTGTAAGCATCAGGATCGTTCTGGGCAAAGTGTTCCAGTTTGCGGATATCTACTTTACCGACCAGGGCGGATATATCCTGGTTATTTTCATCGCCAGGTTCAGTCTTGGCGATAGCCAGTTGTTCCAGAATCGATGGCCAGACTTTCACTACTTTAAAACGAGTGATATCGCCTCCGAATTCATGCAGCCGTTTGGCTGCCCATGGCGACATAATGGTACCGAGGTAGCGGCGGGGGATGGCATACTCTTTTTCAAGAATCGCGGCGTCTTCCTGAGGATTGAACAGACATAACGGGTGGTCGTTGACCGGACTACGTTCACCATTAGCCGTCAGGACATAAATAGGAACCCGCTGAATCAGGGCTTTAAGCCGTTCGGCCAGCGAAGATTTACCCCCACCCACCGGACCCAGCAGATAAAGGATCTGTTTCTTCTCTTCCAGTCCCTGGGCGGCATGTTTCAGATAAGAGACAATTTGTTCGATAGCGTCTTCCATGCCGTAGAACTCTTCAAACGCAGGGTACCGGGAGACCACACGGTTCGAAAAAATACGTGAGAGTCGGGGGTCCTGGGCTGTGTCTACCATTACCGGCTTGCCGATGGCGGTCAGCAGCCGTTCAGCAGCATTGGCATAGGCACTACGGTCCTGTTTACAGATTGAAAGAAATTCCTGCAATGTGAACTCTTCGTCTTTGGCCGCTTCATAGCGCTGGCGATAGTGATCGAATATATTCATAACGATGCCCGTCCTTTCAGTTTTAGCACAGGTAAAGGAGCATGCCTCTGCAGGATCTGCTCCTGGAAATACGGCTCTGCTATCAGTACAGCAACCCTTATGCCAGGATATGATTTTATAAAAAGATAATGCCCGGAAAGGGGTGAAAAATGGTTTTTAAATGAGCCGTATAATTTAACTGTAGTAACTATCTGGCAGTTTTGCTGATGTTATTTGAATTATTTCGCGATATATCAATAACAAACTGTGCTATCAGGCTGGCACACTGAGCTCAGAGAGGTAAAAAAGGACAATGTGGGTGTTATCACCGGATATTTATGATCAATCTGTGCGCTGATCATTTTCGTCAGGGCATTGTAAGGATAGACTGCGACAGTCAGAATAATTACAGGATTGTTACATTTTGAAAAAATCACTTTATTGCCTCAGCGCCCTGATATCAGCGTGCTTATCAGGTCAGGCTCTGGCTGAAAACACCCCACTCACCGTCGGAGCTTCTGTTTTGTATATGCAGTCTCCTTATCATGGAGGACAGAACCGGTATTACCCCTTTCCTCTGGTGAACTATGAAGGAGACCACTTTTTTATCTCTGGTTGGCAGGCCGGCTACTATCTGTGGAAAGATAACAGCGATCAGTTGTCTCTGATTATCACGAGTTCAGGCCAGGAATATCGCCCTAAAAAGAATGATTTCAGTGATATGCGGCGACTGGATAAACGCCATCTTACCTTGATGGCAGGGGGAATGTGGCGGCATACGGCAGACTGGGGGGTAGTTAAAACCTCGCTGGTGGGGGATGTGCTTGGTGAAAGTAATGGCATGATCTGGACTACCGACTGGCACTATCCACTCACTTTGGGCGGCTTTACTGTAAATCCGGGAGTCGGACTGAGCTGGAATAGTGCACGTGAAACTGGCTATTACTACGGAGTTTCACAGGATGAATCCTCCCGCTCGGGTATTGCAGCCTATCATTCCGGTGATAGCTGGAATCCGTACGCCGAAGTGAGTGCGGTTTATCCATTGTCCAGTCGTTGGCAACTGGGAGTAGGGGGCCGTTACCAGTGGTTTGACAGCGCAGTGAAAGACAGCCCGATGGTCTCGAAATCAGGACAGGTGATGATCTGGAGTGGGGTCAGTTATACATTCTGACAAGTTGCACTGAAAGGGGGCTTAATTGCCCCCTTTTAGTGACAGGTATTCAATTTTGGTGCAACGCCAGAGGGCAGAATTCAGAGGTGTTTTGATACCCGCAGAGTCACACCTAACCGACCCGGGAGATCAGCTTTGCTGACCAGAGGTGTGGTAATACGAGCCGTTTCGACACAGACCATCGTTTTATAGCCGTCATTAGCCATATCCGACATGCTGCAGGAGAGTTCAGGACCTGGGTTCCAGGTGACAACGTCACTTTTATGGTGGTGATAAACTTCAAGCTGCCGCTTACCGCGGCGGTCAGTAATGACATTACAGTCATCTGCCGCAGTAAAAATCCGATCGACCCGGTCAGGATAAGTCTGTTCCGTGGTCTGCTGACCGGCGGCATTATCAGTCACTTTATCAATAAAGGGGTGTCCCAGCCCACTGACAGAAACCCCGGTAATATCTTCAACCTGGAAGTAGCTGTGCAGGGCGGCGGTAGACTCAAATTCCCCGTGAGCTTCCAGTTCTATTTCACAATGGCTACTCAGCCTGAAGCGGGCAATTAATGAAAATTCATGCGGCCATAATTTCAGGGTCTGAGGGGTATGCTTTAGTCCAAAGGTTAAAATGACACCTTGCTCGTTTTCATCGTGGGCCAGCAGTGTCCATGGAAGAGTGCGGGCAAACCCATGCGCAGGCTGTCCGGCAGGACCAAACCAGGGCCAGCATACAGGAATGCCGCCGCGCAGCGCTTTTCCTTCCTGGAAAGCGGTTTCACTGCTCAGCCAGATGACTGGTTTCTCATCAGCGGGTTGCCAGGAGATAAGATGTGCCCCCTGCAGAGCAATCACGGCATGAACTTTAGGATGGTTAATCACTATCAGCGGTAGCTGATCTTTCTGACGCTGAGAAATATAAGGGGTAATCTGACGGATTACCGGCAGTTTGTATAATGAGTCCTGCATCTTCTCACCTCAAAAAATGGTTACCCTGACATTGAAAAGGGCGACCGAAGTCGCCCGTGGCTGTATCTGTAATCACAAATATCAAAATTATTTAGCGGCAACCAGCGCAATCAGATCCAGAACTTTATGTGAGTAGCCAGTTTCGTTGTCATACCAGGAAACCAGTTTCACAAATTTGTCGTTCAGAGCGATACCTGCTTTCGCATCAAAGACAGAAGTCAGTGATTCACCGTTAAAATCGGTTGAAACAACGTCGTCTTCGGTATAGCCCAGAACGCCTTTCATTGGACCCTGAGCAGCGGCTTTAATTGCATCTTTAATCTGCTCATAAGTGGCAGATTTTTCCAGACGAACAGTCAGGTCAACCACAGAAACGTTAGGAGTAGGTACACGCAGTGACATACCCGTCAGTTTACCGTTCAGTTCTGGCAGAACCTTGCCGACGGCTTTAGCGGCACCGGTAGATGATGGGATGATATTCTGAGAAGCACCACGACCACCACGCCAGTCTTTATGAGACGGACCATCGACGGTTTTCTGGGTGGCGGTGGTTGCGTGAACTGTAGTCATCAGACCTTCAACGATACCGAAGTTATCATTGATGACTTTAGCCAGTGGTGCCAGGCAGTTGGTGGTACAGGAAGCGTTAGAAACGATATCCTGGCCGGCATATTTGTCGAAGTTAGCACCACGAACAAACATTGGGGTGTCATCTTTAGAAGGACCAGTCAGGACCACTTTTTTGGCACCAGCAGCGATGTGCTTACGTGCTGTTTCGTCAGTCAGGAAGATCCCGGTCGCTTCTGCAACGACATCCACACCTACTTCGTCCCACTTCAGATTCGCCGGGTCTCTTTCGCTGGTAACACGGATTTTTTTACCGTTAACAATCAGTGCACCGTCTTTTACTTCAACAGTACCGTCAAACCGGCCATGAGTGGAGTCATATTTCAGCATGTAAGCCATGTAATCCGCGTCGAGCAGGTCGTTGATTGCAACGATCTCGATATCTGAACGCTGTTGCGCAGCGCGAAAAACAACACGACCGATACGGCCAAAACCGTTAATACCTACTTTGATAGTCATATATTCCACCAGCTATTGGTTATTGAATAAAAGGTTGGCTGTAAAATTACAAAAACCGCTTTCGGCGTCAAGCTTAATCGTGTCAATTGTTGTGGCAGATCAATCCCCGAACCTGCTTTCACCTGTCGGCGAATGATAAATATGCTTAATCAAATGCGTGGCAGTTGCAGCCACCCAAACTGGAAAAAGTAGATTGCAGTCACAGTTTCAAATAACACTTATCGTATTCCTGCTGTCAGCACGAAATGCCAGCCCCGTTTTGTTGCCTGTTTGTTATAATACGCCTTATTTAGCTTTGTTAACAGTCAATGGATACAGCATGTCGTCAGAGAATAAAAACGGAAATCCTGCAGGATTTACCCTTACTGAAATGCAACAGTATGTGACTCAACAACGTGGAACTGAACCGCCATTTAGCGGGGCTCTGCTGCATAATAAACAGGCAGGGGTTTACCATTGTTTGGTATGTAATGCTCCGCTGTTTTATTCTGACAGTAAATATGACTCAGGATGTGGGTGGCCAAGTTTCTATGAGCCGGTTTCGGACAGTGCGATTCACTATATTGAAGATAATTCTCATGGTATGCACCGCACGGAGATTCGTTGTGGCAACTGTGATTCTCACCTTGGGCATGTCTTCCCTGATGGTCCGCAACCGACCGGAGAGCGTTACTGTGTGAATTCTGCATCACTGAATTTTACCGATCCTCAGGGCAAAGTGATTCCGGGATAACCGATGAATAATACTCTTCAAACTTTGCTGGCCGGTATGACTCCGGAAGTTTATCGGCGTCTTGCCACTGCAAGCGAAACGGGAAAATGGCCGGATGGTGTGGCGTTAACGCCTGAACAGCGGGAGCATGCCTTACAGTTGGTGATGCTTTGGCAGGCACAGCATAATGATAATCCGGACCATATGACCATCAGTAAAGACGGTGATATGGTGATTAAAACCAAACAACAGCTCAGGCAGGAGTTTGGTATTGATGACGACACAGTCCGGCTGAATCTTAACTGAGTGCACCACAAAAATGGCCGGCACGGTGGCCGGCTGACTTAGTCACTTCTTAATCCGGAGTTAATTCACCGCGTAAATTCTGCTGCATCAATGCCCGAATCTCTTGTGCGTTATAACCGGCAGTCAGCAGGAAGTGTAGTTTGGTCAGCGTCGCTTCCACAGTCAGGTCATAGCCACTGATCACTCCGGCATTCTCCAGCGCGTTTCCTGTAGCATAGCCTCCCATATTCACCTTGCCCGAAATGCATTGTGTCAGATTAACTACCACGATGCCGCGTTGTGAAGCCTGTTGGAGTTCATTCAGAAACTCAGGATTTTGCGGTGCGTTACCGACACCATATGAACGGAGAATCAGAGCTTTAACCGGCTGGCGCAAGAAATTACGTACCACTTCGGCCGAAATCCCCGGATAGAGCGTCACTACACCGACAGGCTGTGGTTCAATTTTATGCACTTTCAGCGGACCCATCGCGGCGGGGGCCGGCGGAGTGTTTAGGCGACGAATATGGATGCCGGCTTCCAGTAACGGAGTGAGGTTAGGTGAGGCAAAGGCATTAAAGCCATCAGCATGAGCTTTCGTGGTTCTGTTACCCCGGTACAAAGTGTTATTAAAGAATAACGTCACTTCATTGACAGGGTAGTTAGCCGCTACAAATAGTGCATTCAACAAGTTCTGCTGACCATCAGATCGTAGTTCAGCCAGAGGTATCTGTGACCCTGTCACAATGACTGGCTTGCCCAGGTTTTCAAGCATGAACGACAAGGCTGAAGCGGTAAATGCCATGGTATCGGTACCGTGCAGAATCACGAAGCCATCGTAACGCTCATAATTTTGCCGGATATCATCAGCAATGACCTGCCAGTCGCCGGGCGTCATATCTGAAGAGTCCATTAATGGCTGATATTCATGGATAGTGAAATCCGGCATTTCAGAACGATGGAATTCGGGCATGTTCAACACCTGCTGCTGTAGGTGCCCTGACACCGGCACATAGCCATGAGCTGAGCGTTGCATACCAATGGTTCCACCTGTATAGGCGACATAAATATTTTTTTTCTGCATGGGCGTCTGGTTCGGTAGTGATAATCAGGAGACTGAAAGGCGGCAGTATAAAAGCAATTGCAGGGAAAAGCAGCCTGAACGAGGTTCAGGCTGCATATTTTTAATTTAATACACCACAGTTCATGCAGTATGCATAACGGTTCTGAGGATCGGCAGTGTTGCCGGTCAGCCCCGGTTGCTTCTGAATATCGCTCATCACTTCGACCAGTGGGGCCGGCAGTAAGGCTTTAACGCTCACCGGTAATACCGCACTGACAGAAGCGCTCATCTGGTCCAGCACCTGGTCAAAGAAAGATGGCTGTTCCTGATACCAGTCGAGAACTGGCGTGGTAACATGTGCCAGCTCTGCGGCTTTATTGACTGCGTCGTCAAAGTCACCCAGCTCATCTACCAGACCATTAGCTTTCGCATCAGTTCCGGTCCAGACATGTCCCTGTGCAATCTGGTCTATCTGCTGCGGGGTTTTATGTCGGGATTCGGCGACCAGGTTCAGGAAGTTGCGGTAACCATTTTCGATGCTGATTTGCATCATTTGTTGTACCTGATCTGGTAAGGCTTTGGTTGTCGAGACATCAGCCAGCGGTGATGTCGAAACACCGTCGGTATGCACACCAATGGTGCTCAGTGAGTTTTCGATAGTGTTAATCACCCCGAAAATCCCGATAGAGCCGGTCAGTGTGGTTGGGCTGGCGATAATGTAACTGCCAGGCGTGGAAATCCAGTAGCCGCCAGAGGCCGCAAGGCCGCCCATCGATACTACGACTGGCTTGCCGGCAGTTTTGGCTGCCATGAGTTCCTCACGAATAGCCTCTGAAGCCGTAACACTTCCCCCGGGGCTATTTACCCGCAGGATAATCGCTTTAATATCTTTGTTCAGGCGGGCAGCACGAATCTGCGATACCGTGGTGTCACTGCCGACATTACCAGCGCTGGCCTCTCCATCAGTGATTGCTCCGTTAGCGACAATCACTGCGATATTACCTTGCTGTCCTGCATGGGGATCTTTAACCGGGTAATTATAGATACTGACATTCCGGTAATCTTTGGCCTGAGGGTCCCAGCCAAATTTCTTAATCAGGATCTGGTCAACTGCAGCACGAGTCTGTAAACCATCGACCAGTTTGGTGTTCAGCGCATAGGTAGCAGTATTGCCGTCATCGGCCTTAAGAGCGGCAATCAAATTATCAGCCCCCGGGAAAACCTGCTGCGGAGTAATATTACGATTCTCGGCCACAGTAGAGAGGTAATTATCCCACAGCTGGTTAATCCAACGATTGTCAGCATCTTTCGCCGCAGGCGACATATCATCACGCAGGAAAGGCTCAACTGCGGATTTATAAGTTCCGACACGGAACACATGTGAAGAAACTTTCAGCGTATCGAGCAGGGTTTTAAAATACAGGCTATTAGTCGCCATCCCGTGAATATCTACCGCGCCTTGTGGCGATAAATAGATGGTATTGGCAAAACTGGCCAGATAGTACTGAGCCTGGCTAAAATTATCTCCATAGGCATAGACAGGTTTACCTTTATCCCGAAACTCCTGCAATGCCTTGCCGATGTAACGTAATGAAGGTTGGTCTCCCCCGGCAAAATTGCTCAGATCAAGCACGATACCGGTAATTTTGTTGTCATCTTTCGCCTGGCGAATAGCATCAACAATATCGAATACAGAATTTTGTTGCAGAGTTTCACTCCGGCTGCCAATGATTTCACGACCAATTTTACTGAGACGGTTATTGGCGGAAGGCTGATCAACAATGGTTCCGTCCAGATCGATTTTTAACGCGCCGCCTGTCAGGGTCTTCGCTGAACCGGAGGAACCACCGCTGACCTGCAACCAGATACCTACACCGACCACAATCAGTAATAAAAGGAACAGGTTGAGAATGAATTCCCTGATAAAATTCAATACCCGCCAGACGACTGAGAACAGCCTGACGATGAATCGCCCCAATGTGCGCATAATTTCTCCATTAATTTATCTGCAGGCTAATCTTTTGCCTGAGTTCTGATCATTCAGGCATCATCCTAAAGAGCACTGCTCTAAATGTCAGCAGGAAATCTCCGGCAGACTGTTACAAATGTCGTTGTTATGCCAGACTGAGCACTATTCATCGCGTTATCAGGGGGATTTATGGACGCACTGGAATTGTTACTGCAACGCCGCTCTGCGGGAAGACTCACTGAACCTGCTCCACAGGGTGATGTATTGCACCATATTCTGCAGGCGGGGTTACGGGCTCCGGATCATGGTGCACTTAAGCCATGGCATTTTGTTATTGTTGAACAGGAAGGCCGCGAGCGTTTTAGTCAGTTGCTGTCATCGGCAGCAATAAAAGAGGGTCAGGATGACAAAGCCATTGAAAAAGCCAGAAGTGCGCCTTTCAGGGCTCCGTTAATTATTACTGTAATTGCCCGCTGTGAAGAACATCCGAAGGTGCCGGAGTGGGAGCAGGTGGTGTCTGCCGGTTGTGCGGTGATGGCTATGCAGATGGCAGCGCAGGCTCAGGGTTTTAATGGTATCTGGCGTAGTGGACCCTGGACTGAAAGCGAGAGTGTGCGTGAAGCATTTGGTTGCAGGAGGCAGGACAAAATTGTTGGTTTTCTTTACCTGGGAACGCCACAATTAAAAGCACCGCCCGTTGCAGCAGAGGATACTGCTGCTTTTGTCAGTTATTTCTGACAGATAAACCTCGCTGAATCTGGCACTATTCCGGCAGTTTCGCTGCTGTGTCACCGGCACCTGGCCACCCCCGGTCCGGTGCACACTCAACTCCGGACCTGACACAGATGATGTACAGCCACCCGACTGAAAGGAATATCGCGGTTAATGCGTTTGTTTATTGCCGAAAAGCCCAGTCTCGCCCGGGCTATTGCTGATGTGTTACCTAAACCGCACCGACGCGGTCAGGGATTTATTGCCTGCGGAAATGATCAGGTGGTGACCTGGTGTGTTGGCCATCTGCTGGAGCAGGCTCAGCCTGAAAATTATGATCCGCGCTATGCCCGATGGTCACTTGCCGATTTACCGATAGTTCCGGAGAAATGGCTACTTAAGCCACGTCCGGAAGTGGCTAAACAATTACGGGTGATAGAAGAACTACTTCAGCAAGCGACGCAGGTGGTTCATGCGGGTGACCCGGATCGCGAAGGTCAGTTGCTTGTTGATGAAGTGCTGGATTACCTGAAGCTGAGTGGTGATAAAAAAGCAACGGTGCAACGTTGTCTGATCAATGATCTTAATCCTCAGGCAGTAGAACGGGCCATAGAAAAATTACGCGAAAATCGTGATTTTATCCCGTTATGTGTTTCAGCTCTGGCCAGAGCCCGGGCTGACTGGCTTTATGGTATTAATATGACCCGGGCTTATACCCTTTTTGGCCGCAATGCCGGGTACAACGGGGTATTGTCTGTTGGCAGAGTGCAGACACCGGTGCTTGGGCTGGTGGTGCGGCGTGATGAAGAGATTGCTAATTTCGTCGCCAAAGATTTTTTCGAAGTCAGGGCTCATATTCTGGCTGATAATGAGCAGCGCTTTACCGCATTATGGGTACCCAGTGATGCCTGTGAATCCTGGCAGGATGAAGAGGGCCGGTTACTTAACCGCTCGCTGGCAGACCACGTCTGTAAACGTATCGAGTGTCAACCAGCACTGGTCACCGGTTACCAGGATAAGCGCGAATCAGAGATTGCTCCGTTACCATTCTCTCTTTCCAGTCTGCAGATTGAAGCGGCACGATGCTTTGGACTGAGCGCGCAGAATGTACTGGATGTCTGCCAGAAACTCTATGAAACGCATAAACTTATCACTTATCCGCGTTCTGACTGTCGTTATTTACCTGAGGAACACTTTGCCGGTCGTCATGCGGTTATGGAGGCAATTGGCACTCATTTACCTGAGCAGAGGTTACCTGAAGAACTTAATCCGGATTTACGTAACCGCTGTTGGGATAATAAAAAAGTGGATGCCCATCACGCGATTATTCCAACTGCACGTCGCAGTAATATCCGACTGACGGAAAATGAACAAAATATTTATGGGCTGATTGCCCGCCAGTATCTGATGCAATTTTGTCCTGAAGCTATATACCGAAAATGTGTCATTGAACTGGAAATCGCCGGCGGAAAATTTGTCGCTAAAGCCCGTTTCCTGGCCATTGCAGGTTGGCGGGTGCTGTTGGGCGCTAAAGAACGTGATGAAGAAAACGACGGGACACCCTTACCTGAAGTTAAAAAAGGCCAGCAATTACTGTGTGAAAAGGGAGAAGTGGTGGAAAAGAAAACTCAGCCACCTCGCTACTTTACTGATGCTACGTTATTGTCAGCCATGACTGGTATTGCACGTTTTGTTCAGGATAAAGCGCTAAAGAAAGTGCTGAGAGAGACCGATGGTTTAGGGACAGAGGCGACCCGGGCAGGAATCATCGAGCTGCTGTTTAAACGTGGCTTTCTGGAAAAGAAAGGACGTTATATTCATTCGACGGCTGTCGGAAAAGCGTTGATTCATGCGCTTCCTCAGCCTGCAGCGAGTCCGGATATGACGGCGCACTGGGAATCGATGCTTACCAGCATCAGTGAGAAAAATTTTCGTTACCAGGATTTTATGCAGCCGCTGGTGGAGACATTACATAGCCTGATAGGTGAGGCAAGACGAGCACCACCAGTGCAGATTTTAAGACAGCTGCCTGCAGCTCCACGCAAAGGGGGGGCTAAAAGGAAGAACAAAACTGTCAAGGAGGAATAACTATGCGTTTTCTACTGCTGATAACCGCCGGTTTCTGTTCTTTTTCAGCATATTGTTCGTTGCATACCGAAAGTGGAGGTGCGGTCCGACTGGATGTTGAAACCGGGCAGGTTTTGTCGGCCAGGAATTATGGTCGTACAGGCTGGCAGGATAGTGATCGCCTGTGTTGGTATAATAATCAGCGTTACTCTGAAGGAGCAGTGATCAACGCGGGGCCAGTATTAATGCAGTGTGGCCGCGACCGGAATGTTACCGGAACGATGCCTTTGATCTGGAAACCGCTGAACCGTTAAGGCTCAGCGATATTACGGCAAATTGTTCAGAGTTTGAACTCAGCCCAGACAGGAGCATGGTCAGAAGGTTTTTCCATGCTCCGGATATCATAGTCAATTCCGGTAGCGATACATCTGGAGGCCAGAGGCTGGCTGGCCAGCAATAAGTCGATTCGTAATCCACGGTTATCGTCGAAACCTTTTGAACGGTAGTCGAACCAGGAGAAGCGGTCTTCCACCAGTGGATTGGCCGCACGCCATGTATCCGTCAGGCCCCAGCCTAACAACTTATCCATCCATTCACGTTCTTCCGGAAGGAATGAGCATTTTCCGGTTCTTAACCAACGTTTACGATTGTCTTCACCAATTCCAATGTCGCTGTCAGTACAACTGATATTCATATCACCCATAATCAACACCGGGTTATCAGAGTTGAGTTGAGTTTCCAGATGATTTTGTAAATCCTGATAAAATTTATCTTTAGCCGGGAATTTCACCGGATGGTCACGGCTTTCACCTTGTGGGAAATATCCGTTAATTACTGTGATGTTACCGATGGGAGAAGGAATATCAGCCATAATAATCCGTCGTTGGGCATCTTCATCATCAGTCAGGAAACCCCGTTGTACGTTAACCGGCTCAGCTTTCGTCAGTAACGCGACACCGTAATGACCTTTCTGGCCATGGAAGAAAACGTGGTAACCGAGCTTCTGAACTTCTTCCAGAGGAAACATATCATCGTGGACTTTAGTTTCCTGGAGTCCGATGACATCCGGCTGAAGGTTTTCGACCAGTACGGCTAGCTGGTGTGGGCGTGCTCTGAGTCCGTTAATATTGAAAGAAACAAATTTCATGTTTTTACCAGTGTCATAGAATTTAACCGCGATGGTAGCGATTTTTTTTATGAATGTCACCGCAGGCAAGGGCTGGGATAGTAATTGTGCACTTCAGGGAAAAGAGTATTCCCGGCCGGGGAGCATCTGAAAAGCTATAACAGATGAGGGTAGGTGATCTGCAAGCTTATCTGGTATGTCTGGCTGAAGTGCCATATTGAGATGGTGGTGGGAGAAGGATGACTCGCCGTAACCGGCTCGCCCTGCGGGCCGTGCTGAAGCACGTTGCCTCACGTTGTTCGGCTCGAACCTTGTCGAAGGTTCTCGTCCTTCTCCATGGAGAATCTGTGAGTTTGTCTGATGGGCTTGCTGTAGTGCTATATTAAGATGGTGGTGGGAGAAGGATTCGAACCTTCGAAGTCTGTGACGGCAGATTTACAGTCTGCTCCCTTTGGCCGCTCGGGAATCCCACCTTATTGTGATGCTCTGTAACCTGTCAGAGCGGGGTGCATATTAACAGAACTTCTGAGTCTGTAAACAGGCAAAACGGATATTTCTCATCGTTTGCCTGTTTTTTACACGGTAAATGAATGACATGCGTATTTAGCAGTCAGTTTTTACAGAATAATGGTCCGGTTACCATACACAAAAACCCGTTGCGCCAGCACTTTATCCAGAGCACGGCTAAGGGCATTCTTCTCGACATCTCGTCCTGCACGCATCATATCGTCAGCAGTGAAACTGTGATCAACATGAATCACGTCCTGCATAATGATTGGACCTTCATCCAGATTGTCGTTCACATAATGTGCAGTGGCACCGATGATCTTCACTCCGCGCTCGTAAGCCTGATGGTAAGGGCGGGCGCCGATAAACGCAGGCAGAAACGAGTGATGAATATTGATAATCTGGTTAGGAAACCGTTTGACGAATTCAGGGGTAAGCACGCGCATGTATTTTGCAAGGACTACATAGTCTGGCTGATAGCGTTCAATCTCATCTGCCATACGCATATCGTGGTCTTCCCGGGTCAGTCCTTCATGGCTGACCAGTACAAAGGGGATATCAAACCTCTCTACCAGTGACCGCAGGGTTTCATGGTTACCTATCACTGCCGCAATTTCCATATCCAGGCCGCCAAAGGTACTTTTCATCAGTAAATCACCAAGACAGTGAGCTTCTTTAGTGACCATTATGACGACACGACGCCGTCCCGCAGGTTGCAGCTCGCGCACCGATCCGCCAGGTAAAGCACTGTCTAAATCTGCCAGTAACGTCGTGTCGTTAAAAATTCCTTCCAGTTCGGTACGCATAAAAAAGCGGCCGGTGCGATGGTCGACAAATTCATTATTCTGGACAATGTTCAGTTCGTGCTTATAACAAATATTGGTGATTTTAGCGATAAGTCCTTTAGCATCAGGACAAATGGTTCGTAAAACTTTTCTCTGTAACGTCTGGGCTTGCATTGTACGCATTATCCTGTCGAATCTAATTTCAGTCATGTAAATTTGGCTAAATTGCTACTGACCACAACATTTTTTATATTTTCTGCCAGAACCACAAGGGCAGGTATCGTTTCTGCCCGCCTGCAGATGAACGCCATCAATATAATACCAGTGATTTTCTTCTCTGATAAAGCGGGAGCGTTCGTAAATCGCGGATGTTTGATTATTTTCGCAATATCGGGCAAAAAAAGTAACAAATGCCTCATTACTATCATTATTATAGTCATGTGAGATAACGTTCAGTCCCAGCCACTCTGTCCCGGACAGATTTGTGGAAATAAGCGCTTCATGTGCTGGACTTCGCTGTGATTTATGCCAGCTCTCGACCAGCCACGAAACATCTCCGCACTGATAAGCAGTGTACCGTGAACGCATGAGTGATTCAGCGTCCGGCGCAATACGAGTTCCGCTGATATACTGGCCACAACAGTCGTTATAGCTAAGCTGGTTTCCGCAAGGACAAGGTTCGCTGGACAATGTATCTCCGTTAAATTTTAAAATATGTAATGCTTTTTTGTGGCCTGAGTCAGTTCAATCAGGCTGACATGTGAAAGGCCGAGGATGAACTATACTATACAAAAGCCGCAGATTCTCTTACTGACAAAAGTTCATAAGGACAGGATTCTGTGTTCAAGACTGTTGGGTATCTATTCCTGCAGAGGTGAACTTGATAACTCTGAGAACAAGAACAGGTATTTTTAATGAGTAACCCATTGTCCGGTAAAAATATTTTAGTCGTTGAAGATGAAGTCGTCTTCTCTTCGTTGATCTGTGGTTTTGTTGAGAGTTTGGGCGGTAACACTTTGCCAGCCAGCGACGGTAAATCTGCGCTTAACCTGATCGACCATTACCCGGTGGATCTGGTTATTTGCGATCTCAACATGCCAGTGATGCGAGGCGATGAATTTGTTCAGCAACTACGTATCCGTGGCAATACCCTCCCTGTCGTCATTATTACCGCCAGTGAAGATGTATCAGAAATTGCTGGCATGTTACGGCTGGGGGTACAGGATGTTTTACTGAAACCACTCGACGACATGGAGCGGGTTAGGGATGTTATTCTGGAATGCCTCTATCCCTCTATGTTTGCCTCAAAGATTAAAGAAGACGAACAACTCTTCGATAGTTGGGATGATCTTATCCAGCAACCTGATAAAGCTATCAGGCTGATTAAACAGCTGCAGCCACCCATTCGCCAGTCTTTGGCAAACACTCAGGTGAATTATCGTCAACTGACCTGCACAGGGGAACCCGGGTTAGTCTTTGACATAGCTGCACTTTCGGATTCTCAACTTGGTTTCTATATACTCGATGTCACCCGTGCGGGTGATAATGGTATCATGGCGGCGCTATTGTTGCGGGTCATGTTTAATGAATTATTGCAGAAACAAATCGCTGATAAGCACCAGCAGTTACCTGAGCTCAATACCGTGCTTCATGATATCAACAGACTACTTCAGGATGCCGGAATGACCGGGCAGTTTCCTCTGCTGGTCGGCTTTTATAACCAGGCCCGGCACCAGCTGTCACTGGTCCCTGCCGGATTACACACTGTCATCTCAATTGATGGTATCAGGAATGAACTGGATACGGGTATCCCGCCGGGAACTTTTGAACAAATACATGCGACACAGCACAGTTTTTCTTTGAAAGCGTGCGAATGTAATATCAGCGGAGCCGGAGGTAAGCTGAAACTGATGCTCAGTGCAAGTTAACAGCTTTCATAAACAATAATTATGTAAGTTTCTTATCTGTCAGGGTAAATTACTGATTAGTATAATTCCTAAATTGCCCGTAATTGCGCCTTCAGACGTAATCCGGGCGGGATCAACTGATATACTGGGGCTGTTCAATACATAAAATCCTATGGGCAATGCTTGCCCACGAATGAGGTAATTTGATGTCTGCTTATAAATCAAAAGTAAAAAAAGCGGTAATTCCGGTGGCGGGATTAGGAACCCGTATGTTGCCGGCAACTAAGGCGATTCCAAAAGAGATGCTGCCTCTGGTTGATAAGCCGTTGATCCAGTATGTGGTGAACGAATGTATTGCTGCCGGCATTCATGAAATTATTCTGGTAACGCATTCCTCTAAAAATTCTATTGAAAACCATTTTGACACAAGTTTCGAGTTAGAAGCTATGCTGGAAAAACGTGTTAAACGTCAGTTACTTGATGAAATTCAAAGCATCTGCCCTCCACACGTTACCATTATGCAGGTGCGTCAGGGCGTTGCAAAAGGTCTGGGACATGCAGTGATGTGCGCACATCCTCTGGTCGGTGATGAACCTTTTGCGGTTATCCTGCCGGATGTGATTATCGATGAATATGAATCAAATCTGCAGCAGGAGAATCTGGCAGAGATGATGCACCGTTTTGATGACACCGGTCGTAGCCAGATTATGGTTGAACCGGTAGTTGATGTGACTGCCTACGGTGTGGTTGACTGCCAGGGCGCTGACCTGCAGCCAGGCCAGAGTGCACCGATGGTCGGTGTGGTTGAAAAACCAAAAGCCACTGAAGCACCATCTAACCTTGCGGTTGTAGGGCGCTACGTACTTTCTGAGCATATTTGGCCTCTGCTGGCTAAAACGCCTCCGGGAGCCGGTGGCGAAGTACAGTTAACTGATTCCATTGCTATGTTAATGGAAAAAGAGACCGTAGAAGCGTATCACCTGAAAGGACTTAGCCACGACTGTGGCAACAAGCTGGGATATATGCAGGCGTTCGTCGAATACGGTGTACGCCACCCGGTGTTGGGCGAAGATTTTAAAAACTGGTTAAATAAAACGGTAAGCTGATATGCCGTCAGGTGCTCAGATCGAAGAGCCCCTGCAGTTGAGTTACATTTGTTAAACGTCATCAGGGTCATGCCATTGTGTATGACCTTTTTTTACCGGCAAAGATCAGGGTGGTGTCAATGACAGGTAGCTAAAACAATCCGTGATTTTTGCACCCTGAAACCTGTATCATTCTGACAGACGTAATGGTGGGTTTGATAACAGCCATCTGTATAAGCTGAAAAGAGGGAAATATGAATTATCTGGTGACAGGTGCCGCAGGGTTTATTGGTTTTACTGTCTGCCGGCGTTTGCTGGAAGCCGGGTTCCGTGTTGTTGGCATCGATAATCTGAATGATTATTATGATGTCCGGCTAAAACAGGACCGGGTAGAATTACTCAAGGCTTTCCCTGACTTTACTTTTGAGCAGGTTAATATAGCTGACAGAGCCGGTATGGAGTCATTATTTAGCCGCTATTCTTTTCAGCGAGTCATTCATCTGGCTGCGCAGGCAGGTGTTCGTTATTCACTCGAAAATCCACATGCTTATGTAGATTCAAATGTTGTCGGGCATCTCAATGTACTGGAAGGTTGTCGACATTATAAAATTGAGCATCTGCTCTACGCCAGCTCAAGTTCAGTCTATGGTTTAAACCGTAAATTGCCATTCTCCACTGAAGACAGTGTAGATCATCCGGTCTCTTTATATGCAGCAACCAAAAAATCTAATGAACTGATGAGCCATAGTTATTCTCATTTATACCAGCTCCCCGTGACCGGCTTACGCTTTTTTACGGTGTATGGCCCCTGGGGGCGTCCTGACATGGCGTTGTTTAAATTTACCCGCGCCATGCTTGCAGGTGAAGCTATTGATGTTTATAACTACGGGAAGATGCAACGTGATTTCACATATATTGATGATATCGTTGAGGCAATTTTTCTTCTACAAGATAAAATTCCACAATCAGACCCACACTGGACGGTAGAAAACGGTTCTGCAGCGAAAAGTTCTGCACCCTACAGTATCTATAATATAGGTAACAGTCAGCCGGTTGCTCTGATGGATTACATCACAGCACTGGAAGAGGCATTAGGAATTACGGCCAAAAAGAATATGCTACCACTGCAGGCTGGGGATGTTTTGGATACCAGTGCAGACACTGCCGGGTTATATAACCTGATCAATTTTAAGCCTCATACTTCAGTACGAGAGGGGGTCAGGAAGTTTGTTAGCTGGTACAGAGATTATTATAAGGTATGAAAAAAAGGAGGGTATTCACCCTCCTGTAATGTTACCGGCTAACCGGTAGCAGTAAGAGTTTACCGGAAAATGAAAACTAACCTGTCAGTTTAAAGAGCAAAGTCTTCCAGGGTTTTGCCGTCTGATTCAATGGCTTTTCTGATGACTGCCGGAGTACGACCCTGACCAGTCCAGGTACGGATTTCTCCGGCTTCATCTGTATACTGATATTTGGCTGGGCGCGCGGCGCGGCGTGGCTTAACTGCAGGTTTAGCAGTAGCAACGGCCTGTAGAAGTTCATTAGGGTCAATACCGTCAGCAATCAGCATTTCACGATATTGTTCCAGTTTCCGTAAACGTTCTGAATTTTGCGCAGCGACCTGAGATTCTTCTTCACGACGTTCGTTAACTATAACTTCAAATTTCTCAAGCATCTCTTCCAGAGTTTCAATAGTATATTCTCTGGCTTGCGCACGAAGTGTACGAATATTATTCAACGATTTAATCGCATCGCTCATTGTCCGGATCTCACAATTAATTGGTTATTATGCAGAAGATTATAATCATAGTCTCAGGCAAAATTTACTGCAACTAATAACTATGGCATTATTGACAAATTAATTTAGCTGTTACTTTAGAAACAAACAGATAACTGCTGTCAAAATAACGGGCAAGTGTTAAATATTCGCAAAGAAAATGCGTAAAATGCAGATATATCTGACAATGCACATTTTGTATGCATCGGATATGTCGGGATGACACTTATTACTTTGTACTTCAGAGAACAATTGACATGGCACAGCTTTACTTTTATTACTCTGCAATGAATGCAGGGAAATCCACTTCATTACTGCAATCATCGTATAACTATCATGAGCGCGGAATGAAAACGGTCATTTATACTGCCGAAATCGATAACCGGTTTGGAAAAGGTAAAGTCAGTTCCCGGATAGGATTATCTTCTGACGCCAGACTTTACAACCCACAAACGGATATTGGAGATGATATTCGCAGGATACATGAAGAAACCCGCTTGCACTGTGTTTTGGTTGATGAGAGCCAGTTTCTTACCCGCCAACAGGTGAAAGCGCTCACATGGGTGACCGATTTTCTTGATATTCCTGTCCTGTGTTATGGATTACGTACAGATTTTCGTGGCGAATTATTCGAAGGCAGCCAGTATCTTCTTTCCTGGGCAGACAAACTGGTGGAACTGAAAACCATTTGTCACTGTGGCAGAAAGGCCAGTATGGTACTGCGTCTTGATGCACAGGGAGTCCCGTTCAGACAGGGAGAACAGGTCGTTATTGGCGGAAATGAAAGTTATATCTCGGTGTGCCGAAAACACTACTGGCAAGCGATTGAAGAAAATGATCTCAGTGCGATACATGGCGCCGGGTTTAATACTGAAGGCATTCAGTCTTAGGTAAACCCGCCAGCGATATGGCGGGTTTTGTCAGGATTATTTCACTTTCTTTTTAGTACGGGGTGCGGCCGCAGGTTTTTCAGTTTCTGAAGGTTGTGAATCTCCTTCGGTAAATTCACGGCCATAGAAGCTGTCGAGCATGATCTGTTTTAATTCCGCGATTAGAGGGTAACGGGGGTTAGCTCCGGTACACTGGTCATCGAAGGCATCTTCAGCCAGCTTATCAATTTTAGCCAGAAAATCACTTTCCTGAACGCCGGCTTCCCGGATAGATTTTGGAATCCCCAGGTCAGTTTTAATTTCATCCAGCCAGCTCAACAGGGCTGTAATTTTAGCTGCAGTGCGGTCGCCTGGCAGTCCTAAGCCTAGATGGTCCGCAATTTCAGCATACCTGCGCCGTGCCTGCGGGCGATCATACTGACTAAAGGCGGTCTGTTTGGTGGGGTTATCATTAGCGTTATAGCGAATAACATTCGAAATCAGCAGGGCATTGGCCAGACCATGCGGGATATGGAATTCAGAACCTAGCTTATGTGCCATTGAATGACAAACCCCAAGGAATGCATTGGCAAAAGCGATACCAGCAATGGTGGCGGCATTATGCACCCGCTCACGAGCGATTGGGTTTTTCGCGCCTTCATGGTAACTGGCAGGCAGGTTTTCTTTCAGTAATTTCAGCGCCTGCAGAGCCTGTCCATCAGAATACTCATTAGCCAGTACAGAAACATAGGCTTCAAGCGCATGAGTGACTGCGTCGAGCCCCCCAAAGGCACTCAGTGATTTTGGCATATCCATTACGAGGTTTGCATCGACAATTGCCATGTCCGGGGTCAGAGCATAATCTGCCAGTGGGTATTTTAGTCCGGTGGTATCATCGGTAACCACCGCAAAAGGTGTCACCTCAGATCCGGTACCGGATGTGGTAGTAATGGCTACGAGGCTGGCTTTGACGCCCATTTTAGGGAACTTATAAATACGTTTGCGGATATCCATGAATCGCAGTGCCAGTTCTTCGAAGTGTGTCTCCGGATGTTCATACATCACCCACATAATTTTTGCTGCATCCATCGGAGAGCCACCACCTAAGGCGATAATGACATCCGGTTTAAAACTATGCATCTGAGCCGCACCCTTGCGAACGATACTCAGAGTCGGATCGGCTTCGACTTCAAAAAATATTTCGGTCTCTACGCCATGGGCTTTTAATACCCGGGTCACCTGGTCTGCGTAGCCATTGTTAAACAGGAAACGGTCGGTGACAATAAATGCCCGTTTAGCGCCATCACCGGCAATCTCTTCCAGTGCAATCGGCAGTGAACCACGACGAAAATAGATGGATTTAGGTAGTTTATGCCACAACATATTTTCAGCCCGTTTAGCGACGGTTTTTTTGTTGATCAGGTGTTTAGGCCCGACGTTTTCAGAAATAGAGTTCCCTCCCCACGAGCCACAGCCTAACGTCAGTGAAGGGGCCAGTTTGAAGTTATATAAATCGCCGATGCCCCCCTGTGACGCGGGTGTATTAATCAGTATCCTGGCGGTTTTCATTTTTTCGCCAAACAATTTAACCCGTTCAGGTTGATTATCCTGGTCGGTATACAGGCAAGAGGTATGGCCGATACCGCCCATTTCCACCAATTTTTCGGCTTTCAGAAGTGCATCATTAAAGTCTTTTGCATGATACATGGCGAGAGTGGGCGACAATTTTTCATGAGCAAAGGGTTCTGACTCATCAATAACACTGACTTCACCGATCAATATTTTGGTCTCTGCAGGCACGTTGATACCTGCCATTTCGGCAATTTTCGTGGCAGGCTGACCAACAATTGCCGCATTGAGTCCACCATTTTTCAGAATGATGTTCTGTACAGCCTTGAGTTCACTGCCCTGAAGCAGGTAGCCACCGTGGCTGGAAAAACGATCACGAACGGCGTCGTAAACAGAATCATCGACAATCACTGATTGTTCAGATGCGCAAATGACCCCATTATCGAAGGTTTTGGACATCAGGATAGAGGCGACCGCGCGTTTAATATCAGCGGTATCGTCGATAACTACCGGAGTGTTACCTGCACCTACTCCGATAGCCGGTTTTCCTGAACTGTAAGCCGCTTTCACCATTCCCGGGCCACCCGTAGCAAGTATCAGATTAATATCCGGGTGATGCATGAGCTGGTTAGATAACTCGACAGAAGGCCCATCTATCCATCCAATCAGGTCTTTAGGAGCACCGGCAGCAATGGCCGCTTGCAGAACGATATCTGCGGCTTTGTTGGTCGCATTTTTTGCCCGCGGGTGAGGGGAGAAGATAATACCGTTACGGGTTTTCAGACTAATCAGCGCTTTGAAGATAGCAGTAGAAGTCGGGTTAGTGGTTGGGACAATACCACAGATCAGACCGATAGGTTCAGCAATGGTGATGGTACCAAAAGTGTCATCCGTTTCCAGGATACCACAGGTTTTTTCGTCTTTGTAAGCGTTGTAGATGTATTCGGAGGCAAAATGATTTTTGATGACTTTATCTTCAATAATCCCCATACCCGATTCCGTAACCGCCATTTTAGCCAGCGGTATTCGGGCATCTGCTGCAGCCAGTGCGGCGGCCCGGAAGATTTTATCTACCTGCTCCTGAGTAAAATCTGCATACTGTTGTTGCGCATGTTTCACCCGGGCTACCAGCGCATTCAGTTCAGCAACGTTTGTTACAGTCATGCTTATCTCCTGAAGGAAAATTAAACTTTTTTAGTAAACATACGTGTCAGATTTCTGCTACTGCCCGCCATTGCACGGTGCTTACTAAAAGAATCTCATATCAGCATGAAGTTATGAAGTCTGGTTGAGAATAGATTACCGGGATGTTGCAAAGCGGGCACTGATGCAGATCAAATTATGCTCAAGCTGATACCATTCAGCTAGTGGAATAGTGTGATATTGTGTCGTTATTGTTAAATAATATTTATATTTAAGTTAGCTTCAAGGTGGGATACAGATGTAGAACAGGCGGAATGTTAAATCTGATTTATCGGGTTAAGCAATATGAGGAAAGGCAACAGTAACTTATCGAAAGAGAATATTGAAATTAAGGTCTCAGACTTTGGTATTGCTGAGTCGGATCGCGGTGAGGCGTAGCGGAACAGAGCATGCAAAGAACAGGGATGCCCTGGCGGGCACCTCCGGGCTATTCACGCCATAGGATATGACAAAGTTTGTGGTCCTTTTCACGACACAGCAGAACCCGGGCAAAGACATCGGTAATAGGTTCACCATCGGCTTCCCCTAAACCAATAACGACTTCGGCAAAGAAGTCCGGATTTAAATCAAAGTCGACATGTTCACTCCAGTCTTCTGACGGATCAAATAACTCCGCACCACCACGCTCTTCGAACTGTAAGTTAAACAGAATAATATCTGCCGGGTCGAGATTATCTCCTGCCAGTTCGAGAAAAATATCGTACGCCTGCTCCAGCGTTTCATCTTCGGTAAGACGATTGTTAAGATCCATGATGAGCCTGTACTTTTAATAGTGTGTATGCGGCCTTTTTTACAGCAAAGGACTGAAGAAGTAAAACAGTCGTTCTACTATCCGACGCCAATACGGCCGTTTTGCCCATTCTTTAGCATCGAGTAATTCTGAGCGCTGAATATAGTCCTGTTGAACCAGTGAGACATCATTTCCAAAATCGATATCATCAATGACCAGTGTGACCTCAAAATTGAGCCACAGGCTTCTCATATCAAGGTTTACGGTGCCCACCAGACTGAGCTCACCGTCGACCAGCACGCTTTTAGTGTGCAGTAAACCGTCGGAAAACTGATAAATCTTAACCCCTGCATCCAGAAGCTCGTTAAAGAAAGCTCGACTTGCCCAGCCTACCAGTAGTGAATCATTTTTCTTTGGCACTATCAGGCTGACATCAACACCACGAAGTGCCGCAGTACAAATGGCGTGTAACAGGTCATCGCTGGGAACAAAGTAAGGCGTGGTCATCACCAGCTCTTCACGCGCTGAATAAATAGCTGTCAGCAGCGCCTGATGGATCATATCGTCGGGGAAGCCCGGACCCGAAGCAATCACCTGAATAATATGTCCGCTGGCTTCTTCAAATGGCATCACGGCCTGGTCAGGCTGTGGTGGCAGAATGCGCTTACCGGTTTCAATCTCCCAGTCACAGCAAAAGACAATTCCCAGAGTGATAGCGACTGGACCTTCCATTCGGGCCATCAGGTCAACCCACTGTCCCACACCAGCATCTTGTTTAAAGAACCGCGGGTCAACCAGGTTCATACTTCCGGTGTAAGCGATCCGGTTATCAATCAGCACGATTTTACGGTGCTGACGGAGATCCATCCGGCGCAGGAATACCCTGAACAGATTAACCTGTAGAGATTCAACCACCTCAATTCCTGCATCACGGAATTTCTTTGGCCACCCACTGCGGAAAAATGTCCTGCTACCGGCGGAGTCCAGCATTAACCGGCAGAAAACTCCGCGCCCGGCGGCTTCAATAAAGGCTTGTGCCACTTCATCAGCCAGACCGCCAGGCTGCCAGATATAAAAAACCATCTCAATATTATGCTGAGCCTTATTGATATCCCGAATCAGGGCATGCATGACGTCATCGGAACTGGTCAGTAATTCCAGTTGGTTTCCTTTTACTCCGGGAATGCCGTGGCGGTGCTCACATAACCGGAAGATAGCGCTGGCAACATTACTGGTACTGGTCGCGAAAATATGTGAAGAGTTTTTTAATTCCACCATCCAGCGAGCGGTGGCTGGCCACATCGTTCTGGCGCGCTCCGCACGCCGTTTACCCAGATATAATTCACCAAAACTCAGATAAGCAATAATTCCCACTAAAGGCAATATGTAGATGATAAGCAACCACACCATAGAAGAAGAAACAGTCCGGCGTTTCATCAGGATTCTGAGAGTGACGCTGGCAATTAATAGCCAGTAGCCAAACAATATCAACCCATTAACCAGTGAATAAAAAATCGTCATTAAGTGGAAGTCCGGTTCACGCTTTCGTGATCTGAGTGTACGTTGAGTTGTGATATTGTAAAACCTTTTCTGAAACCGGCGTTGGATCCCGGCACGAAGCGCGTATACTGGTTTGGTAATACTCAGGGGAGAGAGTGATGAGAAGAAGCAGAAATGAAGTTGGACGCTGGAGAATGGCTCGTCAGACCAACCGGCGCAAAATCCGCTGGCTGGAAGCGCAATCCAGACGTTATACCCATATCAGGCTGATTAGGCATCAGTTGGCAAAGCAACAGCGCAGATCATTATTATTTAAATTGTCTGAAAGTAGTTGCCAGGCAAAACATTATTTCTGAAATCGTATCTCCGCTGCTGATGCCTCAGTAGCGGAAATCTCAATGGTTTTCAAAAACTGCTCAGTACATGGCCATAGTATCCGGCAATCCACACGACATACGCCAGCCAGATAAAGACACCAGCACCCAGGAAGAATTTTGCATTCATAATTCGGTCTCCGGAAGGCTTTTTTAATGTTAAACAGATTACGTGATTCAGTATAAAAATCCCGGAGACAGTGATATTGACCTGGATCAAACGTAGTGGTGAGTCACGAAAACTGATTGACCTGCCGACCAAAAGTTACTGAGTATTCCCGGGCTGGACCCGGGGGAAACTGACAGCTACCGGAAACAGTATCCAGGGAATGTTTTCAATCTGTCGCCAGCAGGGGTAAAACCCACAGCCTGCGAAGTATGGAATAAGGGAGGTTTACAGAAATGGACTGTGCTGATGTATCCACGAGAGTATCGGGCAGGGTACAAATAAAGGCTGGCTGGGTAAAATACCAGAATATTTAGTTTGGCAAAGCGCGCATTACGTCCCGAACGTCCGGTGATTCATCACTGAACTCATTTTTGATATTTCCGCATGAGGTTTGCATCCGCGGTATCACAATATTAATGCCCGGACAAAAAATATTTTGTACCTGATTGCATACCTTTCGTATTCATTGTCCGGGGGGTATTCATTTAACCAGTTGTGTCTGAATAAATCTGTTAAATCTCAAAATACCCGTTTGAAGGGCTTTACAGTGACATTCTGATACACACCCGCCGCCACGTAAGGGTCATCGTTGGCCCATGATTGTGCGACTTCAAGAGAAGGAAACTCTGCTATCACAGTAGAACCAGTAAATCCGGCGACACCTGGATCATTACTGTCAACTGCTGGCATGGGGCCTGCGACGATCAGTCGACCTTCATCCTGCAACAGTTGCAGGCGGGCCAGATGAGCAGGGCGAACAGACAGACGTTTTTCGAGTGATTCCGGAAAATCTTCAGCGTAGATGACATATAACACGGTGATTCTCTCTTACGACAAAAAGTTGAGAGCTCAAACTTAAGCTATGCGTGACATCAGTGCAAATAAAATGGCACAACTGAGTCAGGAATACGTATTGAAACTGATTGCTATTTGCATTTACAATGAGCCATCACTGAACCAACCAGACAGCTATGAGCACTTTGACTGAAGAATTTCCTAAACGTTTATCATTATCCATGCTGGTATCAGTCGCTTTACATGGCGCGGTAGTTGCCGGATTGTTGTATGCGTCATTTAATCAGGTCCTGAATGTGCCTACGCCTCAGGCAGCTATTGATGTTTCTATGGTAGCGCCGGAAGTTCAGACTCAGGCTGCAATAAGTCAGCCACAGCCAGTGACACAACCTGTCACACCGCCACCGCAGGAGGTTCAGCCTCAGCCCGCTCCTGAGCCGGATCCTGCACCGACCCCTCAGTTGGATAAACCGGTACCGATCGAAAAGCCTGAGCCTAAACCAAAACCTAAGCCTGAGGTTAAGAAACACCGCGAGGTGAAGAAAAAAGCGGTTAAGCCAAAACCAGTGGTGAAGCATGAAGAAAAACCTACTGAGAACAGAGAAACGCTGACGGCTCAGCAGAAGGTCAATCCGGCAGACCAGACGAAAGCCCAGACGGCACCAGAGAAGTCTAAAACAGATCAGCAGAGCATTTCCCAGGGTAAACCACAGGCAGTCAGTATTACCAGTCCAAGCTATCCGGCACGAGCACTAGCCTTTCACCTTGAAGGACGGGTAAAGGTTCAGTTTGATGTGGATGCCAACGGTAATGTGGAGAATGCCCGGATCATCGAAGCCCAGCCCAAAAATATGTTTGATCGTGAGGTTAAGCAGGCAATGCGGCGCTGGCGTTATCAAAGCGGTAAGCCAGGCAAAGGTCTGACGATGAATATCGTGTTTAAAATTGATGGCAGCTCAACCGTTGAGTAACCCGATGATAAGTAAAAAAAGCGCAGTGATGCGCTTTTTTTTCAGCGACAATTCATCGAATCAGGGATAAGTCTTATTCGCTACCTGTTCACTCAGCGCCCTTGATTTGCCGTGCTCATCGACCGCAACATAAATAAACACCGCTTCGGTAGTACAGTAACTCTGACCTATAGGCTCAGAGGATACTTTCTTTATCCAGACTTCAACATTGATGGTGATCGAACTATTACCGGTACGGATACAACGCGCATGACAACTGACCACATCGCCAATCGCGACTGGTTTCAGAAATGTCATGCCATCGACCCGAACAGTGACGACACGACCATTAGCGATTTCTTTTGCCAGAATTGCTCCACCCATGTCCATCTGGGACATTAACCAGCCACCAAAAATATCGCCATTGGCGTTGGTATCTGCCGGCATAGCCAGTGTACGCAACACCATTTCACCTTGCGGTTGTCTCAGACTTTGAGTCATTTTTATTCTCTGTATTTTTCCCGGGGGCCTGCGGGCAGGCCATGATGGGATTACTTTTCTTCACGTGGCAGATGACGCCAGATATATAAACCACTGGCAGCGGTAAACAGCAGGGTCAATGCTGTCAGACCGAACACTTTAAAGTTAACCCATAATGATTCAGGCAACCAAAAAGCGACATAAATATTTACTAATCCGCAAATAAAGAAGAAAACTGCCCAGGCACTGTTTAGTTTACGCCATACCGGGGCGGGTAATTCGAGTTCTTTACCCAACATTGACTGAATCAGTGGTTGTTCCATCCACCACTGACTAAACAGTAACGCTGCAGCAAACAAAGTATAGATAACGGTTACTTTCCACTTAATAAATTCATCATTGTGGAAAATAAGTGTCAGTGAGCCAAAGATAGTGACCAGCAGGAAGGTAATGATGGTCATTTTTTCCAGCTTACGATACAGCACCCAACTGACAACTAATGCGATGGCCGTAGCAGCAATAAGCGCACCGGAGGCGACAAAGATGTCATATAACTTATAAAACACGAAGAAGACGACAAGCGGCAGAAAGTCCAGTAATTGTTTCATAACAGGTCCGAATAATACGGCTTACCGAAATAAGCCGAAAAAAATACCGATGATTAACGAATCAGCATATACAGGCGGAACAGGTAGATGACCAGTACCGCTGACAGCAAATTACCCAGAGTAGTAGCGATCACTGCTGCTGTAGTCGCAGGCAGCAGTGTCTGTGAAGCAAAAATGAACATCAGCAACACTTTTCCTGCCAGCCAGCACACCACTGCAGGGGCCAGTGATTTAATATTTTTCCAGGCCATAGGGACACTGAGTTTCATCGTCCCGATAATTCCGCCACGTTTCTGGCTGAGTAACACGGGTGCCAGTGCAAACAGGATGGTCAGTAAAATACCCGGAACCATCAGGACCATAAAACCGATCTGAACAATTAACGTCACCAGAAAGGTCTGGATCAGTAAGGCAGGCAAAAATCCCACTGAGGCACCAATGGCACCGAGAGCACTCATTTTCTTACCCGCAGAGACCGATGGAATTAAGACCAACATTCCCCCGAGCAGTAAGGTATTACCAATCAATGCAGACAGCGTTCCAACAGCAGAGGTATGCAACAAAACCTTCTGTTGATCCGGGGTCATATTTTGCAGAACGGTAATCAGTGACCCGGCATTGTCATCCCCTTGCATCAGCGCCGCAACCTGATCTGCGTCCGGAGAAAAAACGGTTCCCAGTATCACGCTAACCAGGGCGCTGGCCAGTGCAATCAGGGTAATCGCTGGCAGTTGGTGACGCAAAAAATTTGCAGTATCACGGTATAACGAGCTGGCCGTGAGAGACATGTACACTCCTTTGGGAAACAAATGAATTAACCCGAAGATTGTACATGTTAACCCTGCTGACGGGCACCCTGACTTACATAACTTTCTGTTTTTATCGCCGGTCGCTGTTTCCTTAATCACTTCTAACGTGTTATTGCAAAATTCCATAAGGGCTCACGCCTGGACATAACGCCCTAAGACAATTTTTTTAGTCAAAAAGCGGGATTGTGTTGTGCTGAAAATTGATCTAAATCAAGGCTTTGTTTTTTAACTATTTTTTATCCAGGGAAAGACATGATTTTCTGTCTGATTCGCGTTAAACATAGCAACAACCAATGACAATTTAACGATTGTTCACATTGATAACTATAAAGTGAAGACGTTTCAGGAGAAGAGTGGCTATGAAAATCGGAAAAATTGGGTTACTGATTGCAGCCCTGCTGCCTGCAGTAGCTTCTGCGCATCAGGCTGGTGATTTCTTTATCAGGGCTGGAAGCGCAACGGTACGTCCGACCGGTGGGTCAGATAATGTGCTGGGCCTGGGTGAGTTTAATGTCAGCAACAATACTCAACTGGGATTAACCTTCACTTATATGGCCACTGACCATATTGGTGTGGAATTACTGGCAGCGACTCCGTTCCGTCATAAAGTAGGGCTTGGTCCAACGGGAACTCTGGCGACCGTGCATCAGTTGCCACCTACATTAATGGCGCAGTATTACTTCCTGGACAATACCTCGAAATTCCAGCCTTATGCCGGTGTCGGGCTTAATTACACCACTTTCTTTAATAACAAATTCAATGATACCGGTCGTGCAGCAGGCCTGAGCAATCTGCATGTGAAGGATTCAGTAGGTGTGGCCGGACAGCTGGGTATGGATTATCAGATTAATCAGCACTGGATGCTGAATGCTTCAGTCTGGTATATGGATATTAATACTAAAGTTAAATTTAAAGCAGGCGATGATCAGCAAAGTATTAAAACGAATATCAACCCTTGGGTATTCTTCTTTGGCGTCGGCTATAACTTCTGATTCACACCATTGCTGTCATAAAAAAGGCCGGTTACCCGGCCTTTTTTGTTAAACAGAATAACTACTTGATCTGGATGTTATTTACAACAGAAGTGACACCCTGAACTTTGCGGGTAACTTCTACTGCGCGACTGGCATCCTGTGGCGTTGCCACAAAACCGCTCAACTGTACGCGTCCTTTAAATGTTTCAACATTAATTTCGGTCGATTTTAGTTCTTTAGTACCCAACAATTGTGCTTTTACTTTGGTAGTAATCACTGTGTCATCAATGTAACCGCCGGTGCCTTCTTTTTTCGGGCCCGGAGCACAACCAGCTAATGACAGTGCCACCACAGATGCCAGCACAGCACTGGCTAAAACTTTAATAAACTTCATTTAATGTCTCCCTGTTTTTTAAACATCATACCCCGGTGAGTTCCGGTACATTTGTAGTTTAACCATAAATCAGGATTCTACCAGTGTCATGATTAAATGGCCTTCATGGTAAAAAACAAAGGCCTGAGTAATCAGCGGGTAGCCGCTTTTAGTGAGGCAGCAAAATCAGTGAGTTTCTGCAGCATTACCGCAGGTTGTTGCAAATTCTGTTCAATAATTTTAACTACTGCAGAACCTGAAATTGCTCCTGCTGCGCCGGCTCCGATAGAGTCCCTGACCTGTGACGGCTCAGAAATACCAAATCCCTGAACCGGGGGAGCCGCGTGATACTCATGCAGTTTACTGATGATATGATGCAGTGGCCGTGCAGCTTTATTCTCGGTTCCGGTAACACCAGCACGGGAGAGCAGATAAGTGTATCCGCGTCCATGGGAGGCGATTTCACGTAACAAATCATCGCTGGCATTGGGTGGGCAGACAAAAATAGGCGCAATATTATGCCGGATTGCTGACTGCCGGAATGGCCTGGACTCTTCCATCGGGACATCCGCGACCAGCACCGAGTCTACTCCGGCCTTCTGACAGCGGGAATAGAAGCTGTCAATACCCGGACTGAACACCAAATTGGCATAAATCAGTAGCCCGATAGGGAGATCAGGGTATTTGCCACGAACCTGAGCGATGATTTCAAAGCTCTTTTCGGTATTCATGCCGGCACTGAAAGCCCGCAGGTTTGCCGCCTGTATGGTCGGACCGTCAGCCAGTGGATCGGAGAACGGGAAACCGAGCTCAAGAGCATCGGCTCCGCCTTCGACCAGCGCATCGATAATCTGCAGAGATAATTCAAAAGAAGGATCACCGAGCGTGACGAACGGGACAAACGCGCCTTCTTTACGTTCTGCCAGGCGGTTAAATAGTAATGAGTAACGTTCCATCAGATTTCTCCACGCTGCTTCAAAATATCGTGCACAGTAAAAATATCTTTGTCTCCGCGTCCTGAGAGACTGACAACTAACAGCTGCTCTTTATCAGGATTCTGACGAGCTATTTTAAGGGCATGAGCCAGTGCATGTGAGGATTCGAGTGCCGGAATAATCCCTTCATGACGAGACAGATCCTTAAATGCTTCCAGCGCTTCATCGTCAGTCACCGACACGTATTCGGCGCGTCCGGTACTGTTGAGGTGAGCGTGTTGTGGTCCCACTGAAGGGAAATCCAGTCCGGCAGAAATAGAATAAGATTCTTCGATCTGTCCGTCTTCTGTCTGCATCATCGGTGACTTCATTCCAAAATAGATGCCCACTTTGCCGTGTTTGAGTGGCGCTCCATGTTCTCCAGTTTCAATTCCATGACCGGCAGGTTCAACACCGATTAACCCGACAGAGGTTTCATCAATAAAATCAGCAAACATACCAATGGCGTTAGAACCGCCCCCCACACAGGCAATGACTGCATCTGGTAAACGGCCTTCATGTTCCAGAATCTGGGCACGGGTTTCTTCACCAATCATCCGCTGGAATTCACGAACAATTGTCGGGAAAGGGTGAGGACCTGCAGCGGTACCCAGCATATAGTGTGCCGTTTCGTAGCTGCCAGACCAGTCACGAAGCGCTTCGTTACAGGCATCTTTCAGCGTTGCTGAACCACTGTGCACAGGGATAACCTCTGCACCCATCAGACGCATACGGAAAACGTTGGGAGACTGACGTTCGACGTCTTTAGCACCCATATAAATCCGGCATTTCATGCCAAGCAGGGCGCAGGCAATCGCTGAAGCAACACCGTGTTGGCCGGCACCGGTTTCTGCGATAATTTCATTTTTACCCATCCGTTTAGCTAGCAGTGCCTGGCCCAGGACCTGATTGGTCTTATGAGCACCACCGTGTAACAGATCTTCACGTTTCAGGTACAGGCGGGTACGGGTTCCTGTGGTCAGATTACGGCATAATGTCAGTGCGGTAGGCCGGCCGGCATAATCTTTCAACAGCTGAGTAAATTCGGCCTGAAATTCCGGATCACGCTGGGCGCTGACAAAAGCTTCTTCCAGTTGAGTAAGGGCAGGCATCAGAATTTGCGGCACATACATGCCGCCAAATTCGCCAAAATAGGGGTTCAGTAAAGTCATAACTCAGTTTCCTGTATCGTCAGATTGACGCGTCCTGATTAATACGCTCGTAATTGTTGGAACACATCTGTCAGTTTTAGTGGATCTTTAATCCCCGGGGCGATTTCAACTCCAGAGTTAAAGTCCAACCCAATACAGCCGACCAGCGCGGCTTCGGCACAATTTTCAGGTGAGAGACCGCCAGCCAGCATGACATTATGCAGATCCTGGCCTTTAAGTAGTGACCAGTCGAATCGCTGCCCACTGCCACCCTGACCGTTGTCGAAAAGATATCGGTCAACGTGGGGAATATTGCGCGCTGGCAGATGGTCACTGATACTTAACGCTTTCCAGATAGCGATGCTATCAGGTAATTGCTGGCGTAGTGTGGCGATCCACTCTACGGTTTCATCGCCATGTAACTGTACAGCACTCAGGGAGAGGCGATCAGCGATACGAACCACCTCGTCCTGAGAGGTATTACGGAATACCCCGACAAATTTAAGCGGGGCCGCGGTGATCAATTTCTCCGCTTGTTCAATGCTTACCCGACGTGGAGAGTCTTCGACAAAAATCAGCCCGCCATAGACTGCACCAGCCTGCCAGGCAGCACTAACATCTTCGCTACGGGTCAGGCCACATACCTTATTGTCACCAATCAGTACCCGACGAACTGCAGCGGCGAGATTGTCTTCAGACATCAGCGAAGAACCTATCAGAAATCCATCCGCATAACTCCGGAGCTCACAGATCTGACTGTAATCATAAATGCCCGATTCACTGATAATAATGGTATCTTCGGGCAGTTGCGGGGCCAACTGACGTGTCTTATCCAGGTGAACTGACAGATCGCGCAAATCACGGTTGTTGATCCCGGCAACACGTGGTTTCAGTACCAGCGCACGCTCCAGTTCCTCCTGATTACTGATTTCGGTCAGTATGCCCATGTTTAGTGAGTGAGCCACTTCGGCCAGCGCCAGATATTGCTGATCATCCAGAACCGACAACATCAGTAAAATGGCATCTGCCTGATAATAACGGGCAAGATAGATCTGGTACGGATCAATAATGAAATCTTTGCACAATACCGGCTGGGTGATAACGGCACTGACCAGTGGCAGAAACTCAAAATTACCCTGAAAATACTTTTCATCCGTCAGAACGGAGACCGCTGATGCATAGTCACGGTACACCGCAGCTATGGCTGCCGGGTTGAAATCTTCGCGGATTAAACCTTTAGAAGGAGACGCCTTTTTGCATTCAAGAATAAACGCACTTTTGTTACGTTGTAACGCCTGGTAGAAATCACGTGTGGATGGCACAACCTGAGACTGAAAATCGGCCAAAGGTTGTTGCGTTTTACGAGCTTCAAGCCAAACGGCTTTGTCTGCGACGATCTTCTCTAAAACTGTACCCTTCATGATTATCCTCTTGCTGCCAGAGCAGTCACTAATTCGTAAGCCCGGCCACTGTGAATGACAGCGATTGCCTGTTTTGCGTTTTCACGCAAATCTTCATTGCCGAACAATTTCATCAGCATGGCGACATTAGCCGCAATTGCCTGCTCATGGGCTGGCTGACCATTCCCCTGTAGCAACTGACGTAAAATATCACGATTTTCCTCAGGCGTACCGCCTGCCAGTGACTCTTTGTCATGAAAATCAAGTCCGAAGTCTGGAGGGCTAATTTCGTAGCGGGTGATTTCACCATCACGCAATTCGGCCACCATTGTCGGCGCGTGAATGGCGATTTCATCCATTCCACCGCCATGAACAACCGCTGCGCGTTGGTATCCAAGCACTTTAAGTGTTTCCGCGACCGGCTGGATTAACCCGGGACTGTATACACCAATTAATGCTAATGGCGGGCGTGCCGGGTTAATCAACGGACCAAGAACGTTGAATAATGTTCTGGTCTGTAACTGTTTTCGCACCGGCATCGCATAACGAAATCCACTGTGGTATTGCGGGGCGAACAGGAAACAGACATTCTGGTCATCCAGTGACTGGCGGGCAGATTCCGGTGTCATATCCAGATTAATGCCAAAGGCTGCCAACAGGTCAGATGACCCCGACTTGCTGGAAACACTACGGTTGCCGTGTTTCGCCACTTTAAGTCCACAGGCGGCTGCGACAAAGGCACTGGCGGTGGAGATATTAATACTGTTGCTACCGTCCCCTCCGGTTCCAACAATATCCGCAAACCTGTAGTCAGGGCGGGGGAATGTACGGGCATTGGCCAACAATGCTGTGGCAGCACCCGCTATTTCCGCAGGCGTTTCACCGCGAACTTTCATGGCAATTAATGCGGCTCCAAGTGACACCGGGTCCATTTCACCGTTCACAATAGCCGAGAAAAGTTGTTCACTTTCTGTCTGGGTGATGACCTTGCCCTGGTATAACTGTTCCAGTATCTGCTGCATTTTTTTCATCCTTATTTATCAAGTGCCCAGGCCAGAGTTTGTTCAAGTAATTTTGCACCCTGGGTGGTCAGAATTGACTCCGGATGAAACTGGAAGCCACACACTTTATCCTCATCATTACGGATGGCCATCACCATGCCGTTAAAGGTGGCATTAACCGTGATGTCTGCGGGGATATTGCTGCCGACCAGGGAGTGGTAGCGGGCAACTGGCAGCGGATTAGGTAAACCACTGAACATTGCCTGACCATCATGGCTGATGGAGGACGCTTTACCGTGTAAAATTTCTCCCGCCTGGCCGACAATACCACCGTAGCTTTCTACAATGGCCTGGTGGCCCAGACAGATACCGATAATCGGGACCTTGCCTCGCATTGCTTTAAGTAATCCGGGCATAGAGCCGGCGTCTGCCGGTGCGCCAGGGCCAGGAGAGAGCATTAAAACCGGATTCTCCATACTACTCAGGCGTTCAGTCAACGTTTCAACCGGCAGATTGTTGCGGTAAACCACTACATGATGTCCAAATGAACGTAACTGATCGACCAGGTTGTAGGTAAAAGAATCAAAGTTATCCAGCAGTAGAATATCGGCCATCAGAAAATCTCCTTGCAATGATGGGCTGTAGCGATGGCCCGTAACACGGCACGTGCCTTATTGCGGCTTTCATCAGCTTCTGCCTGAGGTATGGAATCGAGAACCACGCCACCGCCAGCTTGTACAGTGGCAATTCCGTCTTCAACATAGGCCGAACGGATAACAATACAGGTATCGAAGTCTCCTGTGCCGGTAAAATATCCTACCGCTCCACCATAAGATCCGCGTCGGGTACCCTCAGATTCCGCAATGAGTTGCATCGCCCTGACTTTCGGGGCTCCGCTCAGCGTTCCCATATTCATTACCGCCCGGTAGGCGTGAAGTACGTCAAGGTCTTCGCGCAATGTTCCAATAACCCGCGAAACCAGATGCATTACAAAGGTATAGCGGTCAACTTTTGTCAGGTCAGCGACATGACGGGTACCAGGCACGCAAATACGGGCCAGATCATTACGAGCTAAATCAACCAGCATCAGGTGCTCAGCCAGCTCTTTATGGTCAGTGCGCATTTCCAGCTCAATACGGCTGTCAAGATCACGGTCAAGCTCTCCGGCAGCATTACGGCCACGCGGACGGGTCCCTGCAATCGGGTAAATTTCTATCTGACGTGAAGTGGCGGAGTATTTCAATGAACTTTCAGGCGATGCCCCGAACAGCGTAAAATCGTTGTCCTGCATATAAAACATATAAGGACTCGGGTTGCTGTTTTTTAGCGTGTCATAAGCTGCCAGTGGTGAAGGACAGGGTAACGAGAATCGCCGGGAGGGAACGACCTGAAAAATTTCACCAATACGAATGGCGTGTTGTAAACGGCTGACGACCTCACAATAGACTTCATCACTCTGATTACAACTCAGCTCCATTTGCCCGACTTTCTGAGCGACCAGTGCCGGTGCCGACTGCTGCATTTGTTGATGCAGTTGATGAATACGCTGTTGCAGTCGTTGGAATTCACTGGCAGACGGAGTAAATACGCTTGCCTGTAATCGGGCTGTCTGTGACTGGTGGTCGATAACCAACAATGTTTCAGCCAGATAAAAACAGTAATCAGGGCAACGTTGGTGATTATCGAGTTCCGGTAACGTTTCGAATCCTGCCACCAGGTCGTAAGCAAACAAGCCACCCAGCATCACGGCTTCACGGTGATTACCACTGTGGTTAATCAATGTCGGGATTAATCGCAGGGCATCAAGCACCGAAACGGACTTCAGGCGTGAATCCTCATCCTGTAGGGGATCAATGACGGGAAAAAATAACTCACGTCCGTCCGGTTTGGCCTGAATTTCCACACTGTCTGGTAATGCAGCATCCAGCAATGGCAACAGGCTGGCGCCGTTTTCCGATAAAGCCTGAACTGAAACCTGACGTCCCATGGCGCTGATACGCAACGCGCTGTCGGTAATCAGCAGACTCTGAAGATTGTTTTTACTGTCGACATCTGCAGATTCCAGCAGCAGAGTGGCAGGACGAGCCCCGCAAAGCTGGTTGAAAACCGCTGCCGGGTCATGTCGATATGGGGCATCACCGGTAATAAGTTTTAATTCTGGTTTTGCTGTAGCCATGGTTATTTCTCTGAATTTTTTTCAAAAAAAAGCCCGCGATTCGCGGGCCCTGAAATCTGCACTGTGGTTATACTTACGGTGCACGACAACATCGCCCTTCAAGGGAGAGTCATGCGCCACCAACGGAAAGAATGAGTATAAACCAACATGAGAAGTATCCTTATCTGAACTTGTGTACTAGTTAACTGGTTCAAGGGCGGATTGTCAATACATCTTTTTCACTTATTGCTAAAATGCCACAATACGTCAGAGCACACTAGCTATTGGAGTTAAATTGACCGAACGAACGGCATTTCAGCTTTACGATTTACACAGCCACACCCGGGCATCTGACGGGGTATTAAGTCCTGAAGAGCTGGTCATACGTGCACATGAACGCGGTGTTAATGTGCTGGCGATTACCGATCATGACACCACTTCCGCGATTATTCCTGCACAACAGGCTATTACCAGACACCAGTTACCCCTGACACTGATAACGGGCGTAGAGGTATCTACGTTGTGGGAGAATCATGAAATTCACATTGTCGGGCTCGGCATGGATATTAGTCATCCTGCCATCTGCGATCTGCTGCAAAACCAGCACCAGAAACGCCGGGAACGTGCAGCCGAAATCGCCCGCCGTCTGGAAAAAGCCGGAGTCCCGGGGGCGCTGGAAGGGGCTACAGTTCTGGCGGGTGAAGGGCAGATTACCCGTGGTCATTTTGCGCGCTATCTGGTGGAATGCGGTAAGGCGGCAACAATGGCCCAGGTGTTTAAACACTATCTGGCTCGGGGCAAAACCGGATATGTTCCGGCACAATGGTGTACAATAGAACAAGCCATTGAAGCCATACACCAGTCAGGGGGCAGAGCTGTAGTTGCTCACCCCGGTCGTTACGACTTGTCAGCAAAATGGTTGAAAAGATTACTTAAGTTTTTTGCAGAATCTGGCGGTGATGCGATGGAGGTGGCGCAATGCCAACAGCTTCCCGATGAACGCCAGCAACTGGCAAAATATTCTCAGGAATATGGACTGGCGGCTTCTCAGGGCTCGGACTTTCACCAGCCCTGTGCCTGGATAGAACTGGGCCGTAAACTCTGGTTACCTGCAGATGCCGAAGCTGTCTGGTTACGTTTTCCTGAAATTCAAAGTGTTGCACCGGTAATTACTGGTGCGGGGAGTAAAGTATGAGTCAGTTTTTTTATATCCATCCGGAAAATCCGCAACCCCGGCTGATCAGTCAGGCAGTCGATTATCTGAATAAAGGCGCAGTGATTGTATACCCGACGGATTCAGGATATGCCCTTGGCTGCCGGCTGGAAGACAAATCTGCGCTGGAAAGAATTTGTCGCCTGCGTCAGCTGGATGATCATCATAATTTTACCCTGATGTGCCGTGATTTATCAGAGCTGTCGACCTATGCACAAGTAGATAACAGTGCTTTCCGGCTGATTAAAAATAACACCCCGGGCAGCTACACTTTTTTACTTAAAGCGACCAAAGAGGTGCCACGCCGCTTAATGAACGAAAAGCGCAAAACTATTGGTTTGCGTGTAACGTCTCATCCGGTGGCTCAGGCATTGCTTGAAGCTCTGAATGAACCGCTGATGTCAACCACTCTGATGTTGCCTGGCAATGATTTTGCAGAATCAGACCCGGAAGAAATCCAGATGACTATAGGTAAGCAAGTCGATCTTATCCTTAATGGGGGGACCATCGGTCAGCAACCGACAACCGTTGTCGACTTAACCGGGGATGCCCCTGAAGTCCTGCGTGAAGGTGCCGGCGACCCGGGTCCTTTCCTGTAAAACCTGACTCTGGTGTCAGACTAGCCGCGGTTGCTGGTAAAATAAAACCGTTACATTATGACTGCCATCCTGTATAATGGCAGTTAGAATTCACCTAAGTATTTGATTTTTATATTAAATGCACATTAAACCTGAGGCCTGGGAAGGCGACAGTGAGGTTGCTCCATGAGCGAAAAGTTACAAAAAGTTTTAGCACGGGCTGGACATGGTTCCCGTCGTGAAATCGAAGCCATTATCTCTGCCGGACGGGTCAGCGTGGACGGGAAAATCGCCACTCTGGGTGACCGCGTAGAAACCGGAAGTTCTCTGAAAATACGAATTGATGGTCATCTGGTGCGTGTCGCCGAGACGGCCAGTGAAGTCTGCCGTGTTCTGGCCTACTATAAACCCGAAGGTGAGTTATGTACCCGTAATGATCCTGAAGGTCGTCCAACAGTTTTTGATCGCTTACCCCGCCTTAATGGTGCTCGCTGGATTGCGGTAGGGCGGCTTGATGTCAATACCTGTGGCTTAATGTTATTTACCACAGATGGTGAGCTGGCTAACCGCCTGATGCATCCAAGCCGGGAAGTAGAGCGCGAATATGCGGTTAGAGTGTTCGGGCAGATTGATGATGAAAAAATTCGTCAGCTCAGTCTGGGTGTTCAACTGGAGGATGGCCCGGCAGCTTTTAAAACGTTGAAGTTTGGCGGCGGTGAGGGTCTTAATCAGTGGTATAATGTTACCCTTACCGAAGGTCGGAACCGTGAAGTCCGTCGTTTATGGGAAGCTGTCGGAGTACAGGTCAGCAGGCTGATTCGTGTTCGTTACGGTGATATTGTACTGCCCAAAGGATTGCCCCGTGGTGGCTATATGGAGATGGACCTGACATCGGTTAACTACCTGCGTCAGCTGGTTGAAATGCCGGAAGAGACTGTAACTAAACTGGCAGTAGAGAAGGATCGTCGTCGTACCAAGGCTAATCAGATTCGTCGTGCGGTGAAAAAACACAGTCAGCTTAGCAGTAAAACGTCGGCTAACCGTCGTCCGGCATCAGGCCGAAATACTGCGGCCCGACCGGCGTCTAAACGAAATAACGGTAACGGCTGAATCATAATTTCTGGTGTTATCAGAAACCCCGGAGGCCCGGGGTTTTTAATCAAATTAACTGGCTGGACCGGCTTTACGTCCTGGCTGCGCATCAAAACTAATCCCTGTCTGACCGATACTGGCATCACTCATTACATGCAGGTAGACCGGCATAATATCGGCAGGTGTTTTCAGGAGACTGGCGTTTTCTTTTGGAAAAGCGCTGGCGCGCATGGTAGTGCGGGTGCCTCCCGGATTAATGCAGTTCACCCGCAGTCCACTGTCTTTATATTCGTTGGCGAGCACCTGCATCATGCCTTCAGTAGCAAATTTAGATACTGAGTAGGTACCCCAGCCAGCACGCCCCTGACGACCGACACTGGAGCTGGTGAATACCAGCGATGCGTGGCTGGCATTAAGCAATAGTGGCAGCAGAGCCCGGGTGAGAAAGAAACTGGCATCAAGGTTTATTTTAAGCACCTGATGCCATTCCTCAGTGCTGATTTCTGCCATCGGTTGGAGCGTGCCGAGTATCCCGGCATTGTGCAGTAATCCTTCGAGTGTGGGTGTGATAGTGGCAACCTCACGGGCAAATTGCTGGTAATCTTCTGCAGTAGCTGTGGCAAGGTCCAGAACCAGTACACTGGCAGGTTGTTGTTGCAGGGAATCGATAGTCTGGCGTACCAGCTGCAGTTTTTGTGGATTACGGCCAGTGAGTATGACTCTGGCACCCTGTCTTGCATAGGTGATGGCAGCTTCACGGCCAATACCATCTGAAGCTCCGGTGACTAAAATTGTGCGATTTTTCAGCAGGCTGCTGCCCGGGATATTGTTCACAGACGGTCCTTTGTTTTATTAGATTTCATGTAGTTATGTCGTAAATTATCATATGATAGAATGTGATGACAGGCTGTTAATATTCCGGTTTAGCAGGATGTGGTTGAGCGTTATCTCTTACTTTGGCCGGGAGTTCAGGCATTTCAACGGATTATGACTAAGGTGGACTGAGTGAGTTTTATTGCAGAATACGGGCTGTTTTTAGCCAAAATTGTCACGGTCGTTGTGGCGATTATTGCGTTGGTACTGGTGATTGTCGGTGTATCTTCTCGTAAAAAAGGTCGCCAGGGGCAGTTAAATCTGGGACATCCCGGGGAAGACTATGAGGCACTTAAGCAGACGTTGTCTGTGGAGAAGTTACCTGAATACGCACGAAAATCCTGGTTGAAAGAGCAGAAAAAGCAGCAAAAGGCCAAAGCTAAGGCCGAAAAAACTCAGGCCAGGCAGGGTAATATCAGTCAGCCTGCTAAGACGCTTTTTTTGCTGGATTTTAAAGGTAGCATGGATGCGGGTGAGGTTGCCTCGTTACGCAAAGAGATTTCAGCCGTGCTGTCTGTGGCTGTGCCGGGGGATGAGGTCCTGCTGAAACTGGAGAGTCCGGGGGGAGTAGTACACGGTTATGGTCTGGCGGCGTCACAGTTACAGCGGCTTCGTGACCACGGAATTCCCTTAACAGCAGCAGTAGATAAAGTGGCCGCCAGCGGTGGTTATATGATGGCCTGTGTGGCTTCACATATCGTTGCAGCACCTTTTGCGATTATTGGTTCGATTGGCGTGGTTGCTCAGGTTCCCAACTTCAACCGATTACTGAAACGCAACGACATTGATATCGAGCTCCATACGGCGGGTCAGTATAAACGCACACTAACTCTGCTGGGTGAGAATACCGATGCAGGCAGGGAAAAATTCCGTGAAGATTTGAACGAAACACATCAATTATTTAAATCTTTTGTGCATCAGATGCGACCATCACTGGATATTGATGCCGTCGCTACCGGTGAACACTGGTTTGGACGTCAGGCTCTGGAAAACGGGCTTATCGATGAAATAGCGACCAGTGATGATGTTATTATTAAGAAAATGGATGAATTTAATCTGCTGTCAGTCAGTTACAGTAAAAAGAAAAGCATTATTGAACGTTTCACCCAAAGTGGTGCCAGTGTTGCCGAACGCCTGCTACTCAAATGGTGGCAAAAGGGTGAGAAGCCGCTGTTATAAATCACGGTTAATTGCTATTCAGACAATTATCAGCCCCGGCATCTGCCGGGGTTATTCTTTGAGACAGTATTGTGACGACAGTTCAACGGTCAGGAATTTGAACATATTGAAGGCGAGCGTGCTCTGTCGTGTAGGCATTCCGTGACTGTCAGCAAACCACGGGCCACTAAAAATCAGCAAGGATCCTTGCTGGCGCACTGCTGAGATCTGCATGCCGGAAAAATAATCCTGGTGCTGTTGTAGTTTCTGATTCGCCAGAGTTATCAGCGAGGTAGCATCAAGTGCTTCAGGAGAGGTCGTCATTTTCTGCTCCGGTGGATGAATGCCATTACAAATATCATGGTTATTGTAAAAGAGTATCACAGCCGACACAAAATTATTGGTGCGATTAGTGGCGTGAAATCCACAAGGATGCTAATAAAGTTGCGTAACAGATTTTATCAGGTACAGTGTGGACGATTTCAATATCAGGGAGTTCAGACCGAAAACAGGTCAGATGCCTGAGTAAAATATTATTTTAATCATGCTGTTATTATTCGGGCAATGTTCAGTGAACGACTTTCGGCGTGATAAGCAGGAGTTGGCAGCAGCTACGGTTGTTGCAAATCAGGGGAGTGAACCTCTCCCGTTCTTCAGGACGTTTTTATTAGGTAAAGTTATCTATGGGTAAAGCACTCGTTATTGTTGAGTCACCTGCAAAGGCTAAAACTATTAATAAATACCTTGGCAGTGGCTACGTTGTTAAATCAAGTGTGGGTCATATCCGTGATCTGCCGACCAGTGGTTCGCTGGCGAAAAAAACAGCTGAGACCGGTAAGGCTAAAACAACGAAAACCGGTAAGAAAGACGAGAAAAGTGCGCTGGTCAACCGTATGGGCGTCGATCCCTGGCATGGCTGGAAGGCTAACTACCAGATTTTACCGGGTAAAGAAAAAGTCGTTTCTGAACTGCAGGCACTGGCTGCTGATGCTGACCACATTTATCTCGCCACGGATTTGGACAGAGAAGGGGAGGCGATTGCCTGGCACCTGCGTGAAGTGATTGGTGGGGACGATAAACGTTTCAGCCGCGTGGTGTTTAACGAAATTACTAAAAATGCTATTCGTCAGGCATTTGAACAGCCTGGTGAACTGAATATTGATCGTGTCAATGCCCAGCAGGCACGGCGTTTTATGGACCGTGTCGTGGGTTATATGGTCTCGCCACTGTTATGGAAAAAAATCGCCCGTGGTTTATCCGCCGGACGTGTTCAGTCAGTGGCAGTCCGGTTGGTGGTAGAGCGTGAACGCGAAATTAAGGCCTTTGTTCCTGAAGAGTATTGGGAGGTTGATGTCCGCCTGAATACTCCGAAGGGGGATGAACTCCAGATGCGGGTGACTCACCAGGGTGAGACTGTATTTCGTCCGGAAAACAAAGCCGACACTCAGTCTGCTGTCGCGCTACTGGAAAAAGCCAGCTATCAGGTAACTGAACGTGAAGACAGGCCAACCAGCAGTAAACCAGGTGCGCCGTTTATCACTTCCACTCTGCAACAGGCCGCGAGCACGCGTCTCGGCTTCGGGGTGAAAAAAACCATGATGATGGCTCAGCGTCTGTATGAGGCAGGACATATCACTTATATGCGTACTGACTCTACTAACCTGAGTCAGGACGCGATTGAAATGGCCCGTGGCTATATCGAAGGAAATTTTGGTGATAATTATTTACCAAAAAACGCTACCGTATATGCCAATAAAGATAACTCGCAGGAAGCGCATGAGGCCATTCGTCCTTCTGATGTGAATGTGGAGGCCGATCAGTTGAAAGATATGGAAGCTGACGCGCAGAAACTTTATCAGTTGATCTGGCGGCAGTTTGTTGCCTGTCAGATGGTGGCTGCGAAATATGACTCAACCACGCTGACGGTCCAGGCGGGAGAATATCGTCTCAAGGCCAAAGGCCGTACTTTGCGGTTCGACGGCTGGACCCGTGTTATGCCGGCGTTGCGTAAAAACGATGATGATTTAACTCTGCCGGCGGTCGAGGTCGGTGAATCACCGTCGTTGCTCGATGTAGTGCCTGCCCAGCACTTTACTAAACCACCGGCCCGTTTCAGTGAGGCATCTCTGGTGCGTGAGCTGGAAAAAAGAGGTATCGGTCGTCCTTCAACTTACGCCTCTATCATTTCAACGATCCAGGATCGTGGCTATGTCAGGACCGAAAGCCGTCGCTTTTATGCTGAGAAAATGGGTGAAATTGTCACTGACCGGCTGGAAGATAATTTTCGCGAATTGATGAATTACGATTTTACCGCCCGGATGGAAGATAATCTTGACCAGGTTGCTAATAATCAGGCGGAGTGGCGTGCAGTGCTGGATCACTTCTTCACCGATTTTAGTCAGCAACTGGAACAGGCCGACAAGGATCCACAGGATGGTGGTATGCAACCTAACCAGATGGTGGTGACCTCTATCGAGTGTCCGACCTGTCAGCGTCATATGGGGATTCGTACCGCCACTACCGGGGTATTCCTCGGCTGTTCAGGTTATGCATTACCACCGAAAGAGCGCTGTAAACAAACGATCAATCTTATTCCTGAGAATGAAGTCCTTAATGTTCTGGAAGGCGATGACGCGGAAACCAATGCGTTACGCGCACGTCCTCGCTGTCGCAAATGTGGTACTGCGATGGACAGTTATCTGATTGATGAGAAGCGCAAGTTGCATGTTTGCGGTAATAACCCCTCCTGTGATGGTTATGAAATCGAAGAGGGCGAGTTCCGCATTAAGGGTTACGACGGCCCGATTGTAGAATGTGAAAAATGCGGCAGTGAAATGCACCTGAAAATGGGGCGTTTTGGTAAATATATGGCCTGTACCAATGAGGCTTGTAAAAATACCCGAAAAATTCTTCGGAATGGTGATGTAGCTCCTCCGAAAGAAGATCCGGTACCTTTACCTGAACTTGCCTGTGAAAAATCGGATGCTTATTTCGTGTTGCGTGACGGTGCAGCCGGCATATTCCTTGCTGCCAACACCTTCCCGAAATCCCGCGAAACCCGCGCACCGCTGGTGGAAGAACTAAAACGCTTCAGTGATCGTTTGCCGGAAAAATTCAACTATCTGACCGAAGCGCCGGTGACAGATCCGGAAGGTAATAAGGCAATGGTCCGCTTTAGTCGTAAAACCAAACAGCAATATATCTCTTCGGAAAAAGACGGTAAGGCGACAGGCTGGTCAATGTTCTATATTGACGGGAAATGGCAGGAAGCTAAAAAATAATTTTTTCTGTGAAACAGGCCAGCTTTTGCTGGCCTTTTTACTTTTAACTTATATAGCTATTTGTTCTGTTGATAATATTTTAATGCTATAGTGGTTATAGAAAAAATCAATGTGCTATCTGTTAAGGATTCGACAATTTTTACCAGGTAACTCTTGCAGGTATGCAGGCACTGAGTGCCCCTTGTCCTGAATGGTGGGCTATGAAATTACAGCAATTGCGCTATATCGTCGAAGTTGTAAACCATAATCTTAATGTTTCCTCGACGGCCGAAGGGTTATATACCTCCCAGCCGGGAATCAGTAAACAAGTCCGAATGCTGGAAGACGAGTTGGGTGTACAGATTTTCTCCCGCAGT
>Ga0157363_1000196_pt1 | contig 46916 bp, 41 predicted proteins | sample AttsexASBM1_FD_111477 | JGI IMG/M metagenome (GOLD analysis project Ga0157363, IMG submission 111477) | Fungus gardens microbial communities from leaf cutter ant in Ribeirão Preto, State of São Paulo, Brazil - Atta sexdens ASBM1 | ecosystem: Host-associated > Fungi > Mycelium > Unclassified ... | reverse complement strand
CAGAAGTGAAACGCCGTAGCGCCGATGGTAGTGTGGGGTCTCCCCATGCGAGAGTAGGGAACTGCCAGGCATCAATCAGGTGAAGAAGCCCCGTACGGAAGTACGGGGCTTTTTTACGTCCGCAAATCATGGTTCAGCAGGCAGCCGGGCAGAATCTTATGGCCGTTTAAAGCCTCTTGAGCCCGATATCCTACGCTGCTGTTTGCACTGAACCGGCTGGCAAGACTCCTTCCATCGTCGCCTGGTACCGTTTCTTTGTATAAATTCTCCAGGCCCGCCATCCTGGGTCAGAAAGTAAACCGTACCCTCAGACCGGCAGGGGATGGCTTTTCTTCACTTCCCTGAGCGAAATCGAAGAATTAATGCTCAGGATCCCCGGCAGCTTGCGCAGTTCCTTTTCAATAAACAGGCTGTAATGATCTAAATCCCGCGCAACCACCTGCAAAAGGAAGTCGGCCTCGCCAGTGATATTGTGGCATGACAGGACATAAGGATTCGCATTGATCCGCTCTTCAAAGTCTCGTGTTGCCGCCTCACTGTGTTGGCTGCAGACCAGACGCACGAATGCCATCACGCCAAACCCCATCTTTCGACGATTCACTACCGCCTGATAACCTTCAATGAAGGCTTCGTCCTCAAGCCGCTTCAGGCGCCGCCATGTTGACGCCGGGCTCATATCCAAATCCTGAGACAGCTTAAGACTCGATACTCTGCCGTCCTTTTGCAGATAGCGCAGTAACGCCACATCTTTCTTATCAAGAATGCTCACTGAAATATCCACTCAGCCTTACTATCATTAATGAAAGATAATTTCATAAACCATGATCCGCCTGCAATACACGAAAAGTAATTTCACGGCCTGTCAGTATACTTTTAGTAAACCATACATGAGGGTTTACTGATGAAAGCGGTCATATACGAATCATTTCTGTCCCCGCCTGTCCTGAAAACGCTGCCGGATCCCACACCGGAACCCCATGGCGTTGTGATTCGGGTTAAAGCAACTGGGGTTTGCCGAAGCGACTGGCATGGCTGGGTCGGCCACGATCCTGATATCCTGTTACCCCACGTGCCGGGGCATGAATTCGCCGGCACGATTGAAGCGGTCGGCAGTGCGGTGACGAAATGGCGGCCGGGCGATAATGTCACCGTGCCCTTTGTCTCGGGATGCGGTTTATGCCATGAGTGTCATTCAGGTAATCAACAGGTCTGCGATCATCAGTTTCAGCCAGGCTTTACCCATTGGGGCTCCTTCGCAGAATATGTCGCCATACAGCAGGCGGATCTGAACCTCATTGCTCTTCCGGATACGCTGAATTTCACCACTGCGGCCAGTCTGGGATGTCGCTTCATCACCTCTTTCAGGGCCGTTGTTGATCAGGGGAAAACGTCCGCGGGACAGTGGCTTGCTGTGCACGGCTGTGGTGGCGTAGGCCTTTCCGCCATCATGATTGCCAATGCACTTGGCGCCAATGTCATAGCGGTGGATATCTCGGATGAAAAGCTGCAACTGGCGCGTGAGCTGGGCGCTGTTGCCATCGTAAATGCCACGCAGGTCGCCGACGTAGCGGAAGCGGTCAGAGAGTTCACCCACGGCGGGGCGCACGTTTCAATCGATGCGCTGGGTCATACGGCAACCTGTGTCAACGCTATCAACTCATTACGAAAAAGAGGCAGGCACGTTCAGGTTGGCCTGATGGCAGGTGAACACAGCGCACCGCCCATTCCTATGGCGCGGGTCATTGCTAATGAACTGGAAATTATTGGCAGCCACGGCATGCAGGCCCATCGCTATGATGTGATGATGAACATGATTCATGCAGGAAAACTTTGTCCGGAAAAACTGATCGGCAGAACCATTAACCTGGAGCAATCCATAGAGGCGTTAATGAATATGGATAAGTTTGAATCGCCCGGTGTTACGGTGATCACTGCATTTTAACGGTCTTCCTGTGCGCATGTCAGTGCTTCCAGGATGTCATCGTGAGGCGCTGACGCGGCGTTATCGGTAAAAGCCGCCTGATATATCACGCAATGATTTCAGTAAATTAGCAACACAGGTCACATTTTATAGGCTCGGGGCAACACCTCTTTCCGTTTTATTGCCGTCCATGCTTTACTCAACGCTTTAACGCTGCTTATCAGCAAGGAGCCGAGGCATAGCATGTCAGACATGAACAGCACTCCCCACACGCAGGCGATCGACAGAAAAAAACGTATCTGGGCCATCGTAGGCGCGTCCTCAGGTAATCTCGTCGAATGGTTCGACTTTTATGTGTACTCGTTTTTCTCACTCTACTTTGCCCATATTTTCTTCCCCCAGGGCGACACCACAACCCAACTGCTGCAGACCGCAGGCGTCTTTGCGGCGGGCTTCTTAATGCGGCCGATTGGCGGCTGGTTATTTGGCTACATTGGCGACCGCCACGGCCGCAAAAAATCCATGCTGATCTCGGTCTGCATGATGTGTTTCGGATCGCTGGTGATCGCCTGCCTGCCGGGCTACGAAAGTATTGGCATCGCCGCGCCCGCACTGCTTTTGCTGGCGCGTATGTTTCAGGGGCTGTCAGTAGGCGGTGAATACGGCACAAGCGCCACCTATATGAGTGAAGTCGCGCTGGAAGGACGAAAAGGATTTTATGCCTCATTCCAGTATGTCACCTTAATCGGCGGCCAACTGGCTGCGGTACTGACGGTCGTGGTGCTGCAGTTTCTGTTAACCGATCATGAGCTACGAACCTGGGGCTGGCGTATCCCGTTCTTTTTAGGCGCCGCGCTGGCTGTTGTGGCGTTATGGCTGCGCCGCTCGCTGGATGAGACCTCGGATAAACAAACCCGTGAACACCGCGATGCGGGCAGCGTCATCGGCTTATTGCGAAATCATACTAAGCCGTTTCTGATGGTACTGGGCTTTACCGCGGGCGGATCGCTGAGTTTCTATACCTTTACCACCTATATGCAAAAGTACCTGGTCAATACGTCAGGCATGGATGCGAAAACGGCCAGCGGATTAATGACCGGCGCGTTACTGGTTTATATGCTGCTGCAGCCGATTATCGGTGGTTTGTCGGATAAAATCGGCCGCCGCACGTCCATGATGATCTTTGGGGCTGGGGCAGCAATCTGTACTGTGCCCATTCTGACACTTTTGCAAAACGTTCAGAGTCCGGGCATGGCATTTGTTCTGATTATGCTGGCGCTGCTGATCACCAGTTTTTACACCTCGATCAGTGGGATTTTAAAAGCAGAGATGTTTCCACCGCAGGTCAGGACGCTCGGTGTCGGGCTTTCCTATGCGGTGGCGAATGCCATTTTTGGTGGATCGGCAGAGTATGTTGCGTTGCTGATGAAACACCACGACATGGAAACCACGTTCTTCTGGTATGTTTCTGGGATGGGGGCACTGGCCTTCGTTGTGTCGCTGTTGCTGCACCGGCAGGGTAAGGGCATGGCGCTTTAATCGGTCAGCATGCCGCAGTCAGTCTGCGGCATGCTGAAACACTAGAGGATACGACTGATCAGGCGGTCAATACGGATACGACGCAGGCGTCGAATCAGTTTACGGACTTTAGCCGGGTAGTCAGCAATACTTTCCAGCTCACGGAAATGCTTAACCACAGTGGTATGTTGGCGGATCAGCATCAGTTCGTGCTGGCGCTGATCGGCCAGTTGCTGATGCGGATCGTGGATCAGTACCGCATTTTCCAGATCCAGCCGCCAGGCGCGCGGATTCAGGTTGTTGCCTGTAATAAGCTGCCATTCATCATCGACCCACATCCCTTTCAGGTGATAGCTGTTCTCACCCTCTTTCCATAAGCGCACGATCAGCTGTCCGTTACTGACGTAATACTGCAGGCGACTCAAAAAGCGACGCAGATTAATTTCGTAGAGATAGGGCAGTGCACCGATGATCTTGAACGGCTCATCGGGTGCAATATAGAAGTCATTCGCCGTCTTATCACCCACAATGATCTCGACATCTTTGCCCTGACGTAACAGGGCAATGATATTGCGCACCAGCAAGGCGGGCAGGTTGAAATAGGGGGTGCAGATAGTGAGTTTTTTCTCTGCGCAGGGCATCAGATGGAAAATGGTCTTGTTCAGCAGGCTGTGTTTGCCTAAGCCTACTAAAGGCGTTACGGCCAGTTCATCGTTGCCAGCGTTGCCTTCAAACTGATAGTTAAAACCGCGCAGGTCCTGACGAAACTGCCGGGTTTCATTTTTAATTTCCGGGCTGGAAGGCCGCTCTGCATAGTCCAGACGATTCACCGCCTCCGCCTCTTTCAAATGGTGATTAATCCATTCGAACATGGTGTCAGCCAGGGCGGGGTTACGGATGAGCTGATAGCGGTCGTAGCGGTATTTATCATGCTGGTGCAGGTAGACGTCATTAATGCTGGCACCGCTGTAAAGCAGCATGTCATCAATAATGAAACCTTTAAGGTGCAGTACGCCCAGCGCTTCACGCGTATTCACCGGGATGCCGTACACCGGAATTACGCTGTCGGGATGTTGCTGGGCCATCTCACAATACCAGTCGGCGTTAGTGACGCCGCGCGCGGCACCAATGCGCCCGCGCTGGGCGCGGTGCCAGTCAACTAAAATACTGATATCCAGCTGTGGACGCGCGATTTTTGCCGCATAGAGTGCGTTCATGACGGCGCGGCCCGCATCGTCATTTTCCAGATAAAGGGCGACGATACAAATGCGCGATTGCGCTGACGCAATCTTTTCCAAAAGCGTCTCACGGAATTCGCCAGGCGAATAAAGCGTCGACACATCCGCAACAGATTGTGACAGTTTAGGCAGCTGTGCGAGGTGTTGTTGGTGTTTATTGCGCTTAAATTTAGACAACATCACAGTGCACTTCTTCTCGGTTCATTGTATGGCCTTTTGCCACCAAATCAGGGTCATAACGCTAAATAATAACATCAACCCGGGCTGACCGGGCGATTTTTACTTTTCTGTACACGGTAAATTGACATTATCCTGTAACAAAAGCTTAAGGCTGACGATACCATCGTCCATCTGCACATCCACGTTAAAATTGAGTTTTTTCGCCAGCGTGACCATGCCACGGTTGCCCGGCATGGTGATGCCGTTCAGTTGTTGCAGGCCATGGGCGCGGGTGTAACGAATCATTTTTTCGAGTAACCGCCGCCCCATTCCCAGACCTTTCAGATCGGAACGTACCAGCACGGAGAACTCTGCATCAATGTTGTCGGCATCCGAAATGGCGCGGGTGACGCCGATGATCTCCGGCTGTCCCTGGTGCTGACGCACCGCGACGATCGCCATTTCCCGGTCATAGTCGATCTGTGTCATATTGGCCAGATCGTCATGTGTGAATTCGTTAATTTCGCTGAAATAGCGGTAGTAGAGATCTTCTTTGGTTACCTGACTGATGAAGTCACGCAGCAGCGGTTCATCTTCAGGTAAGATCGGGCGGAACAGGCAATGCTGACCATCTTTCAGCTCCACCTCCTCTTCCAGGTGCTGAGGATAAGGACGAATCGCCAGGCGGGTTTCGCTGTCACCGTCAAAGGGGGCCAACGACAGGGTGACGTCCAGCAGCGTGAAATCACTGCCCGCCGCCAACAGCGGATGAATATCCAGGCGCGCTATTTCCGGGCAATCCACCACCAGGTTAGACACCTGTACCAGTAACTGGCTCAGCGCGGCAACATCAAGAGGGATGAGCGCACTGCGGCTGCGGATCTTACCGCCTTTGATCGCCTGTATGACCAGATAGCGCGCCAGCGTCATATTGAGCGGCGGCAACGCTACGGCAGCCTGTTTCTCAGCCTGCCATTCCACGCCACCTTCACCCAGCATGATGATCGGGCCAAACAGCGGATCCTGTTCCACGACGATGCGCAGCTCCTGTGCTCCGGCACGATTTGCCATGCTCTGCACGACCAGCCCTTCGATTCGGGCGCTGGGTAACGTCTGTTTTACGCGGTCGATAATGGCGTCTGCCGCGCGCCGCACTTCAGCAGCATTGCGCAGATACAGCATCACGCCCTGGACGTCGGATTTATGCGCCACGTCCGGGGAGCGCAGTTTTAGCGCAACCGGGTAACCGATTTGTTCGGCAATGGTGACCGCATCATCGCTGTCTTTCGCAATCCAGGTGGGCAGAGTGGCCAGCCCGTAGGCTTTGAGCACCGGCTGCACCTCATGCGTATCCAGCGATAACACACCCTGATTTAATGCCTGAGATAAGATCTGGTGCGCCTGCGCACTGTCCTGGGTCAGACTGGCCGGCAGCGCGGGGGTTTCCCGCAGTAACTTCTGATTACGCCGGTATTCCACCTGGTGCATAAAGGCGGTAACGGTACCTTCCGGCGTGCGCCAGGTAGGAATGCCCGCCTGCGTAAAAGCCCGGCGCGCCGCCTGAGAAGAGTATTCCCCGCACCAGTTCGTCAACAGCGTAAGCTGTTTACCGCGCGGATGTTGTTGCACCAGCTGAATAATTTTCTCTGCGGTTTCGGTGGCGGGGGCAACGGCACTGGGGGCATGAATCAGCATCAACGCATCTAAATCATGGCTGTCGAGCAGCACGCTAATACAGTCAAGATAACGCGCCGGTGTGGCATCGTCTTTTAAATCAAGCGGATTGCCATGTCCGACGCCCTCCGGCAGGACAGCATTGAGCTGCTGCACGGTCTCGTCGCTCAGCACGGCCAGCTTACCGTTGCGGGCATAGAGTTCATCCAGCGCCAGTGCGGCGGGCGCGGCACCATTGCTGACGATCATCAGGCGATGACCACGCGGCGGGCGCATATGGCTTAAGGATTCCACTGCGGTAAACAGCTCGTGGGTATCCTGTACCCGCAGTAACCCGGCGCGCTGAATGGCGGCATCCCAGGCGGCATCCAGACCACTGTGCGTTCCCAGCAACGCCTGTGCCTGACGGCTGCGCCCACTTTTGATGATCAGGATGGGCTTATTACGTGAGGCGCTTCGCGAAGCCGAGACAAAACGGCGTGCATCACTAAGATGTTCAAGATAAAGCAGAATCGCGCTGGTTTTGCCATCGCGGGCAAGAAAATCCAGCAGGTCATCCACGTCGGTATCCAAACTGTCTCCCAGCGCGATAAACCAGGAGAAGCCCAGGTTACGCTGCTGTGCCCAGTCGAGAATAGTATTAGAGACGGCGGATGACTGCGAAATAAACGCAATGCGGCCCTTAGCAATGGGTACGGGCGAAAAGCTGGCATTCAGTCCCTGCCACGGTGCCAGCAGGCCCAGACTGTTAGGGCCGAGCAGGCGGATCTGCCAGCGGCTGGCGCACTGTTTTAATTCGGGAAGCTGGCTGGTGGGCGCAGAAAGAATGATGCAGGCTTTACAGCCTTTCTCGCCAAGCTGCTGCAGCAGTTCCAGATTCCTTTTGTGATGGGTACAAATCACCGCCAAATCCGGGGCGAAAGGCAGACTGTGAATATCAGGCCAGGCCAGCACGCCGCTGACGGCTTTGTATTTTGGCGTAACCGGCAACACCGGTCCGCTAAAACCACCGGCCAGCAGGTTGCGCATCATGAAATAGCCTGCGCGTCCCGGTTTGATCGAGGCGCCGATAACCGCAATGGATTTCGGCCTTAACAGCGCTTCCAGTCCGCGTTGACTCATCACGTACTCCATTCATCAGGATTTAGGTGATTGTAAACGTATTTGCCCCGTTTTACCGCCGGGCAGATCGCAGGCTGAAGAAGGGCGTACATCAGCGCGCCCGGGACACTATTCGTCACGCATGTACGTGACCGCTAACGTTATCGGTTCTGACCGGGATGGTGCGGTTTACCGGCCAGGTAAGCCTGGCGAAACTGCTCGAAATGCCGGGATAAAGCCTGCGCTGCGTCGCTGTCGCCCGCCTGCTGCAGTAATGCCGCTGCAATTTCTGCCGTACAGTGCTGGCCTTCGCCATGTGCTTCACGCAGCGTGTAGCGGGAAGGGGACGTTACATTGAGCGACAGCACCGGGAAACGATCAAGCCAGGGGCTTTTGCGAAACATCTTCCGCGCCTCATTCCAGGTACCGTCCAGCATAATAAACAGCGGCGGTTTGCCCGACAGCGGCGGCGCGTGGAGAACCTCGCGACCGTCATCCGCATAGGAGGCAGGAAAAACCACCATCGGCTGATAAGCCCCATCGGCCACCGCCGCCAGTAACAGCGGATCGGGCTCCGTGCGTGACCAGCCAAAGGCCTGCGTATTTGGCAACACATCCGCAATCAACCGGCCGGTATTGCTTGGCTTCATCGGCTCGGTATCAAACATCACCAGGCAAAAGCGGCTCCGGGCGGACTGTGTAACGATGCTGTCGCACAGGCACTGTTTTTCCGGCAACAGACAGCCCTGACAGCGAAGCACACGATTTCCGCGGGCTAAAAAAGGACGCGTAGCACGCGCCAGACGTTGGCTGCGTAAACGTAAAACGGCGTTATCAGACATGATTCTTCAGGACAGGAAAAAGCGTAGTGTAATCGAAGCGTCGGACAAAAGGAAAAGGCCAGCAGATGCTGGCCTCAGGGACTTACAGGGATTCGTCGAGCCACTCATTAAAGGGGGCTTTCGGCATCGCGCCGTTCAGCACATCCACCATCTCGCCTTTTTTAAACACCATGATGGTCGGGATACTGCGAATGCGGAAACGGCTGCTCAGGGCTGGCTCGGCTTCGGTATTCACCTTCAGAAAGCGAACCTTACCGCTACGCTCCTGCGCGACGTCTTTATAAACGGGTGCAAAGTTGACACAAGGGCCGCACCAGGGTGCCCAAAAATCCACGACGACAGGCAGGTCATCCTGCAGATAGCTGTCCAGCGTGGCGGCAGTGGCGTTGATCACGTCACCCGAAAACAGGCTTTCGCCACAACGACCACATTTGGCACCATCGGCAAGCCGTTCTTCGGGAACGCGATTGGTTGCCTGACAAGACGTGCATACCGTATTCATAAAAAACCTCTGATAATGATGTAGAGCGCTTTGCTCAATATTGTCCATTATGAAAGGGTGATAAGATCCGCTCAATGTGGATTGCTCTATAGGTTCAATAGTTGATAGCTAAGCGCAGTCACATCAGGTAATCTTCGCGCTCTCAATGCAGGAGGAAGAAATGAACGACGAATTTAAAGGCAAAAGTGGTAAGGTCAAAGTCATGTATGTGCGTGGCGAAGATGAGCAAAGCGCGCGTGCGCCCAATCCTCGTACAGGCAAAGGTGGCCGTCCTGCTGCTCGCCGTGAAGACACTCGTCGTTCATCCGGCCCACGCACTGAGCGCAGTGAAGAAGGCGGACGCAGTACAGGTCGTCGCAGCGACAGCGCGCCACGCCGCAATGACAGTGCACCTCGCCGCAACGATCGCAGCAGCGATAACCGCGACGCTTACGGCAGCAGTGATTCGCCCTGGCGCACCGTTTCCCGTGCACCGGTCGATGAGCCTAAATCGGATAACCCGGGCATCAGCGGTAAAGGTGTCGTGGACGTAGAGCAGATCCGCCGCCAGCGCCTGGAAGAAACCCGGGTTTATGGCGAAAACGCCTGTCAGGCGCTGTTCCAGAGCCGTCCCGAAAGCATCGTGCGTGCCTGGTTTGTGCAGAGCGTTACGCCGCGTTTTCGCGACGCGCTGCGCTGGCTGGCAGCGAACCGTAAAGCCTACCACGTGGTAGATGACGCTGAGATCACCAAAGCCTCCGGCACCGAACACCATGGCGGCGTGTGCTTCCTGATTAAAAAGCGCATGGGCATGGATGTGGCCGCGTGGCTGGAGAAGGCCGAAAGCAAAGACTGCGTGCTGGCCCTTGAAGATGTCAGTAACCCACATAACCTTGGCGCTATCATGCGTAGCTGTGCACATTTCGGTGTGAAAGGGCTGCTGGTGAATGATGCCTCGTTGCTGGAATCCGGCGCGGCAGTTCGTACCGCGGAAGGCGGGGCGGAACACGTTCAGGCCATCAGCGGCACAACCTTTACGCAAGGCCTCGACGCGTTCCGTAAAGCGGGTTACACCATCGTAACCACATCCAGCCATCAGGGTACGCCGCTGTCTGAAGCCGAGCTGCCTGCCAAAATGGTCCTGGTGTTAGGGCAGGAACGTGAAGGCTTGTCCGACAGCACGTTCCAGCAGGGCGATATGAGCCTGTCAATTGGCGGCACCGGTAATGTGGAAAGTCTGAATGTGTCGGTCGCGACCGGTGTGCTGTTAGCCGAATGGTGGCGTCAGAACGCATAATCTGTGCGAGCAAAACGATGGCGCGGCCAAGGCGCCATCATGCTCTATGCCGTTCGTTACCGCGCTTTACTCTCCCTCAGGCTTTGATCGCTGATAATGCGCATCCATCTCATCAAGTACCTGTTGATTCTCCAGTCCCCATTGATAAAGCTGTTCCACCGGTTCCGCAAAGGTTCTGCCCAGCGCCGTTAACTGATATTCCACTTTAGGCGGCACCACGTCATAAACATGGCGGGAAATTAGTCCGCGTTGCTCCAGCTCTTTTAGCGTCTGAAACAACATCTTTTTCGATATTCCCTGCAGGCTTCGCTGCAGTTCCCCCGTGCGTGCACGGCCGCCAGGCCAGTGAAACAGCGCGTGCAGCACCATTGTGCTCCACTTCACCGAAAACAGATCCATCAGGCGGCGCGGTGGCGAATCCACATAAAAAACCAGTTTTCCGTCAACCCAGGCTGGCATAGTGTCCTTCCTTTCTATGGTCACCAAAGGGTGACTACTATCAATAATGAACCCATTTCAGTAGAGTTTGCCGCCTTCCGTTAAATAACGCCAGATACGATGAGAGGCACAATGAAAATCAATGCACTGATCGCCCACGATGCGACACAACCCCTGACGCCCGGCCAGATAGCGCTGCGTCCGCTTCAGCCCAGTGATGTCAGAATCGAAATTCTTTACTGTGGCGTTTGCCACTCCGATTTGCACATGGCCCGCAATGAGTGGGCGGTGAGCCACTATCCATTAGTACCCGGTCATGAAATTGTGGGCCGGGTTATTGAAACCGGCGGAAAGGCCAGCCGTTTTGCCCCCGGCGATCTTGTCGGTGTGGGCGTGATGGTGGATGCCTGCCGCACCTGTCGTTTTTGTCAGCAGCAGGAAGAGCAGTATTGCGAAGCCGGCTTCACCGCGACCTATAACGGCACAGATAAATATACCGGGGAGCGCACCCGGGGCGGTTATGCGGAACACGTTGTCGTCGATCAGGATTTTGTCGTATCGGTTCCTTCGCACTTGCCGCTGGCAGGCGTGGCCCCGCTATTGTGTGCGGGCGTCACTGTGTGGTCACCGCTCCGTCACTTTGATGTCAAAGCGGGCGACAAGGTTGGCGTCATTGGCCTGGGTGGCCTGGGGCACATGGCGGTAAAACTGGCGAGCGCACTGGGTGCGGACGTCACGCTGTTCACCACCTCTCCCGACAAAGCGGAAGATGCGCGCCGACTTGGTGCCCGTCATGTTGTGGTATCACGTCATGCAGCAGAGATGCAGGCCTGTCAGCAGTCGCTGGATCTGATCGTGGACTGCGTTGCCGCGCCTCACGATCTGGATCCCTATCTGGCCACGCTTAAAACCAATGGCCGTCTGGTGCTGGTGGGCATTCCCGACAGCCCGCACGCCTCACCGGATATCACGCCTATGGTATTCCGCCGTTTAAGCATCAGCGGCTCTTCTATTGGCAGCATCAAAGAAACGCAGGACATGCTGGACTTCTGCGGTGAGAACAATATTACGGCTGACATTGAATTGATTCGCGGAGAGCAGACAGAAGAGGCATTTGCGCGGATGCTGAAAGGGGAGGTGAAATACCGGTTCGTGATTGATATAAAAGCGACGCGTTGGTAAGGACGTTCTGGCGTACCGGGCAGGTACGCCAGAACCGGCGAAGACAGTGCGGCAGCCGCTAGTGCGCGCCGCCGCCTCCGCCGCCTGCGCCGAACGGTGGACGGGCAAACCAGATCAGGACCAGCAAGACGAGGAACACGCCCGCCGAGGCCCAGAAAATCTCATTGGCAGAGATAATCAGCCCCTGATTGGTGATCTGCTGGGCGATGTAGGCCGACGCCTGCTGATGCGACATGCCCATCCCTTCAAGCTGGCTGTACATCTGCTGCGCATTGATGTTGTACGGCGTCACCGATTCGGTGAGGTTGCTGTGGTGCATTGCCTCACGATCCGTCCACATTGTCGTGGTAATGGAAGTGCCAATCGAGCCCGCCAGCGTACGCACAAAGTTAGACAGGCTGGATGCCGCGGCCATGCGCTCCGGTGGCAGACCGGAAAGCGTGATTGTCGTCAATGGCATAAAGAAGCAGGCCACCGCGAAGCCCTGAATAAACTGAGGCCAGGCGGAGGCCGCAAAGTCCATCTCGGGCTCAAAGGTGTAAGCTCGCCAGTAAAAACAAATGGCATACATAATGAAGCTAAACGTTACCAGTTGCCGCATGTCTATCTTATGCGAGAAACGCCCAATAATCGGCGACAGGATAACCGGGATAATCCCCACCGGTGCCGACGCCAGCCCGGCCCAGGTTGCGGTATAGCCGTAGACCTCCTGCAGCAACTGCGGCAACAGGACAATCGAGCCAAAATAGAGCATGTAGGCCAGGCTAATCGACAAACAGCCTATGGTGAAATTACGCGATTTGAACAGCGACAGATCGACTATCGGATGCTCATCCGTCAACTCCCATATCAGCAACATCACGAGCGCCACCACGGCGACAATGGTCAGAACGATGATTTCCGTCGAACTAAACCAGTCCAGCTCTTTACCCCGATCCAGCATGACCTGCAGCGAACCGACTCCGACAATCAGCAGGACCAGGCCGACGGTATCGATCGGTCGAATCTGTGTCTGGGTTTCACGACCACGCAGGGTTTGCAGCGTCAGCATAATGACGACAACCCCGATAGGAACGTTGATAAAGAAGATCCAGCCCCAGTGGTAGTTATCGCTGATCCAGCCGCCGAGGATCGGTCCACATATCGGGGCCACGATCACCGTCATCGCCCAGAGCGACAGGGCGATACTGCGCTTGGCCGGAGGATAGTTGTTCAGCAACAGGCTTTGCGACAGCGGAATCAACGGACCGGCCACGATCCCCTGAATGACGCGGAAGAAAATCAGCATCTCCAGGCTTTCTGACATACCGCAGGCCCAGGAGGCCAGCGCAAACAGGATAGTGGACCAGGTAAAGAGTTTGACTTCACCGATGCGCCTGGCGAGCCAGCCGGTAATCGGAATCGAGATAGCATTGGCCACCCCGAATGAGGTGATGACCCAGGTTCCCTGGGAGTTGGACGCTCCCAGGTTACCGGCAATCGTCGGAATCGCAACGTTCGCAATGGTAGAGTCCAGAACCTGCATGAACGTCGCCAGCGATAACGCAATGGTCATTAAGACCAGCGGCATCCCTTTAAGCGGTGTTTGTGCCATTACAGCCTCCGGCTCATCATCCGGCGTTCGCGTGGACGATATCGGTGATCAGCGTATTAACCGGTGCCAGGTCAATGGCCAGCGCGTTAGTGCTGTAAGCTGCCTGCTGACGTACGCTGGTAGCCAGTACGCTACCGTCTTTATTGTCGGTATCAATTTTGACCAACGTTGACAGGCCAATACGCAGTGGATGCTTCGCGACTTCGTCCTGGTTCAGCTCAATGCGCACTGGCAGGCGCTGAACGACTTTAATCCAGTTGCCCGTGGCGTTCTGTGCAGGTAACAGGGAAAACGCGCTGCCTGTGCCCATATCCAGCCCCACCACTTTGCCGTGATAGACCACATCGTCGCCGTAGATATCTGCCACAACGGTGGCCGGTTGACCAATACGCACGCCTGCCAGTTGGGTTTCTTTAAAGTTTGCATCCACCCACAAATCCGTCGCCGGGACGACAGCCATCAGCGGGGTACTGGTGCTGATTTGCGATCCGACCTGGACGCTACGACGCGAGACATAACCGTCCATCGGGCTGCGAATGTCGGTACGTTGCAGCGCCAGCCAGGCGTCACGCAGCTGCGCGGCGCTCTGTTTTACGGCAGGCTGGTTTTCCAGTGAGGTGTTCAGGATCATCGCCTGGTTGGCGTTGTATTGCTGAATCGCCACATCCAGCTCTGCTTTCGCGGAGGCCACGGCATCGCGCGCATGTTGCAGTTCTTCACGGCCAATCAGGTTGGACGCACCCAACGGTTCGCGGCGTTTCAGATCGGCCTGCGCCTGATCCAACGCCGTCTGACGGAGTGCAATGGTGGCCTGATACTGTTTCGCATTAATCATCTGTTGGTGCACCTGACGAACGCTGGTAGCCAGCTCCGTCTGCGCTTTTTCAAAGGCCTGCTGTGCGTCAGTTTTATCCAGCGACACCAGCACATCCCCTTTTTTGACATAGTCCGTATCGTCAAACCAGACTTTGTTCACGCTGCCTGATACCTGGGCCATGATCTGCACCTGATTACCCGCAACATAGGCATCATCCGTTTCCTGAAAATGACGCAACACTAAAAACCAGTATACGCCCCACGCAATGCCGAGCAGTACGACCACCAGCGCCAGTAAAATCAGTGCGCCTTTGCGCTTTTTCTTTTTGTTGTTCACAGGCTGATGCGGGCTTTGCGCCTCTGATGCACTCATGTATTTCTCCACGTTTTCCACTATGTCGGCGAGGTCAAGTCCGTTTTCGCCTTCGCCCGAGCCAAAAAAGCCAGCGACTAAGCGCTGGCCGGATGAAAGAGGGTTAAAATAACGATTTCGTCAGGTGATTGTGTCGCAGATCTTGCTATTACCGTGATAACGAGGCAGACAGTTTGTCTTCTTCCATTTTATCCAGTCGGGTAAGCAACTTACGGGTGATGCTTTCGAGCTGCGACTTTTCCTCAGCGGTCAGAGCGGACCACAGGTATTGCAGGCTCTGATGCTGCGGCGGCAGAACCTGCTGCAGGAAGGCATTACCTTTGTCGGTCAGATGCAGATGCAGACAGCGGCGATCCTGCGCACTTTCACGGCGCTCAATCCAGCCGCGTTTTTCCAGCTCATCAGCGATGCGCGTGGCGTTGGTACGTGATGAACCCAGCGCGGTGCTCAGTTCAGAAGGCTGAATGCTCTGATCTTCCTGCGCATCCAGGGTCAGCAATGCCATAAACAGGGTTTCATTGATGCCCTGTTCTTTCAGCATTTTATTACGATTATCCAGCAGCTTACCTTGCATATGCATGCAGAGTCGCGTCAGAAGAATCTCCTGAAAGGGGAAATCCGCATGACGATTGGCGCGGATGTTTAACATTTGCTCAATGGGAGTAAACGAACTTTCCATTAGAAAAAACCTCACTAATTTCAACTTTTATAGTAACCACGGCGACAGCATGACTGTTGAGTCACCGGACACAGAAGCGGTGTTCTCGGGCTGTTCCACTGTGGTGATTCAAGATCTGTCCTTGACCCCAGGGTGAAGGTGGTGCGCATCGATATCACAGGCGTTGGTCGTAGAGCGAAACGGTACGACATCAAATGATTTCGAAAGAAAAAATAACCGACGTGAATAACTTTGGGGCCAACCATAGCAAACTCACACTCGGCTGAACAGGTTAAATCACACTATTCTGGCTATTCGGTTGCTCTAAGCGGTGATTCCTCCACCAGACAAGTAAATTCAGTAACGTCAGTGTTGCACCGGCTGCGCAAACCCCATGCCAGCCGCCCAGATGATAGGCATTGGCAGACAGCAGCGAACCCAACGCACCGCCGATAAAGTAGCTGGTCATATAGCCGGCATTCAGGCGGTTACGGGCATCAGGCTGACGCGCGTAAATCACGCTCTGATTGGTGATATGCACGCCCTGTACCGCCAGATCCAGCAGCAAAATGCCGATAATCAGAGCCGCAAGATGCTGCGTGCCCCAGGCGGTCACGCTCCATGACAGCAGCATAATCAGCAAGCCCATGCTGGTGGTCAGTTTCGCTTTACCTTTGTCCGCCAGCGCCCCGGCTTTTCTGGCCGCCAGTGCGCCAGCGGCACCCACCAGCCCCAGTAAGCCGATCTCCCCTTCCGAATAACCGTAGGGCGCGGAAGAGAGCAGAAAGGCCATTGAGGTCCACAGGATGCTGAAATTGGCAAACGTCAGGCAACCGGTAAAGGCCCGGGTGCGCAGAACAGCGTCGGCCGCATACAGCCTGAAAATGGAAACCAGCAGCTGCGGATAATTTAACGAGACCGAGGGGGTAATACGCGGCAGCGCGCGCCACAGCGCCAGCGCCATCAACAGCATTAAGACGCTGGCGACCCAGTAGACGGTTTGCCAGCCGCCCAACTGAGCCAGGCCGCCCGCCACGGTGCGCGCCAGCAAAATACCCAACAGCAAGCCACTCATGACGGTGCCGGTCACTTTGCCCCGTGTTTCCGGGCGGGCCAGGGTGGCCGCCAGCGGTACCAGAATTTGCGCCGCGACAGAAAAGAGCCCGGTAAGTACCGTTCCCAGTAACAACACAGGAAAGGAGGAGGAAAGGGCAATGATTACCATACCAAGCGCCGCCAGCACCATCATGGCAACAATCAGTCCACGCCGTTCCAGCATATCGCCAAGTGGGACCAGCAACAGCAGACCGCAGGCATAGCCGAGTTGCGCGCTGGTCACGATAAACCCGGCGAATGCGACGGATAAGTGAAAGTGAAGGGCGATAGTATGCAGCAGAGGCTGAATATAATAATTACTGGCGACGCACAGTCCCGTGGCAACGGACATCAGTCCCACCAGCGCGGAAGATAAACCAGGGTGAGACGTTGTCATAGGTCGTCAGTAGTAAAGATGAATAATAATGTGGCGTTAATAATAACCTAAAAAATAATTTGATGGCTATGTTTATGTGATGGTCGGGTAACAGTAAAGATCGACAGCCGTTTACGTCGGGTTTGTTGGTCGCGATCTCTCGGGTTGTGGCAGGGACAGACTTATCCCTCTGTCAGATTGGATCCGGGTACGGCGCCCCGTTTTGGCGTCGGAATAAACGGGTTTCTCAACGCCATGCCAAAGGCAGCGCGATGCTGAGAGCGGTCAGTGCGTGAGCAGTGATCTCAGTCTGGTTAGCCCTGGCAACGGTGGCCAAATCGCTACCGTCATTTATTGTGGCGCGATCGGCACCCGTTCCGCGGACGGAGAGGGAAGGTTCAGCGCGCTGTGAAAATGCCGCGCGCCTGTCCCTTCGCTAAGGGGAAACGTGCCGTTGACAGCACGGCACACAACGTCTTAAAAATTCCAGTCTTCGTCTTCGGTTTCGACCGCTTTCCCCATCACGTAAGACGATCCTGAGCCCGAGAAGAAATCATGGTTCTCATCCGCATTGGGTGACAGTGCCGCCAGAATGGCCGGATTGACCTGCGTCAGCTCCGCCGGGAACAGAGCCTCGTAGCCCAGATTCATCAACGCTTTATTGGCGTTGTAATGCAGGAAGGTTTTCACCTCGTCTGCCCAGCCTGTTTCGCCGTACAGCGCTTCTGTATAGGCCACTTCATTTTCATACAGCGCCAGCAGCAGATCGATGGCGAACTGCTGTAAGGCTTCGCGGCGGCCCTCATCGACCTGCTCAAGCGCTTTCTGGTATTTATAGCCGATATAGTAGCCGTGTACCGCCTCATCGCGGATGATTAAACGAATCAGATCCGCCGTATTGGTCAGCTTGCCGCGGCTGGACCAGTACATCGGCAGCCAGAAGCCCGAATAAAACAGAAACGACTCCAGAAAGACGCTGGCGATTTTTTTCTTTAACGGATCGTCAGCGCGGTAATGGGTCAGGATAATCCCGGCTTTATTTTGCAGGGCCTGGTTCTCTTCACTCCACTGGTACGCCGCATCCACATCGCTGGTATTGCATAAGGTCGAAAAAATTGAGCTGTAGGATCGGGCATGCACCGCCTCCATAAAGCTGATATTCGACAGCACCGCCTCCTCATGCGGCGTCAGCGCGTCAGGCATTAACCCCGGTGCGCCCAGCACATTCTGAATGGTGTCCAGCAGCGTCAGGCCGGTAAAGACGCGAATGGTGAGCTGCTGTTGTGACTTGTCCAGCGTCTGCCAGGCCGGCAAATCATTGGACAGCGGGATTTTTTCCGGCAACCAGAAGTTGCTTGTCAGACGGTTCCAGACCTCAAGATCTTTCTCATCCTGAATCCGGTTCCAGTTAATCGCGTGAATATGTCGAAGTTGCATAACAGGTTTCTCACAGTGCACAGGAGACGCAGCCCTGCACTTCGGTGCCTTGCAGGGCCATCTGGCGCAGTCGAATGTAATAGAGCGTTTTGATGCCTTTCTTCCAGGCGTAAATCTGCGCTTTATTGATGTCGCGCGTAGTCACGTCGTCCCGGAAGAACAGGGTCAGTGACAGGCCCTGATCCACATGTCGGGTTGCCTCAGCGTAGGTATCAATAATGGCCTCCGGCCCAATCTGGTAGGCATCTTCATAGAACGCCAGATTGTCATTGGTCATGAAGGGGGCGGGATAGTATACGCGACCGGTTTTACCCTCTTTGCGGATCTCAATACGCGACACAATCGGATGAATACTGGAGGTGGCGTGATTGATGTAGGAGATCGACCCCGTGGGCGGGATAGCCTGCAGATTCTGATTGTATAAACCCGAGGTCATCACCGCTTCACGCAGCGCCAGCCAGTCTTCACGGCCGGGCAGCGTAATGCCCGCTTTGGCAAACAGGGCGGCAATGCGGGCGGTGCGCGGCTGCCAGTCAGCGTTCAGATACTTGTCAAAGTAAGCGCCGGTGGCATAGGTCGAGGACTCAAAACCCTCGAAGGTTTGCTGGCGTGCTTTTGCCAGCTGATTCGAGGCGCGCAGCGCATAATAGGTCACACAGTAAAAATAGAGATTAGTGAAATCCAGTGCTTCCGGGGAACCATAGACGATGCCTTCCCGTGCCAGATAGCCATGCAGGTTCATCTGGCCCAAGCCGATCGCATGGGAACGCCGGTTACCTTCTGCAACGGAAGGCACGGACGCAATATCACTCATCTCTGATACCGCCGTCAGGGCGCGGATTGCCGTATCCACCGTCTGTGCAAGATTGCCCGAGTCCATCGCATGCGCGATATTCAGGGAACCCAGATTACAGGAAATGTCTTTTCCCACGCGGCGGTAGCTCAGGTCTTCATTAAACTCGCTGGCGCTGTTCACCTGCAAAATCTCTGAACAGAGGTTGCTCATATTAATGCGACCGGCAACAGGGTTATCGCGGTTGACGCTGTCCTCATACATGATGTAGGGATAACCCGATTCAAACTGAATTTCCGCCAGCGTCTGGAAGAAATCGCGCGGCTGAATATAGGTTTTGCGAATGCGGTCATCCGCCAGCATCTCGTGATATTTCTCACTGACGCTGATATCACCAAACGCCTGACCGTAGATCCGCTCCACATCGTAGGGCGAGAACAGCGCCATCGGCTGATTCTCTTTGGCAAGCTGGAAGGTGATGTCCGGGATCACCACGCCCAGCGACAGGGTTTTAATGCGGATTTTCTCGTCGGCGTTTTCGCGCTTGGTATCCAGAAAACGTAAAATGTCAGGATGGTGAGCACTGAGCCAGACTGCGCCCGCTCCCTGACGTGCGCCCAACTGGTTAGCATAGGAGAACGCATCTTCCAGCATTTTCATGACCGGAATGACGCCGGAAGACTGGTTTTCAATGCGCTTAATCGGCGCACCGGCCTCCCGCAGGTTCGACAACAGGAACGCCACGCCGCCGCCGCGTTTGGACAGCTGCAGGGCGGAATTCACCGCCCGGCCAATCGATTCCATATTGTCTTCAATACGCAACAGGAAGCAGGAAACCAGCTCGCCGCGCTGTTGCTTGCCGCAGTTAAGGAACGTCGGCGTGGCAGGCTGAAAACGGCCACTGAGGATTTCCGCCAGTACTGCGCGTGCCAGGCTTTCGTCGCCCCGTGCCAGCGTCAGTGCCACCATGCAGGCACGCTGCGCAAAGGTTTCCAGGTAACGCTTGCCGTCAAATGTCTTCAGCGTGTAGCTGGTGTAGTACTTCCACGCGCCTAAAAAGGTTTTGAACTCAAAACCCCATGCGTCGGCTTCATCGTGCAGGGCACACAGGAAGTCAAAATCGTACTGATTCAGCACGTCCGCTTCATAGTAGCCTTCTGCAACCAGATAGCGCAGGCGCTCGGCTACGCTGGCAAAGTGCAGCGTATTGGGTTGCACGTGCTGAATAAGGAACTGTCGCGCCGCCTGCTGATCCTTTTCAAACTGAATACGGCCATCGGCGTCGTAAAGATTCAGCATGGCGTTCAGCGCATGGTAGTCCAGCGCAACGTTGTTCAGAGTGTCTGTTGTTGCCAAAATTGGGTTACTCCCGCTTTTACATTGGCGATATCGTCCGGCGTTCCCATCAGTTCAAACCGATACAGGTAGGGAACCTGACATTTCTTAGCAATGATGTCGCCCGCCAGGCAGTAGCCTTCACCGAAGTTACGGTTACCGGCCGCGATCACGCCGCGCAGACCGCGACGATTGGCTTCATCATTAAGAAACTGAATCACCTGTCTGGGCACGGCGCCGCGATGACTGCCACCGCCATAGCTCGGCACCACCAGAATATAAGGCTGGTGAATATGCAGCGGTTGCTTGCTCTCAATCGGTATGCGGTGCGCGGGCAGGCCCAGACGGGTAATAAACCGATGGGTGTTTTCCGACTGGCTGGAAAAATAGACCAGTGGGAACATGTGACTACCCGCCGATGGTCGTGGTTTGGGTTAAACGGGCTATCTTGTCAGGACGAAAGCCACTCCAGTGATCGTCATGGGTCATCACCACGGGCACCTGGCGATAGCCCAGCGCTTTCAGGCTGTCGATTGCGTCCGGCTGGGTATCCAGATTGATCAGTTGGTAATCAATGCCGTGGCGATCCAGTGCATTCTTCGTGGCATTACACTGGACACAGTGGTTTTTAGTGTAAATAATAATGCGCATGATTCGTATTCCTCTTTCATTGCGGTCCTGCTGCGAATAACGACGTGTATATCCCTGAATCAGGCTTCGTTCGTGCAAACATCTTGTGGGCTGACAATGAAATGAATACTAGATGTAGTATTTGTGGCGGTCAATAGCACCATATGTAGGGTTAATCGCGATTATCGCGGCAAGCCAGGCCTGGCGCGCTCTGCCACCCGAAAAATAAATTTGTAAAGCTAGTTGCTCAAAAAACAGGCATAAAAAAGCCCCGCTCAGTGAGCGAGGCGGATGATAACGGGGTGGAACAGCGTTAGCGGCGTGAAACCAGAAGTGCGCCTAACACAATGCCGACGGCCGCGCCGATACCGACACCGTACCAGGGTTTGTCATGGACATACGCGTCGACCTGATAGCCGGCATCGCGGGCCACCTGCGTGACACGGTTACCGCCGCCGTTCAGTTTTGCCCGGGTTTGCTTAAGCAGGGCTTCAGCCTGACTGCGCGCAGAATTGACTTCGTCTTTGGCCTCGCTGCCGTAAGACTTCAGCAGGGCTTCAAGTGAATCTGCCAACTCATTAACATCCTGATTGATATCAATGTCATCGTTTTTTTGCGTTCGATTAAACATTTTTGGCTCCCTTGTCATTAACACGTAATACTCAGTGTAGACCACGTTTTGCTTAACGAGGCGCGGGACGACCCTTTAGGGAAAATTCCGAATGCCCGTACAGCCACGCTGATGTAAGGTTGCGTGGCTTTTGAAGAGGAGAGGATCAAGCATGTATTTACGACCAGATGAGGTAGCGCGCGTCCTGGAAAAAGTGGGCTTTGAAGTCGATGAAATTACCCCCCGTGCGTACGGCTATCGTCGTGGCGACAACTATGTTTACGTCAATCGCGAAGCGCGCATGGGGCGCACGGCGCTGGTCATCCACCCGACGTTAAAAGAAAAAAGTCAGCCCTTCGCCGAACCGGCCTCAGAAATGAAAACCTGTGATCACTACACACAGTTCCCTCTCTACCTGGCCGGTGATACGCAGGAACACTACGGTATTCCGCACGGTTTCAGTTCGCGAATGGCGCTGGAACGCTACCTGCAAAGCGTGTTTGGCTAACGCATTCCGCCCCGTTATCACGGGGCGCCGATCCCGGCCTTTCTGGCACCTTACCGCTTCGCCCGTTGCATTTCGGCGCGACGACGCGTATAAATCTGCTGCATATAGATGTTTAGACGTCCATACGGATGAGGTTTATGAGCGAGCAGAATACGTCTTCGCAGGGTCAGTTCAAGCGAACCATGAAAGTACGCCACCTGGTGATGTTATCGCTGGGCGGCGTGATCGGTACGGGCCTGTTTTTTAACACCGGCTACATCATTTCCACGACAGGGGCCGCCGGTACGCTGCTGGCTTATCTGATTGGCGCGCTGGTGGTCTGGCTGGTCATGGCCTGCCTGGGCGAGTTGTCCGTGGCGATGCCCGAAACCGGCGCATTCCACGTCTATGCGGCCCGCTATCTGAGTCCGGCAACCGGCTATACCGTGGCCTGGCTCTACTGGCTGACCTGGACCGTCGCGCTGGGGTCCAGCCTGACGGCGGCAGGGTTCTGTATGCAGTACTGGTTTCCGCATGTGCCGGTCTGGATCTGGTGCCTGGTTTTCTGTATTGCCATCTATCTGCTGAACGTGATTTCTACCCGCTTCTTTGCGGAAGGGGAATTCTGGTTTTCCATCATCAAGGTCATCACCATTGTCGCGTTTATCGTCCTGGGCGGCGCAGCCATGTTCGGGTTTATTCCCATGAAGGACGGTACGCCAGCACCCGGACTGAGCAATCTTACCGCGCACGGCTGGTTGCCTAACGGTGTGTTGCCGATCATCATGACCATGGTGGCGGTGAACTTTGCCTTTTCCGGCACTGAGTTAATCGGTATTGCCGCCGGTGAAACCGAAAACCCGCAAAAAGTCGTGCCGCTGGCTATTCGTACCACCGTTGCTCGTCTCATCCTGTTCTTTGTCGGCACCGTCTTCGTGCTGGCGGCGCTGATCCCGATGGATCAGGCCGGTATCGTCAAAAGCCCGTTTGTGCTGGTATTTGAGAAAATCGGTATTCCATGGGCGGCGGATATCATCAACTTTGTTATTCTCACGGCCATCCTGTCAGCGGCGAACTCGGGCCTGTATGCTTCGGGCCGGATGCTGTGGTCGCTGGCCAATGAAAACACCTTGCCGCGCGCCTTCGCCCGGGTAAATAAACGTGGCGTACCGCTGCTGGCTATCACCGTCAGCATGATTGGCGGGCTGCTGGCGCTGTTTTCCAGTGTGGTCGCGCCGGACACCGTATTTGTGGCGCTGTCTGCTATCTCTGGCTTTGCCGTCGTGGCGGTGTGGCTCAGCATCTGTGCATCGCACTATGTTTTCCGTCGCCGCCATGTGCAGCAGGGCAAAGCGCCAGCGGACCTGATTTACCGCGCGCCGCTCTATCCGTTTACGCCGATTCTGGGCTTTTTACTCTGCCTGCTGGCCTGTGCCGGGCTGGCGTTTGATCCTTCACAGCGCATTGCCCTGTGGTGCGGAATTCCGTTTGTGCTGTTTTGCTATGGCGCTTACCATGTGACCCACAAAAAATCACAGGCTAAGGAGGCCAGAGATGTCGCGTAATCCTGTATCACACGCACTGCAGCAGACTGCTCCGTTGATTCTGGATGGGGCGCTGGCGACTGAGCTGGAAGCCCGGGGCTGCGATCTGACGGATGCGTTGTGGTCCGCGAAAGTGCTGATGGAAGATCCTGAGCTGATTTACCAGGTGCACTATGACTATTTTGCTGCTGGCGCGCGCTGCGCGATTACTGCCAGCTATCAGGCGACGCCACAAGGCTTTGCGGCACGCGGTTTGAACGAACAGCAGTCGCTGACGCTGATCGCACAAAGCGTCGAACTGGCTCAACGTGCCCGCGCAGATTACCTGGCGACGCAGACAGACGACAGGATATTGCTGGTAGCAGGCTCGGTGGGCCCTTATGGCGCGTTTCTGGCGGACGGGTCGGAATATCGCGGCGACTATACGTTGCCCGAAGCCGAGATGATGGCGTTTCATCGCCCCCGGATAGCTGCCTTGCTGGCAGCGGGCGTGGATGTGCTGGCCTGTGAAACCCTGCCTTCGTTTGCCGAAGCGCAGACGCTGGTCAACCTGCTGCGCGAATTCCCTGACAGCTGTGCCTGGTTCTCCTTTACGCTGCGTGATGCGGAACACCTCAGCGATGGCACGCCGCTGCGTGACGTTGCGGCCTACCTGAATGCGCAGCCGCAGGTTATTGCCGTGGGGATCAACTGCATCGCGCTGGACAGTGTCACACCCGCTCTGCAGCAGCTTCAGCGCCTGACAGAGAAGCCCCTGGTGGTGTATCCCAATTCGGGTGAGCAGTACGATGCCAACAGCAAAAGCTGGCACTCCGCGCCCTCAGGTTGCACGCTGCATGACAAATTTGCCGAATGGCAGCAGGCCGGCGCCCGACTGATTGGCGGCTGCTGCCGCACCTCGCCCCGTGACATCGCGGTGATTGCCCGCCATTGTCAACCGCAATAAAGCAGCAGAATCGGGCGATGATAGCCCGATTGAGAAGGATGAAAAGGTGGGAAGGGCGGTTTACACTGTGCTTCCTGACTTTTATCGGATCCTGCCATGAAACAGCACATTCTGGCTCTCGCTGCCGCGATGCTACTGAGCGGTTGCGCCACCATTGTTGGCAACGAAAACCAATCGGTTCTGATCGATTCGCAGCCGCCCGGCGCGCGTTTTACCGTACAGGATGAAACTGGTCGTCCAGTTGCGGAAGGCTATACGCCAAAAACCGTCATCCTGGAAAAATCCACCCATCGCTATTTTGGTAAAAAGCACTATTTGCTGATGCTGGAAAGTCCGGGCTACGTGCCCGTCACGGTGCCGATCGAAGCCCGTGCCAACCTGTGGTACCTGCTGGGGAATATTCCACTGCTGGGCTTCCCCGGCTGGCTGCTGGTCGATCCGTTCTACGGGGGCATGTATAACCTGGAACCCGAGCATCCAAAGCCTTACATGAACCCGGTCGGCGCACGCGGCTGATTACTGGGCGGTAGGTTTTACCATACCGCCCGGTGCTTTATGGCGTTCCAGATACTGATGCTGGAAAATGCACATACGAATGGTGTTGCGGTATTCGCCATTGATAAAGAATTCGTGTTTAAGCACGCCTTCAATCTCAAAGCCCAGTTTGCTGTAGATGTGGATGGCTTTCTCATTTTCCTGATCGACGATCAGGTAGAGCTTATACAGATTCAGCACGGAAAAACCGTAATCCATCGCCAGCTTCGCCGCCTGGGTGGCCAGACCTTTGCCCTGATGCGCCGGATCAATGATGATCTGAAATTCAGCGCGGCGGTGAACATGGTTAATCTCCACTAACTCCACCAGCCCCGCTTTTTGCCCCTCATGCTCAACCACGAAGCGCCGTTCGGTCTGATCGTGAATGTGCTTATCGTACAGATCGGACAATTCCACGAAGGCTTCATACGGCTCTTCGAACCAGTAGCGCATGACGCTGGCGTTATTATCCAGCTGATGCACAAAGTGAAGATCTTCTCGTTCCAGGGGGCGAAGTCGGATGCTCATGGTTTTTCCTTGCATCAGGCTGAGGCGGCAATCTGCTCAACGATCCGTCCCTGCGCCATCCGGACGGCACGGTCACACATGTGATCAATCACATCGGGATCGTGGCTGACCAGCACCATCGTCAGACCATCCTGACGCTTAAGATCGTTAAGCAGATTGAGAATCTCAGCCTGGATTGACATATCCAGTGCCGATGTTGGCTCATCCAGCAGCAGTATTTTGGGCTGCAGCAACAGGGCGCGCACGATAGCTACACGCTGGCGCTGACCGCCGGACAACTGATGAGGATAGCGATCGGCCAGCGACGGATCCAGCCCCACATGGCGAAATCCCTCATGAATACGATCGTCGATGTTGTCCCGTTTCAGCAGGTTGAGCGGCTCGGACAGCGTACGGCGCAGGCGATGGCGGGGATGCAGGGAGGCATAGGGATCCTGAAACACCATCTGCACCTCCTGACGCAGCGCGCCGGTAAAGCTTTTGCCCGGCAGGACTTTGTGCCCTGCCAGTTCCATATTCCCCTGCCAGTGCGGATTCAGTCCGGCCATCACCCACAGCAGCGATGACTTGCCGCAGCCAGACGGGCCGACCAGACCAAAACACTCGCCCGCGTTAACCTGCAGGTTAACGTCGTGTACGACGGTACGCAGATCGTAACCCTGTTTGTGTGACACGCTCAGGTGTTGCAGATTAATCATGGTGAGCCTCCAGCGCTGCGCGGTCCAGCACCGGTAGCGGTTGACCGTGCGTGGCTTTACTGGGGCGGCAGGACCACAGCGTGCGAGTGTAGGGATGGGTTGCGCGCGGCAAATCCGCCGCAGGCAGCGTATCCAGCACGCGACCTTTGTACATTACCATCACGCGCTCGCAGTGCTCTGAGACCTGTTGCAGATCATGGCTAATCAGCAGCAGGCCCATGTTGCGGGACTCCACCAGCTCACGAATCAGCGACAGCACCTGATCGCGCATGGCGTGATCCAGTGCGGATGTCGGCTCGTCGGCAATCAAAAAGGCCGGATCGGTAATCAGGGCGATGGCCAGCATCACGCGTTGTCCCATCCCGCCGGACAGCTGATGCGGATAAACCTGCATCAACTGGCGCGGATTAGGCAGGCCGACGGCATCCAGCATGTCGCACACCTTTTCTTTGCGCGCTGCGCGGCTCAGGCGACGGTGCAGAATCAGCGGCTCTTCCACCTGCCAGCCGATCGTCCGTGACGGATTCAGCGCATATTTGGGGTCTTGCATGACCATGGCCACGTGCTCGCCCCGCAGCTTACTCCAGCCGCGCTCGTTCAGGGCCAGGGCATTTTCACCCGCGACCTGAAGCTGGCTGGCCTGCAGATGCAGGGCAGGGGACAGTAAGCCCATTAACGTCCGGGCGGTCAGCGATTTACCCGAACCGGATTCACCTACCAGCGCCACGCGCTCCCGCCCGATGGAGAAACTGATATTGTCGACCAGCGTCGCCGCCTCGCTGCGGATGCTGAGTGACTCCACAAGAATGTTATTTTGCATGTCGGGTATCCAGTCGGTCACGCAGGCCATCGCCTGTCAGGTTAAACGCCAGGCTGGCAAATAGAATGGCCGCGCCGGGAGCCGCCGCCACCCACCACTGGTCAAAGATCACCTTACTGCCTTCCGCAACCATTGAACCCCACTCGGCGGTAGGCGGTTGCACGCCCATACCCAGAAAGCCCAGCCCGGCAGCGGCCAGGATAATCCCGCCCAGGCTCAGCGCCGCGCGCACCACGGCGGTGGGCAGGCACAGCGGCAGAATATGGCCGAACATCAGGCGAAAGCCGGTAATGCCTTGCATACGGGCGGCGGCCAGATAGTCACTGCGCCGCAGCGCCAGGGTTTCGGCGCGCGCCTGACGGGCAAACGGCGGCCAACTGGTCAGCGCCAGCGCCAGCGCACCGTTCATCAGGCCCGGTCCCATAATGGAAACCAGCGCCAGGGCAATCACCAGGTTTGGCAGTGAAAGAAAAATATCGGTGATGCGCATTAAGACGCGCTCGGTCCAGCCGCCCGTATAGCCGGCGGTAATGCCCACCAGCAGGCCCACCGGGATAGTGAGGATCAGAATCAGTGATACCAGCAGCAGCGTCGGACGTGCGCCATAGATTACCCGTGAGAGCAGGTCGCGGCCAAAGCCATCGGTGCCAAACCAGTGTGCAGCCGAAGGCGGCAGCAGGCGGCTGGAGATGGTTTGCAGATTGGGATCGTAAGGCGCGATGAGCGGTGCCAGCACTGCCATCAGAATGACAATCGCCACCAGCGTTAACCCGATGGTTAACGAGGTGATGCGTCGGCGGCTGCGTCGTGGTCGCACCGTTTCAAGTTCAGTAAATTGTTGCGTCATCGTGTTCTCGGATCGGTTAACCAGGTGAGGGCGTCCGCCAGCGCATTGATCAGAATAAAACAGCTTCCAATCAACAGAGTGGCCCCCAGAATGGCTGGCACATCGCCAGAGAAGAGCGCATTGGTCATATAGCGCCCTACGCCAGGCCAGGCAAACACGGTTTCTGTCAGCACCGAGCCTTCCAGCAGCGTGGCGTAGGACAGCGCAATCACGGTAATGAGCGTACCCAGCACGTTCGGGAAGATATGGCGCAGCAGAATCCGCACCCGGCCCGCGCCTTTTGCCCGCGCCAGCACCACGTACTCTTTACTGCTCTCTTCCAGCAGCGCCGCGCGCAGCAAACGGGTAATGCCCGCCATCGCCAGCAGGCCCAAAATCACCACCGGCAACCAGAGATGGGCCACCGCGTTCCAGAAAATTTCCCGGTCGCCCGACAGCCAGCTGTCAATCAGCACAAAGCCGGTTTTCGGCTCCAGCGTATAGGCCCAGATGTCATCCAGCCGTCCCGGTCCGGCAGACCAGTGCAGCACCGCATAAAACAGCAATAAGCCCAGCAGGCCCAGCCAGAAGACCGGCACGGAGTAACCCAACAGGGAGATAAAGCGTGCCACGTTATCGATCACGCTGCCGGGTTTCCAGGCGGCCAGCAACGCCAGTGAAACGCCAAAGATCACGGCAAAAATCATTGCGCAGGTGGCCAGCTCAATGGTGGCCGGAAACGTCTGCAACAGGTCGCTGCTGACGGGCTGATTCGTCAGACGCGAAACGCCGAGATCGCCGCGCATCAGATGCGCAATGTAGTGCCAGAACTGCATCAGTACCGGCTGATCCAGCCCGAGATCGTGACGAACCTGCGCATAGGTCGCTTCACTGGCATGATCGCCCGCGATTTGCTGTACCGGATCGATCGGCGAGAGATGCGACAGCATAAAGGTAAACGCCAGCAATCCTGACAGAGTGATTACCAGTGACAGTAAGCGTGATGAAAGGCGGCCAGCGCGCCGCCAAAAATGCCGGGCGGACCCGGCAGAAGAGGCAGAGTGTGCCATTACTTAGTAACCTGCGAATAGTAAACCATGTCCGGGTTAATGCCCTGAACGTAGCCTTTAAGGTTATCGCGCAGGGCGATAAGGTTTTTCGCCTGCAATCCAATAACATAAGGCGAGCTTTTCAGCACTTCACGTTGCATCGCCTGGTAAAGTTCAACGCGTTTTTTCGGATCGCTTTCCGCGGTTGCAGCCAGCACCTGCTTATTCAGCTCTGGAATATGCCAGTCAGAACGGTAAGCAATCGTCTTACTGCCATCTTCCGGGTTGTAGGCGAACGACGAGGCGTTGGTATTCGGATCAAAGTAGTCTGCGCCCCAGGCGTTGATCGTGCCTTCGTAGTTATGCGCTTTGACGCGGGTAGAAACTTCAGAGCTCAGTCCCGGCAACACTTCCACTTTTACGCCGCCTTTAGCAAAGCTGCCCTGCAGGGCCTGGGCAATATCCAGATACGGGGGCTGATTGCTGGTGGACAGGGTAAAGCTGACATTCGTCAGGCCGGCTTTTTTCAGGATCGCTTTCGCTTTTTCCGGATCGTAACTGTACGGGTTGTCGTTTAAGGCACCCAGAAAACCTTTCGGCAGAAACGTCTGGTGCACATCGAACTGCCCTTTCAGCAGCTGTCCGGCAATGCCTTTATAGTCGAACAGGTAGCGTGCCGCTTCCCAGAAGGCCGGGTTTTTTAACGCCGGATTATTTTTGTTGCCAATGTTGAACTGGATGTAATACAGCGAGGCCATCGGAATCGCGTCGGTTTTCACACCGCTTTTGCCCTGCAGCGAGGCAATCTGGTCTGCCCCCAGGTTACGGGCGATGTCAGCGTCGCCTTGCTCAAGCAGCAACCGGCGGGCCGCCGGTTCCGGCACATTTTTGATCAGAATATTTTTAATCTTCGGCGCGCCGGCCGGTGACGTCGGGTTGGCGGTCAGGATTACGGCCTGATGCATCACCACTTTACGAATCTGGTAAGGGCCGCTACCGGCAGAGTTGGTGGCCAGCCAGCCGTTACCGAAATCGCCTTTTTCGGCGTGCGCGCTGACAGTTTTTTCATCGACGATGGAGGAAACCGGTGCGGACAGCAGGCTAAGAACGTAAGCCGGGCTGACGTTCGCCGTCCAGCTAATCTGCACATGGTTGTCATCAACCTTTTTCAGGAAGCCATCCACATTATCTTTGTTCCAGCCGAGCTGGGTCAGAATAAAGGAAGGATCCAGATTCAGTTTCACCACGCGCCCCAGCGAGAAGATCACATCTTCCGGGCGCAGGGGATTGCCGCTGGCGAATTTGGCGTCTTTACGCAATGCAAACGTCAGGCTGCGGTTATCGCTACCTGGCTGCCAGGATGTCGCCAGGGTCGGTTTTAAATCTGTGGGGTTTTGTGGATCCGACTGCACCAGGCGCTGATAAATGTTGGTAAACGCTTGCACGCTGGTCAGTTCAAACCCTTTCGCCGGATCAAAGCTGTCTGCATCGTCTGTTGACTGTACGACGACCAGGGTATCTTTTGGTGTGGCGGCGTTAACGCTGAATGCGGTGGCCAGTGACAAGGCCAGTAATGATGGAATTATTTTTTTCATGGAAAATCCTTGCCTGAGAAAGTAACGCGAGTGTACGAAAGGGCTCATGCAAAGAATAGTCGATTATGGGCTAATGATATGCAAAAAAGTTATAACAAATGCAGCACAGTTATAAGGCTGATCAGGCGGTCATGCTGAAGTCACAACGGTTAATAAACGAAACCGGGATTGAACCGTTATTTTTCTTTACCCGAACCGGGCTGGGATTATACTAAGCGAAAATAGTCGCAGGAGTCATACTTTGGACAGTCACCCTAAATACGTTAATACTCCGGCAAGCTAACTGCATTTCGCTGCTTGCCACCTGGCGGGCAGCAATCTTCTCTGTACGATCCGATTGCTCTCCCTGAAATACACGCTGTAGTCACTGCGAGAGCGCATTATGTTTATGTATATTCAGGCACTTTTTCCTCCGCCTCGACAGGCGTAGCCGCGGGCTGCGCACCCTTTCTCATACAGTCATTTTTTGTGCGTTTATTTCGCCAGGTCCGGTATTGCGCGGTATTTTTATTTTTCTGCGCGGCGGACGTGCGCGCTTATTTATTAAAAACTGACTGAACCTCTTTACCGGAAATAACCGGACATACAGGCATGCTTTATTTCGCATGCAGGATATCTGTTGCTTTAAATCAGGGAGATGTCGACATGAGCGACATGAAACTCGAACACGCCGCGATGATTCACAACCGCCAGCGTGCACTTAAAAAAACCAAAACGCCCTTTGCCATTGAACGCGAAGCACGCAATCGCACCGATGTCACGCTGAGCAACCTCCACAGCAGCTATGAGGGCCTGACGCACACGGAAGCCCGGGCGCGATTGGGTGATTATGGCCGCAATGAGGTGGTGCATGAAAAAGCGCCTTCCGCGTTTGTCCAGCTGATCCTGGCCTTTAACAATCCGTTCATCTATGTGCTGATGGTGCTGGCACTGGTCAGCTGGGTAACCGATTACTGGCTACCGCTGCGGGCCGGTCAGGACACCGATCTGTCTGGCGTGATCATCATACTTACCATGGTAACGCTCAGTGGACTGCTGCGTTTCTGGCAGGAGTTCCGTACCAACCGCGCCGCGCAGGCTTTAAAGTCGCTGGTTCGCACGCAGGTTACCGTACTGCGTCGTGAAGAAGGCAGCACGACTGGCCGCCGTCACGATATCGATATGCGTGAACTGGTGCCCGGCGATGTGATTTTATTGAGTGCGGGCGATCTGGTGCCGGCCGACGTGCGTTTGCTGGCTTCGCGCGATCTGTTTATCAGTCAGGCGATCCTGACCGGTGAATCGCTGCCCGTTGAGAAAAACGATCTCAGCGCAGGTGAAGAGATCGCAGAGCAGCCCGGTCGCAGTGTACTGGAGCTCAGAAACAGCTGTCTGATGGGGACCAATGTCGCCAGCGGCACGGCTCGCGCACTGGTTGTCGCCACCGGCAGTGAAACCTGGTTTGGTTCGCTGGCGGCCTCGCTCTCAGGTCGTCGTCCGCAGACCGCGTTTGACCGTGGCGTAAACAGCGTGTCCAGACTGCTGATCCGCTTCATGCTGGTGATGGTGCCGGTTGTCTTACTGATCAACGGCTTTACTAAAGGCGACTGGATGGACGCCACCTTGTTCGCGTTGGCGGTTGCCGTCGGTCTGACCCCCGAAATGCTGCCGATGATCGTCAGTGCCAATCTGGCCAAAGGCGCGATTGCGATGTCACGGCGCAAAGTCATCGTTAAACGGCTGAACGCGATTCAAAACCTCGGTGCAATGGATGTGCTGTGTACCGATAAAACCGGCACGCTGACGCAGGACAACATTTTTTTGTCGGCGCATCTGAACGGGGAAGGCGTAGAGGATGCGCGCGTATTGCTGCTGGCCTGGCTCAACAGCAGCAGCCAGAGCGGGGCAAAAAATTTGATGGACCGCGCGGTACTGAAATTTGGAGAGCAAACCCTGTCTGCGGCCCAGTGCAGCCAGTTTCAGAAGGTGGATGAGCTGCCTTTTGACTTCGTCCGCCGTCGTGTCTCTGTGGTGGTGGAAGATCTGCAAACGCACCGTCCACTGTTAATCTGCAAAGGGGCGGTCGAGGAAATGCTGGCTGCTGCGACCACACTACGTCAGGGCGAGTCGGTCATTCCGCTGTGCGAAGAGAAACGCGTCGAACTGTTGAACCTGACGCAGCATTATAATCAGCAAGGCTTTCGCGTCCTCCTGGTGGCAACCCGTGAGCACGGCATAGCGCTGCCACTCAGCAGCAATGATGAGTGCGAGCTGACCATTGAAGGGATGCTGACCTTTCTGGATCCGCCTAAGGAGAGCGCGGGCAAAGCGATTCAGGCGCTGAAAGACAGTGGCGTGAAGGTCAAAGTGCTGACAGGCGACAATCCGCTGGTGACGTTGCGCGTCTGTCAGGAAGTGGGGCTGGCTTCTGAAGCCATGCTGACCGGCAATGAGATTGATGACATGAGCGACGCGGTGCTGCGCACGGAAGTGGAGCGCTGCATGATTTTCACCCGGCTGACGCCGCAGCAAAAGTCACGCGTGCTTAAACTGCTGCAGCAGAATGGTCATACCGTCGGTTTCCTCGGCGATGGCATCAACGATGCGCCTGCGCTGCGCGAGGCTGATGTGGGGATCTCTGTCGATACGGCGACGGACATTGCCAAAGAGTCATCGGACATTATCTTGCTGGAAAAAGATTTGGCTGTGCTGGGCGAAGGTGTCCTCAAAGGGCGCGAAGCCTTCGGCAATATCATCAAGTATCTGAACATGACGGCCAGCTCGAATTTCGGCAACGTGTTCTCCGTACTGATTGCCAGCGCATTTATTCCTTTTCTGCCCATGCTGTCTATCCAGTTGCTGATTCAGAACCTGATGTATGACATCTCTCAACTGGCTCTGCCCTGGGACAAGATGGATCGCGAGTTTTTACGTAAACCGCGTAAGTGGGATGCTGGTAACATCAAGCGCTTTATGCTGTGGATGGGGCCAACATCGTCTATTTTCGATGTCACGACCTTTGCGCTGATGTGGTACGTCTTCGGGGCAAATCATGAAAGCGCCCAGTCGCTTTTCCAGTCTGGCTGGTTTGTGGAAGGGTTATTGTCTCAAACGCTGGTGGTGCATATGTTGCGGACGCAGAAGATTCCCTTTATTCAAAGCTGCGCCCGGCTGCCGGTGCTGCTGACCACGATGGGTATCTGTGCGGCGGGTATCCTGCTGCCGTTCTCTTCGCTGGGTACGCTGGTGGGATTAGTTCCGCTGCCCTGGCACTATTTCCCCTGGCTGGTGCTCACCCTGTTTAGCTACTGTCTGGTGGCGCAGGGAATGAAGATGGCGTACATCAAACGCTTTGGCCGCTGGTATTAAATGCTTCAGCCGTAAAAACATCGCCGGTCAATGCCACAAGGTGAGGGTGGCATTGACCGGTTTTCCCTCTGTGCGCATCTGCATGGCCCGTCTTCGTGAACTTGTGCTATATCATTGCAAAAAACGTGATGTCGATAACGTAGACGAACCTTTCTGCCATTCCCGCTCTTGCCGTGGCGTTCTCTGATACAATTACAGCGAAATTATTTAACCTGACCTGACAATATTCCGGGTTGGAGGGATCTGCCGTCATCATGCGTGTTAGCTCAGCGAACGGACACGTATCTGAACGCCGCCCGTTTCCCCGGCCGGTAATGCACACTGCCCGCCACGTCAGAAGATTTTGCTCAGTGGCCATGCATACCACACCCGACCGGCGCTGATGATGCGCGGACTTTTTTGCCCGATGATTGAGGATCGTTATCCCGCATGCGTTGTTGTTTACTGCCTTGCCTGTGTGTTGCCGGAGCCTGAAATGCAGCAGACAGAATATGTAATTGAAGGTCTGGTTCGGTTTTCACCCGCTCAGGGACGACTGTGCCTGGTCGAGTCCAGTGAAACCAGCGTGCCCTTATCGCCTGCCTGCAATCATTTACTGGAAATGTTTCTGAAAAGCCCCGGCGTGGTGCTGGCCCGGGAACATATTCTTGATAATTTCTGGCAGGAAACGGGCGCAACGCCTTCGTTCAACAGCCTGAATGCCTATGTATCGTCTATTCGACGCGGTTTTGCCTCGCTGGGCATCAGCCAGGACGTTATCACCACCGTTTATAAAGTGGGCTTTGTTTTCAATCCCACGCTGGCGATTCAAACGACGCACCTTGAGCCGGAACTGGCGGCTCCCACTGCGGAGCCCGTCTCTCCGACGGCGGCTCTGCCGCGACGCGACCGTCGTTATTACGCTGCAGGTATTGCGGTGCTCCTGCTGGCAGGCATGACTGTGCTGGTGCTGTCTTCCCTCCGGCCTGAAAAATCGATCGCGCCTGTCAGCGTGGCAGACGTCAACGGCTGCGAGGTACTCTATCTGCCGGTGCATCCGGGGGAATCGGCTTTCCCGCCGGAACCCGTGTGGCGCAAAATCATCGCCAGCAGCGGCATGCCCTGTCAGAAGGGCGGCAAATATCTGTTTTACGCGGACAGAAACGTGACGGCCGGCCACTGGGGCAATGTCTACGTCGCTTACTGCCGCCACGTAACGGGCGGCCAGGCCTACTGCTCAAACTATTCTGAACTCGGATGGCGGGCAGAGAATGAATAAGAAGAACGTCGTGTCGCTCAGTCTGGTTTTGCTTTGTGCCATCCTGCTTATTGCGGGGGGCCTGTACTCTGTAAAATCGCAACGCGCCATGTTCGAATTTACCTGCGCAGCGAATTTTCAACAGCGCGATCTCACCCGGAATTATCATCTGGATGCCAGCTTTGTGCTGACGCTGCGTCATTCCGGAGAAGGTATGGTGTCCGTTGATGGAGCGGTCTATCAAGCGGGAAATACGTATATCTTAAGACGTAATGTCGAATTTCAGTATTCACCCTATATCCAGTCACTTTATAAGCTCGACCACTATAGTGTGAGTCGCGGTCTGCGCGACAACGTACCGGAAAATATATTAAACAGCCACTTTGCCTATCTCTATATTTCGAAAATAAAAGGAATGGACGATGCGATATTGGTAGGCAGTCGGGTATTACCTCTTATCGTTTGTCATACCCGCTAATGGCGTTGTCCGCAGGCGCGGGTAGCGCCGTTTCGCACGTCCTTGCCCTGTGGAATGTACGCGGGTTTACGCCTCCTTCTGGTGGCTACCCTGCACAGCGAGCGTCTCTTGCGTGGAATTTAATTTTATATAAATTTATAAAAACAGTTTTTCCTTTCTAAAATTAACCATTCTAAGGTATTTGTAGCTATTTTAGCCCCGTAATTGTTAAATCCTCATATCGGCAGCATGCCCGGGTTCGTTACAGCCTGGCGCTGTAACGAAATAACAGACATAGCCGGAAAATTTAATTTTTGAGGTGTTAACACTTTACGGGGAAACGGCCATGAAAGAGCTTGCTTATAAAATTCAATGTGACGCGAAATGGAATCAGCTTCAGGACACTGAGAAAAAACCACAGATGAAAGACGTCATTATGTGTCTTATTAAAAAACAGTCGGAAGGCATATTAACCCGGGACGTCGCCGATGAGTGCGATATGTCTATTTACGCTGCAAGAAACTGGCTGTTAAAACTGGAAAACAGTGGACTGCTAAAAAGAGAGGCCGGAACCAAATCCTGTAAATGGTTTATTCTTTAGTGTTTCCCATGCGTGCTCCCGATGACCTGACGCTCACCGGCAACCGTGCGTGACTGCACAGGCGGGATGTGCCGCAGGGAAAGAAGCCCGTCATAACGCGGCAACGGACGCGCCCCCGCGCGCGTCAGACTGATGGCCGGTAACCGGCCGTCCTGACGGCGCGCCGCGGGGATTCACACATAGAAATGAATATGTTTTTTACCATGTACCGGGGACGTCTCGATCTGTGTTTTGACCCTGAACACGTCCCACAGCAGTGATTCCGTGAGAATCTCATCCGGCGTGCCCTGCGCCACCACGCCCCCGTGCAGCATAATGATAAGACGATCGCAAAACAGCGCGGCATGGTTCAGATCGTGAATTGCCACAATGCTGGTGACCGGTAGCTCGCTGATCAGCTTCATCAGCTGAATCTGGTGGTGAATATCCAGATGGTTGGTGGGCTCATCAAGCAGTATTTCATTCGGTGACTGGGCAAGGGCCCGGGCGATATGCACACGTTGCCGTTCTCCGCCAGACAGGCTCTGCCAGCCCTGATCGCAACGTGAGGCCATATCCACACGTTTCAGTGCGGCATCGACGATGTCGTCGTCCTGATGGGTCCAGCTGGAAAACGGCGAGTGATGCGGAATGCGGCCCAGTTTGACGATATCGCGCACACGCATATTGGCACTGGTTAACGCATGTTGTTCAACGAAGGCGACACGGCGGGCAAGCTGTTTGCGGGCAATGGACGACAGGTCCTTGCCATCCAGCAGCACTTTACCCTTTTGTTGCTTACGCAGGCCAGCCAGAAGACGAAGCAGGGAGGATTTGCCTGAGCCATTTGGCCCCAGTAATCCCACCGTTTCGCCCGGCGATACCGCCAGGGAAACGTCATTAACGATGATTTTTTTCCCCACCTGCCAGGTAAGGTGTTCGGCGCTAATGCTCATTATTGATTCCTGGAGCGATAAATAATAACGGCAAAGAATGGCACACCCACCAGCGCGGTAACCACGCCCACCGGCAGGCTTTGGGGGGCAATCAGCATACGAGAGGCAATGTCCGCCAGCACCATCAAAATCGCACCCGCGATAGCACAGGCCACCAGCAGGCGGCTGTGCAGAGGACCGAAAAAGAAGCGCATCACATGCGGCACCACCAGCCCGACAAAGCCAATCGAGCCGGCCATGCTGACAATCGTGGCGGTCATCAGGGCGGTTGCCGTGAACAGCACCAGACGAACCACGCCAACCGGAATACCTAATGAAGCCGCGGCATCGTCGCCAAAGGTGAAGGCATCCAGCGCGCGCGCATAATAAAGACAGACCGCTAAACCGACCAGCACGACCACGACCACCAACTGAAACTCCGGCCAGCGTACGCCGCTAAAGCTGCCCAGCAGCCAGAACATGACGTCGCGCGCCTGCTGCGCATTCGCCGAGGTACTGATGGTGTAAGCGGTTATCGCATTAAAGAGTTGCGATGCCGCAACGCCCGCCAGAATCGTGCGCTCCGTCCCGCCACGTGCGCCATTGGTCAGCAGGGCAACAAACGCAAAGGCCGCAAAGGCACCGGTAAAGGCGCCCAGCGAAAGGGAGATGGCCCCCGCGCCGACGCCCGAGACCACAATCAATACCGCCCCGGTTGATGCGCCAGCCGAAACCCCTAACACGTAGGGTTCGGCCAGTGCATTCTTCAGCAGGCTCTGTAACACCGCCCCGCAGATCGCCAGACCTGCCCCACTGAATGCGGCAACCAGCGCCCGGCTTAAACGGAAATCCCAGATCACGCTTTCATGGATACGGTTAACGGGCACCGCCGTCATTCCCAGTTTATTGGTGACGGTATAAAAGACGGATTTTAGCGGTATTGATAACTCGCCTACGCTGACGCCCAGTGCAATCACCACAACCAGCACGACAAGGGCGAGGATCGCAATGGCGATAAACCCCACTCGTCGTGCCTGAACAACCCCTTCACTCATTAATTCAGGCCCATCTTACGTAACTGCTCTGCAACCTGTTCTGCACCATAAATCGTACGAATCGTCGGGTTCATTGCCTGACCGTCCATCACGACAATATGGTCTTTCTTCACGGCATCGAGCTGGCTCACGGCCGGATCGCTTTTCAGGAACTTAATCTTTTCTTCGGCGCTATCCAGCTTCCAGCGATTACGATCAAGGCTGGTGACCACGATGACATCCGGATTGGCGGCAATGATACTTTCCCAACTGACAGTGGGCCACTCGGTTTCGGTGGTAATGGCATTATGGCCGCCCAGCAGATCGGCGATAAAGCCGGAGGCACCATTTTTACCGCCCACGTAGGCATCCGCGGTGGGGGAGGAGCTGGAGAACCAAAACACGAAAGACAGGTCTTTCTTGCCTTTAGGAAAGGCTTTTCTCAGGGCGCTTTCACGCTTTTTAAAGTCGTTGATCACCTGCTGTCCGCGATCTTCAACGTTAAAGATTTTGGCAAAATCGGCGATTTCTTCGTAAACATAGGCCATATTCCACAGCGTCGAACGGCTGCCATAAATATCGCCGGTATTCTGCTTCGTGGCACACATGCCTGGTGACAGGTAGGTGTTTATGCCAACGGACTCAAAGTCTTCGCGTTTGGCAACTTTACTGCTCGGCCCCATCAGTAGCTGAATCTGGGCAGCCACAAAATCGGGGTTTTTCGCCAGGATGGATTCCAGCGTAGGAATTTCCACCGTCAGTACCGGCACTTTCGCATTCTTTTCAGCAAGCTCAGGTAACACTTTGGTCGGCCAGAATGCGCTCGCCACCATTTTATCCTGCAGCCCCAGCAGCAGCATGATTTCCGCCGTATTTTGCCCAAGCGCTACGACGCGCGCTGGCGCTTTAGTAAAGGTTTCCTTCTGACCACAGTTTTCGATGGTCAGCGGATAGGTGGTGGCCCAGGCGGAACTCGTCGTGAGGAAAATAAAACTTAACAGGCTAAGCATTTTTTTCATTGGTGTTTTCCATCATTAAATGAGACGGCATGCCGTAACGATTCTGGCGCGGCGAATTTTATCAGACAAAAAATGTAAATAGAAATCATTATTATATGAGTTGATATTTAACAAAAACGCATAAAATTTACTTCAGTTATTAGCCGGGAAAGAAATATCAGCGCAGCAATAAAGATAAATCACGCCGAGTCAAAACAGCGTGATAAGCCCTTGCTGAGGCGGCACTGACGCCGCTCTTGCATAAGAACGGGTTAATCGTTTTCCACGTGATAAAAAGATCACGAACCATTGAGCGGCATCGATATCAGAGAATAAACCCAAAAACCGCTTTGCACTTTGACCGAACGCACGATTAAAACGGGCCTGGGTGAGAGAGCAGAGTGAAACAGATAGCCTCCATTTGCGCTCCACAGTTCAGACAAACTCAGGCAACCTGGGGTGCTTATCATCCTGCCACCGTTGTGGAGGATGTCATGAATACCCTTACGTTTATTGCTAAATACTGTGAATACGGCCTCAAGGTTGCAAGGTGTTTTATTATTAATGATGCACGTTTTCATACGCAGCGATTGCGTATTTTACTGGGCAGAGAGCCTGACCTGATTCATCCGGTCACCCTGAATGAAAAAATGTGTCATCGGTTGATATATGACAGGAATCCGCATTATACGCAGTTGGCGGATAAATTAGCGGTGCGCGATTACGTGGCCAGCCGGACCGATGATGTGATGATTGTGCCACTCATTAACACGTATAAAAGCACCAAAGAGATTGCGTTAAACCGTTTACCCGCGACTTTCGTTTTGAAATGCAATCACGACAGCGGCAGTACGATAATCTGTAAAGACAAAGCGACGTTCAATATCAAAGCCGCTTTACTGAAGCTGGATTTAGCGATGAAAAAGAATATGTATTACACCACTCGGGAATGGCAATATAAAAACATCTCGCCGATGATTCTCTGTGAAGAATATATTGAATTGTTTGCAGGCCGTGAAAGAAGTACAACGCCTGAGATGTTGCGTATCCATTGTTTCAACGGTAATGCCAGCATTATTGAGGCGGATTTTACGGATGAGCAGGGCAGGGAATATGTCAATGTCTACAACAGAAAGTGGGAACTGCAGCCTTTCCAGATTGCCTATCCTCATCATCCCGCGCCGATAGCCGAGCCCGCGTTGTTTTATCGCGCCCTCTGTGCCGCGCAGGCGCTGGCAAAAGATATCGACTACTGTCGGGTCGATTTAATGCTGAAAGATGACAGCCTGTATTTTAGTGAAATCACCTTAACGCCTCAGCGCGGCAAGCTCAAAATAATGCCTCTGGAATGGGACGCTAAACTCGGCGCGATGTGGCAACAGAAGCCGTATCAACCCACCTTATCCTGCCGATCTGCCCTGGCGCGCAACGGGCCAGCGCAATAAAAACAGCGACCCGCCCTGAGAAGACGTTTTATAGCCGATATCGCCACCGTGAGCCTGCATAATTGCTTTGGCGACCGACAGGCCCAGCCCGCAGCCTGTCGGATTGGCCGCACGACCTGCGATACCACGTTGAAACGGCTCGAACATATGACGCTGGAACTCTTCGGCTACGCCCGGCCCCGCATCTTCCACCTCAATAAAGTAGGCGCTGTCCCGGACACCGCTTCGCACAGCGATCGGGCCTGGCGTGGCGTAATTGCGTGCATTATCAAATAAAATCGTCAGGCACTGAATAATTCTGAGGGGATCACATTGCGTTATCGCCTGCGTTTTCTCCATGACCAGAGTGAATCCACGTTCACGGAACGGATGGCAAAACGCAGTACTGACGTTCTCCAGGATATCGCTAAACGGGACAGACTGAATATCCAGCGTAAACGAACCCCCTTCCGCCGCGCCGACAACGCGAAGGTCGTCGATCAGACGAGATAATCCCTCAGTCTGCCGCAAGAGGCTGATAAATAAGTGGGGTTCAGGCTCAAAAACGCCGTCGACCAGCCCCTGCAACCTGCCGCGCAGAATAGTCACCGGTGTGCGAAGTTCGTGGGCAATGGCCGCGTTCCAGGACTTCCTTTCGTTGTCCAGGGTCTGCAGTTTTTCCGCCATGTCGTTAAAGTCCCGGACTAACAGATTGACCTCGCCCAGGCGGCTCTGGCTGCTGGCGGCGCGCGCGCTTAAATCACCCTGAGAAATACGTCGCAGGCTGGCGGCCACGGAGCTTAAAGGGTGAAGGATTTTCGCGGTGAGTTTAAACGCAAACAGCAAGGCAATCAGGATGCAGAGAGAGGAACTGATGGCGATCCAGACCCAGTCGAAGACCGTCATATTTTCGCTGTTGCTGGCGGATAAGCCACCAGGGATATGATCAATGACAAAGCTGTAGAACAGATAGGAGCCCACCACCGCAACAAAAATAATGGCTAAGGCCAGAGTCAGCATAAACAAAAGAATTTGCCGACTGAGCGCTTTGTCTTTATTCACTTCTGTTCACCCAGCCGATAGCCCATGCCGCGAATACTTTCCGGTACGCCCGATATGCCACAGTTTTCGAATTTTTTGCGTAATTTACTCATGTGGCTGTCGACCGTTCTGTCCAGCGTATCGCTTTCAGGTAAGCAGGCGTTCAGCAACTCTTCCCGACTAAAAACTCTACGTGGGTATTTTGCCATGTGCGTCAGCAGCTTAAATTCTGTCGTGGTCAGGACAGGCGTCAGTGTCTGACCGTTGCTGTGGATCTCCACATAAAACTCATCGGGATAAAGCGTCATGAAACGGGTTTTAATCAGGTTATGCGGTGCCGACTGAGGGTTGGCGCGGCGCAACACCGCCTCGATACGGGCCACGACCTCAGAAGGATTAAACGGTTTAACGATATAATCGTCCGCACCCAGCCGAAGCCCCATGAGTTTATCGATATCCTGGTCCAGGGCTGTGACCATGATGACCGGCGTATTGCTCTCTTTACGCAATGTTGAAAGGACATTCCAGCCATCAACGCGGGGCAACTGGATATCAAGCAGCACTAAATCAGGCTGCAGGCGGGTGATCAATGTGAGGGCTTGCTCACCGTCGGCCGCATGGACGGTTCTCATCCCGGCTCGCTTGATGTAACTCATCAGGATATCGGAGATTTCAACATCATCCTCCGCCACCAGGATTAATTTGTCGTTATTCATGACGCCCTCAACATCAAAGTCAGAAACGGTTGCCGGTCAATGTCACATCCACACCAGAATGCGTCGCCTCGCAATCGGCACAGTATGTCAGTCGCGGCAGACCAGCAAAGCACAGTGCGACATAACAGACATCAGGCCCTTGACGCATACAGCATGATGAGACCGCAGGAGGCTCGCAACAGTTCACTCACCACTCTTTTTGCAGCAGGGCAAAAACCAACGTGTCCTCATACACAGGCACACCGTCTTCCTGCGTAAAACAGACATACTCTTTGAAGCAGCCTTCCAGGCGCATCCCCAGACGGCGGCATAGCGCTTGTGAGCCTGCATTATCGCTTGCAACATACGCATAGAGGCGGCGGACGTCCCTGACGTTAAAGAGATAAGTAAACAGACAGGTCGTGGCTTCCAGTGCAAAACCCTGTCCCTGATAGTGTGGATTGACATACCAGCCAACGCTTAACGTATTGTCATCGGGCTCGGCCTCACCAGAAGCAAACAGATGGCCGATCACGGCACCCGTTTCTTTTAAACAGATGGCATATTGCGTGTCATCATCGCGCCTTTTTGCGGCTTCCTCTCTGGCGGCGGCCATGTCTTCCAGTTTTTCATCGTAAAAGCATGCGGGCTGGGGATCAGACAAATAAGCAAACAGCGCTTCGGCGTCGTCCGGCATAAAACGCCGCAGGATTAATCGTTCTGATTCTGCTATTTGCATAACGCACCTTTACGTGAGGAAATAGAAACGATAATAGGGACAGATGAAGCATTTTTAAAAGGCTGCACTGTGTGAAAACTGGCGCTATATTACTGTTGATGGTTTGATGTTGTCCATCGTATATAAGCCATTCCCCCCGTTTTTATTTAATGATTTTCTTCTCCATATTCCCTCCATAAAAATGACATCATGGCTCATTGTTCGCGCGTTAAGCTGTAACTATGCGCATTATTATGAGACCGTTCGTGATGAGGCCAGGTATTTTAATCAGGTTAAGTTATTGCTGTTTATTTTGGTCATTACTCACGACAGGAATAAGTCCCGCATCAGGCCTGTCTCAAAAAATTTATCGTGTTCCCCACGCAAAGCCGACGGTTATTGCGCTTTATTATCCAAAAAAAACGCTCACCGTTCACGCGTGGAACCGGCATTTTTGGCAGGCCGTCGCGACAAACGCCACAGCCTGGCGCGGCGGTCGGGTTACCCGGCTGTTATATAAGTCCGTTGTCCATCGGCTGACTGAAAACTGACGGTGGAGCGCGTCGGGTGAAATGCATCCCACAGATGCGCACAAAAGGGCGTCATGCGCTGAATAACACCTGATCAGATGCAGCAGGAACACACCTTACTTATTTTCTCAGGGTAGAACATGCCTCAGTTTTTTATTAACCGCCCCGTTTTTGCCTGGGTAATTGCCATCTTTATTATCGTGTCTGGCCTGCTCGCGATTCCAAAATTACCGGTGGCCCTGTATCCGTCTGTCGCGCCGCCTACCATTACCATTAATGCCTCTTATCCGGGCTCAACGCCGGAAACGATGAACAACAGCGTGATTGCCCTGATTGAGCGTGAGCTTTCTTCGGCGAAGCACGTGCTGTATTACGAATCATCCAGCGATACCAGCGGCATGGCTTCCATTACCGTGACCTTCGCGCCGGGAACCGATCCCGAGCTGGCGCAGGTTGACGTGCAAAACCGTATAAAAGTGGTGGAGCCTCGCCTGCCGCAGGTTGTGAGACAGAATGGCCTGAGCGTTGAAGCCTCAGGCGCAAATTTTTTGATGATTGTCGGGCTGACATCGAAAGACGGTAAGCTGACTGACGCCGATCTGAGCGATTACTTTTCCCGTAACCTCTCCGAAGAACTGCGCCGGGTGGAAGGCGTGGGCCGCGTTCAGCTGTTTGGTGCCGAGAAAGCGATGCGGATTTGGATCGATCCCGTCAGGCTGAGTCAGTATCGTCTGTCCGTCAGCGATATTAACCGGGCGGTCAGCATCGAAAACGCACAGATTGCGCCAGGCCGGACCGGTGATTCACCCGCTATCCCCGGTCAGCAGGTCAGCTATCCGCTGCTGGTCACCGGGCAGCTCGGCTCACCTGAGGCGTTTGGTCATATTACCTTACGCGCCAATCCCGATGGTTCGCGCGTCATTCTGTCGGATGTGGCCCGCGTCGAACTGGGTTCCCAATCCTATGGTTTTGCTACGCGTGAAAACGGTCACGTGTCGACGGCCGCGGCCATTCAACTGACGCCGGGAGCAAACGCCGTTAAAACCGCAGACAGGATCAGACAGCGCCTGAATGAACTGAGTAACGCCATGCCCGAAGGCATGACCTACAGCATTCCATTTGATACCACGCCGTTTGTAAAAATCTCCATCGAGAAAGTGGTTCATACCTTTATTGAAGCCATGGTGCTGGTCTTTCTCGTCATGTACCTGTTTTTGCAAAACATTCGTTATACCTTTATCCCGGCTATTGTGGCTCCGATTGCCCTGCTGGGCACATTTACCGTTATGCTGCTGTCTGGCTTCTCGGTCAACGTACTTACGATGTTCGGTATGGTACTGGCCATAGGGATCATTGTTGATGATGCCATCGTCGTGGTGGAAAACGTCGAACGTATCATGGCGGAAGAGGGACTGGGCCCGAAAGAAGCGACCCGGAAAGCGATGAAAGAGATTACCGGCGCGGTCATCGGCATTACGTTAGTGCTGAGTGCCGTGTTTATCCCGATGGCGATGGCAAGCGGGTCGGTCGGCGCGATTTATCGCCAGTTTACGCTGACAATGGCTGTCTCTGTCTTGATCTCGGCATTTCTGGCGCTGAGCCTGACCCCCGCCCTTTGTGCGACATTGCTCAGGCCTGTCAACCAACAAGCGCAGCAGAAAACAGGATTTTTTGGCGGGTTTAACCGCCAGTTTGCCGCCATTACGGCGCTGTATGGTCGCGGCGTCAGTCGCTTACTGAAACGCGTCGGCAGCGCGCTGGGGGTTTACGCGGCGCTGTGTCTGCTGCTTTTCCTGGCAATGAAAAATCTGCCTTCGTCCTTTTTGCCTGAAGAGGATCAGGGCTACTTTATGACGTCCATTCAGCTACCCTCGGAAGCCACGGCAGCGCGCACGTTAAACGTGGTTAAGGCTTTTGAACAGGTGGTGCTTTCACGCCCCGCGACGCAATCGACCATCGCCATTCTCGGTTTCAGCTTTGCCGGATCCGGGCCCAACTCGGCAATGGCGTTTACGACTTTAAAAGGCTGGAACGAACGAAACGGCGCGACCGCCTTTTCTGAAGCGGCGCATGCGCAGGAACAGATGGCGATGAATCCTGAAGCGGAAACCTTCAGTTTGATCCCGCCCGCCATTGATGAACTGGGAAACTCCTCGGGCTTTACCCTGCGTCTGCAGGATCGCGGTGGTAAAGGCCTTGCTGAACTGAAGAAGGCTGAAGCGCAGTTGCTCGCGCTGGCGGCAAAAAGCCCGGTGGTCCGCAACGTTTATGTCGATGGCCTGCCTGACGGACAGATGATCCGACTGAATATTGATCGCCAGAAAGCCTTCGCGTTGGGCGTCTCTTTTGAGGAGATCAGCCAGACGCTCTCGGGAGCGATCGGTTCGCTGTACGTCAATGACTTCCCGAACCGCGATCGTATGCAGCAGGTCATCATTCAGGCGGATGCGAGATATCGCATGCAACCGGACGACATCCTGGCGTTATATGTGCGCAACGCGACAGGCGGCGGCATGGTGCAGCTCGCTGAGTTTGTGCAGGCTCAGTGGGAAACTGCTCCCTTGCAACTGGTGCGTTATCAGGGCTACCCGTCAATAAAAATCACCGGTAACCCTGCACCAGGCTATTCAAGTGGCGATGCGCTTAACGAGATGGAACGTCTGGTAAAGCAGTTGCCTGAAGGGTTTGCCCTTGAGTGGAGCGGCGGATCGTTACAGGAGCAGCAATCTGCATCAGAAGCGCCCGCGCTCATGGTGCTGTCGATGCTGGTGGTCTTTCTGGTGCTCGCGGCGCTGTATGAAAGCTGGTCAGTTCCGATATCGGTCATGCTGGTCGTCCCGCTGGGACTGCTGGGAGCGGTACTGATGGTCAGCATGCTGGATATGCAAAACGACGTCTTTTTTAAAGTCGGGATGATCACTCTCATCGGGCTGTCGGCAAAAAATGCCATTTTGATCGTCGAGTTTGCGAAACAGATTCACGAAAGTGGTAAGGGGCTGGTCGACGCCACCTTAGCGGCTTCACGTATGCGTTTGCGGCCTGTTCTGATGACATCGCTGGCGTTTACCTTGGGTGTTGTACCGCTGATGCTGGCCACAGGGGCCAGCGCGACAACGCAAAAGGCGATTGGAACGGGCGTGTTTGGTGGCATGATCAGCGGCACGTTACTGGCCATCTTCTTTGTTCCGCTGCTCTATTTCTCGGTCATGAAGGTCGTGGAGAAACTGACGCGCAAGCGGTCTTAACAGTGTGCAGGGCCGCGTGGGCAAAGGCCGCCTCCTGGCGTGAAAAGCACAGTGGAGAAGACCAACGCCTTCTGCATTG
>Ga0157363_1000195_pt1 | contig 46942 bp, 54 predicted proteins | sample AttsexASBM1_FD_111477 | JGI IMG/M metagenome (GOLD analysis project Ga0157363, IMG submission 111477) | Fungus gardens microbial communities from leaf cutter ant in Ribeirão Preto, State of São Paulo, Brazil - Atta sexdens ASBM1 | ecosystem: Host-associated > Fungi > Mycelium > Unclassified ... | reverse complement strand
GAATTATCTGCCATCTGTATTTACCTGCTTAGTCAATGCGTCTGTATCAAGTGTATCAGAGTCCGGCTCATCTGACATGGCTTGTTCGGTTAATTGCTTGTCTATAGGACGTTTTACCTCAACGCCCAATTGTCTGAATGCTTCGGTTTGTGCCAGCATATTTCCCCGTCCATGGGTCAGTTTTTTCATCGCCTGATGATAACTGAATTGCGCCTTATCCAAGGTCCCACCAAGCATGGTCATATCCTCTACAAACAAGCGCATTTTGTCGTAAAGTTTTGCCGCACGTTCAGCAATTTTTTGCGCGTTTTGGCTTTGATGCTCATAACGCCACAAATTATTAATGGTCCGTAATGCCACCAGCAGCGTGGTAGGGCTCACCAGCATAATATTATGTGATAACGCCTCATTGATCAGTTCGGGTTCTCGGTCCAGCGCCAGAAGAAACGCAGGCTCAACAGGGATAAACATCAACACATAGTCAAGGCTGCGCAGTCCCGGTAAACCTTGATAATCTTTACGACCTAACCCACGGATGTGCTGGCGTACGGCCATAATATGTTCTTGAGCGGCTTGCTGACGCACTGTGTCATCCGTAGCATTGAAATAGCGCTCATAAGCGACCAAAGTCATTTTAGCATCGATCACCACATCTTTCTCTTGAGGTAATCGAACAATAATATCGGGTTGATAACGCTTTTGTTCGTTCTGGATACTGACTTGGGTCTGGTATTCATACCCCTCGCGCAGTCCCGAGGCTTCTAGCACGCGGGCTAAAACAACCTCTCCCCAGTTCCCCTGAATTTTATTATCACCTTTCAAAGCATTCGTTAGGTTAAGCGCTTCCTGTGCCATTTGGCTATTCAGTTGTTGTAACTGTTTTATTTCATGCGTAAGCGTATGTCTTTCCCGAGCTTCTTGGCTAAAGCTTTCACTTACGTGACGACGAAATCCATCTAACTGATCGCGTAAAGGAGATAATAGGCCGGTTAAACTTTGACGGTTCTGCTCGTCCACTCGCCGATGAGTTTGTTCGAAAATCCGGCTAGCAAGGTTTTCAAACTGCGTAGTCAGCCGTTTCTCACTGTCGGTTAACAGCTGATGTTTCTCTTCCATGGCACGTTGTGACTCTTGCCAGCGGGTGGTGACCTCCCTCAACTCTGCCTCTTGGGCGCGATTAAGATCAAATTGATGGCGTAATTCTTGATTAAGCTGTTCGGTCTGCTGCTGCCAATACTCCAATTGTTGCAGCTTTTCCTGGGCAGCGGCGGCTTTTGCATGCCACTCACTTTGCCTTTGCTGTAACGCCTGCAGCTGCAGTTGCTGCGCTTGTTCACGCTGTTCGCTAAGCTGTAGGTTCTGTGAAAGATGGGCGAACTCCGCCTCCCTTACCGCCGTGCTCTGCCCTGTGCGTAAGATAGCAATTAGCCACCCCACAACAATACCGCACAATACCAAGGCCAGATAAATTACATTCTGAAAATCCAAGATCACCCTCTTACTGTATTGGTGAATTATCGCGAACTGAACGCGAGTTTTGCAGCAAACAATACAAATACTCCTGCCGTAACGCGGTTCATCCACTGAATAATATTGGGTTGTCGTAAATAACCCGATGCTTTCGCCGCGACATTAATTAATACCGTTGACCATAAGGTCCCGATAACCACATGAATAGAAACTAATAAGAAGGTCCAAATCATTGGCGATTGCCCTACTGGGATAAATTGCGGCAGAAAGCTGACGTAGAAAATACCTATTTTGGGATTTAACACATTCCCTAAACACCCCCGCAAAAACCAATTCGTTGTTGTAGATTGGGAGTTGGTTGAGTCTATAGCTAAGGGTTGTGGGCGAGCCAAAACCAGTTTAATCGCTAACCAGAGTAGATAAGCGGCACCGACCCACTTTAAACAGTCGTAGGCAACTTGCGAGGCTGCAAGCAGCGCACCCAGCCCTAATGCCACGATGGCCCCCCAAATATAACATCCTGTATTGATCCCTAATGCAGCCATAAAGCCCTTTTTACGGCCTTCTGCAATGGAGGTTCTTAATATCAGGGCGGTATCAAGTCCAGGAGTCAAGGTTAGGAGCAATGCTGCAAAGCTAAAGGTTAACAGTGTCGCTATCATTTCAATTTACCTATTACGCTAATTGACCTTATAGCAACACTATACGTTTTCTGCCTAATAAAGCGAGAGGGGTTTACAGTAAGCGACGAGCCGCTTCGACAACAATCCGTACCGCCATACTTTCGGTATTTTGCATGGTACTTTCGTCCGGTATCTCTTGCTGAGTACGGTTAACAATCACACCCGCGATCATCCCTGCACGCAGCCCTTGGCTCGCGCACTGAGTAAATAGCGTGGCCGACTCCATCTCATAGTTAAGTACGCCCATCAGCTGCCATTCTTGCAAACTTCCTTGAAAAGCACTGACTACACGACCGGAATAGGTGTCGTAACGCTCTTGGCCGGAATAGAAGGTATCAGAAGATGCCGTAATACCGATATGTGTCGAGGCTCCTAAGGCTTTAGCCGCGTCGACTAAAGCCGTGGTACAGCTAAAGTCTGCCACTGCCGGAAACTCTATGGGTGCAAAATGTCGGCTTGCCCCATCAAGTCGTACAGCCCCCGTAGTCACCAATACATCACCTACTTGAATATCCGGTTGGATAGCCCCCGTGGTGCCGATGCGTAAAAAGGTCCGGACCCCCAATTGTGCTAACTCTTCCACCGCAATTGAAGTAGAAGGCCCCCCGATACCTGTCGAGCAGACGATAACAGATTGCCCGTCAATTTCTGCCCGCCATGAGGTGAACTCACGATGCGAGGCGAGTGGTTGAGGGTTATCCATGAGTTCGGCAATTTTTCTAACCCTTTCTGGTGCCCCGGGAACGATGGCTAATGTCGCGCCTTGTAAATCGGCTTTTGTTAAACCAAGATGAAAAACTTCTGCTTTCGACATACGACCCTCACTTATGCTGGAAATTGTTAGCGTTAATCTTATGATACCCTAACGGAAGGCCAACTATTGTGACTAGAAAAATCGATAACGTTCTCAAAATTAATATTTTAGTCGGCCCCTTTGCCGATAAAGCGGTCACGTATTGTCCATTCCGTTAATATGCGACGAGCCCCCGCAAAGTGCTGTTGCCAAAAAGGCGCATCAAGTTGGCTGATACGGATGGCTAAGCCGGTACGCGGCGCTTCAATAAATTGACGATTACCTAAATAAACTCCAACGTGATCGGGAGCGGTTTGTCGATGAATCTTGAAAAAAAGCAGATCTCCACGACGTAATCGTCTTGGGTTAACTACACTTATCCGCTTATCGCTAAACAGGGTGCTTGCGGTCCGAGGCAGCGGCCAATTGACGTGATTTCGAAAAGCAAACCAGACGAGTCCACTGCAATCAAATCCTTGATTAGGCGTCTGGCCTCCCCAACGATAAGGTAGCCCTATCTGAGCTTGCAACGTATCGATTACCTGTTCAAGCGTCGCCAATAATCTCGGCGAACCTGTTTCCCGCAGCAACTCCTCAGGGGGTAATAACGCCCACCCCAAGCCACTTCCCCCAGGAATTATTCCTCGATTGAGTAGGAAAAGAGAGTGTTGCCGTCGCTGTTTCTTCTCTTCTGCTAAAGTGGGCGCATTAATGGTAGTAATCATCGACTGTCGATGCGTAGCCTGTTGCCATAACCGCAGTCGGTTTCGTTCACGTTGTTGCTTATCGGCAACATGTTGAGGCGAGCTCGTTATCGTCTCAGCATACACCTGCGGTGCCGCCATCGTCAGCGCGAGCACTAGAAAACCTAGCCCTGTTCTCACTCGTTGTTCACTGAGGAGACCGGTATAGAATGTGTGGCAGGCAGGGTAAAGGATTTCTCCCACGCTGATAGCCCCTCCGCGGAAAGAATGATGAATTCTATACGCCGATTAATCGCGTTGGTCGGCTGTTGCGGGTCCAGCAGTTTTTGATCAGCCACGCCAGAAATTTGAATAATTTTATCACTCTCGATTCCGGCACGGAGTAACACCTGTCGCGCAGACTGTGCACGGTTAACCGATAAACTCCAGTTATCATAAAACGGATTTTGTTGATAAGGGGTCGCATCGGTGTGACCAATAATCATCAGATGGGAGCCACTCTGTTTTAATGCAGGCACTAGGCTCGCTAACAATTGTTGGAAATAGGTCGTTACTTTGGCACTCCCCCGCTCAAACATCATCCGGTGCTGATCATCATTCACCACCACTCGAATACCTTGAGCTAACCGTTCGATCCGCATATTACTCTGCGCGTTTTTGCCTACCATCAAGCTTTCTAATGCTTGCTGTAATCCTCTTTGGTCAGTATCGGTCAGTTTAGCATTGGCTTGTTTCGTCTGGCCGGTAGGTAGCTTGGCGGTAGGTGAAGACGACTCGGTGGCATTTCCCACAACGCTCGGCGTCACTTCTGGCGCATTAGCCGGAGCAGGATCGTGGGCAGAAAAAGAAATGGGGCTGTAAGAGTGGCTATCGAAGATCGACTGATTATTTAAGGTATACATAATTGCCTTACGATCTTTTTCCGAGACCTGCCCCATAATCCACATCACCATAAAAAGAGACATCAACGCCAGCATAAAATCGGCAAACGCAACTTTCCACGCCCCGCCATGCCCGCCACTATGGGCACGACGGGAGCTACGCTTGATGATCGTTGTGTGGCCTTTCTGACGCCCACTCATGCCGCTTGTGCATCCTGACGGGTATCAACCCAACTTTCCAACTGCGTGAAAGAGGGTTTACTTTCCACCGGTAACATTTTACGTCCTGCATCGACGGCAAGTAATGGCGGTTTTCCTGCTACTTGATTAACCATGATGGTGCGTAAACATTCGAACGAGGTCATTTTCTTTTTCACTAATTGCTCCATTGCGTTGGCAAGCGGATCAATCAGGCAATAACAGATAAATACCCCGAGGAACGTACCAATCAGCGCAGCGGCCACTTTCACGCCGATTACCGCAATCGATCCATCGATCGATTGCATGGTGATAACAATTCCAAGTACCGCGGCACAGATCCCAAATCCAGGCATGGCTTCCCCCATTCGTTGTAAGGAGCGTGACGCTTGCAGAAGGTTCTCCTCGACCGAATTAAGCTCTTGCTCTAATAATCCTTCCAGCTCATGCTCATTGATTTTTCCCATCGCCATCATGCGAAAATTGTCCGCAATAAAAGTACAGAGTTCGGGGTCGCTGGCAATAAGGGGATAGCGTTGAAAGAGTTCGCTATCAGAGGGGTTTTCGATATGGTTATCTAGACTTCTTAGCCCACCATTTTGCACGCTATCCAATAACTCATACATCAGCATCAAGAGTTGTTGCGAATAGACCTCGTTATAGCGACTTTTACGCATAACCTCTTTTAGTTGCGCGAGGATCTGTTTAAGGACTGAGCCAGAATTAGCCAACACTAGGGTGCCAATTCCACAGCCCATGATGATCACGATCTCTCCCGGCTGCCAAAAGGCCACTAGGCGCCCTCCCGAGTGGAGATACCCCCAAATTAAACAGATAAATACAATAAGTATTCCGCCTATCTTTAACATACCGACTCACTTTGCTTTATGTGGGCGACTAACTTATCGTTTAATCGCTTATTCAATTGACAGACACGTGCTTCGCTCACTTCTAATACCAATGCGATCTCTTTTAAATTCATTTCATGATGGTAATAGAGCGTAAGAATTAACTGTTCCCGTGGGTCCAAAATCGCTATCGCCTGCGAGAGCTGTTGTTGTCTGGTATAAAATCGCTCAGGATTATCGCGATGGGTACCGAACTGTCCATCGCCCTCTTCGTCCATGACAGCATCAAGACTCTCTACGCTGGCCAAATACTCGCTTTGTAGATAGTCATGATAGGTTTGTGCATCGATCGCAAGGGCTTGTTGAAGATCGCTAAAATCGGGTTCTCGCCCCAACTTTTGGCCGATTTGTTGAATTTGATGTGACAGTTGATGGGTCTTCTGCCTCACCGTTCTCGGTCGCCAGTCGGCCTGACGCAATTCATCGAGGATAGCCCCACGAATGCGGTATTTGGCATAACCTGGAAATTCCGCATCGGGAATGCCATAGCGACGTAAAGCCGTTAATAGCCCTACTAAAGCAATTTGCTGCAAATCATTGCTATCGATAACCGCATTCGCGTGATAACTCAGCTGCCGTAAAATTTTGTTCACCAACGGCAGATACTGCTGAATATAACCGGCCTCCTGCTCTGCAGTGAGGGTATCGGTTTGCGCATAGTCATTGACTGGCATGCTATTCACTTATTGAAAAACCATTTTACTGATCATGATGTCGTCGAACGGCAGCACCTGAAAGCCAAGGTGTTTAGCCTCGTCTTGATAGCGCTTAAGCAATTGATCGTGTAATTCAGGCAGCGTACGCGATCTGACTTGATCGAATGGCTGATTATTTAACAGAGCCACCGTCGCGCTGCGTATCGCCGGCTCAAAAGCCTGAGCTTGAGTCGACTGTTCTTCGCCTCGTACCACTAACACGACATCTAACAATACATAACGTGGCCGATTCTCTTCTGCCTGTAAAGTAATAACCAAGTCTTTGATTTCTATGAAGCTCGCTTGAGGTGGTTTACTTTTAAACCAACTACCCATCCCCTGCGTCTCGTTATTTTCGGTTTTATGATCGGCCATTAACCACCACCCACCCACACCAATGATGGCGAGGAGAATAACGATTAATACTAGGAGGAGTGATTTCTTCATGGCGGACTCTTATAGCGTAATTAAAATAGAGTGATCGGTTGCCGACGTCTGAGTGTCGGTAACACTAGGGTTGTTAGTGGCAATGACCTTCGAACTTTGCGGCAGGGGCGCCTGGCGACGTTGCTGATGGCCTTGTGACGACACATCGACTTCTACTTGCCCCCCTTGATTGAGCGTTAAGTTCTCTTTTAATTCATTCGCCGTTTGCTGCACCAATTGCTGAGTTTCCGGTAGCTCAGCATGAATATGCAGTTGCAGTCCGCCGGCATTCATATGTAACGTAATGGTCATTGCCCCAAGTTCCGCGGGGTGCAATTGCAGCTCAACACTCTGCTGATGTTGAGAAATCTGCCAGGTTATGTGGTCACTGAGAGCGGTGACTAAGGGTTGTGCGTAACCCGTTTGATCGCGGCTTAAGGTCAGCGGTAATGTCAACACGTCTGGTCCGGCGGTTTTCGCTAAGAGGCTATGTGTGGTGAACAGCGTTCCCACGGATGAGGCCGTTAAGGTATCGGTTGGCGTTTGCTCCACCAGCCTAGGGGAGGCCATACCTTCTGCGCTGAGTAATGGCCGTGAGTTAAGGTCACTCTGGCCAGTTTCTGGGCGTTCAACCGGTGGTGGGAAGAAGAAGAGATTTGGCACAACAGTCTGGTCAACCTGCTCTGACGTAAGGGGAACTTCAGTCGTCGTGGGACTATCACTTTCAACCCGTTCATTATTCACTCGAGGTTTCACTGTATTCAAGGGAAGACCTAACACTGGACTCTCAACAAAGGGCTGAGAGTCTGTGCTGGTCGCTAAGCCGACCTCACTCTGCTTCTGGCCGTTCGCCTCGCGGTAGGAGAATTGAGCCTGTAAATTATCCAGCAAGGGTTGCGCTGTTTCCGTACTCAGCGCGCTTTCCGTAACAGGCGTAGCATCACTAAAAGAGAGTGAATCTGCCACGACTGGAGATAATAAAAAAGATGCGGTTGAGGAGCCGGCTTGTGCCGATACCTCGGGTATCGACGCTACCGGAGTGGTGGGCGACATCAAGGTCGCTGAAGTCAGTGAAGTGAGCTCCATTCATCTACCCCGAGAAACTCTCGTTATCACCGAAACAGGCATAGGCCGCCATTACTTCGCGGTCATCCAACGTTTTTTGAATTTTCAGCCACAAGGTTTCCGCGTGACGTTGGCAGTCGGCCAAGCCTACTCGGTAGAAATGCTGGAGTTGCTGACGCTGCTGATCCGAGATTCCCTCAGTTTGAAGGCAAGAGGCCAGTTGTTGGTTCGCACGGGACAAAGCATCCCAGTCCTGCAGACGAATAGCGTCTTTTATCGCGATCATTAACTGCTGCAAGCGCTGCTCATCCATAGGTTATACCGCCATCTCGCGCCAACCGGCCTCAATTTCAGTTAATAAGGCTTCAACCTCCGTAATTTTATCGACGGAAAGTTGGTGGCTAGCTTCGTACAGACAACGGACAGCATAATCGTAAAGGCTGGCTAAGGATCGGGCTAAGTCCGCCCCTTGTTCAAGGTCCAGCGCGCTACTCAAGGCATTGAGGATATCGATGCAACGATTGATACTGTGCGCTTTTTGTTCATAGCGTTTTGCATGAATATGGCTTTTCGCTCTGACCAACTCATCCATGAGTCCGCTAAACATAATTAGCACCAGCTGATGAGGCGTTGCGGTCGCCACTTGGCGTTCCAAATCGGCAGAAAGATAGTCGTAGCCATCAAGGTTGTCATTACTGTACATAGTCTGTCTCGTTAGCCTAATAAGCTGCTCAGGGTATTATTCATATCCTGCATCGCACTTTTTAATTTCGTAAACTGCGTTAAGTAGCGGTTATAGGCGTCGTTATAGCGGGTGGTTATTTTTGTCTGCCGATCGGTGATATCACTTTGTTGTCGATCGAGAACTTCTTGGCGACTTTGCAAGACACCATGACTGCTGCTGAGGTAGTTATTCATCGATTTATCAATAGTCGAGAGCAGCCCTTGGCTATTAAAAAATTGATTGATCGATTGCGGATTTTTACCCAGTTGTGTTTTCAGCGTATCGCTATTTAACGTCAGCTTACCGTCTTTATCAGAGGTCACGCCAAAGCGGGTCATATCAAAGCCATTGGCCGTTCCGCGAATCACGCTGTTTAACTCAGTATTCAGTGAGGAGACTAAGCCATCGTTACCGCCAGTCGCCGAGCCTTGCGTATCCAATACCGAACGTAAGCTGTTATAGGCGTCGATAAAGGTCTGCAGATTTTTTTGAGTACCGCTCGTATCGGTACCGACTGTCAAGGTTAAGGGGGTGTCTGCCGCCGTGACAGTCTGTAAGTTGATGGTGACCCCTTCAATCAGCGAGTCCAATTTATTAGAACTACTACTGAAGGCTAGAGAGCCAATACTGACTTTCGCATCTTTTGCCGCAGAGATCTCTACGCCTTGATTGAGCGCTGCGGCAGTTTGACTGTCCAATTGGCTGGTAGTGAGGGTTAACGCATTGGCTATGCCGCTTTCGTCACTACTCAGCATCAATTGCACTTTGCCGTCAGTTTTAATTAATGAGGCAGTGACCCCGGGATTATCGGTCGCTTGATTGACGGCATCGGCGAAATCAGCCAATGACGTTAGCTTACCCATATCAATCGAGATACTTTTATCTTGCACCGCGAGCGTCAATGAACCACTCGCCTGCTTGACCATCTCATCAGTTAAACCGGTGTACGCGGTCTGCTGGGCCGAAGCAAGTTGACTGACACTGAGTGAATAGGTCCCGCGATTCGCTTGCGAAGTGGTGGTCACTGTCGCAACGGTTGATTGACTTGTGGTAGCGGAATTGACCAACATCCCTTGTGTCGTGCTGTTTAAACTGGCCAGACTACTACGAAAAGTGGTCAGTGCCGTTTTTAACTTGCTGAGATTATTACTCTGCGTGGTTAGCGAGCTTTGCTGTTTAGTCGCGGCACTTTGCGACGCTTGAATATCGTATCCGGCCATTTGCGTCGCGAGGGTTTGCGGATCAAGAGAACTGATATCGGTCATGGTGGTTATACCCGCTTGAAAAACTCATCAACTGGCTAGGGGATCGGCGTTATATTAGGTTTAAGCAATAATCATGCCAGCTTGTCCAATCCCGTCTAGCGGTGAATAAGAAACGACAAAGCGGAAGAAGATCTTCCGCTTTATTGACGAAGAGGAAAGCAGAGGGTCACTCCCTCTCGCTAAGAGTCTTAGCCTAAGATGCTCATCACTAAGCTCGACATGCTGTTCGATTGCTTAAGCATTGATGTACTGGTTTGTGCCAGCATTTGGCTGCGAGTCATTTTCGAGGCTTCCGATGCGAAATCCGCATCTTGGATGTTACCCAGTGCTTGATCGGTGTTGTCTTTCATATTGGTTAAGTTAGCGGAAGCATGGCTAAGACCATTGATTGACGCACCGAACGAAGAACGTAGGCTTGAGACATTATCGAGTGCCGTATTTAAGGTATCGATCAGGGCATTGGCATTAGCAGTGCCAGATACAGCATCTTTAGCGGCAACAGCGGGAGTGGTGACGTTGCCGTTTGCATCTTTAACTTCAGCCGTTCCTGCTACTGCTGCAGTATCCTGCACCGATGCAGTAGATAATGAGCTAATGCTGCTAAATACACTCGCAAGCTGCGATGAAACATCAACTTTAGTCGTTTCACCACTTTCTGATCCCGTTTGGAAAGTCATTGCTGACCCCATTTTCGCTTTACTGGTTACTGCTCCTGATGAATCTTTCGTATCGCTAAACAACTTATTACCCGCATAAGAGGTATTGCTCATGATGCTATTAAGCTCTGTTTTCAGGCTATCCATCTCAGTATCGATCGCTTTACGGCTATCGGCAGTATTGGTATCAGTAGCGCCTTGCGTCGCCAGATCTTTCATACGGTACATGATGTTACTGACTTCATCCATCGCCCCTTCACCGGTTTGCAGCATCGTCGACGCATCGGCGATATTACGCTGAGCAACGGCCATACCATTGGTTTGACCTTGCAGACGGGTCGCGACTTGCAGACCTGCCGCATCATCAGACGCTTTGTTAATACGTTTACCGGTACCTAAATGCTCCATCGCGCTCGACAGGGTTGAGTTCGCTTTTTGTAATGCGTTGCTGGCCGACATTGCGGATGAGTTAGTAAAAAGTGTAATAGCCATCTGACGGCTCCTTCAAAAGTGGACGATGTGTAGTAACTAAAGTTAATAACGACTGGCGTCTCACAAAAATAAAGGGCTAGCGCAAATTTTTTCTATTCACCGATAATTAACTGGTAGACCGCGGCAATCGGTAGGTTCGCTTGACATTGTAAGGCTTGATTTAAACTTCGGAATCCACCATGGCACGCCGAAAGTTGCTGACGGACAAGCCTTGCCATACGTAAGGCTTGCTGGCCCTCTACGGGAAGGTCGCGTTGCGCCAGCTGGTGGTCAACTTGTTGTCGATGCCGTAATAATTTTTGCTGTGCTTGCTGTAAATATCGAACCGCTTGTTCCGCACTCAGGCCGATAGCTGTTGTCTCACCGGTTAGTAGCTGTTGTAACTGTTGTTCGAAACAAGTGATGGGCTGAGGACGTAATAGGGTTAAGCTATCGGCCGCAAAACAGATCCCCCCTCCTCGTACTGTCCAAGTCGCCAGGGTTAACCACTGGCTTTCCGCTAACGTAAACAATAAACGCTGACTCGGCAGATCGTAATAACACCAGATCCCAAACTGACCCAACGCACGATTAAGCGCAAAAAGTCGTTGTCCTAACGACATTTCAGGCAACATCATTAAAGAGGCCCAGCGACGAAAGGTCCCTTCGCCCAAAGCAAAAGTAATGATTTCTCGTTGCTCCGTCGCCAATAAGCTGTCTAAGGCTTCACACTGAAAAATAATCTGTGCGGGGCGATCTAAGCAGGCAGTAAAATTACGATCGACCGTTCCCCCAGATTGCTGAAGCCGCCGGTCAACCAATTGACGAGTTCGGCGTAGCTGAAGCTGTCGCTTCTCTCGACTCAACGTCTGTGCTAACCCTCTTAGCGATAACTCCGCTTCGCTCAAATAGTCGCTGGCACGCTGTACGGCGGTAATTTGTAGATTTAATTGCGTATTAAAGCGCTGAGGGTCGCGACTGATCAGCAATTCGTCCGGAAACCTTGTCCCTTGCCGCGATGAGGAGACCCGCTCAAGCACCTCGTGGGTCGTCGGAACGGCGGAGGGTTGGGCACGCATCGCCCCATCACTACTAAGGGGGCGGTTAAAAGAACCGGAAGAGAGTGGTGATAACATGATTAGATTACATCAAAGAGGGAAAACTGATTCATTAAACCATACGCCTTACTGCTGTATTCCACCGTTTTCATCCAAGATTGCAATTGCAGCGTCGTTTCGGCAGTATCCGCGCTTTGTAAGTGGCTTAATACTTCACTGTTGGCAGCGGTCAGATCGGTATACATATCCGAGAGCTGGGTAAGCTGGTTTTGCCGGCTACCGATGGACGCTCTGGCACTACTGACTTTATCCGACGCATCGCTACTCTGTTGGATCAATGCTGAAAGCGTCGTGCTATCTGCTACAGATTGGCTTGAAGACTGGGTGAGCTCACCGATCTGATTCAAGAAACTCAGTGGGTCACTCCCTGCCGCGAACAGCGAGCTGACCGAGGTTCCCGCACTAATGCGTTGCTGTTGCCCCACCTGTACGTTGGCCGTTTCATCGTTCCCCTGCCATTGGTATTTACCCTCAACCTTAACCACCGGTGGTTGCGTGTTATTGGTGCCGGCAAAAATATAGTGCCCCTGCGCATCTTGGCTGTTAAGAAGATTAACGATCCCTTCACTCAGGCTGGAAAGTTGAGCCTTGTCGCCTGCCGCGGTGCTCGCCGAGTGCGTAGCATTATTCATACTGCGTAGCTGGTCTTGTAAAGACAATACCAGATCACTCATGCTACTGAGTAACGTATCTTGGCGCGTTAAGGCATCATTCGCCGAGGTAATATTTTGCTGATACTGCGCAGTCATCGCCTGTTGTTGGGTCACGGCAGCGGTACGCGCAGCATTGAGCGGATCCTCGGAGGGTAAGTCCTGCTTCTGCTGCGTCGCTAACTGATCTTGCAGTTTCTGTATTTGAGTATTACTGGTTTCTAAGGTTGCCAACATTCTTTGCGGCTGACTGAGGCTACTGATACGCATAATAATTTCCTCCGTTAGCTAAACAGTGTGAGTAGTTCACTAAATAGCTGATTACCGACTGACATCACTTTCATATTGGCTTGATAAGATTGTAAGTAAGTCTGCAAATTAACAGCTTCTTCATCTTTATTTACCGCGCTTAAGTTGTCACGTTGCTGCTGCCACTGCTGAGTCACGGCATTAGCCACCGCGAGCTGATTACTGCTCTGGCTATTAGCCAAGGCCAAGTGACTGGTAATCGCTGTGGCTTGATCGGGAATATCACTTGCCGTTTGTAATCCGCTCAACGCGTTAAGATTATCGCCGTTTGCAGGCGTTTTTTGCTCGAGTGATAAGCCGAGCTGAGCGGGGGTTAAGTCAGTGGTCGCTAATCGAGTGATGCCGGTGCTATCCTTTGTGACAGTAAATAACGCTTTACCCTGCTCACCTTGCAAATCATAGCCATTGGCCAAGGTACTATTGACCTTATCACTTACTGACTGCATCAGATCGGTTACTTGCGTTTGTAACGGTGAAAGCACTTGCTGTTGGTAGTCATGCAAGGCACCCAGCTGCCCACCCGTGGCCGCTGATAACGTTGATGACTCTTGCCCCATACGACGCTGTAGCTGCCAGTTACCTTGCGCATCAGTGGTCGAAGAAAGTACTGCGGCTTGCTTTCCCTCAACCAGCATAGTCCCTTGAGTGGTTAAGGTATAACTGCCGCTATCGGTTTTCTCGACCGATACCTCGAGTAACCCACTCAGTGTTTTGACTTGTTGATCACGCTGGTCTTGCAAACTATTACTTTCAGCGCCTCCACCTAAGCGTTCAATCTGCTGATTGAGATCCGCAATTTGTGAGGAGAGCTGGTTAACTTGTTGAAGGGTAGACTGCTGTTGCTGACCAATGCTGGTCTGCTGGTCGGCGAGAGTCTGGCTGGTTTGCGACAAACCATTGGCTAAGCTGGTCGCTGAGCTAATTAATTGCTGCCGATATGCCGTAGAGTCAGGCTGGCTAGTTAATGCACTGACCGAGTTAAAAAAACTGGTCAATAGCGTGGAGGGCTGTGTGGTGCTGGAGGAGATAACCTTTTCTAATGATGTCCCCCAGCTATTTAACGACTGATAATACCCGACCGAACTCTGCGTGCGCCAAAGTGCTTGATTGAGGGTTTGATCCGTAATGCGGCTAGCATCGCTAGTTTTTACCCCGTTGCCAAGATTCCCCACCACCGATGCGGTTTGAGTGATCGATTGACGGGAATAGCCCGCCGTTTGCTGATTGGCAATATTTCCCGCGCTGACGGAGATTTGGTTCTGAGCCGCTTGTGCACCTTGGGCGGCAATAGTAAAAAGGTTCATCATCAGCTTTGATCCCTAAATGTCTGTTCTACCGATTCAGAACGACCGCTCGGGTCGATTTCTGAAGGGCTTGCTTTAGGAGAAAGCTGTTTGACGATCATTTCCGCTAAGCCGGTAGAGTGGGTTGCCGCCAAATTGGCACTCAATTGGTCATCATAAAAGTCACGCCAGAGGGCTTGCTGCTTACTGTCCACTGGCGAGTCTTTGACTAGTGCATCCGTTGCATGGCGCATCTCTTTAATCATCTGTCTGAGAAATTGGTTCTCAAACTGTTCAGCGGCTTGCGATAAAGTATGTGGTTTTTGCTGGTTACCAATATCACCGGGAACCAGTGCCTCACCTAACCCGAGTGAGCCGGTTAATGAAACGGTCATATCACCACCAATTCCGCATCTAATGCACCGGCTTCATGCAAGGCTTGGAGAATCGACATAATATCGTCCGGTGTTGCACCCAGACCATTTAAGGCATTCACAATACTGCGTAGCGTAGTCGCGGTTGGAATGACGACGCTATGGCCATTGCCTTGGTTAACCCTGAGTTCACTTTGCGGGGTGACCGCTGTGCGGCCATTACTCAATGGTCCCGGTTGGCTCACGGCGTTTGACTCGCGGATGGTCACCGTTAAGCTGCCATGGGAGACCGCGGCAGCGTGGACCACGACATTATCGCCAATCACGACGGTTCCGGTGCGCGAATTGAATACGACACGCGGCGACATTTTCCCTGGAGTTACCTCAACATCTTCCAAGGCAGACATAAAGGCGACTCGACTGCCAGGACTAAGCGGAGCCTTGACAGCGATCCGCGTTGCACTCTCTGCCGTTGCGGTACCGTAACCGAAATTTTGATTTAAGGCGTTGGCGATATTATTCGCGGTCTTAAACTCAGGGCGATGCAGGTTAAGATAGACCAGATTATTACTCTGAAAATCGGTCGCGATTTCCCGCTCGACCGTCGCCCCATTAGGAATCAGTCCGGCGGTCGGTGTATTGATGGTAATGCTTGAGCCACTATTCCCCTGTGCTTGCATTCCGCCAACCACCACGCTGCCTTGGGCAAGCGCATAGATTTCACCATCGGCTCCGCGTAATTGCGCTAAGAGTAACGTGCCACCGCGTAAGCTTTTGGCATCGCCTATGGATGAAACAGTGACATCAATCGCTTGACCACGACTGTAACCAGGCGGTAATACCGCACTGACCGCTACTGCCGCGACATTCTTAACCTTAGGGTCAATTTTGGCGGGGAGTTGTACCCCAAATTGGCGCAGCATATTGGTGACGGATTGGTTGGTAAAACGGACCTGATTTTTATCTCCCGTTCCGTCCAGTCCAACCACTAAACTGTAACCAATCAGCTGATTTCCCCGAATCCCTTCAACATCGACTAAATCGCCTAATCGCGCGGCAAAGACGTAGGTGGGGAGGAGTAACGCTAGCCAGAGCCAGTGTGGAAGTCGATAACGCACTGAATGCCCCTTACATTGGGAAAAGTGGATGATTAAAGAAACGGGTGAGCCAGCCAGCGCTGTTAGCATCGCTCAATGCCCCACGTCCGGCATAAGAGATCCGCGCATTAGCAATACGTTGCGAGTTGACCGAGTTATCTCGATCAATATCATCTGCGCGAACTAATCCGGTGATGCGGATATATTCGTCCCCTTGGTTAAGGGTCAACCACTTCTCCCCGCGTATCACCAGTACGCCGTTGGCCAATACGCGGTATACGGCGACCGAAATAAAGCCCTTCAAACTGTTTTGTTGCTGTGAGCTGCCATTACCATTGAAGGTCCGATCGCCATCTACCGAGGCAGAAAGGCCATTTACCGAATGACCGAAAACATTCGGGATACCGAAAGTGGTGTCGTTCTTTTTATCAAAACCGGTTTTTGCCTGCTTGCTGGCCTGTGTCGCTTCATCCAACCTTACCGTTAAGATATCGCCGACCCGATAAGCGCGTCGGTCTTGTGTTAACGACCAATTAAATCCCGAGGTAAATACGCCTCCCCCATGATTAGTGGGCGTTGGCGCCAAAATTTCATCCGGTGGCGCATAAGCTTCATCGTCTTTTTTAACCAAATAAGGCGAGCTTTCGCATCCTGACAACAGAAAAGCCATGGCGATCATCACAAACAACGGGTAGCGCATCGTCTTTCCTATAGCGTTTGGGTCACAAATTTCATCATATCGTCCGCAGCGGAGACCATTTTGGCATTCATCTCATAGGCACGCTGTACCGTGATCATATCGACCATCTCTTCCACAACCTGTACGTTAGACCCTTCCAGTGCGCCTTGCTCCAACTGTCCTAGCCCATCTTCACCCGGTGTTCCTTCTGTTGGCTCACCGCTCGCCGCCGTTTCTTGGTAAAGGTTATCGCCTTGCGCAGCCAGTCCCGCCGGGTTCATAAAATTCACCAAGGTGAGCTGCCCAAGGTCTTCCGGGTCGCTTTGACCGGCAACGGTTGCACGCACCGTTCCGTCTTTACCTATCTGGATATCCGTGGTGTTGGCAGGAATATCTATTTGCGGTTGTAAGGGTAGGCCTTGTGCCGTAGTGAGGACACCGTCTTGATTTCGCTGGAAATTTCCGGCGCGAGTATAAGCGATATCGCCGTTAGCCATTTGCACTTGGAAAAAGCCGTCGCCGGTAATGGCGACATCTAATTTTTGCCCCGTATTTTGTATGTTACCCACACTAAACTCTTTTTGGGTTCCCACAATTTTTACCCCTGTCCCATATTGGGTACCGATAGGGGTATTATCTTGTTGATCCAGAGGGCTACCCGGCGCACGTTGATTTTGGTAAAACAGATCCGCAAATAAGGTACGATCCTTCTTAAAGGCGGTGGTATTCACGTTGGCTAGGTTATTGGAAATAGAGGTCAGGCGCGCATCTTGAGCGCTTAAACCTGTTTTACTTATCCATAAAGCTGGATTCATGTTTTACGCTCGCTTAACTATTTCTCAGTAACTGATTCCCCGCTGACGCTAAATCGTCGGCGGTTTTCATCATTTTGATCTGTGCTTCGAATTGACGGTTGATCGACATGCTCGCCAGCATTTCACCGATCGCTGAGACATTCGACCCTTCAAGGTGCCCTGAAGATAAACTGATCGTTTCATCCACTGGCGTCGTTCGGTTACTGCTGACCAGTAGACCTTGCTCATTTTTTGATAAGCTCGCCGCAGGGGGGCTGGCTAACTTGATCCGATCAACCTCGATCGGTGTGGTATTACCACTCTCTTGCGGCACGATGGAAATAATCCCGTCCGCACCGATACTGACCGAAGAAAATGGCGGTAAAACAATCGGGCCGTTATCACCGGCGACCGGATAGCCCTGCACCAGCATTTGCCCTTGCTGGTCGACCATCAGTGCGCCATTTCGGGTGTAGGCTTCACCGCTCGGCGTAACGAGAGTGAGGTAGCCATGGCCTTGAATGGCAACATCCAAATTACGCCCTGTCGACTGGATAGCGCCGGTAGACAGATCGACCCCAGAAGGTTGTTCTGCGCTCAGCACCCGTGTTTCATTCGGACGCTGCGACAACGCTTGTTGTTGTGCAAAGGCAAAGTCGGCACGAAACCCTTCTGTATTAACGTTCGCCAAGTTGTTGGCATGAACTTGCTGTTGAAGCTGTGCCACATTTGCCCCGCTCAGCGCGGTGTAGAGTAATCTGTCCATCAGATAGCTTGGAACAGCGCAGTAAACATGCTGCTATCGGTGCTAATCACTTTGGTATTAGCTTGATAGTTACGCTGTGCACTCATCAGGTTAACCAATTCGCTGGTTAAATCGACGTTCGATGACTCAAGAGAGCCATTATGCAAGCTGCCTAAAACACCCGTCTGCGCCACCCCAAATTGCGGCGTACCTGAGCCTTCAGTCGCTCGCCATAGGGTTCCATCTTCGGGTACTAACTGGTCCATATTAGCAAAGCTTGCCAGCGCAACTTGCCCAACGGTAGTCGTCTCACCATTGCTATAGGTCGCCTGAACGTTACCTTTCTCATCAAGATTTACCCCGCTTAACGTGGCACCCTGACTTGTTTGAGCTATCTTAATTGACGAGACGGCACCCGTAGTCGTACCTACTGGGTAGCCCTGGTATTGTAGTCCAGCGTTATTGACTAAATACCCATCCTTGTCGACTTGCACATATCCCGCACGGGTAAACTTTTGGCTACCATTGGTATCTTTTAAGGCGAAAAAGCCTTTACCACTGATGGCGAGATCCAAACTACTGGAGCCATTAATCACTGAGCCATTAGTAGTTAGACTTTGCTGAACACCCTGATCCAGTACGCCGTTTCCTTTGCCATTAACGTATAACGCCGAAAAATTTTCGCGACCTGATTTATAGCCCACCGTATCGGCATTGGCGATGTTGTTCGAGATGGTATCTAACTGTGCGCTGACCGCATCCAGTCCACGAATCGCAATATTAAAACTCATCTTTAGTATCCTTTTAGGAGTAGAGGGCTATGCCATCGTAAATTGAGTGATCGTGCTGTAATTTACGTCGCCAATACCTTGCAGACTTAAGACCGGATCGCTGCCAGATAACGGAAAACGTACCGCTTTAACCGTGCCGAGTAGCTCAGTGGAGAGGTTACTTTGATTATTATCCGTCGTGACGCTCATGCTATAAGTCCCGACTGGTAATCCTAATGCTTGTGGATCGACAGTAAAATTCATATCGCCAGCAGATGCCGCGCCTAGCGAAACGGGATAGCTCTTACCTGCAGAATCTTTTAGCGTTAAGGTAACCTGCGACGCGGCATGGGCCAGTGTAATACGCCCCGATACAGCGGTTGTGCCATCCGTCGATAACTGGTCCGTCGCCACCATCACTTTTTGGCCCGTTAACGCGCCAATACTCTGTTTTTGTAAGGAGCTAACTTGCCGAGAAGTACTGGTCATTAAATTCGTGATACTATCCATAGACTGCACTTGGCTTAGCTGTGCCAACTGGCTGACATACTCTTTACCGTCGGTCGGATTGGTCGGATCTTGGTTTTTTATCTGTGCGACCAGAAGCTGTAAGAACATATCGCTAATTTGGCTATTACCACTGGTTGACGCCGTGGTACCGCTCGTAGTGGTGGTGGTAGCTGTTGTCGAGCTATTACTAATATTCATCAGGTGACCTCGCCAAGGCGCAGTAGGCTTTGCTGCATACTTTTCACATTTGACAGCACCTCAACATTGGTTTCAAAGCTACGACTGGCTGACATCATATCCGCCATCTGATCGACCGTATTAATGGCTGGGTAATAGACAAACCCTTGCTCATTCGCCAAAGGGTTATTCGGCTCAAAGCGCGCCACTGAACCAGGTTGTTCACTAATCGCGGTGACGGCGACGCTTGCCCCCGCAGCAGGATCCGTCGAGGAAGTTTGATTCATGACAGCACTGAATACGGGAACCCTAGCTTGATAGACACCGTCCGCAGTAGAGGAGGCGGTGTCAGCATTGGCGAGGTTACTGGCCACTGTATTTAAGCGAATCATTTGTGCATTCATCGCCGAGCCGGCAATTTGATAAATCGCATTAAATCCCATCATCACTCCTGTTCATTAACTTTTTCCCTCGATCGCCTTTTGCATACTGGCGAATTGCATAGAGAGAAAGGATAAACTTACCTGAAAACTCTGACTATTATTGGCAAAAGCCGCTTGCTCGGTGTGCAATTCAACAGTGTTGCCGTCCGCGCCAATTTGTTGAGGAACGCGAAAAAGTACCTGTGCCTGTTGAGAGGTCATCTCGGTATGTTGGCGTTGCATTTCAGTTGAAAAATCAATATCTTTGGCCTGAAAATGCGGTGTATCGGCATTCGCCAAATTACTGCTTAATATCTCAGCCCGTTGTAATCGTAAGTCGATAGCCTGTACGCTATTGCCTAACGCACGGCTGAAAGATATGCTCATTAATAGATGCCTTATTCTGAGTCCCTGAAATCTTTAAGCAATTTCCATGCCAATAAATAAATTTTATTTTTAGCTTATTTTTCAGTGGATTATATTTATGAGACCTATTAAGAGGAAAGAGAACTTCCGCTTTATCTTTACCCTGTACACTGCATTGATGAGCAGTATTCTCATCGTGTCGGTGAGTCCAGCCTGGGCTGCATCACCTATAGAGAAACAAGCGACACTGTGGGTCGAACAACAGATACACTCAATGGGGCAACAGCAAGGTTGGCAGTCATTACAGAGCGAAGCGACCATACAGCTTTTTACTCCCGCCAATCGCCTCTCATCTTGTAATATTCCCTTGGTCTTTTCGGCGCCCCTATTACCTCAGTCACCTACCCATTTCCCACTGCTGATAAGCTGTCTCTCATCAAGTGGAGAGTGGAAAATACGGGCTCAGGCTAACGTGACCTTACGTCTCGAGGCTGTCGTGGCGGTAACTGCTCTGCCGGCCGGTACCCTGTTAAGTGCAGAGAATATTCAGCTCAGGCCTGTGACGCTAAAACCTGGGACGCGCCCTCGTGTGATGACGCAAATAGAGGATGCATTGCAACTGACCCTGAAGCGTGCCGTCAGTGCTGGACAACCCTTATCCCCACTTCTTTTAGCCACGCCAAAGCTGATTTCGCGTAACCAACTTGTCACGCTAGTGGTTCGGCAAGATGGACTTGAATTAACGACAGCAGGGATCGCGCTACAAAATGGCGGTAAAGGTGCCAGGATCCGCGTAAAAAATAGCGGTAGTGGCCGAATCGTCAGTGGAACCGTACTGGATGCTCAGCAAGTATTAATCCCGGTAATTGAATAAAATTATGTGAAATGACTTAATTTCTCTCCTCACTGAGTCGTTGTAAGTCATAAATGGAGATTTTTTTATGATAAAACTAACCCCAACTTTACCTAATGACCGAGTCAGTACCTCGATGACTCAATCGGTAAAAACCGAACAGAGTGAGAAAGTCACCGCGCCGACAATTTCTACACCGTCGACAGAGCAAACCCTCACACAAGCTCGTGACCAGTTGGGACAATTGCCTGAAGTGGACCTTGATAAGGTTGCTGAAATTAAAGCAGCATTAGGCCGCGGTGAAATTGGGCTAGATAGCGATTCCCTCGCCCACTCTATGCTCGCTTTTTTCCAGAGGTCTGAATGAATAGGATTGAGATTGTTCGTCAGTTAGTGGCGGACTTACTGGATGATCAGCAACATTTTCAGCGGATCGAAAACCTACTGTCTGCCCAGCGCCAAGCAATTATTAGCTTTACGCCGACGCAACTTGATAGTCATACCCAGCAGCTGATGCAACATTACCGACAGATTCATCAACATGCTCAACGACGTATTCGCGGTCTACAGCAATTATCGCTGAGTGCCGATACCCAAGGAATGAATCAGTTACTTGAAGGTTTAGCCCCTGCCGCGCAACAGCATTTAGTGAAGATATGGCAAGAACTCCCAGCACAACTGCAGCGTTGTCAACAAGCCAATAACGCCAATCAGCAGCTACTCGAAATGCAACACAGTCTTTTCACAGAGTGCATGCCAGAATTGGATCCTGGCGCCTGGCTTTATCATCCCGATAGCTTAGGCTAAATTTTTCGACTAAAGCGGTTCGCCGCCAGTTCATCATTCAACTTTTGAGCCTGTTGCTGTTGTTGCCGCTCATTCGTCTCAGTGACTGCTTGGCTATATATCTCAAGTTGTTTTTCTTGACGATGGCTAATGAGTAACTGCGAAGTGCGTTGGCCTAACTCCAACTCTGCAGACTGACACTGTTGCTGCTGCCACTGATACAACCGCCGCAGTTCTTGCACATAATTTTCATGATTTTTGAGTGCTAAACCATTGCTCACTGTAGGTATCGGTGAGTCGATAAATTGCTGCAACGTGTTCAATTTATTACGCATCTGCTCAACTTGACGTTGCTGCGCGATCACGCGTTGTTGACACTGTTCTCGGCGTTGTTGCCTCAGACGTTCTAGCCTTTTTAGCTGGGATGAGAGCGGGGAACTCATTGTTGATCCTGCATTAACGAAGAGAGTTGCACCAGACTCTGGTCAAGCGTACTCAACTGCTGGTCGGCTTGCTGTAAAAATTGGCTCATCGCCGGTGCGAGATGCATCGCCCGATCAACCTCGGGGTCGGCTCCCGAGACATATCCCCCTAAGGCGATCATCGGCTTTATCTCTTGATAACGACTATAATAGCGCTTGAAGACTCGCGCCTGATGACGATGCTCCGCGGTCGTCACTAATCCCATGCAACGACTGACGGATTGACCAATATCGATGGCCGGAAAATGCCCCATTTCCGCTAACGCTCGTGATAACACAATATGACCATCTAACACAGCCCGGGCGGCATCAACAATAGGGTCTTGCTGATCGTCACCTTCCGCTAGCACAGTGTAAATGGCCGTTAAACTCCCCTCACTACTGCTATTACCTGCCGTTTCCACTAGACGAGGGATCAATGAGAAGACCGAGGCTGGATACCCTTTAGTTGCCGGTGCTTCGCCAAGTGATAACGCAATTTCTCGCTGTGCCATGGCATAGCGAGTGAGGGAGTCGATCATCAATAATACGTGATAACCTTGATCGCGAAAAAAGGCAGCGATGGCATGGCAGAGTTCCGTCGCTTTCAACCGCATTAACGGGCTTTCATCAGCAGGGGCTACCACCACCACGGCCTTTTTTAGTCCTTCCTCCCCCAGTGTATGAAGGAGAAATTCGTTAACTTCCCGTCCGCGTTCACCAATTAAGCCGACCACGACGATTTGCGCATCGGTGGCACGTGCCATCATTCCGAGTAATACGCTTTTTCCAACACCACTCCCCGCCATAAGGCCTACTCGCTGGCCGCGTCCAAGGGTTAATAAGCCGTTGATGGCACGGATCCCCACATCAAGCGGCGCTGAGATCGGACGGCGCTGTAGCGCTGATAGAGGAGGTAATTGATGCGCTAGCGTGGCATTCCCAGTCAACGGGCCTTTTTCGTCAATAGGTACCCCTACGCCATTCACGACACGCCCTAACCACTCAGGGCCAATGGCGAGTCTAGGATGCTGGGTGGCAGGGAGCACTCTTGCACCACTTCTTAACCCTGTCAGACTGTGGAGGGGCATTAGATAAGTCAGTTCACGGTTAAAGCCTACCACTTCAGCGATAATTCTTTTTTTATCGACAGTTTCTACTTCACAGCGCTCACCAATCGCGAGTGGACAGCCACTGACCTCCATCAATAGCCCAGTCACCCGACATAACTTCCCGAAATCTTGGCTAAAAGGAATTTCCCCCAAGGAAGATAACGCTTGCTCTAGCCCTTTCATCGGTCATCACCCGGGGTCTTCAGGCTTTGTTCCAGTGTCGCTAAGCAGCTATTCAACCGTTGCTGGCAGCCCAGATCGAAATGCTGTTCCGCCGTATCAATAACACACTCTCCACGAGCTAGATTAGGTTTCGGCTGCAATTTCCACTGCTCAATTTTTTCGGGTGCTATGCGCTGTATCGCTTGATAATCTTCCTCAGCAATTCTCACTGAAAAGCTTGATCCGACTAACTGCTCATTAGCGACTTTTTCCTCAATCCACGTGAGTAATAGCTCAGGTTGCGTGGCCATTTCATGTTGGATGACCAGTCCGGTAATCCGCTTAACCAATGCTAAGGTTGCCGCTTTTTGCTGTTGTTCAGCCTGGGTATAAAAGGTATTGAGCGTCTCGACCAGGGTACTTAGCGGTGAGCTCGCTTGCTCGAATAGGGCTTTACTAGCGGCCATTCCGGCAGAGTAGCCCTGCTCGTAACCTTGCTGTTTCCCTTCCTCCATCCCTTGAGCAATACCTTGCGTATTACCTTCCGCTAGACCTTGCTGGAAGCCCGCCTTAATGGCTTCATCAATGAGGGAATGGTCCTCGACGGGAAGGCGCTGTTCAAGAACCTCCTCAACAGCATCAGCCGGGTCTGGATGCAAAGGGGGGAAGCGATAGGTAGTCACCGTTTTGCTCATGGTTTTTCCACTATTCGACCGTACGCTCGGCGTACATTTGCAGGGTAATCTCACCCTCTTCCGCTAACTGGCGGAGCGTTGTCATGATATCCCGCCGTACTTGTTCGATACGACTGATTGGCATTGGACCTAAACGCGTGGAAGTTTGCTCCAATTGTCCTACCTGACGCTTTGGCATAATGCTGAACAAGGCATCGCGTAACACAGGCTCCGCACCTTTTAAGGCAATAGCCCACTCTTCGAGTGAAACCTCGTCGAAAAGGCGCTGTAGCGTTTCTTCACTTTGACGGCTCAGAATGAAGAATTCGTACATTTGATCTTCAAGTGCTTTAAATAGGCCAGCATCTTGCTGTTTCATCTGTGCCAGCAACTCGTTCTGCTGCTCCGGCAGACGGTTGATAATATTCGCCGCATGCTTGGCCCCTGTGATACGTGAGCCATGCTCGGAAATAGTGGTGATCCCGCGCTCAATGAGACGATCCAATTCAGCTATCACGTCACGATTGATATCATCGAGTCGCGCGATCTTAAATAAAATTTTATCTTGCAGCGCTAGCGGTTGCATCGCTAAGACTTCAGCCGCGACATCTGGCGGAAGAAACGCGAGAAAGATGGCTTGCAGTTGAACATGCTCTTGGCTGATTAATGCCGAGAGTTGCGAGGTGTCAACCCACTGCAACCGTGCCATGCGGTAGCGAATCGCATCTCCGTAGATGTGATTCATCACGCTAGTCGCGATCTCCTGCCCGAGCGATTTTTGTAAAATAGTCTGTAAATACGCGCGCGACCCGCCATGGATACCACTCTGTTGACGATAATCGTCGAAAAAGTGATTAAAGGCTTGGTGAGCTTGCGAAACTTTAACCCCTTGTAATCTCGCCATGGTCTCGCTGAGAACAATCACTTCTTCTCGAGATAATTTTTGCATCACTTGTGACGCGGCATCTTCGCCAATACTGAGCAGAAGAATCGCCGCTTGTTCGACACTGTTACGTTGCCGGGTGAGCAATGAAACATTAGACGTTGTCGCGGGATCGGTCATTACTGTTTATCCACTGTTTGATCACTTCAGCGACGCGGTCAGTTTCGTTCGCCGCGAGCTGCTGTAAATAACTGACTTTATCTTCAATACCTGAAGCTCGTGGTGGCAGATCGGCTTCACTTTCAAATTGATGTTTTCCGCTACCTTGTGCCACATCTTGATCGGCATTAACGGAGGTATCCTTGGCCAAGTCCCCTGCACGGCGACCAATCAGCGTATTCATGACAGGACGCAGAATAAATAGCATCATCAGAATGACGATCAGACCAACACCGGCCCATATCGCCCAGAACTGAATATCCGGCTGTTGCCACCAGCTGAGAACCGGCACGGAGAGAGGAGCAGGTATAACAAAGGCTAGCTTATCGAGCGTTAAGGTATCGCCCCGCTTTGCGTCCACGCCTGCTGCATTTTCTAATAAACTTTTGAGTTGGTCGAGTTGGGTTTCCGACATTTTCGCAACGGTGTCAGAGCCATTATTTAACGCTACCGCAATCTGCAGTCGCGCAAGCTGTTGCACGGGATAATTAATATGTTTGATCTGATGATCATAGGCATATTTACGTTGCGTTTGGCTAACGGATCGCTGAGATTTCTGCGGCTCTGCGCTGTTCGATGTCTCAGTCGCTGGACGGTTACTCAGGGTCCCTGGAATACCGGAAGCGGGAGCCTGATCGCTACTATCATTATTGACCTGCTCTTCCAGTACTTTCGGATCACCTTGGTAGGTCTCTTGGGTTTCTTCAGTTCGACGAAAATCAATCTCTGGCATCACCGTGACACGGTAATTTTTTTGCCCGACAGCAGAATCCAGAATTTGCGTCAAATTCTGCGTAATGGGTTGGCTAATACCTTGAAGTACGTCCGGTGAGGCACTGGTCGTCTCTTGAGTCGAATCATTGAGTAGTGCCCCCGTTTGGTCGACAATATGAATATTACTTACCGTTAATCCTGGCACACTTCCGGCCACCAGCTGACTAATCGCCCGCACTTGTTGAGTCGCTAAGCGAACTCCCGGCGCCAAGGTCACCAACACCGATGCGCTGCTTGCCGGTTGAGTCGACAGAACAAACCCGTTATCAGCTTGAATACCGAGATGTACGCGCGCGTCTTCAACACCCTGCAGTGACATGATGCTCCGTGCCAGTTCGCCTTCTAAACCACGTTGATAGCGGATATTTTGAATGTACTGACTGGCGCCTAATACTTCATCTTTATCCATTATCTCAAAGCCTGGGGCAACAATTGGCTGAATATTCTTGCCTGCCAAAACCATCCGCGCGCGGGGTAATAGCTTGTCGGCAACCAACACTTGTCCATTCTCTGGATTGATTCGAAATTCGATCTGCTCTGCCGCTAATGCACTCGCGACGGCATCATTGGGGACTCGCTGATGAGCACCGTACAACGGAACATAGTCCACCTGCCCACGCCACAATATGGCAACGATAATGAGGGAGACAATTCCCCCTGCGAGTGCCAAGACCCAGGGCTTTTTTACTAACTCTAGTGAACCATTACGCTTAGCGAACCAAGCAGTGAGTGAATCAAACATTATGGCTCCACATTAGAGAGGGGTGTTCAACACATCGTCTAGCGCGCTCGTCAGCTTATTACGCACTTGCAGCAATGCACTAAAGCTGATGTTCGCTTGTTGACTGGCCACCATTGCCCCCGCCAGATCGTCGCTTTGTCCGGAGTTGATCGCTTGCTGTTGCTCACTTGCCTTGAGCTGAAGTTGATTTACTTGCCCAATGGCGTCAGCCAGCACCGACTGAAAACTTTCTGTTGGGCGATTGATCGGTAGCGCAGGCGTTGGCAGCGGTGATCCACCCTCCCCACCTTGTATTCCGGCTGAAAAAAGTGAAAAAGTCGGGTCAATACTCATTTATTCCTTCCTTCAAGGACATTAACGACATAAGCCAGCTTGGCGCATCGAACTCAGGCGGTAGCGTAACGCTCGCGGCGTGATACCAAGCTTTTCAGCCGTTAACGTTTTATTGCCGTTAAACTGTTTAAGGACATCTAACACGTATTGTTGCTCTACCTGTTTCCCTAAATCCCTGATAGCCGGAATACTGTCAACTTCACTATGCGATATCTTTTGTGTCGCACAATGAATTGCAGGTAATCCAAGATCGTCAACGGTTAAATTTTCACCTTGGCAAAGGATTAAGCCACGCTGTACCTTATTTTCGAGTTCCCGAACATTGCCAGGCCAGTCATAACTGACTAAGGCCTGCTTAACGGAGGTAGAAAGCGTGATATCTGATGAGGTGAAAGCCCGATACTTCTGCATAAAATGGCTGACTAGCGGCAGAATATCTTCTGGCCGCTCACGTAATGGGGCGATAGTGATGGGTAATACGGCTAAACGATAAAAAAGATCTTGTCGAAACCGCCCCTCTTTCACGGCTAGCGGAATATCTTGATGTGTCGCGGCAATAATCCTGACGTTAAGCTTTATTCGGCGCGTGCTCCCCAGTCGCTCAACCTCTTGCTCCTGTAACACTCTCAGTAACTTAACTTGCAGTGATAGTGGCATATCGCCAATTTCATCAAGGAGTAAGGTGCCACCGTTCGCTTGCTCAAATTTACCCGGCATAGATTGAACAGCCCCAGTAAAAGCCCCCTTCTCATAACCGAAGAGCGTAGCCTCTAACAAACTTTCGGGGATTGCCGCACAATTGACGCCGATATAGGGAGCGGAGCCCATAGTGCCAAATTGTTGTCGATGGATATGACGAGCAATACACTCTTTGCCTGTCCCTGATTCACCGTAAATCAGAACAGGCACACTCACCTTGGCTATTTTTTCAGCTAGGCGTAAGGTGTCGAGGCTCTTTGCAGCGCATGAAATTAGATCAGCATCAGCAGTATTTATCCCAGAAGAATAAGTACTCATTGATATTTCCCAAGTGTAAAGTAAGCGTTTTGCTAATTTTTATTAATATTTAAAATTAACAATGATAATTTTTTTGTTCAATTTATGAACGCCCTCAGAGAGAGTACGATTTTAGCGTTATAATTTTTATTTTAATTGGCGATAACTTGTACAAACAAGGGGCAGACGGCCCAATCCTGCCTACTTTTTAGGCAAAAAGTGTCGGTTTTTAGATCAAATTTACGGAATCTTCTGATACAAATCTAAACAAAACCCTTGCAAGCCGCAACTAATATCTCATAATATTCTTAATAATTCCTTACCAAATGCTTAGTATTGCTTAACAGATACAGCATCAGAACGCCGGACAGACCATGGTTTGCGCTAAAGATACACTGAAAAAACTAAACATTGATAAGGATGACAATGTGCTGCCCCTCGCGGTCAGTCAGCTAGGTAAGCCTTGGCACAAGCTCGCAGAACACATTAATAAAAATTATGATAATTTTGATGTCAGTTTGAGCCGCTATTTTTTAAATAAATTTAGAATAAATACTTCGCTAGCTAATATTATTTTTTCTATCGAAGAAAATAAAAAATGCCATCAACTCTATTCCTGTGCTGCTGGAAAAATAGCCTTCGAAATAGATCGACCTTTATTATTGAGATTATTAAACGACTTTTATGGCGTCACTGATAACACTGAATTGAACGAGACGCTTGAAATCACTCAGACTGAGTTACGATTACAAGAGCGGCTTGGGGATGAAATCAGTCGAATCTTTTTAACGCCAGAGGTGGTTGGGTTACCGCTCACCTTGCAGTCACAGCCTAATCAACAACATAGCCATTGGGCTTGGTCTCTCTCTTTTCAGCTACGCGGCTACCCGCAAGGGGTTATCACCTTACACTTTGATCATTCATTGATTGACCAAATTTTGAGTGGTTTACGTCAAGAAACGGAACAGACACCTCACACATCGTTAACCAAAGATCAGTTAGAACGACAACTGAGGCGGGTTCCCTTTAACTTAACAGCCCAGTTAGCCAGTGTGGAGATGACGTTAGAGCAGCTGTTGGCATTAAAGGTTGAGGATGTATTGCCTGTTTTTCTCAATGAGTCTGTGCCCGTTGTATTAGGTGAGGAAACCCTGTTTCAGGCAAAAGTCTCTGAGCATCAAGGTCAGCTCGTATTGTCAGATTTTATTGATCATTACACCAGGTAACACAGTATGAATTACGATAATAATCCCCCTTCGTCTACTTTTTCGTTGGACGATATTCACTTGGATGATCTTAGCCCCCAAGTCTCAGACTCGACGGCGAAAAAGGATTTCGCACAACATGAAGCGGATGAACGTAAACGACAGCTTTTTAATCGAATTCCCTTAACCTTGACACTTGAGGTCGCCTCGGTGAACGTCTCGCTCGCCGAATTGTTAGCGATCGATAATAGCTCTGTTATTGAATTGAATAAGATGGCAGGTGAGCCGCTTGATTTAAAAGTAAATGGCGTACTTTTCGGTAAGGCCGAAGTTGTGGTCGTCAATGATAAGTATGGCTTACGTATTATCGAGTTCACTGGACAATCGCTGAGTGACCTGACGCCATGAGTCTGACGGCTAAAGCGGGTTATTTACTAGCGTCGATGGGGCTAATAGCTTCTGCCCCCCTGTTCGCTGCCCAACCGGGGTTACCGCTCTTCAGCACCCAAGCTGCGAATGGCGCACAGCAATTTAGCGTGAATATTGAAATTCTGGTGTTAATGACCCTACTCGGTTTGCTGCCGATTATGGTCTTAATGATGACCAGCTTTACTCGCTTTATTATCGTGTTAGCAATCTTGCGCCAAGCATTGGGTTTACAGCAAACGCCCCCGAATAAAGTGCTAACCGGTATCGCGCTATGCCTAACTTTGCTGGTGATGCGTCCAGTCTGGACCACCATCAACCAACAAGCCTTCCAGCCTTACCAAGCGCAACAAATTTCATTGACTGATGCACTGCAACGAGCCAGCGAGCCTTTGAAAAGATTTATGCTCGCGCAAACCAGTAAACCGGCGCTGGCACAGATAATGAGTATCGCTAAAGCGAGCGGTAAACCTGAAGATCAGGATCTGACGATCATTACTCCAGCGTATCTACTTAGTGAGTTGAAAACGGCTTTTCAGATTGGCTTTATGATCTATCTGCCTTTTCTGGTCATCGACCTCATTGTCTCCAGTATCCTGATGGCTATGGGAATGATGATGTTGTCGCCAATGGTCGTCTCTTTGCCTTTCAAACTATTGCTGTTTGTTTTATGTGACGGCTGGACACTGATTACCGGTACCCTTACCCATAGTATTCAGGGATTTTAAGATGTTTACGCTGGATAGTATTAGCGATCAGATGGGAAGTGCTATTCAATTGGTATTACTCATTTCAGCTGTCATTATTTTGCCCGGTCTATTGGTCGGGCTATGTGTCAGTATTTTCCAAGCGGCAACGCAAATTAATGAACAAACGCTAAGCTTTCTACCTCGCTTAGTGGTGACACTGCTTGTTTTAATCGTCGCTGGGAAATGGATATTAATAAAATTAATCGATTTTACCGAGCTATTGTTCCATCAAGCAGGCTCGCTAGCTGGGTAGCGGAATGCTGGACTTAACAGGCTTCTACAGTCATCTCCTTACCCTATTGTTACCTTGGGTACGCATACTCGCTTTCTTACAGTTCAGCCCCCTAGCGGAAAGTGCTCTGATCTCGCGAAAAATTAGGCTGCTGCTCTCTGTGGTACTCACCGCGCTTATCGGACCACTACTTCCTCTGCCCCCTTTACCCGCTCTCCTCTCCGGTACTATGTTGGTATTAGTCGTGGAACAAATTGGCTGGGGGGCGATTTTCGGCCAACTGCTTCAGTTCGCTTTCTCGTCGTTACAAACGGCAGGACAAATTATTGCGATGAATATGGGCTTATCCATGGCGGTTCAGAACGATCCGGTAAATGGAACGAGTAACACGCTGGTTGCACAGCTTTTCAACTTAACCGCGATGTTAATTTTCTTTGCGGCTAACGGGCACCTACTCCTCGTGACCGTGTTATATAAAGGCTTCATCTATTGGCCTATCGGTGCGGCATTAAGCTGGCCGAGCTTACAGGTGATTATCAGTAGCTTTGGCTGGATTATCTCCGCAGCCGTTATTATCGCGCTCCCGTCGACGATTATTATGTTACTGATCCAAGGCGTTTTTGGATTACTGAATAAGGTTTCACCTAGTCTTAATTTATTCTCACTCGGCTTTCCCCTCGCGACCTTGGCCGGTATCCTAAGTATTGCGCTGCTGGTCCCATCCTTATCTGAGCATTATTTATCGTTAACTAATCAGATTATTCACCAGTTTGATCTGCTGCGAGGTAGCAATGTCTCAAGCCGGTGATAAAACGGAAAAAGCGACCCCCAGTAAACTTAAAAAGGCTCGTGAAAAAGGGGATACCAGTCGTGCGAAAGAGCTTTCCTCTGCGGCATCGTTGGCTGTTGCCTTCGCCACCTTACTACTGCTCACCCCCTGGTATTGGCACTTGGTTGCGGAGTTATTTCAACGACTTCCTCAGTACCGGATCGGCCCCAATTCAAACGATGATTTATTTGCTCTGGTAGCAAGTGCGCTGCATTGTGTATTACTCATCGTGCTCAGTTTTTGTATGGTACCTGTAGCCGGTAGCTTAGTTACTCTTTTTAGTGGTGGCTGGATCTTTAGCCTGTCTAAACTCTTACCCGATTGGAAGCGACTCAATCCATTGACAGGTATCGCCCGCCTCTTTGCCATGGATAACCTCATCGAGTTGAGCAAGGTGATGGTGAAAAGCGTGCTTATTTTAGTGATGCTGGTAAGCGTACTACGCCATGCCTTACCGGAGATCATGTTACTCTCTCGCCTGAGCTGGCCGAGTGGACTTGCGATGGGCTTGTCACTCGCGGCAAAACTTTTCGCGTACTTCGTCGTATTAATGGTTGTCTTTGCCTTAGTGGAATGGCCGTTAAGCCGCTATCAATTCCAGCGTAAAATGCGTATGAGCCGCCAAGAAGTGAAAGACGAGTTTAAAAATACCGAGGGGAATCCGCAGATTAAAGGCCGTTTGCGTCAACTTCAGCGGCAGATAGCCCAAGGTCAACTGCGTCAAAGCGTTCCGCAAGCCAATGTGATCATTACCAATCCCACCCATTACGCCGTGGCATTGAAATATGATCCTCAAGCCGCCGCAGCGCCCTATGTGGTCGCGAAAGGGATTGACGATCTGGCGCTGTTTATCCGTCAACTGGGCCAAGAGCATGCGATTGAGGTCGTGGAATTCCCCCCCTTAGCCCGTGCGGTTTATGCCTCGACTCGAGTCAATCAACAGATCCCCCACCAGCTCTATCAGGCCATCGCTCATGTACTAACTTATGTCATGCAGCTACGCCGGTGGCGGGAAGATCAATCGTTACAGAAACCACGTATTAATAAAACGTTAGTATTGCCAGACGAAGGACAATTTAGTGAATAAATTTCAGCTCACACCATGGGTTAACTCTGTCAAAAAATTCCCATTAGGGCTGCCGATTCTGCTCTTATCGGTATTATCCATGGTGATTTTACCGTTAAACCCTTTGGTCCTCGATTGCCTATTCACTTTCAATATCGTATTGGCCATCCTCATATTGCTCGTTTCGGTCAATGCCCAACGTCCGCTCGATTTTAGTATCTTCCCAACCTTACTGCTGATCACTACTTTGCTACGGCTCTCATTGAATGTCGCCTCGACCCGGGTGGTACTGCTTCATGGGCATGAAGGAGAAGGCGCAGCAGGGAAAGTCATTGAAGCGTTTGGCCAAGTCGTGATCGGCGGCGATTTTGTTGTAGGGTTAGTGGTTTTCATCATACTGATGATTGTCAACTTCGTGGTCATTACCAAGGGGGCGGAACGAATTTCTGAAGTCTCTGCTCGATTTACCCTTGATGCGATGCCCGGTAAACAGATGGCCATTGATGCCGAATTAAATGCTGGCGCCATCACTCAAACACAAGCTCGCGAGAGACGCGCGGAAGTGACTCGAGAGGCCGACTTTTACGGTTCGATGGATGGCGCGTCGAAGTTTGTTCGAGGTGATGCCATCGCCGGAATGCTGATTCTGGTGATAAACATGGTCGGCGGGATCAGCATTGGTATGGTGAAATATCACCTCGATGCCAGCCAAGCCTTCCAGCAGTACGTTTTATTAACTATTGGTGATGGACTCGTTGCTCAACTTCCTTCCTTACTGCTCTCAACGGCTGCGGCAATTATCGTTACCCGTGTCAGCGACGGGCAAGATATCCGCCATGAGGTCCGCGAGCAATTACTGGCCCAACCGGCCGTTCTTTATACGGTAGCGGGCATTATGTTTGTCATGGCCCTTGTGCCAGGCATGCCGCATATCGCATTCCTTAGCTTCACCCTCTTATTAGCTTTTACCGCATGGTGCCAGTCTAAGCGTATTGCGGCAGCGAAAGTTGTACCAAACGCTGAGATTACCCCGCATCTTGACGTACAAACTCCGCCGTTAGAGTGGGAAAGTCTCACCCAGACTGAAGCCCTCGGTCTAAACCTAGGGTATAAGTTGGTGACACTTATTGATCCAGCCCAAGGCAGCTTACTCTCTCAACGTATCACCGGTGTTCGGCAAATTCTGTCAGAAAATAGCGGTATGCTACTGCCTGAAATCCAAGTCAGAGAAAATTTCCGCTTAAAACCGACCCAATACAGCATTATGGTACAGGGGATCCAAGCCGCTATGGGCGAAGTCCATGCCGATAAATTAATGGCTTTAGCGAGTAATGAGATTTATGGTGAGCTCGACGGGATTCTGGGAACAGATCCGGCCTATGGAATGTCTGCGGTCTGGATAGAGCCGAGCCAAAAAAGCCAAGCCTTACGTTTTGGCTATCAAGTCGTTGACTGTGCCAGTGTCATTGCAACCCATGTCAATAAAGTGGCCAAACTCCATCTGCCAGAGCTTTTTCAATACGACGATATCACTCAACTTCACAAACGCCTCGCGGCTCAAGCACCACGATTGAGCGAGGATCTCCAACAGGCTCTGACCTATGCACAACAATTACGTATTTACCGTGCCTTACTGCTTGATGGCGTGAGTTTAAAAGATATTGTGACCATCGCCACGGCACTATTGATGGGCCATCAGGTCACTAAAGATCCGTTATTACTTGCCGCCGACGTACGTTATGCGTTACGTCGACAAATTGTGCAGGGTATTAATAAAAATCGCTCTCAATTCGCGGTATTTACGTTGAGCGATGAACTCGAGAACTTACTGTTAAGAGCCCAGCAAGCGGCAGGGAATAAAGAGTTGGATAATGTTCCTCTCGATCCCCACTTGTTATCACAACTGCAGACCAACATGCCGTTGATCACCCAACAAATGAAGGCCGAGAATTTACCGCCAGTATTGATCGTCCCTCCGACGTTACGCCCTCTACTTGCCCGCTATGCGCGTTCTTTCTCCAGCGAACTGTATGTGCTTTCCTATAATGAAGTGCCTGAAGACCGCGAAGTTACGATACGTGGGCACTTAACCTAAAAGTGTCCTTTTACGCGATTGCCCTCTCTTTCGGAGTTCGGCGCAAAGCACCACAGTGAATATCGGCGTACACTCTTATCACTCCCCCATAGGGAAACTCTCCCTGTGGGTCCTTTATTGAAAAGAGAGGGCCTATGAAATTTCTACTCCCTGCCAGTGTGGCAGCATTGGCGCTAACCCTTTCGGGCTGTAGCACTTACCACCGATTTGTTGATTATTTTTCCTCTTCTTCCCCAGCCCCGACTTATGCACAGCAAGCAGAACTCGATCAACACGTTAAGGGCTGTGAAAAGCAACAGGGTGAAGACTGCCTCGCCGCAGGGACGATGTATGAACTACGCGGTAGCGATTATTATTCGCAAGCTCTGCGCTATTATCAGTTAGGAACTGGGTTGAAGCAGCCTGCGGCCTATAGTGCATTGGGGCACATGTTTGAAAATGGTTATTCTGTTCCGCAAGATTTAACACGTGCTCGTGAACTCTATCAACAAGGGGCTGAACTGGGCGACGCAACCTCTTACCTCTATTTATCGAATATTTATCGTTATGGACGAGGAGTGGATAAAAATCAGTTGAAAGCGAGGCAGTACGCGAGCCTCGCCTGCAAGAAGGGAAATGTGATGGCATGTAGTGCCCGCCGTCAGAGTCGATAACTAAGCCTTTTTTTCGGCATGCCCCGCGATACGCTCAAGCGGGGTATTAGGATACCTTATCGAGACGTTCTGTCATCCAGTCAATATCGGACAAACATGCCCCGTGGATGTCATAAACACTTGGGCCTATCTCATTCGGGTACTCGTACTCTTCGAAAGCTTCAAGGTGTTCGAGATCAGCATGCACGGCGTGCGGGGATAACAATGGAATCAGTCGAGTGAGAGCTTGTCCTTCCAACGGGGTCGCGCCGTGATTCAATTTAAAACTATCAGCCGCCCACATAAGATAAGTCTCCCATTCCAAATGGTGAGATCGTGTGGCCTGAGCAATCAAGGTATCATTCTTTTTCATCGTGCTGTCACTGCTCCTTTGTCATTTCAACTCTGCTGAGGGGCGACTACCTCTTGTCCTCAGCATCCTTATTTATCCACTCTTTAAAATCTATGTAATCCATGGCGGAACGTCAAGGTAAGTAGGGCTACCCGTTAACGCATTATTGAATCTAAGATGAAAGGTTCATTCGGTAAAAGGGTGATGAAAAAATGGCGTAATCAAAGTGAAGAAAAATAACGTAGATGTTTAGACATCCAGATGTTTACACACCCAGCAATAATCAGTACATTGATTCCTTAAGATAATGAAAAGCTATAATTCCTACCGTTAAGGCGTACCATGATTGAGATTAAGCATCTGAAAACACTGCAGGCATTGAAGCACACGGGGTCATTGGCCGCCGCAGCCGCTCAGCTGCACCAAACTCAGTCAGCCCTTTCCCATCAGTTTAGTGATATTGAGCAGCGTTTAGGCTTTAAGCTCTTTATACGTAAAAGTCAGCCACTACGCTTTACTCGGCAGGGTGAAGTATTGCTACAACTCGCGGACAACGTGCTACCACAAGTTCATCAAGCGTTGCAGGCATGCCAAGCCCCTCAACAGACCACTTTACGTATTGCGATAGAGTGCCACAGCTGTATTCAATGGATGACCCCAGCATTGAATAGCTTTCGCGAGCAGTGGCCACAGGTCTCAGTAGAATTTGCATCAGGAGTCACTTTCGACCCCCAACCTGCCTTACAGCAAGGTGAATTAGATCTAGTTCTCACCTCCGATATTTTACCGAAGAGCGGACTGCACTACACACCGTTATTCGATTTTGAGGTCAGACTGGTGGTAGCGGTCGGCCATCCTCTCGCCACCAAAGCAGTAATCTTACCGGAAGATCTTACCGACGAAACGCTACTTATCTATCCAGTGCAGCGCCAGCGTATGGATATCTGGCGTCATTTTCTACAACCTGCTGGCGTAACCCCATCCTTAAAAGCGGTCGATAACACTCTATTATTGATCCAGATGGTCTCTGCCAATATGGGGATTGCCGCATTACCGCACTGGGTTGTTGAAAACGTTGAGCGGCAGAAATTGGTAGTCACACGCACGTTAGATAATGGCATTTGGAGCCGTCTATACGCGGCGACTCGAGAAGGTGAAAATCGTCAACCGGTGTTAGATGCCTTTATTACCCATGCTCAACAACACGCACGTCAATTGCCTTTTGTCAGGGATGCTTCCGGGGCCTTGATCACGGCTTAGTCCGTGAAAACAGCATTTTAAATATTTTGTAACATTTGTGTGATAGGTCAAAGTTACCGGGCACAATAATCGTTACCCTTGCCGCATGACCACACGAAAGCCTTACTTTCGTGCCCATCCGATTAGGGAGAAGACGATGTTCAATCTATTTAAACCGGCTGCACATGCCTCACCACTGGCCGATAAGCTTATCGACCCCACCTACCGACGACTGCGTTGGCAGATTTTTATCGGGATATTTTTTGGCTACGCGGCTTACTATCTAGTCAGGAAAAATTTCGCTTTAGCGATTCCTTCGCTGGTTGAACAGGGTTTTAGCCGGGGTGATCTAGGCTTCGCCTTATCAGGGATTTCAATCGCTTACGGTTTCTCGAAATTTATTATGGGCTCGGTCTCCGACCGTTCCAACCCCCGCTATTTTCTCCCCGCAGGATTGATTTTAGCCGCGCTGGTGATGCTGATGATGGGCTTTATTCCGTGGGCTACCTCAAGCATTATGGTGATGTTTTTCCTCTTATTTTTATGTGGTTGGTTCCAAGGCATGGGATGGCCGCCTTGTGGTAGAACGATGGTTCACTGGTGGTCACAAAAGGAGCGCGGTGGCATCGTTTCGGTATGGAATTGTGCTCATAACGTAGGAGGCGGTATCCCTCCACTGCTATTTTTACTAGGAATGATGTGGTTTGGCGATTGGAAAGCGGCCTTTTACATGCCTGCATTCTTAGCGATTATCATCGCCTTGATCGCTTTCGCACTGATGCGAGACACTCCGCAGTCCTGTGGATTACCCCCTATCGAAGCCTATAAAAATGATTACCCCCCTAACTACAGTGCTGAGAGTGAAACTGAGCTAACGACTAAGCAAATCTTTAGCCAATATATTTTGCCTAATAAACTCTTGTGGTATATCGCCTTAGCTAATGTGTTCGTCTATTTACTGCGTTATGGGATCCTCGATTGGTCGCCAACTTACTTAAAAGAAGTTAAACATTTTACGTTAGATAAATCGTCCTGGGCCTACTTCTTTTATGAGTATGCAGGGATCCCCGGCACCCTGCTTTGCGGATGGGTTTCCGATAAGGTCTTCAAAGGAAACCGTGGGATCACTGGTGTTATCTTTATGACTCTAGTGACTATTGCCACCATCGTTTACTGGCTAAATCCGGCTGGTCATCCAGCTATCGATATGGCTTGCATGACGGTGATTGGCTTCCTTATTTACGGGCCAGTCATGTTGATCGGCTTACACGCATTAGAGTTAGCCCCGAAAAAAGCTGCAGGAACGGCCGCAGGATTTACCGGCCTCTTTGGCTACTTAGGCGGTTCCGTTGCGGCCAGTGCTATTGTTGGTTACACCGTTGATTTCTTTGGCTGGGACGGTGGCTTCCTAGTAATGATTGCCGGTTCAGTGTTAGCGGTGCTTCTGTTACTGCTCACCACGGTAAGTGAGAAGAAACATAAACAAACCTTGCTGCAAAATGACTAGGGGAAGAGAATGAAATATATTTTGACGGGGCTTGCCTTATTCTCCTGCACTATTTTCGCCCAAGCTAACGCGGATAAGCTCGTCATTGCCCACCGCGGGGCCAGTGGCTATCTGCCCGAGCACACTTTACCTGCTAAAGCGATGGCTTACGCACAAGGTGCCGATTATCTCGAACAAGATGTTGTCATGACGCGCGATGATCAACTTGTCGTCCTTCACGACCACTTCTTAGATCGGGTTACCGATGTCGCTAAGCAGTTCCCTAACCGCCATCGTGCAGATGGCCGTTATTATGCTATTGACTTCACTCTAGCGGAAATCAAGCAACTCCACTTCACTGAGGGCTTTCACCTCGAAGGTAAAAAGCAGGTCCAGAATTACCCTGGTCGTTTCCCGATGAATCGTTCAACCTTCCACGTTCATACCCTTGCGGAAGAACTAGAATTTATTCAGGGGCTTAACCACTCAACAGGAAAAAATATTGGTATTTATACCGAGATAAAATCGCCGTGGTTTCATCGCAAAGAAGGTAAAGATATCAGCAAAGCCGTACTAATGACCTTGAAACAGTATGGCTACACTAAGCGATCTGACAAAGTGTGGTTGCAGTGTTTTGATTACGATGAGCTTCAGCGAATAAAACAGACCCTAGAGCCAGAACTCGGGATGGACTTAAAGCGGGTGCAGTTAATTGCTTATACCAAGGATAATGAGACACAGACTCTGCAAGATGGGCAATGGCGTAATTATCATTACGATTGGATGATGACCCCTGCGGGTATCGAGAAATTATCGAAGACAGTAGACGGTATTGGTCCTGATTATCATATGCTCATCGATACAACATCCACCCCAGGTCATATCCGTTTAACCCCGATGGTCGCTGCGGCCCATCGTTACAAGCTACCTATCCATCCCTACACGGTCCGCGCGGATCAACTGCCTAATTATGTCAGTAATCTTGACGAGTTATATCAGATACTTTACCAACAAGCCGATGTTGCAGGACTGTTTACCGATTTTCCGGATAAGGCTGTCTCCTGGCTAGCCACGCATCCCCTTTCTAACTAACCCTACAAGTAGGCTGCTGAGTACTCAGCAGCCTTTTACTCATCACTCCGCTACCGCAAATAACTCTCGTAAATAATGCGGCACTGCATCTTGTCCATTATGACCAATCACAGCCAGCTCTGGTAACAGGTCTTTTAGCCGTTGTTGGCCATTTTCCATAATGCAGCCTTTACCTGCCATACTCAGCATCTCTTTATCGTTCATCCCATCACCAAAAGCGATACAGTCTTCCAAGCTATATCCTAAGCGGCGAGAAACGCTATCGAGCGCATGGCCTTTAGATACCCCACCCGCCATCACTTCTAAGCATATTGGTAATGAGAAACTGACGTTAACCCGATCGCCAAAGCGGGAGACTAGTGCCTCTTCAAGCTGGACCAGACGCTGATGATCGTTACAGGTGAAGAATACTTTACTCACGCCCTCAACCGAGAAATCGGCTGGGTTGTAAAGCTGATAACGGAAATCTGATTCCATAAAAAATGAAGCCTCATCACGGCTTTCCCGAGCAATAAACCATTCATCGTCTCGATAGATCTGGGTGAGGATTTCAGGATCGTTATAGCTAAGTGTGATCAACTCTTCTGCTATCGATTGTTCAAGATTATGTGCAAACACTAAGTTCCCTTCAGTATCATGCACTCGCGCACCATTCGACGTGATCATATAAGCCTCTATCCCGAGTTTCTCACGGATCTGTCCCACGTCCACATGGTGGCGACCGGTTGCAAAGACAAAAGAAACGCCTTTTTCGGTGACACGTTGTAATGTTTCCGCAGCAAAGTCAGTCAAGGAGTGCTCTGGTGAGAGCAGCGTCCCATCGAGATCCGAAGCAACAATTTGGTACATGACTACCTCTCAACAATACAGGCTCAAAACCATTTCAAACCTGAAAAATTAACGACTAAAGGTTGAAAAATATTCCGTGATCTTCTGCAAGGCATCTGCACGGATTTCATCTTTTTCAAACAGAATTTCATGGCGAGCACCTTCCATCACCTGTGGATGATCGCCATAACAAGGAAAGCCCGCTAAATTCCTCGCCAACGAGAAGCGATCTTGGGCGTGGTTATCTACCACCTGATCCTCACTGGCTTGCAGTAGCAAGATTGGGTGGTGTAACTCTGAAGCGATGCTCTCAATATATCGACCGGTCAGAATCGCCTCACGTACCCAGTGCGTAGTTGGCCCACCAATTTGTAATTCAGGCTGGTCAGCGTAACAGCGTAGGCTACGTTGATAACGAACCCGACTATGGGTCAGATTATTGATCCCAAAGGGCGTGGCATGCCAGCGGCCTGTCCCAAAAGCAAAACCTTCTCGTAAATGCGGGCGTGAAGCCGTCCAATTCAGAATGCGCTCTACCACCCATTCTGGCATCGGAAGAATAATGCCGAACATCGGCGCCACTAGTGCGGTTGCCGTGAACAGCGAAGGATGACGCTGGGATAAAAGGGTTGCGATAGCCCCCCCCATTGAATGGGCGAGAACAAAGGACTGCTGATAACGCCCCCCTGATAATTCTAATTCACATAATCGTTCTAAATCGTCGACATAATCAGAAAACTGCGCCACGTGCCCTAACTGTGGGTCATCCAGTAGCCGACCAGATAGACCCTGGCCTCGATGATCGATAACGAAAATATCGTAACCACAATTAAACAGGTCCCATACCACCTCAGGGTACTTGCTATAGCTTTCTGAGCGACCCGGCACAATAAAAATGGCTTTCTTGTGCGAGCCCGCCGTCATGCACATATAACGTACTACGATGCCATCTTTACCGACGAACTGACGCTCTTGCCGCTGCCGCCAAAACGATAACAAAGGACCGGTGACAAACGCAGAAAACGATTTTTCTCGATGCGTCCATTGTGACTGGTGTTTTTTCATTCTTACCGCGAAAAGATTAAATGTAAGCCAAAGGCGACAAAGAGCGTTCCTGCGATGCCATCAATCCACTTCGCCAACTTCTGATATTTGGCTTTCACCCAAGGGAGAGAGAAGAGTGTGGCGACCAAACTAAACCAAATCAATGTTTCTGCCACGATTAGCATAAAGATTGCGGTACGTGTCGCACTACTCACATCATCCCCAACAATTAATGAAAAGATACTTCCAAAATAGACGATGGCTTTAGGATTAGAGAGATTCGTTAATAAGCCACGTAAAAAGATATTTTTCTTACGCGACGTTTTAACTGGGGCGTCCTCTGTGCGGATCAATGGTGGCTGGCGTGCAGACCTGATCATTTGAATCCCCATCCATGTCAAGTAAGCTCCCCCTGCCCACAGAATGAGTTGATGTAACCAAGCCATCTGTTTAAGAAGCAGATTCAAGCCGAGCAGAGCAACCGCCGACCAAATAGCGACCGCAAGCGTGATACCGATTACGCCTTTAAATGCATCACGTCGAGATTGGCTCACCGCCGTCTGTGAAATAAAGAAAAAATCAGGACCTGGGCTGGCTAAGGCTACGATTTGGACGATAGCAACAGTAATAAAAAGGGATAGCATCAAAGCTCCTTGTTAAGGCTTAGCGGTAGAGGGAGTTATTCATCGTCCAAGTGTTGTTTAATCAATTGCATAAAGGGACGTCCAAAACGCTCTAATTTACGTTGCCCAATACCATTTATCCCTAACATTTCAGAGGGTGATATGGGTTGAACCTCAGAAAGTTCAATCAGTGTTGCATCGTTAAATACCACGTAGGGAGGAATATTTTCCTCATCCGCAATCGCCTTACGTAATTTCCGTAATTTAGCAAAGAGCTTTTTATCATAATGACTGCCTGACAAACGGCTCATCACCGGACGGGACTTGGTCACGATGATACGAGGAACCGCCAATTGCAGAGGAGATTCGCTACGTAAGACAGGACGCGCACTTTCTGTCAGTTGTAGTGCAGAGTGCTGACTAATGTTTTGGGTAACCAGTCCGAGATGAATGAGTTGGCGTAATACGCTAACCCAATGTTCGTGACTCTGGTCACGACCAATCGCATAAACCGGTAACTTATCGTGACCGAACTCTTTAATACGCTGATTGGCGGCTCCCCTAAGGACTTCGACGATATACCCCATACCAAATCGTTGGCCGACGCGGTAAATGGTCGAAAGCGCTTTTTGGGCATCGACCAAGCCATCGTAACGACGTGGCGGGTCCAAACAAATATCACAGTTACCACAGGCGGCTTGACGATTTTCACCAAAGTAGTTGAGTAGCACTAGACGGCGGCAAGTTTGCGCCTCGGCAAATGCGCCCATAGCATTGAGCTTGTGCCGTTCAATGTCTTGGCTTAATCCCGGGCTTTTCTCATCAAGACAGCGGCGCAACCATCCCATATCGGCAGGATCGTACAACATCATCGCCTCGGCGGGTAAACCGTCACGTCCCGCTCTCCCTGTCTCCTGATAATAGGACTCGATATTACGCGGAATATCTAAATGGAAAACAAAGCGGACATTGGGTTTATTAATTCCCATCCCAAATGCGACGGTCGCGACAACGATTTGTAAGTCATCGCGCTGAAAAGCTTCTTGTACCCGAGCTCGCTCATCAGTGTCGAGCCCTGCATGATAGGCACCGACACTCCATCCCCGACTTTGCAACCGAGCAGTAATATCTTCAACTTTGGCCCGACTGTTACAGTAAATAATCCCGCACTTACCCCGCTGGTCACGGAGATAGGTGAGTAATTGATCTGTTGGTTTATATTTATCGACCAGCGTATAGCGAATATTAGGGCGATCGAAACTGCTTATCTGAATAAAAGGCTCATGGAGCTGCAAGCGTTGTAAGATATCTTGACGAGTCGTACTGTCTGCAGTGGCCGTTAACGCCATGATGGGTAATGTAGGGAAGCGTTCTCGTAGACGACCAATAGCGCCATATTCAGGACGAAAATCATGTCCCCATTGCGAAATACAGTGCGCCTCGTCTACCGCAATCAAGGCAGGATTCCAACTGCTCAAGGTGTCGAGAAAACTCTCCATCATCAGTCGTTCTGGCGCCACATATAATAGTTTAACCTTACCTTCCCGACAGTCTTGATAAATCTGTTGCTGGAGCTCTCTAGGTTGGCTTGAATTGAGGCTCTCCGCGCTCACACCGTTGGCACGCAACTGGTCGACCTGATCTTTCATCAGTGAAATAAGAGGAGAAACCACCAGCGTTAGCCCATTACGGACTAACGCGGGTATTTGGTAACACAGTGACTTACCACCGCCAGTAGGCATTACGACAAGACAGTCTTGCCCAGAGATTGCCGCTTGAATAATACTGTCTTGACCGGGGCGGAACTGCTGGTAACCAAAGGTTTCCTGCAGTACCTGAATGGCATCAGCCTCCCGGTCCGTTTCTAGCAATGTTGCCACGCGCTACCTGTTTTAATCAGAGAACATCATTAAGAGTTAGACCAATACCAACCCGTGTTTGGCGGTGATTATAGTCGATTAACGACTCGCCATAACCGCTGTAGACTTGGGTATAAAATCTGACGTTATGGGTGATTGGATAGCTCCAGCCGAGTTGAGCACCGCCATAACCAGAATTCCAGTTATATTGCCCCTCGACACTGAAGACGCTTTCGCCCCATTTGTAGCCCAATTTAGCACGATAATGTCCCATATATTTGATGATATCTGGGTTATCGTCATCACCCCCGCCCGTATCAAGGCGTACCCAAGGCTTAATTTCAGCCGTCATGTTACCATTTTCCGCCATCAAACGCAGGTAACCCCGGTTCCAGCTTCGAGAGGTCGGGTCGCTGCGTCCGTTCGATTCATGGTTAAGGCCGGTTTCGATATCGCGTAGCGTCCAATCCCCTAATGAGTAATCTGTTGCCCAGCCAACGAAGAGTTGCGGTTCGTAATTGGTTTCACGGAAAGGGGAAGATTCTTTGCTATTGGAAATTTGCCACCAAGAACGCTGGGTGTAAGAGGCCGCTAACACTGAGTTATCGCCGAGAATACCGCGCCAAATTGGGAAAGCTAAGCTTAATTGGAATTTCAGCTCGTCCTTACGGGCATTATGGCCCCAGTTATAGCTTTCAATGGCGCCTTTATTCATATTACTGGTGTAGGTATACAACACATAGTTACTTTCGTAAGGATAGAGAACGAAAGCGCTATCATGTTTTTGTAATAGATTTGAGATAATGCTGCCGTGAACAGGCGCGTTATTTTGTACCCCTACATCATAGCCATTACTTTCTGCGTTAGCGCCCAGAGGTAACGCTAGCGTTGCCGCCAATACCAAACACTTTCGTTGCATAGTTGTCCCTATCACCCGTAATTGATCAAATTCGTCAAATGTGACTAAAAAATTCTGACTAAGGGCGTAATTTTGACCTGAAATGGCTTTTTATGACAGCAGAATATGATGATAAGAGAGAACTTCTCTGTACTACTTGAAATTGGTACCTATTTAGGTGGGGACCAGAGGGAAGCGGGAAAGACTAAAGGGTAGGAGAGATTATTTTATAGGAGGATGAAAACCACACATCACCCTCCAAAACAACTGATTAATTCTTACGACCTAACCCTGATACATCTTGAATGTTATGCAGTACTGCCGTCATTCGGACGAAGTTACCTGAGCTAGCGCCCGTTATGGTGTACTCTGCATCGTGGTTATCGGCAATCTTCATAATTTTATTTTCAGCGCCTTGTAACGAGATATCCGTGACAGAGATGCTTTTTGCAAAAGATACGGCCGGTAACGCAAGTAAAGCAAGCATAGCGATAGTTGTTTTTTTCATAATTAAGACTCCCTTGGTGTGAGCCATAAAGGTACATTTTTGGTCGTAATTAAGCGTTTCCTTTTGTAAAAAACTGAATTAAATATTCATAATTTTTAATATATTTTTTGACAAAATGCGCCATTCATCACATAAAATCTGATTCAATTTTATATAAAAATGATAGATATCAAAAACTAACAGTATTTACATTTAATGATATTTATCATTATCGCGGAGGTATTTATCCCCCGCCGCCCCGGAACCTTCTCTTTTAGCTCAGTGCCATAAAAAACGGCGCCAGAAGCGCCGAAAAAGAGGTTATAACCAGTTTTTACGTTTAAAGTAGAGATAGGGGGCTAAACCTGCCAATATCATCAGTAAAATAGCGCCTGGGTAACCAAAACTCCACTTAAGTTCCGGCATAAATTCAAAGTTCATCCCGTAACTTGATGCGACTAAGGTCGGTGGTAAAAAGACCACTGACACCACTGAGAAGATCTTGATAATACGGTTTTGCTCGATACTGATAAAACCCATCGCCGCTTGCATCAAGAAGTTTACTTTTTGAAAGAGTGACTCATTGTGGGGCAGTAACGAGTCAATATCTCGTAGTACTTCTCGCGCTTGCTCCAATTGATTAGCTGGGAGGCGAGCTTTACGAATCAAGAAGTTTAACGCGCGTTGGGTATCCATTAGACATAGACGAACTTTCCATCCAATATCTTCTAACTCTGCCAGCCGAGAGAGTGCTGCGTCATACTCCTCCCCCTGTTGCCCTTCCATGATCACCCGACTTAATTTTTCTAAAGCGCTGTAAATATTTTCGATCTCGTCAGCAAGCTGCTCGATTTTCGTCTCGAAGAGATCTAATAGGACTTCAAAGACATTACCATCGACTAACGTTTGGCTGCGCGCGCGCATCCGATATAAACGGAAAGCAGGAAGTTCACGCTCACGTAACGTGAAAAGACGTCCGTCACGGATAGTAAATGCTACCGTAGCGTTACCAGCGTGGTCGTCGGCATCTTCATAAAAAAAGAATGAGTGGATATGTAAGCCGTCTTCATCCTCAAAAAAACGTGCTGACGCTTCAATATCTTCCAGTTCTGGCCGAGTTGCCAAACCTTGGCCTAATGTTTGTTGCACCAGATCACGTTCATCTTCTTCTGGCTCAATTAAATCTACCCAAACGGCGTTAGAGAGCGCGACATTACTCTCTTCAGGTTCCATCCGGCTTAAGCGATTTTCTTCGAGTTTGAAAGCACTCAACATAGCAGTATGACTCCCCTTGCTTATCGGCAGGGACAAGACAAAGCCATTCCTCACTTATCTCAATGAGTAAAGTAGCGTTACTTGAACACGGGGCTCACAGATTGTGAAAATATCAGTGCTGACGATCTTGATGACGGGAAATAATCACCGGTAAACAGCTAAGTTCACCGGTCAGAGAACGGTAACCTTAGCAGTTTTTCCTAATCAGTAGGAAATTGATCCAGCATCGACTGGGTGTGTCCAAGGTCATTGTCCTCTAAGAATTATAGTGCGCGCATGTTACGCCGAGACGAAAAT
>Ga0157363_1000194_pt1 | contig 46986 bp, 40 predicted proteins | sample AttsexASBM1_FD_111477 | JGI IMG/M metagenome (GOLD analysis project Ga0157363, IMG submission 111477) | Fungus gardens microbial communities from leaf cutter ant in Ribeirão Preto, State of São Paulo, Brazil - Atta sexdens ASBM1 | ecosystem: Host-associated > Fungi > Mycelium > Unclassified ... | reverse complement strand
GGATGCGGACTGGGTCGTCAAGATCATTGATGTAATGCCCGGGGTAACGGCTGACCGCCCGGAAATGGGTGGGTATGAACTTCCAATGTCCATGGATATTTTCCGTGGCCGTTACCGCTCTGACTTTGCGCATCCATCAGCCATCCCAGCTGGTCAGGTACAGGAATACAAATTCACGCTTCCAGCGATGAACCATGTCTTCCAGAAGGGCCACCGCATCATGGTGCAGATCCAGTCCACCTGGTTCCCACTCTATGACCGCAACCCGCAGACCTTTGTGCCCAATATCTTCAACGCAAAGGCTTCGGATTTCCATATCGCAACCCAGACAATCTATCGCGGTGGAAACAACGCCAGCGCCGTGTGGCTGCCGGTAGTGAAATAAGGAAGGTGCCTCCCCATATGGGGAGGCTCTCTTTCAGGAGCCCATTTTCCATGAGCACACACTCTTCTATCCTGCTGGGCGGCGGCTGCTTCTGGTGCGTCGAAGCCGTCTTCACCGGCCTGCGCGGCATCATTTCAGCCGATCCGGGCTACGCGGGCGGCCACATCGATAATCCAAGCTATGAAGCAGTCTGCACCGGCAAGACAGGACATGCTGAAGTGGTGAAAGTCGTTTTTGACGCGACCGAAATATCCCTTCATGACGTTCTGCGCGTCTTTTTCACGACCCACGATCCCACACAGCTCAACCGCCAGGGAAACGATGTGGGCACGCAGTACCGGTCCGTCATTTTCGGAGACGATGCACAACAGCAGATCGCACGCGAGGTCGTGTCCGAGATCACTTCAGAAGGGATCTGGTCCGCTCCGATCGTAACTTCCATCGAAGGACCAGCACATTTCTGGCGGGCCGAGGAAAAACACCTCGATTACTTCGCCCGCAATCCCGAAACAGCCTATTGTGCTGCCGTTGTAGCCCCCAAGGTTGCGAAAGCACGAAAACTCTATCGCGACCGTCTCAAGCAGCCCGACTAAGCTACCGGTCTTCGGGCCGCCTATTCCTCATCATCGAGGCTGAAGCGGTCCGACTCTTCATCGTAATCAAAGAGTTCTGCATATCTCGCCCAGCCAATGGCCGTCGTGAGCGTCTGGCGCGCGTAATCGGGAGACATACTTTCTTCCAGTTCACGCCGGAACCGCGATGCATCCACCAGATGGCTGGAGCGCTCATCAAGAACGCCACGAATGGAGCGCAGAAGTGGTATGTAATGCAGCAGCGCTGTCCGCATGATGTCTCGGCGCGCATCCGCATCACCCGCAACAAACTCCATGCCATCTGCCGTGAGCAGAATATCTCCGTCCTCCAGTTCAGCGAACTGCAACAACTCAAGGGATTCGCCCAGCGGCAGGAGATTATCCAGCGTCATCTGAAGGCGTTGCGCGAGCTCCGGCAGATCAGCGCGCCCTGAGAGTGGCTCGCTCCCCAGAACCTCCATCAGGCCTACCAGAACCTCGACAGGAAGATCGGGCAGAACGACTGATAATGGAGCGTTACCATTTAGGGCCGCAACACTCGGTCCAAGCTCCGCCTCGGAAACAATCGGCGCACGGCGGGTCATCAGAGCGTATATCTGATCAACAAACCGTCGAAAATCCGCATCCTCCCGATTACGGGGATGCTGGAAGGGAACTGCGATTTCGTGAGTAACACGCCCAGGGCTGGACGAAAAAATAAGAATTCTGTCGCACATGAGAACCGCTTCTTCGATCCCGTGTGTCGCCAGAACCATAGCCTTGAGTGTGAGCCGTCGCTCTGCCCAAAGCTCAATCAAATCGGTACGGAGATTTTCCGCGCTAAGAAGATCCAGTGCAGAAAAAGGCTCGTCCATCAGTAGCAATGAAGGCTGGAGTGCAAGTGCACGGGCAAAAGCCACGCGCTGCTCCAAAGCTTCAGAAAGCTCTTTGGGATAGGCGTTTTCATACCCTCCAAGCCTCACGATCTCGATGGCATCATCAACCATCTCCTCGCGTTGAGCCCTAGGCACACGGCGCGCCTCCAGCCCCAGTGCAACATTCTGGCGAAGTGTCAGCCAGGGGAACAGCGCACCTGACTGAAACACCGTGGCGACACCATCAAGGGCACCCGATGTTTTCTGTCCTTCCCACAGCACCGAACCGGACACAGGTTGCGTCAGCCCGGACATAATCCGCAGCAAGGACGACTTTCCCGATCCGGAGCGCCCGAGAAGACCAAGAATCTCACCTTCCTGAACATCAAAGCTGACCTGATCGAGCACGACCAGATCAACACTGCTTTCCTTGAGATATGTCTGACGGCAGTCATGCAGGCTGAGAAGAGCATTCATGTGAGTGTATATTTCTGAGCGGCATGAACGGCCAGGGGCTGTAGCACCAGACGATCCAGAAGCATTGAAAGGAGGACCAGCAAGGTCAGGGCAGGGATCTGCGCACTGACAACCTGCCGGAGCGTATCAGAAAGAAGCTGTTCGCCCAGACCCGATCCTGAATGAGCAAACGCTTCCGCAATCATTACTGTGTTCCACAAAGGCATAGCCGCGATCAGTAGTCCTCCGCACAGATTGGGCGCCATCAGAGGCAGCAGGACACGTCGCCACAGGAGCGGCCCTTGCAGGCGAAGCCCCTGCACGACCTGCCTGAGTTCAGGCGGAACACCCTGCGCTGCATCCAGAACCGCGACACCCACAAGCCAGTGCGTCCCGAGGAACAACAGGACGGCAGGCGGCAGGCCACCAAAAATACGAAAGACCGGATAGAGCAGAACTGCCGGAAACAGCGCACAAAGAACGGACAGCGTTCTGACCCTGCGCCGCAAAGCGCTGCTCGCATTCCCCATCAGCAACCCAACAGGAACCCAAAGAACAACCGAGAGTATCAACGCTCCACAGACATGGGACAGCGTCAGCAGTCCGATTAGGACGTCATAGAGCAGCACGTTCAGGATACGCCCCCACCAGAGGGCGGCCACGAAACTCATAATTGCCAAAACAGGCAGAATGGCGGGCGGTGATCGCCTCTCTGACTGAAAATGCGACACATCCGGAGTGCAGATACGCCCGATGCGCCAGTTCCCAACACCCCCGATAGTACTGCGCATGAGCAGGCTGGCACGGCTTAGAAAAGAAGATTGTCGCCAGATCTTCAGAATCCATGAACCATTGCGCGCATGGCCGGTTGGCGGACCATCAAGGCGATAACGCTGCGACCATCCAAGGAGGGGCCTGGTCAAGCACTGATCCACCATTACGATCAGCAGAAATGTGATGCCAATGGCTTCGAATAACCACAGTGGCTGATGCTGCATCATTCCAAGCAAAGCAAGTGTGCCCGCACCACCATGATCATGGTGCGTCATCAGTTCGACGATCGCCTGCGCGCATAAAAGCCGGAACCAGACACCAGACATGGCGCTTGCAGAGCGATGCACGATCATCGGGAGCGAGAGAGGCATCTGAAGACGCCAGAAACGCTGCCATTCCGTCAGGTGTAAGCTGTGTGCGACGCGTTCCAGATCGGCAGGGACAGTTTCTTCGGCATCCAACGCAGCCGTAACCACACGCCAGACCATCCCCGAAGCCGCAACAAGAATAATCGCAACGAGTGGGGGTAACAGGCCGGTCAAGAGCCCAATCAGGCCCAGTCCGGGCGTCGCACGCCCGACTGAGAGGGCCGGCACCAGAAAGGCACGAAATGTTTTGGAAAGGCGGGCAAGGCCCATCAGGAAAAGCGAACATACAGCGACGGCCAGAAGCACCATCAGCATGTCCAAGAACGTGATTGTCAGATCTTCCCAGAAGGAAAACCCTGGAACTGCTGGAAAGGCCGATAAAGGAATAACCGGCCGCCATGTCCGTGACCACACGAGCGCCATTGCCGCCGCGAAAAACAGAATCGCTATTTCCGAACCGTTCATGCGCTGTTTCCAGCGATGCATGATCCGCATGGGCATGGCCAGAGGGCTGCCCGTCATGGCGTTTTGTTTCCTCCCAACGAAGACTGTCCGTTCAACAGTAAAGGCGGCTCCGGGGGAGGCTCAAGGGAATTCTTCACGGTTCTGCAGACCAGCTCCGACAATCAGTGCCCAGTGCTACCAAAACCACCAGCACCACGGTCGGTTTCGTCCAGCGTATCGACTTCCTGCCAGTTAAGGCGCGAGACAGGCGCCAAAACGCCCTGCGCGATGCGCATGCCACGTTCGATGACGAAAGTCTCAACCCCTGCATTCATTACGATGATCCCAATCTCACCACGATAATCTTCGTCGATCGTGCCTGGCGTGTTTGGAAGCGTAATACCGTGTTTCAGCGCCAGTCCGGACCGTGGGCGCACCTGAAGCTCATATCCTGCGGGAAGGGCGACACACAGCCCCGTGGGAACAAGAGCCCGCGCACCGGGAGGAAGCGTAATGGCTTCAGAATTCGCCGCCAGGAAATCAAATCCTGCAGCGCCCGCCGTAGTATATGCAGGGAGTGGAAGACCTTCGGAATGGGGAAGGCGAATAATGCGAACATCAACAGGTGTGGTATTCATTCGCAGGGTCATATCGCGGATCGTGCTTCAGATGAAGTCAGTGCGCGATGAGAAATTCCTCAATCCTGTCCACAAGCAAGTTTGCAACACTGCGTTTATCCATTTCAGGCCAGTTCACAGCCTCTGTTCCATCCATCAGGGTAACGGTGTTGCGGTCCGCTCCAAACACACCCTGCCGGACGTCATTGGCCACAAGCCAGTCGCATCCTTTGCGTATCCGCTTGGCTTTTGCGTTCACAAGGACATCATCCGTTTCAGCCGCAAACCCGACAACAAGCTTTGGCCTCTGCGCGTGCCGACACAAAGCGGCTAAAATGTCGGGATTCTCGATTAACTCCAGAATTGGTGGCCCCTCAGAGGTCTTCTTGATCTTGCCCGTAGCCTGAACTTTCGCCCGCCAATCACTGACCGCAGCTGTACAGACAGCGACATCAACAGGGAGTTCCGCTTCGCAGGCTGCAAGCATTTCACGTGCCGTTGAAACCTGAATGCGCCTCACACCTGATGGAACCGCTAACACCGTCGGACCACTGACCAGAGCAACATCCGCTCCACGAAAGGCAAGAGTTTCTGCAATCGCATAGCCTTGTTTTCCTGAAGAATGATTGGAAAGAAACCTGACCGGATCAAGCGGCTCAACGGTTGGGCCCGCTGTCACTAGAAATCGCCGCCCCGCAAGCGACCCACCTCGTGCAAGCTGCCCCAGAACGGCATCACGAATTGCCCCCGGCTGGCTAAGACGCCCAGGGCCAAATTCGCCACAAGCCATGCTGCCCTCATCAGGCCCAATAAAACCGACGCCACGCTGCCGGAGCAATTTCAGATTAGCCTGTGTCGCGGGATGTTCCCACATCCGTACATTCATGGACGGTGCCAGCAGAATGGGCGTGGTCGTAGCGAGCAGCAAAGTCGTGGCGAGATCATCAGCCATGCCCTGAGCCATACGCGCCATCAGATTGGCCGTAGCAGGACACACCACCACCAGATCAGCGCTTCTGGCCAGTGCGATATGGCCAATTTCGCTCTCCTGCGTGGGGGAGAACAATGTGTCGTGAACACGCTCGCCTGCAAGAGCTTCCAGACTGAGTGGTGTAATGAATTCCCGGGCAGAAGCCGTCATTACAGGCGTAACTGCAATGTTTTCAGCACGAAGAAGCCGTACGAGTTCAAGCGTCCTGTAAGCCGCGATACCACCACCAACGATCAACAGGACGCGGCTCATAGGTTACAGACGCCAACCGGAGTGAATGGCAGCAATACCACCCGAAAGGTTGCGATACTGCACACGCTCGAAGCCTGCATCGCGCATCATCTGCGCCAGCGTCTCCTGATCGGGGAACATGCGAATGCTTTCTGCGAGATATTTGTAGCTCTCGGAATCCTTGGCGATGATCTGCCCCATTTTCGGAAGCACCTGAAACGACCAGACATCATAAACCGGCGCCAGAGCCGCGATTTCGACGCGTGAAAATTCAAGACAAAAGAAGCGGCCACCGGGCTTGAGCACACGGCGCGCCTCTCGCAGGACCGCATCCTTGTCCGTGCAGTTGCGTAGGCCAAATGCAATCGTCACGCGGTCGACTGAACAGTCAGGAAGCGGAATAGCCTCGGCATCCACCACGCAGACTTCGATCTGCCCGATCAGGCCTGCCTTGATTGCGCGATCACGCCCTACTGAAAGCATCGCAGCGTTGATGTCTGACAGGATCGCAGGACCACCACCGGCACGCAGCCAGCCAAACGTGATGTCTCCCGTACCACCAGCAAGATCAAGCAACTTCATATTGGGGCGAGCACCGAGCATCCCCACAAAAATCCGCTTCCAGACGCGATGGATACCAAGCGACATGACATCGTTCATGACGTCATACTTACTGGCTACGCTCTCGAATACGGCGCGCACCATTGGCTTCTTCTCATCACGCGGAACGTGACGAAAGCCGAAATCGGTGGTGTCTTCCGGGCTCTGGGAAGGCGGGAAGGGCGGATTGATGGGATCAGCGCTATCGGTCATGGCGCAATCGTTATATCGTCATGACCAGACATGCCAGAGCTACCAGAAGTCGAAACCGTTATGCGTGGCCTGCAGGCGGCCTTTCAGGGCCAGAACCTGAGCCACGTCATTGTCCGCAGAGCGGACCTCAGATGGCCATTTCCAGCCAATCTGCCGCAGCACCTTGAAGGGCGGAAAGTCCTGTCTTTCCGCAGGCGCGCCAAATACATTCTGATGCGCATTGAAGGTGGCCAGACACTTCTCATCCATCTCGGCATGTCAGGTCGGATAAACATCGGCCCCGCAAACCCGAACGCGACTCCACCTCTGCACGAGCATATGGTGCTGCAAACGGCAAATGGCTTCAGGGCAGGGCTCGTTGATCCGCGCCGCTTTGGAATCGTGAATCTTTTCCCAACCAACGCCGAAGACGATCATCGCCTCCTATCCGCTTTGGGCATCGAGCCATTATCTGACGCTCTGTCCCATACCTCCCTGAAGGCCATGTTCTCAGGACGACGAACCCCCATTAAAACGGCTCTCCTGGACCAGAAGCTCGTCGTGGGACTTGGTAACATCTACGTTTGTGAAATCCTGTTCCGGGCAGGCATCCATCCAGAACGAACTACAGGTTCGATAAAAGACGCAGAACTGCGCGATATCGCCCGGATCATTCCCGATGTACTGAATGAAGCCATTGCGTCCGGAGGATCATCGCTGCGGGATTACGTGCAGACAGACGGCAGCAAAGGTGGCTTCCAGGAGCTGCATAGAGTGTATGGGCGGGAAGGCGAGCCATGCCCGACCTGCGCTGCCTCTGGTCGCACGGAGAATATCCTCAGGATCACGCAGTCAGGGCGATCAACATTCTATTGTGCGCGCTGCCAAAAAGCTCCGGCTGGGTAAAACTCTTTGCGTCTGATGTGTATAAAATGTGCAAAACGCTTGACGCCCCCCGTGATACCGGAGTAGACGGCGCCAATCATTTCCGCGACCACACAACAAGACTGAACCGAAAGATCCATGGCAAACACTGCTTCTGCCCGTAAGCGTATCCGTCAGAACGAACGTCGCCGTGAGCGCAACGTTGCCCGCGTGTCCCGCATGCGCACCTTCGTAAAGAAGGTCGAACAGGCTATCCTGTCCGGTGACAAAGCCGCAGCTTCCGAAGCTTTCAAGGCAGCACAGCCTGAAATGCAGCGCGCTGCAGGCAAGGGCGTGGTCGCTAAGAACACGATCAGCCGCAAGCTGTCTCGTCTATCCGCTCGCATCAAGGGTCTGGCAACCGCCTGATCCCGACTGCAGAGTCTGGACTAAAAGAACGCGCTCCCAAAAGGAGCGCGTTCTTTTTTGCCAAGGGTCCAGAAAGCACGAGCGCGGGAGAATAGGCCCTGACCTTTCTTCCAGCTTGCTTCGGCAGGGGCGGAAGCTTATCGTGTCTGGACGCACTCAATGTGCCGGACATTTTTCCCGCAAACTGCTAAGCCTTCTGTGCCGTTAAAGGCGCGGAAGGGTTTTCTGTCTCCGGCATGTTCCTGGCTTTTTCTAAGCCAAGGCAAATAAACTACGCCCCCTGAGGGGTAAGACTGAAAGGGGGTATCAAGGTGGAAAACGCTCAGTATCTGGACGCCAGCGCCTCCGCCCCCGGCACAGCGAACCCACTGGAAGCCACATGGCTTCGGGTTCGCGACAAGCTGAAAAGCGAAGTTGGCGAAGTCGAGTACCGCACATGGCTGCGGCAGATCGTTCTCGGCCCGATCGAAGAAGACGAAATCGTCCTTTACCTTCCGACGCGCTTTCTGCGGGACTGGGTTCGCAGTCAGTACGGTGAACGTCTGCAGACATTATGGCGCACGGAAAATGACGTCGTCCAGCGTGTTGAGCTGCAGGTGAAGCGTGGCCTCACGCCATCAGCACCGACGCCGGAAGAAGCCACTGAATTTGCCGAGGAAATACCAGCCACACCGGCAGCACCTGAAATTCGCAGTGATCTTGCTGTACCGCTCGATCCGCGGTTCTCATTTGATTCCTTCGTCGTAGGCAAGCCAAACGAATTTGCCTACGCCTGCGCACGCCGCGTAGCAGAAAAGCCTTCCAGCCCAGGCTTCAACCCGCTGTTCCTTTATGGTGGCGTAGGCCTTGGCAAAACGCATCTGATGCATGCCATCGGCTCCGAACTGACAAAGACGGGTAACGTCTCGGTAGCCTACATGTCTGCCGAAAAGTTCATGTATCGTTTCATCGCGGCCATCCGCTCGCAATCCACGATGGAATTCAAGGAACAGCTGCGTTCGGTAGATGTCCTGATGATCGACGATCTTCAGTTCCTCATTGGCAAGGACAATACGCAGGAAGAATTCTTCCATACGTTCAATGCCCTTGTTGATGCCGGCCGTCAGATTGTTGTCAGTGCAGATAAAAGCCCGTCCGACCTCTCTGGCCTCGAAGATCGTCTACGGACCCGTCTGGGCTGCGGCATGGTTGCTGATATCCACGCAACCACGTTCGAGCTGCGCATTTCGATCCTTGAAGCAAAAGCCAAGGCATCGGGCACAGTCGTTCCAGCCAAGGTGCTGGAGTATCTGGCACACAAGATCACAACCAACGTTCGTGAGCTCGAAGGCGCTCTGAACCGCCTTGTGGCACATGCTGATCTCGTTGGCCGTCCGGTGACACTCGATACGACGCAAGATGTCCTCAAGGACATGCTCAAGGCGCATGATCGTCGCGTCACAATTGAGGAGATCCAGCGCAAGGTTGCCGAGCACTGGAATATCCGCCTGACAGATATGTCCTCAGCACGCCGCGCTCGCGCAGTGGCCCGGCCACGTCAGGTAGCCATGTTCCTTGCAAAGCAGCTTACCAGCCGCAGCCTGCCCGAGATCGGTCGCAAGTTTGGCAATCGTGACCACACTACGGTCATGCACGCTGTCTCTCGCGTTGCCGAACTGATGGAACAGGATCCGTCCTTCGCAGAAGACGTGGAACTGATGCGGCGAATGCTCGAAGGCTGAGCAATTGCCACATTCTGAGCGCGGCACGTCTTTCGTGCCGCGCTTTGCTCTGCTAAGAAACTGCGCTTGAAATTCAGACCGTTATGCATGGGATAAGACGATGAAATTCAAGGCCGACCGCACCCTGCTGCAACGGGCACTCGCACATATTCACGGCGTGGCAGAAAAGCGGAATACCATTCCCATTCTGGCCAACGTCCTGATTTCTTATGAAGGCGACACACTGCGCCTGACAGCGACCGATATGGAAATCGCGGTTGTTGAAGAAATCGCCGCGACCGGAGAGCGCTCAGGCGCAACGACAGTACCCGCCGCCGTACTGTTTGAAATCGTACGCAAGCTGCCAGATGGCGTTCATATCGAATTCGACCATCCGCAGAGCGATGCACCGCTTGCGCTGAAAGCCGGCCGATACGCGACGAGCCTCAATGTTCTTCCTGTCGACGATTTTCCTGCCATGGTCGCAGGAGATCTGCCGCACCGCTTCAACCTGCCAGCCGGGACGCTGAAAGGTCTGGTTGACCGCACCAAATTTGCAATCTCCACTGAAGAAACACGGTACTACCTGAACGGCATATATCTGCACGTCTCAGAAGGCCCTGCGGGCCCCATGCTGCGAGCTGTGGCTACGGATGGTCATCGCCTTGCACGCGTTGAAACAGAACTCCCCGAAGGTGCACTGGGCATGCCCGGTGTCATTATTCCCCGCAAAACAGTCGCTGAACTGCGCAAGCTGCTAGACGAAGGCGCTGCTGATCTGGAAATTTCCCTTTCCGACACGCGCATCCAGTTCCAGGCAGGCCCGGTCCTGCTGACGTCCAAGCTTATTGACGGAACCTTTCCTGAATATGAGCGCGTAATTCCCAAGGGTAATGACCGCATCCTTCGCGTCGGAAAACGCGACTTCGCGGCAGCCGTTGGCCGCGTCGCAGCGATCAGCCAGGAGCGTTCGCGTCCGGTAAAGCTTTCGGCAACACAGAATCTCCTGACTCTTTCCGCTATCAGCCCCGATCAGGGCGTTGCGCATGAAGAGTTGGACGAGAATACCGTCACGTATGATGCACCGCCGATCGAGATCGGGTTTCAGGCACGTTACCTGACCGACATCACCGACCAGATCGACGTAGAAGTTGAATTCGCGTTTTCAGACAGTTCAGCGCCAACACTGGTCCGAGATACAGGATCACCTTCTGCACTATACGTCCTGATGCCGATGCGGGTCTGATCGGCCCCCATTGCACCTTAAAAGGCTGGCCCTCACGGATTTCCGGAACTACCGGCACTGCGTGTGGGAACCATCGGCTTCAATCACCGTCCTCACTGGCGAAAACGGGTCTGGAAAAACCAATCTTCTGGAGGCCGTTTCACTTTTGGCTCCAGGGCGGGGACTACGTGGCGTTTCAATCCAGATGTTGCCGCGTCAAGGCGCAGAACGCTGGGGCATTGCCGCCACACTCTCTGAGGCGCTGGACGAATATCGTATTGGTACAGGGTCTGACCCTGCCAGCAATGCACGGCGGGTTTTCATGCTAGACGGCGAAAAAATCCGCTCTCAGGCAGAAATAGGAAATATCTTTTCCTGTGTCTGGCTTACTCCCCAGATGGATAGGCTTTTTCTGGAAGGTGCATCCGGAAGAAGGCGGTTTCTGGATCGTCTGGTCATGGCACTTACTCCAGACCACGCAAAGCAAATCGCAGCGCATGACCGTTCTGTTTCCAGCCGCAATCGTCTGTTGTCCGAACGCCCCAATGAAAGTGGATGGATCGCGTCTCTTGAAGACTCAATAGCGCGCCATGCTGTGGCCGCAACGGCCGCGCGCTTCACCTTGACTGAGCACATGAACGGACATCCATCTGAAAATAAAGAATTTCCTCGGACACTCATTCATCTGAATTGCCCAATCGCCACACGGCTTCAGAACAGCCCCGCACTCAGCGTAGAGGACTGGCTCCGCGGCGAGTTGGCGAAAAGCCGCGATCAGGACCGTCAGAAAGGAAGCACTTCAGCAGGGGCACACCGAGCAGATTTTTCACTATCGGATGCAGAAACAGGTCGGAGTGCAGAAATTTCCAGCAGCGGCCAGCAAAAGGCGATGCTGCTTGGAACGGTCCTCTCTCATGCCCATCTCATAAAAGAAGCTCGGGGTTCAGCGCCCGCCATTCTTCTGGATGAACCCTTGGTACACCTTGATGAACGCCGGAGAGATGCGCTGCTGGAAAGCATTGCACATGTTGAAAGCCCCGTCCTGCTAACGGGAACTGATCCGCAACCCTTCGAGCGCCTGAGAGGCCATGCAGGGTTCGTTTCTGTTGCAAGCGGCACCCTGAAGCCACACTGATCCGTGCAGTCGCTGGCCTCCGGGCTCTGCACACGCTATACTCGAATGAAAGATTTTCAGAATTCCATGGAGTTTTCCGCCCGAATGTCAGAGACCCAGAACCAGCCGGCGATTCCTGGCGCAGATGGTGAAGAATACGGCGCCTCGTCCATCTCGGTACTGAAGGGACTGGATGCAGTCCGCAAACGTCCTGGCATGTATATCGGCGACACGGATGATGGATCAGGCCTTCATCACATGGTCTTCGAAATCATCGACAACGCAGTGGATGAAGCGCAGGCGGGCCACGCCACACATTGTATTCTGACACTGAACGGAGACGGCTCCGTATCTGTTCGCGATGATGGTCGTGGTATCCCCACAGACATGCATGAGGAAGAAGGCGTCAGCGCGGCTGAAGTGGTTCTGACCAAGCTTCATGCGGGTGGCAAGTTCAACCAGAATTCTTACAAAGTCTCCGGTGGATTGCACGGCGTGGGCGCTGCGGTTGTGAATGCCCTATCCGAGTGGATGGAAGTTCGTATCTGGCGTAACGGGGTGGAGCATTTCATCCGCTTCCAGCATGGCGAGCGCGACGAAGCGCTCAGGATTATCGGTGCTTCCGATGAGCCACGCGGCACTTTGGTGACGTTCAAGCCAAGCAAAAGTACCTTCACAAAAGTCGACTTCGAGTTCACGATTCTTGAGCGTCGCGTTCGTGAACTGGCGTTTCTGAATTCTGGCTTGGAAATCATCCTCCGGGATGAGCGTCATGCTGAACCCAAAGAAATCCGCTTCCATTATGAAGGTGGTTTAAGCGCCTTTGCACAATGGCTGGACTCGTCGAAGACATCAATCGTCAACCCTCCCATCACGGGCGAAATTGACCACGCAGAGAGTGGCATCCGTGTCGAGTTTGCACTGACATGGAATGACAGTTTCCATGAAACGATGCTGTGCTTCACCAACAACATTCCACAGCGCGACGGCGGTGCTCATCTTGCCGGTTTCCGTCAGGCACTAACGCGCGTTGTCGGCCGCTATGCCGAAAGCGTCGCGAAGAAAGAAGCTGGCTCACTGACCGGCGAAGACATGCGCGAAGGCATGACGGCTGTTCTGTCCGTCAAAGTTCCGGACCCCAAATTTTCCTCCCAGACCAAAGACAAACTCGTCTCCTCCGAAGTCCAGCCTGTCGTTCACGCGACAGCCGCAGACGCGATTTCGCACTGGTTCGAGACCCACCCAAAAGAAGCCAAAGCCATTGTTGCCAAGGTCATTGACGCTGCCAGCGCTCGTGAAGCTGCACGTCGCGCTCGTGATCTGACACGACGCAAAGGTGTTCTGGATGTTTCCTCGCTGCCAGGAAAACTGGCGGATTGTCAGGAACGCGATGCTTCCAAGGCTGAGATTTTCATCGTTGAGGGTGACTCTGCAGGCGGCACTGCCAAGCAGGGTCGTGATCGCCGCTTCCAGGCCATCCTTCCCCTTCGCGGCAAGATCCTCAATGTTGAGCGCGCGCGCTTCGACCGTATGCTTGGATCAGCGGAAATCGGCACACTGATCACAGCTCTTGGTACCGGCATTGGCCGGGGCGAAGTGGATCAGGGCGGCTTCTCAGCTCAAAAACTCCGCTACCACAAGATCGTCATCATGACTGACGCTGACGTGGACGGCTCCCACATCCGTACCCTGCTGCTCACTTTCTTCTTCCGTCAGATGCCGGAACTGATCGAGCAGGGATATCTCTACATTGCCCAGCCGCCGCTCTATCGTGCGAAACGTGGTCAGGAAGAACGTTACCTCAAAGACGATGCAGCTCTTGAGCAGTATCTGCTGGACAAAGCGCTCAACAACGCTTCTCTGCGTTACTGCGACGGTCGTGAGCTCAGTGGTGACGCCTTGTCGGCAGAAATTAACATACTTGCAGCCGCGGCCCAGAACCTGCAGCGTATTGCCTCCAAGATTCCAGTCTGGATCCTTGAGCAAGCCGCGATTGCGCGTGTTCTGGAAACAGATCCAGCGCTTGGCCGCGAACGTGCGCCGGAATTCCAACGTCGTCTGGATGCAGCGTCAGCTGAAAACGAACGTGGATGGAAAGTTTCCGTTTCGGACACAGGTCTGGAGTTTGCCCGTTCGGTTCGCGGTGTAGGTGAAATCTATCGCCTTGACCCGGCCACACTGCGCTCTGCTGAAGCACGGTGGCTTGCAACACACGGCGAGCAGATTGCCCGCGACTTCGACAGCGCCGCCATCCTGCGGCTTGATCAGAACGAGATCGAACTTTTTGGCCCCGCAGCAGTGATGGACCGCATCCTTGCGCAAGGTCGTCGCGGCCTGACCATCAATCGCTTCAAAGGCCTTGGCGAGATGAATGATGAGCAGCTTTGGCACACCACTCTCGATCCCGCCACACGCACATTGCTGCAGGTACGCGTAGGGGACGTCGAGGAGGCAGGGCAGGTGTTCTCCACGCTGATGGGCGATGTTGTTGAGCCGCGCCGCGATTTCATCGTGGGCAATGCTCTGAAGGTCGCTAACCTTGACGTCTAAACGTCTTCTGGGTGCCTTCTCCGCGGCGGCACTCTGCCTTGGAAGCCTTCCGGCTTCCGGGCAGGAAGCCAATGCGTCGACTGTAGCTTCGGAAGGTCCTACTGGATCTGATTATGCCGTATACGTCCATGGGCTTCATGTCCTGAACGTATCGGCATCCTATCAGCTTCAGCCGTGGGGTTACGGGGCAACAACACATCTTGAGAGCGCAGGCTTTGCAAGTTGGTTTCTGAAAATACGCATAACAACGCAGGCTCAAGGGCATTTTACTGAAAATGGGATATCTCCCATTTCGTATGAAAGCAGCGGTTTTTCACGAGGGACCGTACGCCATGTGAAGCTTATGTATCACGACGGAACCCCCTCGGTAGATATTCTGGAGCCACGCGAAAATGACCGTGAACAGGTTCCCTCGGACCAGTTGGCGCACACGGTCGATACTCTTAGTGGCGTGGCGCATCTGCTCCATACCCTGACAACCACAGGGAAGTGCAACGGTACAGAGATGGTATTTGACGGCCTTCGTCTGACACATATGACCATCCATGGCCCAGTGACCGACGCTATTCCTCAGGACCATGGAGAACTTTACTCCGGCCCAGCTTTGCGTTGTGACTTCATCGGGCAGCAGGTCGCCGGTTTTGTAAAAGATTCACCGAACCGGAACAAAATGAGCCAGCCCAAGCCGGGCGCGGTATGGTTCAAACAGGTGGATGGTTTCGGCCTCGTTCCGGTACGGATCGAGATAGAACATCCCAAGCTTGGGCATGTAACCGTCGTGATGCAACAGGCACCAAGACACTAAAAATAGCTTATTTCATGCCAATCGCAACAATCGGCAATCGGAAGTGATGGTCCAGACTCAGCACATCATTTGACGTGCCCGTGCGCTTTGGATACCTCGGACTTACCATGACTAAAGCAAAACTTCATACGACTGCTGTTATCCTTGCTGCGGGCCTCGGCACGCGCATGAAATCAAGTCTTCCAAAGGCGATTCATCGTCTGGGCAATCGCCCGATGATTACCCACCTCATCGAGACTGCAAAGCAGATTTTTGATGACGTCGTGGTGGTTGTGGGGCCAGATATGCCCGAACTCGAAAGAGCAGCACAGCCGTACCGCACGGTTGTTCAGTCTGAGCGTCTGGGGACGGGGCATGCGGCAAAGATGGCTGAATCCCTGTTTGGGGATGGGGACGTCGCCATTCTTTATGCCGACAACCCCCTCATTACCGCTCAGACCATGCACAGATTGCTGGATGCTCGCAGATCAGGTGCGTCGCTCTCGTTGCTCGGCATGCGCCCTAGCGATCCTGGAAAATACGGTCGTCTTATCGAAGAAAACGGCCATGTGCTGCGGATTGTAGAATATAAGGATGCTACAGAAGCTGAGCGTGAGATCGGCCTTTGCAACGCAGGCGTCATGTGTGCGGATGCAAATGATTTCCGTCGCTGGCTGAGCGAACTCGAAAACAACAACGCCCAGGGCGAATACTACCTTACGGATGTCGTCGAAATGGCAGCACGCTCCGGGCAGGTGTTATGCGTTGAAGCACCAGAGGAAGAACTCGCAGGCGTCAATTCTCGTGCAGAACTTGCCCGCGCCGAGGCTACCTTGCAGCAACGGATGCGGCAGGCTGCGATGGATGGAGGTGTCACTCTCGTTGCACCAGAGACCGTCTTCTTCAGCGCTGATACACAAATTTCGCAAGATGTCGTTATAGAACCAAACGTCTTTTTTGGACCGGGCGTGAAGATTGCATCCGGAAGCGTGATCCGAGCCTTTTCGCATCTAGAAGGTTGCACCGTAGGTGAGGGCGCAATGATCGGCCCTTACGCTCGCCTCCGCCCCGGTACCCACTGCGCTACAAATTCCCATGTCGGCAATTTTGTAGAACTCAAGAACGTGGAACTGGGAACGGGCGCAAAGGCCAACCATCTTACGTATCTCGGAGATGCATCAATCGGCGCGGGCACCAATGTTGGCGCAGGTACGATCACCTGCAATTACGACGGCGTGTTCAAGCATCGCACCGTAATTGGAGAACGAACTTTCATTGGCTCCAACTCTATTCTCGTTGCGCCAGTGGAAATCGGTGACGATGCTTTGGTCGCAGCCGGAAGTGTCATCACAGAAAACGTCTCGGCGGCAGCACTCGCTCTCGGACGCGCCCGCCAGTGCGAAAAGCCCGGTAGAGGGCTCGCCATCAAACATGCGCTTAAAGCAAAGAAGGAACAGGGCTGATGTGTGGAATTTGTGGTGTCGTTGGACACCGTCCTGCCACGCCAATCATTTTTGAAGCCCTACGTCGCCTCGAATATCGTGGCTATGATTCAGCAGGCATTGCGACCCTCTCCGAGAATGGCGTCATTGATCGCCGTCGTGCGGCGGGTAAGCTAGACAATCTTGAGACCGTCCTGAAGCAGTCTCCGCTCAGCGGCTCAACCGGCATCGGACATACCCGTTGGGCCACACACGGCGCACCAACTGAAACCAATGCCCACCCACATGCGGCAGGCCAGGTTGCGATCGTCCATAACGGCATTATCGAAAACTTTGCTGCGCTCAAGGCCGAGCTGGAGGCGAAGGGACGTGGCTTTGTCACGGAAACGGATTCCGAGACCGTCGCCCATCTGCTCGACAATTATATCGAGCAGGGCATGGCTCCCCGCGAGGCTGCTTTCGCGACCATAGGCCGCCTTGAAGGTGCTTATGCCATTGCCATGATTTTCCAGAACCATGATGGCCTGCTGATCGGTGCACGTCATGGCGCACCGCTAGCCGTGGGATATGGCGAAGGGGAAATGTTCCTCGGATCCGATAGCCTCGCGTTGGCGCCATTGGCCAATCGTATTTCCTACTTGGAAGATGGAGACTGGTGTGAGCTGACCCGTGAGGGTGCAACAATCTTCAATGCAAAAGGCGATACCGTTCAGCGCCAGATCCAGACCATTGCATTTATGGCCGGGCAGGTCGGCAAAGACGGTTACCGGCATTACATGGAAAAGGAACTGCACGAACATCCTGTCGCCATCGGACAGACTCTGCAGCGTATCACCGACCCTGCGTCCAAGCGCATTGCGTTGCCGGACATGCCCTTTGATATCGCAAAAGTACCGCGGATCACCATTACTGCCTGCGGCTCGGCATTTTATGCAGGTATGGTTGGCAGATACTGGCTCGAATCGCTGGCCCGTATCCCTGTTGAAATTGATGTTGCTTCCGAGCTTCGTTACCGCGACCCACCGCAACCGGATCGCGGCGTAGCCCTCCTGATTTCGCAATCAGGCGAAACAGCCGACACTCTGGGCGTCCTACGTAGCCTCAAAAAAGCAGGTCAGAGCATTATGTCTGTGTTGAATGTTGAGCACTCCACAATGGGCCGCGAAAGTGATCTCGTGCTAGGCATGGTTGCGGGACCAGAAATTTCTGTCGCATCCACAAAAGCTTTCACTGCTCAACTCTCTGTTCTTGCAGCATTTTCCATCGATTTCGCTCGCGCACGAGGCAAGATCGATCAAGCGAAAGAAGAAGCGCTAACATCCAGCCTGCTCGATCTACCCTCCAGAGCCGCAGAAGTTTTCGCATGTACTCCTGCAATTCAGGCCATGGCAGCCGTGGTCGCAGAGGCACGAGATGTTCTGTATCTGGGGCGCGGAATTTGTACGCCAATTGCTTATGAAGGCGCTCTAAAACTAAAAGAAATCAGCTATATACACGCAGAAGCTTACGCTGCGGGTGAACTGAAGCACGGGCCAATCAGCCTTATCGACAGAACAGTGCCTGTTGTTGCCATCGCGCCGTCCAACATCCTGTTTGAGAAGACGCTTTCCAATCTTCAGGAGGCAAAAGCTCGTGGTGGGCGGGTCCTCGCATTCACAGATGCTGCTGGTGCCGAGCGCCTGAAGGGCGTGGCTGAGCATGTGGTCGTTCTGCCGGATGTCGATGCTTTCGTTGTACCAATCCTTTACGCCATCCCTGTGCAGATGCTTGCTTATGAAGTGGCTCTTTTAAAGGGCACGGATGTGGATCAGCCACGCAATCTCGCCAAATCTGTAACGGTTGAATGAGGTCACTCATTCAGCCACCACTTTGATCTGGCTGATCATTTCGCTAAAGATACGGCGGATAAATTCAGGCGGGGTATGAACTCATGGGCGGCGATATCATCATGGATCGGCACAATGACTTTTCCGAGTTAACGCCGAACCCGATGGATATCAGTGCCCGGGAAATTTTCCTCCAGCGCTTGAGGGATGACGGTTTTGAAGGAGACATCGAGGCGGAACTTTCTTCCCGCCTCGTTTTTTCAACCGATAACAGCATCTATCAGCGCGTTCCACTTGCTGTCATTTTCCCACGCAACACTCTCGATCTCAATCGTACAGTTAGAGCCGCAGCCAATGGCAAACTGACGCTGGCAGTGCGTGGAGGCGGTACCGGAACAAACGGACAATCCCTTACGCCTGGAATTGTCGTGGACGTTTCACGACATATGGATCGCATCCTGCATTTTGATGCACACTCCCAGAATGTTACCGTCGAGCCCGGCGTTATCCCGGCACGTCTGAATGCTTTTCTTCGGCCCCATGGCCTCTTTTTTCCACCTACAGTCTCTACCGCTACCCGCGCTACAATTGGCGGAATGATCGCGACGGATGCGTCCGGGAAAGGCTCACGCATCTACGGGAAGACGTCAGATTATATTGAACAGTTGGACGTCGTGCTCTCGGACGGTTCGGATCTGACAGTCCGGAAACTGACAGCAACTGAACTTGAAGCCCAGATGGCGAAAGATGACCTGGGCGGCGCCGTATACCGGGAGGTTCACCGCGCAGTCACGGAACATGCCGATGAAATAACACGCGTTTTCCCAAAAATGAACCGGGGCCTGACGGGCTACAATCTTCAGAATGTTCATTCCGAAGATGGCAGCTTCGACATGACACGCCTTCTTGCGGGTTCTGAAGGCACGCTGGCACTGACGGGAAAAATCGTATTACGCCTTAAAAAAATTCCTCAACACAGGCGCCTGCTGGTTGCTCGTTATGCAAGCTTTGATGGTGCATTGCGCGATGTACAGGAGTTGTTGTCAGCACAACCGTCAGCTGTCGAAGTGCTTGATGACAGGGTTCTCGCGGTTGCAAAGCAGGACGTAACCTGGACGGCGCTCGAAAAAGTCCTTGGGAGTGGCTCGAATTTTCCAATCCTGGGGCTAAGCTTTGTAGAGTTTGTGGGAGATGACCTGGATACCCTTCACGAACACATATCTTCTGCCAGCGAAATTCTCGATCAATCTTCAAATCATCTTATTGATTATAAAGCAATTTTAGATGATGAAACAATTTCCCAGCTATGGACTCTCAGAGAAAAATCCGTTGGCCTCCTAGGACGCCCGCAAGGCAATAAGCAGGGTGTCGCTTTTGTAGAAGATACTGCCATACCGCCTGAGAGCCTGCCAGAATACGTACAGGAATTTCGCGATATCCTCGACGGACATGGCCTTACATACGGCATGTTTGGCCACGCGGATGTTGGCTGCCTTCATGTCCGCCCGTTTCTGGATATGCTGCAAAGTGAGGATCAGAACCTCATCCGCTCGATCTCCGATGCTGTAGCTCAATTGACCAAAAGGCATGGGGGCCTCCTGTGGGGCGAACATGGTCGGGGATTTAGAGGAGAATTTTCCCCCCTGTTTTTTGGTGAAAAGCTCTTCCTTGAACTTTGTAAAATCAAAGAAGCATTTGATCCTAAAGATATTTTCAATCGCGGAAAGCTCGCCCCCGTAGGCGAGTACGCTGTGGACAGGATCGACACGGTGCCATTCAAAGGCACTTATGATGCCCAGATCGCGGCGCCCCTTCGCGAAGAATATGCCCTGTCTGTCACCTGTAATGGCAATGGCGCATGCTTTAATCGTGAACCCGAGATGGCCATGTGCCCGTCTTATAAAGCCACCAAAGACAGGCGTCAGTCTCCTAAAGGACGTGCAACGCTGATCAGAAGCTGGCTCCGCCTGCGCTCGCTTCCACAAGAGAATACAGAACGCCAGAACCTCCCGCAGTTAAGCAGCGAACTGAAGGACGCGCTCGATAGCTGTCTCTCGTGCAAGGCCTGTGCGACCCAATGCCCGATCAAGGTCGATATCCCCTCAATGCGCTCAAGATTTCTGAGCGAATATTTTGAGGAGCAAAAACGGCCGCTCAGAGATTACCTTGTCTTTTGGCTGGAACCTCTTCTTGCAGCGGGCCGTGCAGTCCCGGCCATTTCCAACCTGCTGATGCATAATCCACTATCGCGATACCTTTTGAGGTCCATCGGGCTCGTAGACCTCCCAACGTTTATTCCTGCAGCACTTTCTTCACGTCAAAAACTAACCCTCCGCTGGCTGACATCGCGCCATGAAAAAAAAATTGTCCTGCTTCAGGACAGCTTCACGGGCAGCTTTGATGGGGCCCTTATAATTCGCACACATGCTCTCCTGTCAGGGCTTGGTTATGACGTCCGCGTCACGCCAGCATGGAGCAATGGCAAAGCAAGATATGTGTTAGGATTCTACAATGGCTTTGCGAAGGCAGGGCGCCATATTTTGCGCAAGGTCCGTGCCATTGAGCGGCACAACATTCCGGTTATAGCGCTGGACGCCGCAACTGGCCTCATGTTTGAGCAGGAATATTGCGAACTTGGAGAGAGGAAGCCTCCAGCCGTGTGGGCACTGGAACGCTTTCTGCGCTCCGAAATCGAAAATGGGCATATAGCGCCACGGAGTGTTGCGACGGGAGGGGACGCAGCCACGATCCTTTCACATTGCACCGAGCAGGCAGTAAGACCCGAGAGCGCTGGCGACTGGGCCTTCATCCTGAAGAGTTTCGGCCTGAATGTTTCAGCGGGCAAGGCTGGATGCTGTGGCATGGCTGGCATGTTTGGACATCAACGCGAGCAGGCAGACCTTTCAAAGCAAATTTTCCACCAGAACTGGGCCGAAAAGGCCGAGAAACCCATTCTCGCAACCGGTTTTTCATGCCGATGCCAGACAGAGCGCATGGCAGGATATCGTCCCTCTCATCCTGTCGAAATTCTTGCACAAGCTATTGATCGTCCTGCGCGGGCCTGACCACAGCTTCACAATATGATACAGAGCGGGCCTCACTGAGAGAGGGAGGCCCCTCAATGACCGGACCCAGAATACTTATCCGCGGCGCTGGCGTCGCAGGCATGACAAGTGCTGTCACGCTTGCTGAAAATGGAGCAGCCGTAACAGTTCAGGACACAGGCGGCAGGATTGGTTCTGGTGCTTCCTGGTTTGCAGGCGGAATGCTTGCTCCATGGTGTGAGGCAGAGTCTGCTCCTGACGAAGTGACGCAGGATAGTCTGACGTCTCTACGATGGTGGAAGTCGCATGTTTCAGATGTGATCGAGGCTGGTAGCCTAGTTGTTGCTCCTGCACGAGACACACCCGAATTGGCAAGGTTCGGGCGGCGTACAAGCCATTTTGAAACTCTGAACGCTTACCAGATTACATCTCTGGAACCGGATCTTGAAGGTCGCTTTGAAAAAGCATTGTTCTTCGCCGAGGAAGGGCACGTTGATCCGCGCAAGGCGCTCCTTGCTCTCGAACGCCGCTTGAAAGACCTTGGCGGTGAAACAGTCTTTACCGGCGCTCCCCTCAATCCAGAGGATTTTGACTGGGTTGTTGATTGCACCGGCATCGCTGCCCGAGAACAGCTTGCTGATCTGCGCGGTATGCGCGGTGAAATGCTACTTCTGCGCTGCTCGGACGTGAAACTTCACAGACCGGTTCGCATGCTGCACCCACGCATCCCAGTTTATATTGTGCCCCGTGCGGACAATGTATTCATGGTGGGGGCGACCATGGTTGAAAGCGATGATACCCGCGCCATCACGGTACGCGCCACAATGGAGCTTCTGAATGCAGCCTACACGCTGCATCCAGCTTTCGCAGAAGCAGAAATTCTCGAAGCCAATGCAGGCCTCAGACCCGCATTTCCAGATAATATCCCGCGGGTTCATCAAGATGGAAAAACAATTTATCTCAATGGGATGTACCGCCACGGCTTTCTTCTGTCGCCCAAAAGGGCACAAGAAGTTGCCTCAATCATTTTTCCCGGGAATGAGATTTGAAACCCGGAGCGTTTGCACCCATTCTGTTTCCTGAGAGGGAGACCCCATGAATATCAACGTCAATGGTGAGCCGCACGAAGTCCGTGCCCAGACGCTCGCGGCTGTGCTGGAAGAGCTGGGTTATGGGGGCGCGCGCGTTGCGACCGCTCTGAATGGTAATTTTGTCCCAGCAGGCCTGCGCTCCAGCCAAAACCTTCGCGAAGGCGCCGAGCTGGAAATCCTCGCACCAATGCAGGGCGGCTGAAACATGCGTTTTTATGGTACCGAACTTTCGTCCCGCCTGATGCTGGGCACCGCGCAATATGACAGCCCAGCCATTCTCGCTGATGCGGTCAGAACAGCCAATGCTGGCGTGGTCACGGTTTCGCTGCGCCGCGAAGCAGCGGGCGCGCAGGCCGGACAGGCCTTCTGGTCTCTAATCCGCGATCTGGAGGTTCCCGTACTGCCAAACACCGCGGGTTGCCATGGCGTGCGTGAAGCCGTCACAACGGCGCAGATGGCGCGGGAGGTATTCGGGACAGACTGGATCAAACTCGAAGTCATCGGGCAGGGAGACCTCCTCCAACCGGACGTGTTCGGACTTGTTGAAGCAACCCGCATCCTGACCGACGACGGATTCAAGGTCTTTCCCTATACGACCGAAGACCTCGTTGTTGCCGAACGCCTGCTGCGAGCGGGCGCTGAAGTGCTTATGCCCTGGGGGGCACCCATAGGCTCTGGCCGAGGCCTGAACAATATTTTCGGGCTGCGCGCATTAAGGGCACATTACCCCGATATTCCGATGGTCATAGACGCAGGAATAGGGCGGCCCTCCCATGCATCAGCCGCTTTCGAACTTGGTTTTGACGCCGTCCTCATCAACACAGCCGTCGCAAAAGCAGGCGACCCTGTGCTGATGGCAAAAGCATTCCGGCTTGCCTGTGAAGCCGGTCTGGCGGGCAGGGACGCCGACCCTATGGAAGAACGAGACATGGCTGTGCCCTCAACGCCTACACTGGGGCTGGCACGTGGCCTTGGTGGAGAAATGATCTGATGTCGCGCCTGCCTTCAAAAATCTATCCTGTCGTCGATCATCCACGCTGGGTCGAACGACTGGGCGCGGCGGGTGCGCGCTTTATCCAGCTCCGTATCAAGGATCTTCCTGTAGAAGAACTGCGCGCACAAATCACAACCGCACAGGAACTCGCAGCACGCTTCAACGTATCACTGGTCCTGAACGATTACTGGGAACTCGCCGTCGAACTTGGTATCGAGTGGTTGCATCTGGGGCAGGAAGATCTTGATACAGCAGATCTCGAACTGATCCGCAGCACAGGAATACGCCTGGGTGTCTCAACGCATTGCCACGAAGAACTTGATCGCGCTCTTCTCATAAAGCCCGATTATATTGCAATCGGCCCCATCTGGGAAACCAAACTCAAGAAGATGGCGTTTGGACCACAGGGCGTGGAACGGATTACCGAATGGCGTGAGCTGTGCGGAGACATCCCTGTCGTCGCAATTGGCGGCATCACACTCGAACGCCTGCCTTCGTGCCTGAAGGCAGGCGCAGACAGCGTCTCAGCTGTGGGGAATTTCATCCGGCATGACGACCCGGAGGGACAGGTACGCCGCTGGCTGGCCTGTGCTGAGACTTAAGTTATTGGGAAACAGGCTTTCGGTTAATACTCCCTAGCCGGAACGCCGCATCGACTCTAGGATACTTCCTGGACTGACAGGGTACGGAAAACGATGATGGTGACAGGGCTTGCAGCCGTTATTCTCGCGCTGGCGTTCCTGCTCACGCTCGTCAGCCTCATACAGCCACTCGCGAAACGCCTGGAAATTTCCGAGACGGTCCTGATTGCGATCGTTGGCATCGTTCTGGGTGGCGCAGCGTCTCTGATCGTGCGGTCTTCCGCCACAGATCTTCTGGATGGTGCGGCGGAAGCTCTCATCTATTTTCCGATTAACAGTGAAGGCTTCCTGTTAATCTTCCTGCCTATCCTGGTTTTTCAAGGCGCCATGGCGATCGACGTACGTCGTCTGGCTCACGAGACGGCCACCGTGCTGCTGCTCGCCGTCGTCGCCGTTGTGGTATCGACTGCAACAATTGGGCTGGCACTATATCCATTTGCGCAACAGAGCATGGTCGCGTGCCTTCTTCTTGGCTCCATTGTGGCCACGACTGATCCTTCCGCCGTGGCTGGAATCTTCCGCGAAATTGGCGCAGCTTCCCGGCTGACGCGCCTTGTTGAAGGTGAGGCGCTACTTAACGACGCTGCTGCTATTGCGATCTTCTCCATCCTGCTCGCGGCTGTCACATCCCATCACCAGATCCATCTCGGTGATGCTGTCATCGACTTTGCGACCGCTTTCGGGGGTGCAATTGTGGTCGGTGTGGCTCTTGGACGCCTGACTTTGCTCATGATTGCAGGACTAGGCGGAGCGCCTGCTGCCGAAATGAGCCTGACCCTCGCACTGCCCTATGCGGTCTACATTCTGTGCGATGAAATGCTGGGTTTCTCAGGCGTTGTTGCGACAGCGGCTGCGGGTCTGACAGTTTCTGCTTACGGACCGTCCACTTTCCGGCCCCAGGTCTGGCGCTCAGTCAATGAAATGTGGGAACAGCTTGTTTTCTGGGCTGGTTCGCTCGTGTTTATCCTTGCAGCCATGCTCGTGCCAAGGCTGCTGATCGGAATGACACGCTGGGACTGCGTCCTGATCCTGATTGCTACAGTCGCCGGACTTATCGCTCGCGGGGCAGTGGTGTTCGGGTTGTTGCCAATTCTGGCGTTCACGAAGCTTTCGCCACCTGTACCGAACCCTTTCAAGGCGACCATGGTCTGGGGTGGACTGCGCGGCGCCATCACGCTGGCGCTGGCTCTCGCCGTCACCGAAAACCAACGAGTGTCGAGCCCGGTCGCTCATTTTATCGGAATCATCGCGACAGGCTTCGTCCTGATTACCCTGCTCGTCAATGGCACGACATTACGATCTTTGGTGCTATTCCTGAAGCTGGACCGCCTGTCCCCGATCGACGAAGCCATGCGCCATCAGGTTCTTGCCATTGGCCTGACGGAAGTGGCCGAGCGTACCCGTGAGCTTTCCAACGAACTGGGCTTTAGCGAACAGACCCGAGCAGGCGTGATCAATCGTCTCGAAAAGCGCGCAGAGAAGGAGAGGGAGGCTAATGATTTCGAGGCCGCCCTTGGTGACAGAAACCGCGTCACCATCGCCCTGATCACGATTGCCAACCAGGAACGCTCACTCCTGCTGGACCTGTTCCGCATTCAGGGTCTGTCGCGCCGCGTGATGGAAACACTCCTGCGGACAGCGGAAGCCATGGCAGATGGGGCCCGCCTTGAAGGGCGCTACGGTTACGTCCGTGCGCTCAAAAAGCGCCTCCAGCCGACATGGCGCTTTCGTATTGCGCAGGAATTGCACAGCCGCCTGCATATCGACGAGCCATTGATGTATTGCATGATGGAGCGCTTCGAGATGCTCATCATCGCGCATCTCGTTTCACTCTCGCTGATGCGCTTCGTCCGTCAACGGATGGAACCCACGTTAGGGCCGCGGATCACTGAAATCGTGTCTGAAGTGCTTGGCAGGCAGCGCAAGCTTCTGGACGATGCCCTTGAGACTTTGCGCCTGCATTATTCGGGTTATTCCGAGGCCCTCGAAAGCCGCATCCTGCGCCAGATCGCACTGCGACTTGAGGATGAGGAATACGATGCCCTGCAATCCGACAACCTGATTTCGGAAGAGCTTCATCGCGAGCTTCACCGTGATATCGAGCGCCATCGCGCAAGGCTGGACACTCCGCTGAGGTTCAACCTCAAAAGCGGCATAGAGCAGCGCCTGCGTGCTTTTCCTGCGTTCAATGGCGTTCCGGACAACGTTCTGCATGAACTGTCTCGCAAGGTATCCATGCATTTTGTATCTCCAGGGGAAGTCATTTTCCGCAGGGGCCGCAAAATTCGTACTGTTTACGCACAGGTGGCAGGTCTTGCAGAAATACACATGCCTGAACGCGACCTGCTTTTTGGTTCGGGAGATCTGATTGGCGCAGCGTCGGTCATTCGCAAGCAGAACACGTCCGGAACCGTCAGATCGCTTCAGTTCAGCCATATGCTGGCCATACCGCGCCCGGTTTTTGAGCGTCTGCTAAAGGATTATCCGATTGTGGAGCGTCGCATTATCGATCGCTCCCGCCAGCGGGAAGACGGCCTTCTGACAGCCGTTTCCGTTCGCGCCGACGATGGGTCAACGGTCTCTTCCGCTGCCCATGATGCGTCCAGCGTGCTTTCGTCTTCTCAGGCTTCCTGAGGCTGAGGGGCTTTTTCCGGGGCCAAAAGGTCCCGGAATTTCCAAGCAAAAATTCCCAGAACAATCGCGGCACAGCCTGCCACGACAGAATGCATCACCCAGAACGACACACTCGACATATGGGAAATCAGCGTCGCGAGCTTGCCAACCATAAGGTTGGATAAAAACAGGTGCAGCGAGAAACAGGCCACCATGATGGTGTTCAGGCTGACAGGGGCCGCTCGCGAAAACAGGGCCATTCCAATAGAATAGCTCATCGCAAACCCGATATCGTTCACCGTGTGAAAGGCAACGCCCCATACCAGACTTACCTGATGCGCGCCGGGGCTGATCCACGAACCTGCGGCAAGACAGAGTGGCGCGAATGCAGAGATTCCGATCCCGGTCGCGACCTTTGTGATTTCGCTCAGGTCAGCTCTTTTCTTGGCGTAAAACTGCCAGAACGTCAGCACTCCAATCGCTGTTACGGAACTGATCAGGCCATCGAACGATAAAAGATCGCCAACCGGGAAGGGATATCCGAACAGTGAAAGCCGATAATGCTGCTGTCCCCAGAGAAGATATCCGTCAAAAATTTCCTCGTTGGGCAAAGCACCAACTGCGAGAACAACAATCAGGCATAGAAGCAGTATTACAGCCTTGCGCTCGCGCGTGGTGAGGGGAAGGCGCTTTGAACGCTCGACACGTGGAGGCTCTTCCGGAAGAAGATGTCGCCCAGCCAGATAACACGCCAAACCGAGCGCCATTCCGATGCCGGCGGTTAGAAAACCCCAATGCCAGGCTATCTGCCCGAGGCTCGCACAGAGTGCTGGCGATACGATGACTGCAACCTGAACTCCAAGTGTGTAGAACTGATAGGCATCGGATCGTTTACGGTCGTTAAGCGCATAAAGCGCACCGACCTGCGCGCGAAGGCTGCCAGCACATCCGGTTCCAAAAACGAGACACACAAAAGCCAGAACAAAGCTGCTTTCGAAAGCCATCATGACATGACCAGCCGTCATGAGAACGGCGCCCAGAAGGATGGTTCTCGTCCGGCCGAGCATTCTGTCTGCGATAAAACCACCAAGGAGGGGGGTGGCGTAGATCAAGGCCAGAAAGAGACCCATGATCGCGCCCGCCAGAGCAGGTATACCCACAGGCGAATAAAGCCATGTGATCGCGCTATGCAGCGTACCGAAGCCCCAGATGTTTTCGACATGCCCAGGCTGCAGCAGACTGTCCTTCATGTAGAGGACCAGAAGAGATTGCATTCCATAAAGCGAAAATGCGACCCAGGCTTCTGTAAGCACGATAACCCAGAGCGCTTTTGGGTGTCCGAACATCTGAGATGAGGTCGGAAAATGACCATCACTCGGGGGAGCATTGGGAATAATTTCAGTCAAGGGACGCTCTCTAACAAACCAGGCAGACTGCATATCAGCGCAAGAGGAGGAGAGTGGGCAAGAGCAAACAAAACCATGGCATAATGCCATTAAGTCACGAACATTTGGCATTTCGCCATTCCGTAATTGGATATGGCATTATGCCATAAATCAACAAGCTGTGGCGCAATGGCTTAATGCCATATCTTTGCTATTTTTGGAGCTAAAACAGTCTGAGATTCCCAATAGGTCCGCAAGATTCAGGCTACGTGATAATTTTTTTCAGCTCGATGCGCGCATGGTGAGCTAGGTCGGAATTTTTGGGAAAATGGCGCAAATCTGGGAATTGTCCGAAGTAGGAATAGCAACACGTGAATGTCGTATAAGATATATTATGCCAACTTATATATGAAAATGTACCAAGATCTGACATTATCGTGATGACACAACCTTTTGTTGCGTAAGATTTCCGCTCTGCCACTAAGGATGGACAGGTCTCAATTTCTGGTCGCCCAGTTGCTGTCGTGATCGGCTTTCCATACTGGAAACAGCTGTCGCATGTCTCTCAAGTTACGCCACCGGCTGGGTCTTTTAGGCAGCATTGTATACCTTGGGACCGTCGGCGTGGCTCAATCGGCTCAGGCCGATGATTACACCGAGCTCCTTGATATCTTTCGCGCCAAAGGTAGCCTGACACGCGGTGAATATAACGGCCTGCTCGCCCATCACCTTCATCGCACGCACACAGCGCCTGATGTACAGCAAAGTTCCTATCGGAAGTCTCCTTCAGGTCACAGCCGTTCATCACGTAACGCAAACTATGGCGATAGTTCACTTAATGCCCCTGACGTCACGACCATCGCTGCGGCAAGCGCTGCCCGTCGTGCTGCCGCAGATGCCGAAGCCAGCGCCCGCTCCGCTCAGTCCACGCTCTTCCGCGCCCAGCATGACTACGATCCTGCGAGCATCGTACGCGTAAAACCCTATGTCGCGGGCAAAGGCGTCACTATTCAGGCAGGCCAGATTGACATCAATCTCTCCGGCTTCATCAACGGCTATTACACTTTTAACGGCGCAGGTGGTGGCTCCCCTGTCGCAGGCGGCGTGTCCACTGGCAGCACGGGGTTTGACTCTTCAGCAGTCCGCAACGGGCTTCTACCTGGAGGCCTCATTCTGAAACTCAACACGACGCAGGACGGCATCGACCTTGGTGCTGTCTTTGGCATGTATCCTGGCATCAACAATGCTGACGTCGGCACGTTCAACGCCAATTCTGGCGGCAGTCCTGTCGGACTTGGTACTGCTGGTCTCGATTTTCGTCAGGTTTACATGACTGCAGGAACGAAAGATCTCGGCACGATCAAGATCGGCCACGATATCGCACTTTTTGCAGCAGACGCAATCCTGAACGACGCTACCTTGCTGAGCGTTGGCAGCACAGGCAGCAACGCCAACCCTGCCAATACATCACTCGGGCGCATTGGTGTTGGCTATGTCTATACCGACTGGCTACCACAAATCACATATATCTCGCCAAAATGGCATGGCCTACAGGGTTCTATCGGCGTGATGACGCCGCTGGACGAATTCAATTACGCTGGCGGCGGCCGATCTGCTGTTTCGAGCCAGCACAGCTCTCCCATGGTTCCAGGCAAAGTCACATATGATGCGACCATTGAAGGCTTCACGGCCAGATTCTGGAGCAGCTTTCTCATTCAGCACCAACAAAGCCTGACGAGCAACGCACTTTCAGACAACAGCAAACACTCTGCGATGGTTGAAGCTGGCGACGTCGGTATGAAGCTGACGAAAGGTCCGTTTGAGGGCGTTGCCTATTATTACTATGGCAGCGGCCTAGGCACCACGGGGCTGTTTTTCGATGGTGTGGCTACAAACGGCCGCAAACGTAATTTTGAAGGTTATTACGTTCAAGGTGCCTATAAAATTTTGCCGCGCCTGAAGATTGTTGGCAGCTATGGTGTCAGCAACCTCTATTCCGCAGCGGGTGAAGTTTATGATCCACTGATGGTTCGCCGCAATGAATCAGAAGTTGGCGAATACGCCCACACAAAATCCGATTCTCATGGCCCGAACAAGGAAGACGACAGCACAATTTCCGCTGGCGCCATGATGACGTTCTGACCACACAAAAAAAACCGGGTGGGTCCCCTGCCCGGTTTTTACTTTAAGCCAGATCTAGCGTCATTCCGTCATAAGCCGGCTCAACGTCGCTCGGAAGCATCCGACATAGCGTTCCGTAATCCATTTCTGCCCCCATATGAGTCAGAATTGTACGGCGCGCACCAATCAGGCTGCGCCACTCCAGAACACGATCAAGCCATGCGTGCGCTGGATGCGGATCGTACTGGAAGCAGTCCACCAGCCATGTATCGACACCCTGAAGAATTTCTATAGCTTCTTCGGGCATCGTGTCGACATCCGTGCAATACGCAAAGCTGCCAAAGCGCATCCCAAGAGACATGATACGACCATGATGCTGATCGAAGACCTGACCGGACAGCGCACCAAACTCAATGAGTTGCCCTGATTCAACAAGATGCTCGTCAAATACAGGTCGATAGAACTCCGGCCCCCGCCAGGGCGCAAACGCATATGCGTAGCGCAGGCGCAGCTCTTCGAGAACATCCTGAGTTGCAAGGAGCGGTAACGGTCGGCCAATGACGCGATTGATCGCCCTCAGTTCGTCCAGTCCGCCAATATGGTCTGAATGCGGGTGCGTGTAGAGAACTGCATCCACACGTCCAACACCACAATCCAGCATCTGGGTCCGGAAATCCGGCCCTGAATCCACCAGCAACCGAAAGCCGTCCTCGCCTTCGATGACAATGGACGAGCGTGTACGGCGGTTGCGCGGCTCTTTTGGATCACACGCCCCCCAGATCCCGGTATACGTCCCCTCCTCGCCTCCGATCATCGGAACGCCAGCTGAGCCTCCGCACCCAAGAACCGTAACTTTCACGGGCGCGTCCTTGTGAAAAGCCGATGAACGTTTGCTGTCGTCAGTTCCGCGATACGCTCTGGAGTAACACCGCGTTCCTGCGCAAGGCGTGCTGCGGTGTGTGCAACATAACCAGGAGTGTTAGGGCGTCCACGCTTTGGTACAGGCGCCAGAAATGGGCTGTCCGTCTCCACCAGTATCCTGTCTTCGGGTACTACACGGGCAACGGCTCTGATTTCCTCACATTTCGGAAACGTCAGAAGCCCTGAAAAGCTGATATAGCCACCGAGTTCGATAGCGGTCTCTGCGAGTTCAGGGCCCGATGCAAAGCAATGCAAAAGGAAGGGAAACGCGCCCTTCCCGTGCTCATCCCGGAGAATGGCAATAACGTCTTCATCCGCCTGGCGGGCATGAATGACCAGCGGAAGTCCTGTTTCACGCGCAGCAGAAATATGCGTGCGGAATGATGCCTGCTGCGCGGCCTTCACGTCTTCCGTACCATGGAAGTAATCAAGACCTGACTCACCAATCCCCACCACGCAAGGCGCTTCCGCCCGGGCAACAATCTCCGCCACGTCCGGGAGGCGCTCTTCATGAGCATGATCCGGATGCGTGCCAATAGCACACCATATCCGAAGCTCAGGCGTGTCATGCTGCGTAAGGCTGATCTGTGTCGAAGCCTCTGACCAGCGCGTTCCAATGGTGATCATTCCACTCAGCCCACTCTCGCGGGCTGTCTGAAATGCCGCTGGGAGATCGTCCAGGCGATCCAGGTGGCAGTGACTGTCGATCAGTCCAGTCATTCGGTTTCCTCGACAAAACGCGGGAACAGACCCTCAGGCTTGGGTAGAACGCGACCACCCGGCAACGGAACTTCCAGCGCCGCGAAGCTGCGCTCTCCTTCCTCAACACCAAGCTGTGTGAGCATCTTGTCCATGGTAATGGGCATATAAGGCTGAAGCATTGTGGCGATTGTCCGGATCAGGTCCACCAAAACACGCAGGACATCCGCCATACGGTCCATGTTTGTCTTTTTCAGCGCCCAGGGTGCCTGACGGTCAATATAGGAATTAGCTGCGCGCACAAGCTTCCAAGCTTCTTCGAGAGCTTCCGTGATTGCCTTGCGCTCGATCTGTTCGGCCATGATGGATGGCAGGATCTGGGCAAGTGCCAGAATGGACTGATCATCTTCCGTAAGAACACCGCGCTCTGGCAGAACACCACCAAGATTTTTAGCAATCTGACTCAGGGAACGCTGTGCCAGATTACCCAGATCATTTGCCAGTTCCACGTTCATACGCGTGATCATCGAGCGACGGCTGAAATTGGAGTCACCGCCGAACGGGACTTCGCGCATCAGGAAAAAGCGCAGAGCATCGAGGCTGAATTCGTCTACAAGGGCCTTGGGATCCAGAGCATTCCCAAGGGATTTGCTCATTTTCTCGCCCTCGACCGTCCACCAGCCATGAGCAAAAACGCATTTGGGCAGTTCAATACCAGCCGCCATGAGGAATGCTGGCCAATACACACAATGGAAGCGTGCGATTTCCTTACCGACTATATGCAGATCTGCAGGCCAGAATTTCGCCCGTGGATCGCTCAGATCGGGATAGCCAACCGCGGTCAGATAATTCGCCAGAGCATCGAACCATACATACATGACATGATCGGGGTCATTGGGAACCGGAATACCCCATTTGAAGCTCGTGCGGCTGACCGAGAGGTCTCTCAGACCAGACTTCACAAAACTCTCGATCTCACGACGGGGGCCTGCTGGACCGATAAATTCCGGATTTTCTTCATACAGCGTCAGCAGACGGTCCTGAAAATCAGAAAGCCGGAAGAAATATGAAGGCTCCTTAACGCGCTCAACCGGGGCGCCGGAAGGCGCCACTTTTGTACCGTCGGGCTTCGTAACCAGTTCGTCTTCGCCAATAAACGCTTCATCACGCGTCGAATACCAGCCCTCATAGGCGCCAAGATAGATGTGGCCGTTTTCAGTCACCTTACTCCAAAGCGCCGTAGCGGCCTTTTTGTGGCGTTCGTCGGTTGTGCGAATGAAGTCATCAGTCGAAATGGCCATATCGCGCTGCATCTGCCGAAAATCTTCGGAGATTTTATCTGCATAGGCCTGTGTTTCGATACCTTGGGCCGCAGCAGTCTGCTCGACCTTCTGGCCGTGTTCGTCGGTTCCGCTGACGAAGAGGACATTCTCACCGTTAAGACGATGAAACCGTGCGAGCACATCCGCTGCGATCGAGGCGTAGGCGTGTCCGATATGCGGTGCGCCATTCACATAGAAAATCGGGGTCGTGATAGTGAAACGCCGCGTCATATCGTCCATTCGTTTTCGTCGAAGTGAAGGCCATCACGCGTGGGCAACGAGTTCCACTGCCTGTCGGATGGCCTGAGCCTTGTCCAGATTAAAACCCTCGGTCTGGCGCCTCAGCATTTCCAGATCGGAACGCTGCTGCGCCGCCAGGGCTGCATGAGACAGATCGCCATGCCCGACATCCGAGCGCGCACGTTCTGCCAGTCCCTCGCCTAGCAAATCGCACAGCAATGCGAAACCTTCCGTCTCTCGTGCCACACGATCCACCAACGTCATCATATCAGCATCCAAGCGCTTTCCACGCAGGATTTCCGTCACAAATGACGCAATTGCCCCGTCTTTGTCCTGAGCAAGAAACATTGCCCGTCCCGGTGAGCCATGCGCACGGGCAAGAACATCATCCCTGACATCCGGCAGAACAAACCGCATCTCAGCATCAGATAGTGGCGATAATACCAATGGTCGGCATCTGCTGCGAATTGTTGGCAAAAGCGCGCCTGAAGAAGATGTCGTCAGAAAAATAATTGATCGTGGAGGTGGCTCTTCCAGAATTTTCAGGAGAGCATTGGCAGCAAAGCGATTCAGAAATTCCGCACCATCGACAATTACAACGCGCCAACCACCCTCAGTCGCCGTGTGACGCATAAACGCCTGCACCGGCCTCACATCGGCTGCTGTGATTTCACTACGAAGGCGCCCGCGTTTTTCGTCAACGGCGCGGGCAATTTCGAGTAGATCGCCATGTGTACCGGCAGTAACCCGACGCGCAGCAGGAGAATCCGGCGTCTCCGCTCCAAGCAACACACGGGCGAGATGAAACGCCAAAGTTGCTTTACCGATACCGGCCGGCCCTGAAATCAACCAGGCATGATGCAGGCGTCCAGACGACAGCGCTTCACCAAAAACGCGCTCTGCCTGCTCATGGCCACGAAGATTAAAACTTTGCCTGGGGTCCTTCACGCGGCTCCTTGATCCAATACCTGTGCAATACGGTTCTGCACGATTTCAAGAATGGAGCGGCTTAGGGCATCGGGCGTCCGGGCTGCATTAAGGCGCATGACACGATCAGAATTTTTTTCCGCGATCGCGTCAAACCCATCCAGAACCCTACGGTGGAATGCTTCGGCCTGTCCCTCATAGCGATCAGTCCGTCCACCACGCGCATGAAGACGATCGAGTGCCTGATCCCGTGGGAGATCAAGCAGAAGCGTGAGCGCGGGCTCACAGGCGACGAGCGACCGAAGCCCGGCGATAAATGCCAATCGCTCTGCGTCCCCCATACCGATGCCATAGCCTTGATAGGCCAGCGTTGAATCATGGAAACGATCACAGACCACTATTTTCCCCGCAGCCAGCGCAGGAACGATCAGATTGTCCAGATGATCGCAGCGGGCAGACATGTGCGCCATGATTTCCGAGCGCCATGAAAGGTCTGCCTCACCGAAGAGAAGCAGGTGCCTTATCTCTTCCGCGCCCGGCGTGCCACCAGGCTCGCGGGTCAGTACAACCTCATACCCTTCCTCGCGCAGTGCGTCCGCCAGCAGACGGGCCTGAGTGGACTTACCAGCCCCCTCGCCACCTTCCAGTGTCAGGAAAAGGCCACCTTTAACGTGCAGGGCCATGGCCAAGACGCGTCATGGCACGGGCCACAACTCCAAGCTTTGCAACAGATGCACCCGCCTGAAGCGGAACACGGATATCAGCCATGTTAGGCGCAGAGATAACCAACGCACCACATTCCTGCCCGAGACGCACTGGCGCAATCACGGGTGATGCATAATCGACCGAGATATGAGAGCGCTGCTGCCACCCTGCCGGGAGCGTCATGACGATATCTGCACCTGCAACCAGCGGAACTTCTTTCGACTCGCCCATCCAGACCGGAGCGTGATCGATAACCTGCCCCTTGCGGAAGAGGGTCGCATTATCAAAATTCGCAAAAGCCCAAGACATCAGGCGTTCGCCTTCATGCGCACGCTCGTTGCTTGAAGAAGTCCCGTTGATGACGACGATGACGCGGTTACCGTTACGCTTGGAGCTGGCGCACAGACCATAACCACCAGCGTCCGTATGACCGGTCTTCAGGCCGTCAGCGAGCCCCTTGTCCACCAGAACGTTCCGGTTACCCTGATGGATCTTGTTGTAGGTAAAATCGAGTTCACCGAAATAATGGTAATACTGCGGGAAATCACGGATCAGATGGGACGCAACAGTCGCAACGTCGCGGGCAGTCATGTAGTGACCTTCCGCAGGCAGACCGGTCACGTTCATAAAATGTGAGTTCTCAAGCCCGATCTTCGGAGCTTCCTCGTTCATCATGGCCACAAACCGCTCTTCCGAACCGGCGATACCTTCCGCCAGCACGATGCAGGCATCGTTACCTGATTGAATGAGCATTCCCTGCACAAGGTCTGAAACCAGAACGCTCTCGCCCAGCGGCACGAACATCTTGGAGCCCTGAGTACGCCAGGCCTTTTCGCTCACCGGCAGTGCCTGCTCCAGGTGGATGCGGCCGGTAGCGAGCATGCCGAACACGATATAAGCAGTCATCATCTTCGTCAGCGACGAAGGCGCCATACGTACGTCAGACGCCTTGTCCAGCAGAACGGCGCCTGTGTCGTAATCAACGACATATGCCCAGCGGGCCACCGTATCAAACGGACCAAGCGGCGTGTTTGCCGGCCCACCAACAGGCGCCAAGGCGTCTGTTGCCGCAGCAGTCGCAGTGGCGGCCTTGCTATGGGCTGCATGGTGGTGGGGCTTCGCCAGGGCCGCAAGCGGCCTGCCGAGAGATGCACAGGCAGCGAGCCCGGCCACACCACCGAAAAGAGAGCGTCTAGTCCGCACGTTGGTCCCCAGTCGTTTGGCCTGCATTTTGGAAGCCGTCATTCAACAATGATCCGCGCGCCATCTACCCCGCACGTATGGGTCTGGTCCAGTGCCGCATCGGCCTGAGCCACGTCGCCATAGGGGCCACTCCGGACTTTCCAGTCCAGCCCGGCGCCATCATAAGCCCTTACAACCTGTCCACCACAACGAAGCGCCACCTGCTGGGCAGCCGCATGACCCGAGAAAAGCCCTAGAAGAACGTAGAGCCCCGACGGGCCACTCATGCTCTGCTGCCATGTGACAGGCAAAGCTGCGAGCGAAGCTGTTACTGCCTGAGCAGGGAGCAGAGAATTTCCGAAAGTCTGCTTCGAGCCATCACTGAGCGACTCTGCCTGAACCTCGCCAACGGGTGCCTTCTGTACGTCCCCTGCGGGCGCACCATTGAGGGACTCCGCAAGCTGGTGGCTTGCAGCCTCGTCCTCAATAATCTCAACAGGTGTGTCTGACGTCATTCCCAGAAGGTCAGCGGCCTTTGGAGAAATCGCAATGATCCGCCCCGGACTATCCGGACCGCGGGCATTGAGCCTGATCGTTACGATACGCCCGTTCTGGAGATTACGAACAGTCACAATGGCAGGCAGCTGAAGGGTCTGATGAGCGCCTGTCATGCTGTTAGCTGACCATTCTTCTCCGTCCGCTGTCAGCCGGTCTGTCATACGCACTTCGCGCGTAGCAATGCCCGTCGCGCGATAGGTGAACTGTTCGTGCGGATAGAACCATCCGCGCGCTCCATGCCACGCATTTCCGAGCTGGTAGTGTGGATGCGCAGTTGTGGACGACGGAGTTTCGTCTCTGTGGCACGCCGCAAGAAGCGATACAGTCAGAAGCAGACAGCCGGAATTACGCAGAAACAATGCCAGTCCCCAGTAGGCCCACGCCAAGCGCGTAGTAATCCGACGGATTGTAGCGACGGATCACGTTGAAATTATGGTACGTCATAAATGCCTGCGTGCCCTCGCCATCAGGCCTCACAATGGCCCCCTTCACATCGGTCCGCGAGAAGCGCCCTCCATCCGTGCGCCGCACGCCCATCTCCATCCATTCACCCAACGTATGCGTTTTGGTGCGTCCGACTTCAGTTTGGGCGATGGGTTTGGTCAGGGAGATTTCCTGTCCCCAGGCTTCATTGCGGCGCCAGCCTGAGCGCCCGAGGTAATTGGCAATGGATGCAAAGACATCGGCGTCAGATGTCCAGATATTGCGTTTACCGTCTCCGTCCCCGTCTGCTGCGAACCGAAGATAAGCGCTGGGCATGAACTGTGCCTGACCCATCGCTCCCGCATAACTGCCCAGCATGGCTTCCGGCGCGATATCACCATCATTGAGGATCTGAAGCGCCTTGAGCAGTTCGCCGCGGAAATAAGCCGAGCGACGGCCATCAAAACCCAGTGTCGCAAGTGCGTCGATAATCAAGAATGTTCCTGTGTGAGCACCAAACCCCGATTCGAGCCCCCATATTCCCATGACCCCACGATCATCGCAGCCGAACCGGCTTGTGATAGGGCTCATCAGGGCCTTCTGTTCGCCATATGCCGCACGACCTTTCTGAAAGCGCGACTCCGGCAGCACACGATCCCGGTACTGCGCCCAGGTCAGCGTAAATTCCGGCTGGTGGCGATCGAGCTTCAGGACCTTTTCGTTCGGACGGGAGGTCAGGGCGAGTGCGCGGGACACGATGCTGGACGAAAAACCCTGTGCCAGCGCCTGCGCGCGAACACTGGCCAGAAATTCGGAATAGTCCTGCGCCCGCGCGGGACGAACGCCATATGCAGCCAGAGCAGCGGCAGATGACAGGGAAGCAAGCAGGTGACGTCTGTGAAGCACGTTATGATTGGTCCCGACGCGGTTGAATGACATTCTCACGCTAGCAATCTCTACCATCCGCCACCAGCCATGGAGCCCGATCAATACGCTCCGGAACGCAAAGAAAAATGCGACAAGATTGTCGTGAGCGCGCTGGCATGCGAAACCGGCGGTCCATGCCCTCAGAAAACTTCCCGTCGTGATCGCCATAGGCCCTGCCCTGGCCACCCAGCCAACGTGGCTCAAGGCCGCCAGCATCGTTCTTGGCACCTTTATCCTCGAAGATGTTGCGACCGTTCTTTCCGGCGTTGCGGCACGCGCCGGCCAGGTAGACATGTTCCTGGCGCTTGGAGCGCTTTATTTCGGCGTAGCTGTTGGCGATATGGGTCTCTACTGGCTCGGTGCAGCCGGGGCACGGTGGCCATACCTCCGGCGTTTCCTGACGCTTCCAAAACGGGAACGAACGCAGGACTGGTTCACCAGAAACACGATCCGCATCGTTGCAATTTCACGTTTTGTTCCCGGTGCGCGCCTTCCCCTTTATACGGCATGTGGCTTTTTCCGCGCTCCCTTCCCGCGCTTTGCCGTCACAGCCGTTCTCGCTACGCTTGTCTGGACAACAATGCTTTTCCTGCTCGCCATGCGTATTGGCGGCTGGCTTCTGGCCCATCAGGGTGGCTGGCGCTGGGCAGGACTGGCCGGGTTCGTCCTTTGCATCGTTCTCATGGGCCGTCTTATCGCCCGCATTCAGACCGTGAGTCAGTAAGCCGCATGTCAGAGCACGCGCCCACCTCCGACCAGAACCCTCTTTCACTTTTCGAATTCTGGCCGGACTCAATTTTCTACACGCCCATCGTCCTCTACTGGATCGTTATGGGCCTGAAATACCGCGATTTCAGTATCCCCACCGCCGCCAACCCCCGCATCGAAACAGGTGGTCTGTGCGGCGAGAGCAAATCCTCCATTCTCGACATGGCGGGCCCAGTGGCTGAACAGGTTATTGCGCCCTATTCAGTTTTTCGCAGTGGGCCCGGCGCTTTCCAGCGCGCGCTCGAGGCCATAGAACGGCGGGGACTTTCGTTTCCCGTTGTGGTCAAGCCTGACATCGGCTGCAACGGCACCGGCGTAAAACTCGTCCAGGACCGGGCGCATCTCGAAGAAATACTACCCCAGTTCCCAGATGACGTGGCGCTGCTGGTCCAGAAGCTGATCGAATATCCTGTGGAAGCTGGTGTGTTTTATATTCGCCACCCCGATGAGAAATGCGGTCGCATCACATCGATCACCTACAAGGAAGCCCCCGTCCTTCTGGGCGATGGCGCTTCCACGATCAAGGAACTCGTCATGCGCGATCCACGCATGGGCCAGGTTCCGCAAATCTATCTCCCGCGGTTGGCCGGGAAGGAAAACATCGTCCTTGCGGCTGGTGAGCAAATGCCTTTGGTATTTGCAGGCAATCACTGCAAAGGCTCCATCTTCCGCGACGGCCGCGCTGACGCCACGCCTGAACTCGTGAAGCGCCTTGATGCCATCATGAAAGACGTCCCCGATTTCCATTTCGGGCGCGTAGACATGAAGGTCAGCTCCATCGACGCCCTGAAACGCGGCGAGGACTTCCAGATCATTGAGATCAATGGAGTCGGTTCAGAAGCCACACATATCTGGGATCGCCGTACCACCCTGTGGGAAGCCTACCGCGCGCAGTTCTCGCATTACCGCCAAACTTTCCTGATCGGTGCGGCAAACCGCGCACGTGGCTGGAAATCGTCTGGCGCCTTCACGATGCTCTGGGCATGGCGCAAACAGCGCCGCCTGCTCGCGTCTTATCCGCTCAATGACTGAGCAGAACCAAACGCTTTACTGCCCGAGCTGACCGCCGCCAAAGATATAATTGCTAACCTGCTGCTCAAGCGAAAGCTGATCACGCGTATCGGTAATCAGTCCGCCCGGCGAAAGAATTTTCGATCCATGGCCCGGAACAATCTGCAATGCATTGTCCGAGGTCATGCTGGGCGCCCCGATGCCCACAGCAGTGTCTTCGGGGAGATGCAGGTTCTGATCCACGGTAAAGGCGACATCAGCCATCTGTGTTTGTGGATTGAGTGTGATGGACTGCACCCGCCCCACCTGAACACCGCCGAGATCAACATCCGCCCCTGCACTCAGTCCGTTGGCCGAGTTGAAATGCGCGTGCATCGTCACGCCATGCGTCAACGGGCCACGCTCCAGAACACCCCCGTATAAAAGAAAACCGCCCGCCACGGCCAGAACAAGGCCGCTTGCCAGGATCGCTCCACCGCGACCACTCATTCCTGCCTGCATTGCGCGCCCCAAATTCTGCCGAAATTTCTGAAAGAACGTGCGAGTTAGTCTGCCCTTCACAACCGGGTCAAGGTTGCGCCCCAAGGCGGCTTGGGGCAAGGACTGTTCCTTTCAGCCCATGTTCGCAGGCACCATGACGCTCTTTCAGGCCATCATACTCGCTATCGTGCAGGGTATTACCGAACCCTTCCCCATCAGCAGCCTCGGCCACGCCGTCCTCATTCCAGCCGTACTGCACTGGAACCTGGATGAGCATTCGCCGCTCTTCCTGCCATTCCTCACCATGCTGCACGTGGGGACGCTCCTCGCCCTGACGGCAGTCTTCTGGCAGGATTGGATGGCCATCTTTTCAGGAATTTTGGGGCGCTACGGCAGACACCGACAGCTCGAATCGGTACGTGCATTCCTCCTGCTTGTCGTGGCCACTATCCCGGCCGTCATCATGGGAGCCCTTTTCGAGCACGCCCTGCGCTCGGTATTTGGAAATCCCTTCGCCGTCGCGGGCTTCCTGATGCTCAACGGCCTTCTGCTGATCGCAACGGAATGGCTCCGCCGCCAACGCGGAAGATACCAGCACAAGCCGATCGCCGCCCTTCAGCTCAAAGACGCCTTCATCATCGGGATCTGGCAGTGCCTCGCACTTCTGCCGGGCCTTTCACGCTCAGGCGCCACAATGAATGGTGGTCTTCTCCGCGGGCTGGACCACGGAACTGCAGCCCGTTTCTCACTCCTCATGGCGCAGCCGATTGTTCTTGCAGCAACGGTGAAAGAGGCATGGGAAATGAGACACATGACCATTTCCCATGAGGTCATGGTGCAGTCTGTCGCCGGAGCAGCCGTGGCAGGAGTTACTGCCCTGATCTGTTCTCTCGTGATGCTACGTTTCTTCCGCAACCATGATGGCTGGGCACTTACGCCCTTCGGGCTTTACTGCCTTCTGGCCGGGTTGCTGGCGGGCGTCGGAATCATTTTCTGAAAAACTTCACAGACGGCCACTTTCCCGGCACATTACGGATCATGCCAGAACCGATACAATCCAGCGCTCCGCCCGCTTCCCGAACCCCACGTCGCAAAACGCTGGAACAGGTCACCGCCGAGAATGCAAAAAGCGGACTCAAGCGGACTCTAACGGCCACACAGCTCATCCTTCTAGGGGTTGGCGCCACGATCGGGGCTGGCATTTACGTCATGACCGGCACGGCCGCGGCCGAATATGCAGGCCCTTCCGTGCTGATCTCATTCGTGATTGCAGCACTTGCCTGTCTGTTTACCGCCTTCTCGTATGGCGAACTGGCTTCGACTCTCCCTGTTTCAGGCTCCGCATATTCCTACGCATATATTTCCATGGGCGAGAAAGCCGCCTGGACCGTGGGATGGCTGCTGCTTCTCGAATACGGCATTTCGTGTTCTGCGGTTGCAGCCGGATTATCAGGGTACGCAAGCTCCTTGATGAGTGTGTTCGGCATTCATGTCCCATCGGCGCTCGCACATGCCACACTGCAGCCAGTTGCAGGATCGGGCGGGACGGCAATCAGTGGAGGATTCCGGGTCGACCTCATCGGATTCGTTGCTGTCATGGTCGTCACGGCTCTGCTGGTGCGTGGAGTGGAAGAATCAGCACGTGTTAATACTGTGATCGTCTTCCTGAAGGTGGGCGTCTTGTTCGTCTTCATCGCCATGGGCTTCCATGCGATCAGTCCCGCCAACTGGCACCCATTCATTCCACCAAGCCAGGGCGGCTTCCATTATGGTGTCAAAGGCGTCTTCCGAGCCGCTTCCGTTATCTTCTTTGCCTATGTAGGCTTCGAGGCCGTTTCGACTGCGTCTTCAGAAGCACGCAATCCCACATGTGATATTCCAATCGGGATCATTGGCAGCCTGCTTATCTGTACGATCGTCTATATGGCGGTGGCATCGGTTCTTCTGGGCGTCGTACCTTACCAGAAGCTGGACGTTCCGGACCCACTCGCCATAGCGGTCAAGATCATCGGCACTCCGTGGCTCTCTCTGCTGGTCAATATCGGCGCAACAATCGGCCTATGCTCCGTTCTCATGGGCCTGATGTATGCCCAATCCCGCGTATTGCTAACCATCAGTCGCGACGGCCTGATCCCGAAATTTTTCGGCCGTGTTCACCCTAGGATGCAGACGCCCTGGATCGGCACAATCGTGCTTGGCATCATCGTGGCCCTCATCACAGCCACACTCCCCATCGACATCATCAGCGATCTCGTTTCGATCGGTACAGCCGCAGCTTTTGGAATCGTGTGCTTCACAGTGATCTGGCAGCGTAATACCCGCCCTGACATGGCCCGCCCGTTCAGCGTCCCCATGGGAGGCTTCCGGATCAAGGGCATATGGATCGGGATCGCACCGGTGCTCGGCATCTTGTTCTGCCTGCTGATGACGCTCCCGCTCGTCATCGACATGGTACACTCGATTGCTGGAGGAAACCCCGTGCCGCTTGTTCTGCTGGTGGTTTACGTGTCCCTTGGCATCCTGACATACGTATTCTACGGGCGCAGACACTCCCTTATGGCTCAGTCCGAGGACGTCTGATTTTCAGGGGGATGGGTGGCACCCTGCTCCAAGCAGGCCATCCCCTGCAAGGCGGTTGAAAAGTGTCCGTGCAAATCGCGCACCAAGATCCGCGCCGGGCTCATAGACGGCAGAGAGTTTCTGCCGTCCTCGCCAGACAAACCGATGCTCTTTTACGGAAAACAGGGTGAGTTTGTACTCCCCATGAACATCAAACATCGTATTGTCCCGAAGGGCATGCACGGGCGCCATCATGAGCAACACATCGGGACGTACAATCTCAATTGTTTGCTGGAGGCGATCAATCTCGTCCCCATCTTCATGCCGCATGAGCGTGAGCGAAATTCCACATTGCGCGAAATCCTGTCGCATCGCCTGATCATAGCCTCCCCTGATCCAGCGCATATGAGACTGATCCGGGCTTCCATAAACGACGATCTGACGGATCGTCTCATGAAACCCATGATCGACCATCACCGTGTGGTTCTCCGAGCGTACACAGCCACTGAGGAGTATCACCACCACACCCAAAGCCACATAACGTGCCCTCACAGCGAAGGACCAGCCGATGGGGGCGTTGGTGAACCCGGCCCCATGTAACTGCCTGGAGGAGGACGCTGGATCGGCGGTGAAATCATGTCCGCACTTGGCCACGCATCCATCCCGGGAGCAGGCGGAACCATTGCAAAGCGGGTTCGCGGCAGAGCCTCAGGGCATTCCTCACGCATACGGGCAATAATTTTCTCACGGATATCACAACGCAGATCCCAGCTTTGCAGAGCATTGCGCGCACTCGCGATGATACGAATGGACATGACCTGCCCATTACAGTCCGCAACCTGCGCATCAAAAACTTTTCCGTCCCATAACGGGCAGGTCTTGATGATTTCACCCAACATTTCGCGGATTTTGTCCATGGGTGCTTCGTAATCCAGCCATAGAAACACCACACCGATGATCGCAGCAGAGTTGTGTGTCCAGTTCTCGAACTTGTTCTCCAGAAAATATGAGATGGGCACGATATAACGACGCCAGTCCCATACACGCAGCACAACATAGGTCGCGTTGATTTCCTCAACCCAGCACCAGTCGCCATTGATGATGATGAGATCTTCCATCCGGATCGGCTGGGTAATGGCGATTTGCACACCAGCAATCAGGTTCGTCAGAAGCCCTCTAGCGGACAGACCGACCACCAGCGAAGCCGCACCTGCGGACGCAAACAACGAAATTCCGTATTGCTTCACTGAGGGAAACAGCATCAGCGCAGACGCAACTGTGACAATGCCCACAAGAATTTCGATCAGGCGCCGAAGAACACGGATCTGGGTCTGATGCGTGCGGATCATGATGTCATCAGACTGTTCGCGCGTGGAAAGCTTGTTGAGATAAGCCTCCGTCATGATCCTGAAGACAATAATTGCGGAAAATCCGAATGTCAGGATCAACACGAACATCAGAAACAGCTTGATGTTCTCTTCGCTCTCAAACGAAAAACCTGTCGCTGCGGGAAGCGCGGCACGCATTGCGATCAGCATGACCATCGCCCGCGTAGGGCGTCTTAGCGCCGCAACTATCGTGCGAATCAATGCAGCACTGCGCGTACCCGGCATTCGAAGGGCAAGAGAGGTTACGACGTTACCGCAATAAAACCCAAGAAACCCTACGACCGCGAGCATGAGAACGGACACGACTGGCGCCGGCAACCAGGTGAAGTACGAGCGGATGGCAAACAGCGTGCTGACAAAATGCTGCGTCACAGGGCAGAGCTCCAGATGGCGTGCAGGGAAAAAAGAACAGAACGTGACATAACAGATGCTCTCCCCAGACAAAATGTGACACGAAAAGATCGTATGTTCTGTCACACAACGTGTTGACAGACGCGCCGACCTCCCTTAAATCCCCGTTCCAACGCCGGGACATACTGGCGGGATGGCGGCGTAGCTCAGTGGTAGAGCAGGGGAATCATAATCCCTTGGTCGGCGGTTCAAATCCGTCCGCCGCTACCATCCACCCTTTTCCCAAAAAATTTTATCAGCCTCTGTGCCTTGGTTTAACCACGCCCTAGAGTGCGGGGCATGATCAAAAAGCCTTTGGCCATCGTCACGATGGTTTATAATGAGCCACAACACCTGACGGTTTGGAAAAGACATTATGGAAGTCAGGTTGGTGAACAGGCCTGCTATGTTCTTGACCATGGCTCAACAGATGGCTCCACCGAAAATCTTGGCCATATCAACCGGGTCCGAATACCCCGCTCTCCGCAGGACGACGAAAGACGCGCTCGCGCCATAGGTCAGTTCTGTGCAAGCCTACTGGAATGGTATGATAGCGTCATTTACGTCGATGTTGACGAACTGCTCGTCGCAGACCCAGAACGCTTTCCTTCCCTGATTTCCTTCGCCCAGTCTTCTTTTCTGCCAGCCGTCACAGCAACCGGGTTTGATGTCATCCATCGCCTTGGAACAGAAATGGCGCTTGATTACTCACAGCTTATCTCACTCCAGAGACGCCATATCCGCTTCTCCAGCGCAATGTGCAAAACAGTCCTGATCCGACAGCCAGTAACATGGGCTCCCGGATTTCACTGCTGCACTGAGATCCTGCCCGACCCCTGCCCCAATCTTTTCCTCTTCCACCTGCGCTATGCGGATCTGGACAGCGGCCTGCAACGCCTTACACGTACCAGAGTGCAGCCCTGGTGTTCCGACACGGTGGGCCAGCACCAGCGCCTTGCTGATACCGACTGGAGCGACATGCTTTCCAGCATGTCCGGCCTTTCGGTGACGGAAGGAGAGTTGAACGAAAGCGACACTCGTTTCTGCGCGTACAGAAGAAGCGTTCAGAACAGTGTTTCAGAGCGCGTAAATGAACGCTACCGTCTAGATATTCACATAAACGGAAATGAACTCTGCCATCTCCCGGAACGCTTTATAGGGCGCTTATAAAAAAAGCCCTCTGCCGATTTCTCGAGAGGGCTTTTTTATAACCTGTAGGCTTATTCTGCGCCTGCTGGCTCGCTGTCCTGCTGGGAGTGGGCGTCGTAACTATCGTCACCCCCCTCACGAGGCTGATCCCCCTCACGCGACTCACGATCTTCGCGGTGCTGCTCATAAGAACGCTGACGTTGCTGCTGGCGCTCCATCCGCTCCTGCTGGCTCTGCTGAGCAGCCTGATTCATGGCATTCAGAATGCGAAAATAATGCTCGGCATGCTGAAAATAGGCTTCAGCAAGAATACGGTCACCCGTTCCCGTTGCATCCCGCCCGAGCTGAAGATATTTTTCGAAAAGCTGCTGCGCCGTACCACGGATGCGGAGATCGGGACCGTTGCTATCAAATACATGGTTGCGGTTTAAAGGAGTCTGGCCACCGCTATTGCTGCCAGAGCTGCCACGCGACGATCCACCACCGTTTCCCGCACGATGATGCCGGCTTCTCATACGCTTCATATTCATCGACCCGTGATGCATTTTCCTGAGGACGGTCTTCCACTTCGCCCATACGAAGGGACCCAACCGTCGTTATCGAAAAGACGTCTTGTCTATCTCGGTGTGACCAGACGTTTTCCCGGTCGTTCCTGCCGTCACCGGTCTGTATGGACACAGGCAAAGGGAGGAAGATCGTCAGGGGAAATGAAAAACTCCTAGGAGCGCAGACATTCCCGGCTACGACTTTTGCGACACTATCAACTCTTTTCCATCAAGCCAATCTATTTTCCGCCCCCTTGGGCACTACGCAGCACAAGTGCCCTCGGAATCCCACCCAGATCCCTGTGTCGCAACACCTCCACGAGGCCGAACTCCAACCCGATAGCCGCGACATCATCGATCTGACCAATGCCCATTTCCAGAACGGCACATCCCTCCTCCGTAAGAAGATTTGGCAGAGCCGCACAGATTACACGATAAGCGTTCAACCCATCAGGACCGCCATC
>Ga0157363_1000192_pt1 | contig 47183 bp, 41 predicted proteins | sample AttsexASBM1_FD_111477 | JGI IMG/M metagenome (GOLD analysis project Ga0157363, IMG submission 111477) | Fungus gardens microbial communities from leaf cutter ant in Ribeirão Preto, State of São Paulo, Brazil - Atta sexdens ASBM1 | ecosystem: Host-associated > Fungi > Mycelium > Unclassified ... | reverse complement strand
AGGTCGTTCCTCAACATATTCAGGTTGGTGTTGTATTCCGGCGGGACTTTGAGATTGACATATTCGTCAACATCTGGGCCTGGTGTTGGGTTGTAGCGAGAATGAGTGTTTGCATCGATGTCATCATCAATGCGGATATACAAATCCTTGAAAGGCAAATCTATCAAAAGCTTTTCACTCGGGATATCGTCAATATGGATATCCCCAAGAAAGATATCGCCATCATCTGGACCTGGTGACTCTTCAATAAAATTTGGTTCCATTGGCATTTTCGAACTCCCGGCGTGATATACTGAACTTCATTGTAACCGATGACGTTCGGAGATGCCGGAGATGAATGTAAAAAAAACAGCGGGCCAACATTTTTTTGTTGACAACTCTAAGCGAAATGTATCCCACGCCTTCAAAAGGTCACATTTCGTTGTCATGGCCTGTTTATTAGGAGGCATTTTTGCTGCCCATCGTGCCCAGGCCCAGACCTATAATATGGCATATGGCAACGGATATGACCCGCTACAGGGCGCTATCTCCGTTCTCAATGGAACTTCAAGCGTCATTCAATCTGGGCAACAGAATTATCAAAATTCATTGTCAGGGATGCAGCAGCAGAACAGCCAGAATGCTCAAAATAACGCACAGGCGCAGGAAAGCCAGAAAGCTGCTGCCGCCGCTGCGGCACAGCAGTCTGAGGCTGAGCAAATGGGCTACGGGAAATTGGGGACAAATAGTGTCCCGTCTATTTTGCCTCAGACCGACACCAAAAAGAGCGCAGCTACAAATGCGGATTCCGATTTAAACACACCAAGTGTTAATGACGATGGGTCTCAAAACCTTGGAGACCCATACGATTCTCAATATTCAGTTAAAAACTTCGACCCCACAACTGATATGACGCCGCAAGAGAAGCAAAGGCACGCAGCTCTACAGAAAATACTTTCTGGCAACACACCAGGGAGCACTGCGCCTAAACAGGCCAATAAAACATCCGCGCCACCTAAAACGACAAGCCGAATTGTCTACGGAAAGGCTATAGCCCTGGATGGGGTAACAATTTCCGTCGGCGGAACAACAGTTGTTCTCGCGGGACTTCGTGGCCCTGGGAATGCTCAGCTTTGCTATCATTCCGGGGTGCCGTGGCAATGTGGCCAGTTCGCACGAGAAGCCTTAGAGAACATCGTGGATAACGCGTACATATCCTGCGATATCATAGACGGACAAGGTTATTGCACTGAAGAAGATGGAAGCAATGTTTCTGAAAGAGCTGCGGAACGTGGGTATGCAGTTGGTACCGTTCCCGAAACCATGCGGAAAACTCGTCTGGCCATCAACTCCCACGTCGGATTATTCCAATGATACAGGCAATTTTGAATCTTGAAAATAATACATGCGTTCTTGTGACGGATAGCAGAGTCGCATACTCTGCATCTGAGTTGGTCCTTACTGATGACGCATTAAAGCTTATCGTCGCACCGGGGATATCAAAGACGGTCCCACTTGCAGATGAAACTGTTATGAATCTGCTAAAGGAAATTGAGACGACAACTTTGGTCCTAATGTCAGACACCGGACCTGTAAGTATGAAAAGTCTTGAAGTGAGGAGAACGTACAATGCCTAGCGTGTGTGCATATGATAATTCAATCCGCTCATTTATGGAGCGCCCCCTGGACCAACTAAAAGCAGATATCAGCTCAAGCACTACTCCTATCGAGATGCCGTCTTCAGTGCAGGATAAAGTCGCTTTTATTTCTGAACATCGAGACCATATTCCCGGCCTTCTTGCGGCATTTTCTGCTCACATGAATGCCGATGCACTTTTTATGCCCTATGATAATGGCCTGCTTGTCTGTTTTAACGAACAAGTGACAACGGATAATGTTTTCTCCTTGGATGAAGAACTCTTAGAGTTCGTTGGGAAAACATCTTCTCCTGAGACCGCCCGGAATCTGTTTGCCGCTCTTGGTGTTGGCACCACGATACATGAAAAAGACTTCGGAAGTAACGAATTCCTATCTTTGACCTTCCCGCCAGAATTAGGGATGACGAAAGAATTACAGACACAGTGGTTGAAAAACCGGCTATCTACACTCTCCCGTAGAGTGGGGGCATCATTCGATATCTACAATGATGCCATTGAGCCCAATATTCTTCCGGCCATGGAAACATTGACGCTTGAATCCTCCAATGGAGAAGTGACTATCCAAGCGGCTCAAACCGGCCACGATGAAGCGCTTTACGTCATTATGGGTATCCCAATGCTTCGTCGACCCGTCGCTCCAGGGGAAGGACTACTGATTAATGTCCTAAAACACCAAGATGAGGCTAAATATTTCTTCTCTCTATCTGAGTTGCCAGAAGCCCTCACAGACGACAAGACATTGGAATCTCTTTCCGAGACGATGCTAAAAGCTGAGGGGTATGGAGATATCGATTTAGGGTTCGACCCCTTGTCGCGCCGAGACCGTCTAAAATCATTCGGTCTGGAAGATATCAGTGACCTAACCCCTGAACTGATGAATTCTTGGGATGATGAAAAAAGGAGCGATTTCGTTTCTAAGGTCCTTTCAGCCAATGAAACCTATAATCATCCTGATATTCACTTCAGGAATGAAATCTCATATGTCGCCGCTCTTTCACAGTATGGTGTCACGCAGACGCGGTCTATTTCTCTTTCGAAGCCCACTATGGAGCGCATCGATATGTGGGTTGACGCTTGTAAGAAGGCAGTTAAAGCAGGTTCTCTTGAAGAGAGCTCAGATGATGTAAAGATGTCTTCCCTATTTGGGGTGGGTGTCCTGCAAAGAGCGCCCACAGATGGGAAAGACTATAAGGCTGTCACATGGGAGTTGAGTTCCACAAACAATAAGCCTGTCTTCTTCATCGATTTGGAGCAGGCCAAGAATTGGTCCTCACAAAAAATGCTCTCAGAAGCCATCCGGGCAGTCAGCGGCGTAAAGACGCATCTCTATAAGCAAGCTGGTAAAGCTTACTCCCAGAGGGAAGATATTTTCCAGATGTTCGGCTCTGTGGCCCAAGATGACTATCTGGATATCAGAGGCCCTCTAAGGAAAAAACTTTCGGGTAATGTCGTCGGTGTCAACCTTACGCCGGACGAGAACAGTGATGCCCGCCACCTGGCTAATATGTTGATGAGTTGGACCTGGCCACAGGTAGACCTTGAGACCTACAGGGCTCCAGATATTACAGAGAGCGCCATTATTATCGAAGCTCCAGAAGAAACGCCCCAGGTGGAACCGGAAGTCCTACCGCCCCCTCTTGGAGTAGTCCAGGAAGCGATTCCTATCACTGCTTTGGATATCGATGATATGGACACTGACCCATTTGGCTGGGGAGTAGAAGAGACAACTGCCCCTGTAGAAGAAGCTGCACCAACAGAAACGGCGATTACTCCGCCGAAAGCTGAAGTTGACGGCGGAGTCGTTTCTCAGGTCGAAGGAGAAACTGTTCCCGAGGATGGTCTCGGTGAATGGTGGGATGATATGGAGTCCGCATTTATGGAAGACCCTCATCCGTCTGGAAATCCTATGGGGAGCTATACCCCTCCTAGTGAATCATTTCCATAAAATTTCCATAAAACTTCTTGAAACTTCCATCATCATAGACTATAAACAACTTTGTCACCACCGAGTGACTATGAACATAAAGGTTGACTACGCTACTTAGTGAACGCGGGGGCAGTGCCCGCCGCCTCCACCAAATACTCTATGGGGGCGAAACAGGTATCGACGCGAGCGGCAAGGTCTAACTGTTGTTCCGGCATTGTACCGCCGTTATCGGGCTGTGAATAGGTGCTAACGATAATCGTGAGACCTTCGCTCTTGCCGCCTAAGCGGTAAAAAGCGCGGTACCGGGGGGACCGGGCAACAGAACCCCCCGAACACTTACATCTCCATGAAAACCTAAGATTACACGACCTTTGATATAGAAGAATCCATGTCTTCTTTTTTCATGAAGTCGTTTGCCGGAAGGCCGCACGCGGAGCGTGCTATGGCGGAAACACCCTTGATATAGAGAGTCTCAGTCCATTCTCCCAAACCAGAGGTAGAGTTCAATAACATCCTTCGTTGAAGGAGGGTATTTTGTCCTGATTCTATCAGAATCTCAGGTTACTCATTTTCTTTCAACCTCATGAATGACATAGAAAATCCATAGAGTGCTTAATCCATTCCACGGAGAGCTGAATATTCCATAGACTTCCTTCGAAGACAAACGATGTTTTTCCGCTAAAAAATCAGCCCATCAGGTTACTCATTTTCTTTTTGTGCTTATCAGCATCTTGATTGGGGAAAGATAATCTGTTACCTTCCCGCGTTGACTTGAAAAGGACCAATTTTTCGTATGAGTAGTTTCCTTCAATCCGATGCTGATAAGCGCTTTGCGGTTCAAGAAAGCCGCGCTGTGTCTAATCGGTTGGGGGTCGGAGGGCTTTATGACCTCGTCGAAAAACCGTTCTCAGACATCATCACTGAGACGACGCAATGGTATTTGGAAAAATCCATTAAACGCTCGCCAGTTCGCTTTGAAGATGGCCTGGCCGGGCTATGGCGAAGGGTGAACGATACCTGGAATAGAATGCGTCAGTGTCTAGATGCCGTTCTGTGCGAGACAGCCTTGGATATTCTGGCGTCTCATGGTGTGCCATTGAGCAAAACCGTATCTTGGAAAGGGCCTAAGTCAGCCCCATTGGGTTTGATGATTTCTGATTGTGGTACGCTTCCTGGTCAAAAAATGGGGGCTATCGAATATCAAGATGTTTCGACTGCTTTTGCGTCATCCTGGGGGAACCATCTTTGCCAGCGTGTAGGGTTGTCTCATACAACATACGAGAGACTGCAAAATCCTAAGCATATGAAAAGTGAGTTCCTTTCGTATGCCAAGTCATGGGCGAGGGCGTATGGTCGAGAGGTCTCTCCTTCTAAGGCATGTATCGCGTATTGCCGGGCTCACTTCGATGGCCGTTGGAAACATCGGAAATTTGGAGAGTCCGTTACGACCCTATTCCTTGACCGCTTTCAAAAGGAATTGGCATGGGCCAGTCGATATAGGTATGTCTGTGAGTTGGACCATCCGAGGCAGCAAAGATATGGTCAATATTTGACGGATGCGCTGCCGGATTGGATGAAGAAGGGGGTCTCACCGTCTGTTGGCAATGCCAATATCGCACCTCCTAGTGTGTTTCCATGCGGAGATGACCTTCACTCTGGTCTTCAGATGATGATGCGCGTATATGGCCTGCATGACTATAAAAACTGCGTGCAGAATGGTCGTTTCTCAGCAAGAAAAGCTGCGACATTGTGGAAAACGCACGGTGTTGAATTGATGGCGACTTCGTCACAGGACTCCAGAATTTTTTGGCGGTCTATGCCTGGGGTTCTTGCTCATACCTTTTTGGAAAAAGCTTTCAGAGATACTGATTACGTGTTCATGTTTATGCTACAGGCATTTATTGAGACACAGTCGCTTAGGGCAAGTTACCCGATGTTCGAGCGGTATCATCCTGCATATAAAGGGACTGTGGAAGCTATTAAGGCGCATCGTTCAGGAACCCCGGATTATTTCCAGGAATACCGTAAATTTGGTTGGTTCCACGCTGCTTCCTTTATGATTTTACCGGATGCCCGAAAAGATGAACTTTTAGAAAATCGTGATATCTGGCTCCCCTTTATTCCATCCAAGGGAGTGAGAGCTCGTCGTCTTCTAGATTTCAGGAAGAAGAAAGACTTTCTCAAATACAGAGAAACAGAAGGGGCATTCCAGGCCATGACGCAGGAAATGGCAGCGAGGATGTCAATCCTGTCACAGGATTGTTGGAGTGAAGCGATGGCTTATGCGTCATTGACCGGGGCTCATCTGATGTCGCCTACCCTTCGAGCTATTCGTTTTACCTATGCGAATAAAAACAGACCTCTGATGCAGAGGATAAGATATGCCAACGTCCTAAAACGAACCTGTATCGCCGCTATGTGCATGAGTACGTCGGAATGGAGGGAGAACTTATCCGGTTGGCTGCCAGCTATGACTATGCAAAAACTTGTTCGTGCGACGCGGAATGAATTCCTAAGTGGATATGGTGTTTATGGAGCGATGAACGCGACATCTGGTGATGTCGACTATATCGCTTACCGTGCCCTATATCGCAAGCTTAAGCAGGAGGCCGGGCTCTCTTTTGTGATGGATTATAAATCATATGAGAAGCGATGCGTTCTCTCTCCTGGGTTTGAAGGTGACAAGGCGATACGAGAGGCATTGCAAGTCTATGTTCGTCGCAATCCGTGGATGAACCATGACAGGCCCACGCAAGGCGTTTCTGAGCTCACGCAGAAAGCTCTGCGAATGTCATATGGCTCGATGATGAAACATTGTCACGGTGTTTTAAGAGAGGGAGCCCAGTTCTTCGTTAAGGATGGTATTATGGACCGCTCCATGTTCGCTCTCTGGAAAGGGAATATTGAAGAGAATGGTTTCGTGGACTGTTCTAATTTTGCGTTATCATATATCAATTTTGTGTCCATGATGACGCTCTGGTCTCGCGATGTGTTTTTGTCTCTGTCTAGGCCAGACCTCTTGCGAAGAGGGGCAACGTCCAAGAAAGTTCTTCCTATTCTCGTTGACCAATTATGTCGTGAAGTTGTCGTGACCTCTAGTGCTGGTAGCGTGATTTCGACTAAAGAGATGGGGGCTTCTCCGGTCATCATCGGGAAATGCGATAAGATGCATAACGACTTTATCATCTCGCCGGGCTTTGATGTTTTAGGGAATGTAACCGTTGATATGATGGCCATGTCAGGGCACCTGGAGGCATCTTTCGATGCCCCCAGGGAGACTATGTATTGGCCTTAAATTTCAGGGCTCTCTCGTCTTTCAGGATTGTTCTGCTCTGCAACCGGAAGCGGAGGTAAAAATCGGGTGCGGTCCAGAACAAAAGCTTCATCGTTAATGAAGATGTTAGGAGAGACGAGTTCGAATTGTGTAAGACGTTTTTCCAGCTCATTTCTATCTTCTAGGCTTATATCTTCCTGTATCGCGTCCATTTTAGATAAGACCTTCATCGCTTCAGAGAGATAACTATATGATACCTGCGACAGGTTCCTAACAGTGAGCTCAAGGCCAGATGCCAAAGAAATTTCTAGGGGCGCTACATTGTAGCCTCTGCGACCATCTCTTTGGCCCGTCATTTTGATGGTGATGTCGTCACTTTGAAGTAAAGTATTGATTCCTTCTTTTGTTAGTTGTGTTTTCCCTTTAACCTCAAAAAATGACTTGATGTTGGAAATCGCACGTATCAGGTCGGTTTCATCCATGTAAGTGCTAATGACCGGTGGGGCGTCAGCAGCAGGAGCTACTGTCGTGGGAACATGAGACTTGGTCGGTAGGGTCGGAATGATGTTTGAAGTTAGGTTGTCACTCTGTGTCGTCAACATGCGCTCGGCATTAGCAACCACAGTTTCCTCGGCGGTAGATGAAAAAAGCTTGGACCGTAGGCTTGTCGCATGAGAGATAAGCTCTTCAATCGGGAGATTTGTGAAATTTTGGATACGCTCATCAGCTCGTGCAGAAATTTCATCTTTCGTAAAAAGACGTGATTCTTCGTGCAAGGCACTGCACAGCATGTTACGTCCCCCTTCAATGACCAGGTAAACTTTTTTGAAGGGGAAACCGGAATATAGTCTGAAATTATTGGCCTCATCTTTAGAGGTGGATTGCACAAGAGTATGCGAGTCCGTTACAATCACCTTAGTATTAGCCGCATTATACGTCGCTGAAAAACCACACTCGAATGTAATATCGTCGCGTGATTGAGTATTCTCATGCATGTCGAAAAAAGAGTCCAGATGAGCTTCTTTCTCTTTTTCTTCTTCCGTAGGATTTTGTGTCAAACACAGCACAGCAAGTCTTTTCAATGCGGGGCGACCATGAATCATATCTTCATGCTCTAGGAGCTTCCACGTCGGGGTCATGCCCATAAGTGTCCGGAAAGTTCTCCTGATTTTATTCTCCCCATCATTGCCGATGGCTTCAAAATTCAGACTACCATCTTCTTTTAGAGCACTCTGTAATAGAGGCTCGTCAAAGATGCCATTGATTTTTTCGAGACCTTCTGGGGATACCGTTTCTGAAGCTGGAACCCATTTTTGTTCAGGAATCTCTTCCTCTCTTTCCATATCGAGTTCATTCTGTTTTTCGGCCTCTTTCTTCTCCGCCTCTCTTCTTTGTTGAGCTTCCAATCTTCTCCGAGCGTCTTCAATGGCTGCTGCTTCAGCGGCAGCTTTGCGAATAGCCTCTGCCCTATCTTCGAGCTCACTCATTGGCCTCAAAATAAAATCTTGAAGCATAAGGCGTTCTTCATGTTTCTTTTGTGTCCTAGCAGACGGACCACCTTTGGTATTCTTATTGCCAGGGGCAGGACTCTCTTCTGGGTTGGGTTGAGAGACTTCTTCGTCCTCTTGCTCAGGCTTATCACCCTCAGGCTCTTCATCGTCATCCAGATTCAGGTCATCGACATCGAGTTCTTCATCAAGAGCCAATCCTTCAAGGTCCAAATCATCATCAAGGGCATCGTTGGGTGTGTTCTCGTTGGAGTTGAGGGAATCGTTGGGTGTGTTCTCGTTGGAGTTGAGGGATTCTGACATGGTCTGCTCCATTTTACTGGCCATTAGGTGGCGTGTATTGGTATGATGCTCTAGCTTACCACACCACAAGGATAGTGACGGGATGACGATATTACCTTTTTCCTGGCTGACGGCATCTTTTAGATATGCACAATCTTTCGCCTGGTGGTTTATTCTACCCCTCAAGGTATTGTCCCAGCTCGCTGAGCTTTTTAGCAACCTGATTTTCTTGGGGACGGTCTGTTTTTTTGTGGCTATCTTTACGGGATATATCCCATCATCCAAAGTTGACAGCATGCTGACTACAGCGGGTCAATCGCTTCAAAGCCATATATTCCCACATATCACTACAAATCATGCTACAATTTTAAGCAACCATACCTCGCCAGTTGTTAGTCGGCCAGAGTTGAGCGTCCCTACGGGGATATCACAAAAACAAACACCCCTGGAGTGAAGACCATGAAGGGAAACAAAGATGTTGCCACGTTTATTTCATTGAATAGAGCCTATGTCGAGACTGTGTTTAGAACATTGACATTGGCATTCAATATTATTCCGGCTGGGGATGTGCCTGGTGATGACACAGTTCCTCACATCGGCCCTCGTCAGCAAGTTATTAACGCCATCAATGATGCTATCATTGTCTCTAAAGAGAGAAGCCAGGATTCAGATAATGGCCCTGATATTTGCTCCTATATATATCAGGACATTTACGACACGCTAGTCAATAAATCTGATTCCCGTGATAGCGTTTCGATTGCAGTAAGCATATTACTTAAAAAGCTTACTTCTAGTTTGAGAGCATCAGAACATGCAGGACTATTGACATTGTATAGAAATCCTTCTTTAAAGAATTGGAATTTGTACGTTATGGTGAATAACCTTGTTCCGGAGTTCAGAAAATGATGCCCAGCTTTATCCGTGGTTCCATCGCTCATATGTCTAAATGTGGACGCGTCGATGTCATTACGGCAGCGGATGTCGGGTACCGTCTCATCCCCTCTGCCAGCGTTCCTGAGAGTGGCTTTGTCGCTCTGTTCCTGGTGAGTGGACATGACCAAAATGGGGTTTTGACAGATACCTGGGGTTATCCAGTTCCGGAAGACAGAGATGTTCATATCCTGCTCACGGGCATCAGTGGCATTAGCGGCAGTAAAGCATTCGGCATTATCAATAAGATAGGGTGGAAAAATTTTGTCGAGGCCGTTCTCCATAAGGATAAAACAGCTTTGTCAGGAGTAAAAGGCATCGGCGAAAAGATGGTGGAGAATATTCTTTCTTATTTTGTTGGGGCCAAGCTCAATCTGTTGCCGGTTCTATCCGACAATGGGGTATCGACAAAAATTCATCATCGGTATCTTGAGGACGCGAAAAGCATTATTGCTCCTTTTGTGTCCGGTAGTCCTACCTTGGGCGACATTGAAAAATCTCTTCTTGGAGTCCTTGAGGATACAAAGGTCCCTGAAAAAGAGTATAACCACTACATAGAGACGCATGGGATGAGTTATCTTCTTGCGCCGCTACTGAGAAAGCTATCGAAATCGCAGGAGGATTGGGATGCCCAAAGTTGCTACTGATGTCGTTTTGAAGGCTATCGAGAATGATTACTCCATGGCCTTCAAGAAAACCAGTGAATCTCGTTTCATTCCGATATTGACGGCCAGACCTACTGACGCGTATGAATCCTCGATATTCATTCATGACACGTTGGATTGTGCTGGTGAATCTTCATTTAATGAACATGAGACATCATCGGTCGTATGTGTCGATGCTAATTTGGATGTCGAGATATGGAGACGCGATAGGATTGCACCGCTCTACCGCAAGATAATCACCTGTAATGAAGTTGAATGCCGAGAGCTCGTGATTAGCCTTCTTGGTGAGGGGAATGTACATGTCGTAACTTCACATGCAGGTATCCGCAGATACATCGAAAATCTCAGTGGAATTGAAGTCAATACGCACCAATGCATAGCAGGCTCTGTTTTTAATCGAGAAGAGTATCTTAAAAAGCTTGATTTTGATGATACTCGCATAGATTTTCAAGTTCCCGACTTAGAGTTCGGAACTAACTTTCCCGTTGGAACTTTGGCCAGTTTAAGTTTTGTTCCCCCAGGTGTCGTTGATATCGAGGGATTCATAAGAGTCTCTTTCCCTAAAAGCGCCTTACCCGAAAATCACTATGATATCATGACCGTTTCCCGTGTGAGAGAAGATACAGATTCTTTGGAAAAAGGAGATATCACTCAGTCGGAGATTCGATTACTCGATGGGTGGGAAGGACCAGTTGTGGCCTCTTGGAGGGTCGCTAATAATAGACGGGCCATAACGCTTTCTGCACCATTCTCTTTTTTTGACGTAGTTAGTAGGCTTTTTCCGACAAAAATGTGCTAATAACAAGCATCTCGAACCTACTGAATGTTTTTGGGGAACGTCATGAAAAGAAGCCTGTGTCTTGTGGCCCTTGCCGGAACCGTTTTGTCCACCGCCTCTGCACATGCACAGGTCGTCTATGTCAATACAGCGCCGCCTCCGCCTGCCCCTGCCCCTATTGTGGCTCCGGCGTCACCTCCTCCGGTATCTGATAAAAATGTTGTCTCGCTGCCATCGGAAGAAGCGACGCCTCTCGTTCAAGTCAAGAGCATCTCGGGAGGAGCGAGCAAACCTGTGGTGGACGTGGTCGCCCCGGTCCAGGGAGACACTCCGAAAAATGCGGGTGCTATTATTCCAGCTTCCCAGTTCGGAAAGGCGGTACCTTTCAACATCGCTGTGATGTCTATCGTTCCAAGCGGCTACAACGTACATTATCAAGGTGTTGATGAGTCCGCGATTGTCAACTGGGCAGGTGGTCGCCCATGGAAGAATACACTTGACACCCTGGCAGCCGCCCACGGATATAACGTCGCATGGGCTGGTCATGACTTGACGATAACCGGCAATGCCTCATCTACGTCAACGACACCGGTTCCTGTTGATACCTCGATTGGTGCAACGCCTCAGAACACCCTTCCGGCCAGCGCCAATATCAATAATGCCCCCAAGGTTCTTGATGGAGGAGCTCAGGCGGAACCGACTGTTCTCCATAGGACGCAGCTTTCTACGGACCAGGTCCATCTTCCAGACAATGGAGCTCAAGGGCTTCCCGTTTCTGCTGCATCCAAAAAGAATGCGGCCATTTTGCTGAAGAGAACGAACGATACCGATGGCGATGCCATTATCGCAAATTCTCCATCCGCTCGGGTGTCGAACATTCCGATGGTGTCCTATGCCCCGAAAAATGGCGGATATGGCATCTATTATGCGGCTCCACATCAGAGTCTTTCTGAAGTCCTGGCCATTTGGGCAAATGCCAATGGCTGGCAGTTCAAAGACGACACATCCAGCAACTATGAAATTGAGATGCCCGTAACATTGAAAGGGGACTTCAAAGAGGTTGCGAAAACCTTGATTAAGTCCATCCAGGCCAATCCGGCTCCAAGGCCTATGTTCTATAACGGAAACAACGTCCTTCGCATCTTCCGCTATGGAGACGATGGCGCAATGTAACATTCAACGTCTCAATTCGTTTCTACAAAAGCGTAGTGAAAGGTGTATTTTCATCTCTCACTGCGCTTTTGCTTTTTATTGCATCAATGTATGCGAAAATAAAATCCATTTTTGCTCTGTTTTATTCGATAAAACGAGGACAGATAAACTATCATATCCTGGAAACACATTTAGACCACCGCTGAGGGGCCAGATATGACAATTTCTCTTGATAAGAAAATCGCCAACCAGAATAACGGCGCTCGCGTCTGCAAAAGACGTTATTCGATTGGAGCAGCAGGTTTGTTGGCGATGACGATGTTGTCGGGGTGTGGACAGACAGTTATCGGTCAGGCAGACCGTATGACGCAGAACACACTTAACAATGCAGGAGATGATTTCTATAAATCTGCCCTACCCCTGGCAGCCGACCGGACACCGTATGAGGAAGAAAGTGATGGGGTGTGGTCCGGCGGTCATGCCGTCCGGTCTGACCACGGTGACCCGTTGCCGTCACAGTGGGAAAGTGCTGGCGTAACTCTACAGGACCCGACGCGTCCACTCAGCCTGCGTGAAATCGCGCAAAAGATTTCACAGGGGACGAACATTGCTGTCACTTTTGCGCCGGATGTCAACAAAGCACTTATCGGTGGTAGCGCTAAGGCCGCGCCGACCCCCCAAGGCGGTCGAAAGGGTTCCGGAAACGTTTCCGAGGCTATTTCCAGTATGGGGCTCAGCGATTCCTCTGGTGGAATGAGTGGGGATGAGAGTCAATCCGCATACGGCGAGACATTTGGTGATGAGCAAAAGATGGTTCTCACGTTCCATTCTGGGCCTTTGTCTTCTTTGCTCAACGATGTTTGTTCCTATTACGGTTTGACATGGCGGTATTCACAGGACAATGGTGGCCGGATTATTATCTACAGGAACGTCATTCGGACTTACCATGTCAATGCGCTGCCGACGAAGCAGTTGGATATGACCGGCGGCATGACGCAGACGTTGAACTCTTCGGCGGCAGCGGGCCAGGGACAGTCGACGAAATCAGCCGGAGGTGCCGGAAACCAAAGCACGACATCTCAGATTTCTATCAGGATTTGGGAAGATATTACGGGCGGAATAAAGAAAATCATGACCATGTCCGGCGAAGGCGATATGACCGCCAGCCCGTCGACATCTACGATTAGCGTTATAGCTCCTGCACAGACGATGGACCGCGTCCAGCACTTCATCGAGCAGCAGAATGCCATCCTGTCCAAGCAGGTTGTCGTGAATGTTGAAGTTCTATCTGTACAGACAGTCGCATCTGATGCCATCACAATGGACGTTAATGGTTTGATTAATCGAGCCAATCAGTACGCTCTGAGCTACGGTACCGGCGGCGCAACAACTATTGCGGCAGCCGCTGCCAACGGCCAGGCATTTATGGGGACGATTAACAAAAAGGGGTCCAGCAATGGAACACAGTTCCTGATTCAGGAGCTATCGAAGCTTGGGAATGTTGAAGTCACGACCAATACGAATATCATGACCTTGAACGGCATCCCAGCTCCTGTGCAGGTAGCACAGACGCGAGGCTATGTTGCTGAGGTTCAGACCATGAATACAGGTATCGGTTCTGTCAGCTCTTCAAACAGTCAGACGACGATGACACCTGGTTCCGTTACCTACGGCTTTAACATGATGATGTTGCCTCAGGTTCTGCCAGACAACATGCATGTACGCTTGCATATCAGTTCCTCTCTGTCTGACCTTCAGGGTGATAAAAACGGGTTCAACGAATTCACAACTGGCAACCAGACGATTCAGCTTCCCAATATCATCTCACGAAACTTCCAGCAGGAGGCGACTGTCCCTTCGGGCAAAACCATCTACATCTCGGGTTTCCAGCAGACGCAGACCATTCTCAATAAAACGGGAACGGGAACGCCGAGTATGATTGCTCTGGGTGGAAATCAGAACGGCTCGAAAACTAAGACGATGCTGATTATCGCGGTCACGCCGGTTATTCTGAGCCAGAACATTATCGACTACACAGATATGAACTGAGGTCTGTGCTATAGAGGTAAAGTGAATAAGAGGTAAGACGATATGAGCGATGACCTAGATTTAGAGGGGATTTCACCAATCCCCGACGAAGGAGAGACGGAGTTTTATCCTCGTGAAGGGGGGGTATTTGAGGTCGGGGAAGACCGCAAAGCCAAAAAGTATGCTTGGGGGCTGATTTGGGGGTATTCTGATGGTGACCCCACTACCCAGACAATGAAAACTTCGAAAAAGAGTGCCCTAGCCAAAGCCGAAGAGAACCATGCAGATTTGTATTGCATCCCGTCAAAGGGAACCTATGCACTAGGCTCTACGACTGTAGGGCATACAAAGGGCATGAAGCCTATCGCAACCGTTATTCGTGATTCAGGTGGGCAGATTAGCTCTGACTGCCTCATGGCCTTCAAGCTTGAAGGCTATGGTGTTTATGTCCTGGGCATCGATAGGGACGGCCATATCATCGCAGAAACAGATATTCTGTTCTATGATGATATGGCCGCCAAAGACTATTTTATCCAGCTTCAAGGACAATCAGAACAGGCTCAATGGAAAAACCTTAGAGCGCCTGATGATTGGGGTATTCCTGGTGCCAAGACGGAGTCTTTTGAGCTTATCGCAAACTCATCAAGGAGTTCGTGTAAGCTTAAGGAAACCTCTAACACCGCGATGTATAAGAACCTGGCTATTTTAGCGGTCGTCGTTGCTATCATTGGTGGTCTATACTTCGCATATTCTCAATGGCAAGCCCACGAGCAGCAGGTTGCACAACAAAAGCAAGCTGCACTTCAGAGGCAAAAGGCCGCGCATTTGAAGCAAATGGCACAACAAAGGATTAATAAACAAGGGTGGCCTTTTGACCATCATGAAAAAGGTGTTGCTGCCATAGTCACCTGTCAGTCAGCAATGATGGGGATTCCGACTATTTTACCAGAATACACTCTGGTATCTTTGACATGCTCACCTGACGCCGGAAGTGTCACTGCGCTTTTCAAAGCACACGATGCGACGACGCCTTTTGTGTATGTCAGCCAATATGTCAATGCCATGACCACGATGCATACACATATCCTCCATGGCAAAGGCACAGTTAGTGTTATCTATCCATTTCGAGAAGCATTTGATAACCCAAAATATCACTATGGAGTTCACGATAAAACTGGTAATGTCGATGAACAGTTTGCTTACCTCGATGAGTATTTTAACTCCTTGAGAGGCAAGGTGAAATTCATTGGCAAAGCGTTTCAGCCAGCACCTTTGACCCCTGCGAAAAGGAAGGACCAGCTTGCAGAGCAGCAAACAGTCTTTAAGACAATGACGTTTAAAATGAGCTCGATTTATACGCCTGATAACTTCGTCGAAGCCCTGGCTCCATTGCCTGTCTTCACCGTTTCAGATGTCACTTATGAGGTAGCTAAAAAAACTTGGAGCATTTCGGGCACTATCTATGAATCTTTGCTACAATCTGACATCGACAAAATCGCCGTTAAAACAAACGGCAAGAGGGGTTAAGGAAAATGGCGCGTTCTTCAAAAAAACATAGCATCGGAGCACGCTCCATTTCTGGAGCTCTTCTCATCTCTTTGATGGCTGGTAGTGCAATGGCGGCTCCTCCTTCCATGGGGGCTCCTGCCGTCAGTTCTGGTGGCAATTCCAAGACTGTTGCAGTCCTACCTCCAACCGGACAAGGAACGCTGTCTCCACCGTTCCCAAGCGGTGTTGAAGGGAATCCTGCGACCCCTCTATCTTCTCAGAAGATGACAGTTTCAGGTGCCAAAATTGATGCGCAAGTCGCACAGACCGTCAAAGATGCCGATGAGCGTCTTTCTGGTGTCAACCTTGGTTCTGGTCCGATGAAGGTAGATACCCTTCCCGTTATTACTCTTCGGGAAGATATCGCATACGAAGCGAGAATGCACCAGCTCCAGCAAAAGACTGATGAAGTCAGTTCATCTGTCGGGCTGTGGAAATCGGCTTATGACGGCAAAAGAGAGAAAGAACAGGCACAGAGTGATGCGACCGCAGAGAAGGTTGCGACTGAAGAGAAGGTTGCTGCACCAGTAAAGAGTGAGGACGACTCAGTCGCGCAAAGAGAACAAGAGGCAGAAGCTGCCGCAGAAAAAGCTCGTTTGGCGTCCGAGGCCGAAGCCGCACGGCAAAAATTGATTTCACAAGAAATTACCGCCCGTAAAAAAGCGATGGGTAATGTCCCTCCTGTCATCTCATCTATTTTTGGACCTATTTCCAATCCCACAGCTACGGTGTTAATACCTTATGTGGGGGTTAGAAATGTCGTTGTCGGCGATACCATCACTCTCATTGATGGGAGTAAAATGAAGGTGGTGGAAATCAAAAACGGTATGTTGGTTTCACATAATGGTGGCCCAGTTCAATCATTAAGTTTTGGTTCATCGGTCCCTACAAGGCAAGATGCCATCGCGACTCTGAATGAAGTATTCGAGGCGAATTCTCCGACTGCGAAAAATGCACCGGCACCATCTTCTCAGGGTACCACCTTCCCTGTAGCGCCTGGTTCAACACCTGGTCGACACTGAATAATAGGCCGCGTTCAAAAGACATATCATGGTATTAAATATGCATCTTTTGAACGCGCAGTAATGTTTTCCGTGGTTTGGACAGCATGAACGCTAATAATGAGATATTATACCTCTAACTTAGGAGGGGCTCATGCTCAGTAATCTCAAAGCAATGTTCGGCTTAGGCCAGGAGACTGATGACGATGATGATGATGATATCGTAAACTCTAAGCCGGTACAGACACCTAAAAAGGTTACAGCTCCATCGGGGAATAGACGGCCTGGTGTGCCAGCGGGCGTTTCCCGAGCCCCTAACAAGCGTCCAACTCAAAATGGAGCTCAAGCGGCACTCGACAAGATGGAGAAAATGGAATCTCCCCCATCGGAGTCAAAAACTCCCGTTTCCGAGAGCGAAGCACAGACACATACTATCCGCCCAGCGACGCCTAGTGAAATTCGGGCAGATAGCCATAAGGGAGAAAATGCTTCTTTGGTGGTGCAGCCTCAAAGGGGTGTCTCGACTAAAAATAATATTACGCCGGTGGACCCCAGCGAGGAAGAGCTCGACACCATCAGGAAATATGCGGGGCACGTTCTTACGTCCAAGCTTCCAGAGCTGTCTCAAAAGCATTGTGCTTTTTTAGCCAATGGTTGGTTTCTTGTCGACAGAGGAAACCCGACTAATGCTAGGATTTCTTCTGTTCGTTCAGAGCTACTGAGAAGTCAGCGCATTATCTCGAAAACTTTTCTTGTCCCAATGTCTCTAATTCGAACGGTCTATGACAATTATGAGCTGAAACACGGGTCTAATAAAACTGCCTATGACGTTACGGAAATTCGTGGTCTGGAAGCTCAAAAGTTCCAAAAAGAAGTGCTAGCTCTCATCGAAAATGCATATAAGCAAAAAGTATCGGACATCCATGTTTTCGTTCGAGACCATCATACGGAAATTAAATTCCGTATCAACGGTGAGCTCGAAATGATTAAGGAGGAAGATGCGGCGTGGGGGCATCAGCTTTGTCAAACAGCGTTCTCAATGTCTGCATCCTCTGACTCAAGTTACCTCAAAGGAGAATATCAGGGTGCCCGTATCGCATCCAATGATATGCCATTGACTCCTGGTGTCCAATCTATTCGTGTGCAGCTAAACCCTCTACCGGCGGGCGGTCGATACATGGTTTGTCGTCTTCTTCTCGATGGTGGTCGAGGTGATGACGTTACGCTTTCTCAACTTGGTTATCAGGGCGTCCATATTCGCACGATTAACACTATGCGTCGTCAGGCTGAAGGTGTGACAATTATTGCCGGACCTACAGGCTCAGGTAAATCCACGACTCTGGTTATCGTCATTCAGAACGATATGAAAGAGAACCCTGGAAACAACGTTATTACAGTTGAGGACCCCCCTGAATTTATTATCGCGGGTGCGGCACAGTTTGCTGTCGTTAATGCCAATGATGAAGCATCTAAAACGGTGGCTTTCCAAAAAGCACTTAATGCTGCATTGCGGTCTGACCCTGACACTGTCATGATTGGTGAGATTCGAGATAGAGCATCAGCGAGTTTGGCGTTTAAAGCCGCTCAAACAGGTCATAGAGTCTATGCATCATTGCATGCGACGAATGCCGTCGCTATTTTGGGGCGTTTGAGAGAAATTGAAGTCCCCCTCTACAATCTAACTGAACCGAGTCTTGTCGCCGGGCTTATTGGACAAAGGCTTGTGAGAAAGTTATGCCCACATTGCCGTATACCAATTCACGAGGCAACACCAGAACAGCTCGCGGCGGAATCTCTGGATGATGACCTTATCCGGAGATGTCGCGAAATTCATGAACGTGGAGCTGACGCTGCGAAGCCATTCAATCTTCCGACAAGTGGAATTTATATAACCAACCACGAAGGTTGCAAACATTGTCGTAGAGGTATCTCTGGACGTGCGGTCGTCTCTGAAACAATCGCTCCAGAGCTTGATTTTATGACGGCCTTTAAAAATGGGTCTACGAATGATGCTATGGAAATTTGGCTTCGGGACCATAATGGAATGACTATGCATGAGCATGCTCTACAGCGCATGATAGACGGGATTTCATCACCGCGAGATGTCATCGGGATGACTGGCGACATCATGAAATTTGACATGTCGCGGTGTGAAAAAGTATTCGGCGAACTTATGAAGCCCTAATATTAAATAGGAATATGCTAATAAGGTGGCATGCACATTTGGGAGGAAGATAAATGCCACCTTTTCTTGAAAATTTTTCTGAATCTTTTGACTTGTGGTTCAGTAAAATTCAGTTCGGCACCGTTGCCAGGATGAAAATATATCAGAAACTTGGTACCTATGTTATGGCTGGTATGCCTATCGGTGAAGCCATCCATCAGATTTACATCCATACATCAGATGATGGCAAGAAGGCGAATCATCCAGTCGCTAAGGTATTGCGCATTTGGCAGCATCATATTGCTAACGGTGAGCCATTAGTCGACGCTATTGACGGATGGGTTCCTGAATCGGAACAGGCTATTCTTTGTTCTGGTGATGCGACCAATCTACCTTCAGCAATCGATGACCTTATGAAAATTCAGGATGCCAAAAGTAAAATTTTGGGAGCTATTAAGGGTGGACTGACATATCCATTTATCCTGGTTTTGGCCGGTTGTGGGTTCCTTATCATGTTCTCGGTGCGTATTGTGCCACAGTTTTCTGAAGTTCTCCCACGAAATAAATGGGGGGCATGGCCTGCTGCGATGGCTGATATCGGCGATTTCTTCACACATTACCTTGCTGCTTTCTTTATAGCGGCCATCGTTCTGTGTCTTCTTATTTCTTGGACTATGCCCCGCTGGACGGGTCCAGTTAGGAAGCGGTTCGATAATTATCCTCCATGGTCTCTCTATCGTGTTTATGCGGGGTCGAGTTTTATGCTCGTGCTTTCAGCGATGCTGTCAGCAGGTATGACCTCAGGTGAAATTCTTGATGTCATGATGAGACATGGCTCTCCATGGTTAAAAGAAAGATTGGGCTCCGCTCAAAAGTTTGTTGCGGACGGCTATAATATTGGTGATTCTCTCTACAAAACACAGTTGGAATTCCCTGACAAAGAGACAGTTAGAGACCTTCGCTCATATGCAGGACAACCAGACTTCTCAGATATTTTGAAAAAAGTTGGCGACAGATGGTTGGCAGATTCCGTCGTCGCAGTTCAAAAGCAGTCTCAGATACTGAAGTATTTAGGCATGGGGTTCGCCACGTTTGTCATTTGCGGATTTATCTCTGCAATCGGTGCATTGGAAATCCAGGTCAGTGGCATGGCATCTAGCGGACAACTTTAATCCAAACTCAAACCATATAAAAAGGGCAGGAACACATGTTTCCTGCCCTTTTTATATGGTAGTGCTTAGTACAAACATTGCAAAAACATAGGACATACTAGAGTTGTGCAATGTCGGTTTAAAAAAGACCATTTCTGGACCACTTTTTCTTTAGAGGTTTGGTAATATTGCATCAGGCTTTCGGGCTGAAACAATATTTGTGAAACTTTCTGGAGAAATCCGTCATGAACTTCAATCCTGTACTCCATCGCCTCCGTCGCCAGGGCCTTTCGGCAGCCGTCGAGAACCTCGAAGGGGAAGTCGAAGAACTGAACGCCAAGAAGCGTAAGGCCCGTGGTGTGACCCTCGTTGAGGTCATGATGGTCCTCGGCGTTATGGCCTTCTTGCTCGGTCTTGTCATGCTTGTTGCCGCTCTGGTCAACGGCACCAACAAGTCCAACCAGTTCATCGAAGAGATAACGACACTCGTTGACGTGACCAACCAGCTTACTCAGGGTCAGAACGACCTGAGCGGCCTGTCAGAAGCTGACCTGGCGAAGTCCGGCCTCATTCCAACACGTTGGACGGATGGCTCCACGCAGCTCTTCTCACCATTCGGTTCCCAAATCACGGTGAAGGGTTCCGCAGCGGGTCAAGGAACGGACAACCTGACCACTTACACCATCACGGCGCAGAACATTCCTCAGACTGCCTGCGTTAAGATTGCCGTTGTTGACTTTGGTAACGCCCTCGTTGCCAGAACCATTCAGGGGCAGTCCGGCGGAAGCGGCGGAAGCGGAAGCAGCTCCGGCACCAGCGGAACGGGTTCTCCCTTCACGGCTCAGGCTGCGGTCAATGCCTGCACAGGGAACCAGATTCCTCTGACTTTCGAATTCGCCAGGGACTAATCTCCCGGTGTTCGAAAAGGGGTCTCCTTCGGGAGGCCCTTTTTTTGTTTGTCGTGCTATTTATCTTCTTGCTTTTAAAGGCAAACTCAAAAGGATTGGGTATAATACAGACATGTCAAATCCTTTGAGGAATGATTAATGTCTGATACCAGAAGCAGTTTTATCGGGCGCGAAGCTATTATTGCGAGTAGCTCCCTTCCATCGTTGATTAACGATGATGATATCAATAATGCCCAATCGTTATCAGAGCTTGATTTTCAAGATATCTACTTTGATAACAATGGGCATGCCATGATGAAAGGCCTCGAAACAAATCTCTTTGATAAGACCCCGCCTCTTGTGGGTATTCCCAGGGGTGTCCAAGAGGAAGTTGCGGGCATCATAGAAAAAACCTTCAGGTTGGCCACAGAAGGCAATACTGACCGTTTCTTCATGGTATATCGAAATGTCAGGTATCGTGTTCAGAAAATGGTGAACGTCTTGGATGGTGATTGGTTCACCATTCGTAAGACTATGCCGCCTCCGCGTCTTGGAAATATTAAGGGGATGAGTCCACAGGTTCGTCGGGCATTGATGCTTTTATGTTCTCCTCGGACAGATGATTTTCGAGGGGGTTCTGGTCTCATTCTCTTTGTGGGGGAAACAGCTAGCGGGAAAACCACGACCGGTCTTTCCCTATTGCAAGAGGCTCTCCTATTACACGGTGATGTCGCGGTTTCTTGTGAGGACCCCGTGGAAATCAAAATGTCTGGCGGATATGGTCCGAATAGTCATGGGTGGTTTTTCCAGCACGAAACCAGAGGTGATTATGAGACGGCCATGCAAGTTGCTATGCGAGAAACTCCTCGATATATTTATTTGGGTGAGATTCGTGGCCGAGAAGAAGCTGAGCAGGCGATTGCAGCGTCGATGAATGGTCACGTCGTGATTTCCACGATGCATTCAGATAGTCCTATTAACGCAATTAACCGACTAATTTATCTTTCGAGGGATAGGGATATTAGCCGAAATAACGTGGCTTCAGGAATTTCAGCCGTCATTCATCAGGATTTGCTAAGAAGTCAGGGGCAAAAAGGCAAATATGTCAAACAGGAATGTCTCTTTTTTGATGATGACCCAGGCCCACGCGGAATGATACGCAGTGACATCGCTCATCAGTTGACGAATGTTATTGAGAAACAGAGGAACCTTTGTTTCAAGAATGAGCTACCTATCTTTCAAAAACGATAAAGGCATCCATCCTACATGGGGATTATGGTATATTCTGATTATCGTCTCCCTATGTAGGATTCCATAAATGCTAGCTATGTTGTTTCTAATGTTCGGGATGTATTTCAATAGTATGCTTTCCAAACATGCTGCATTCGAAATGCAATTCGCCCTGCGCCACGCGACGCCGATTGCTTCGTCTCTCATTTTTTATCAAAATGAAGCAACGACAGCTTGTTACAACGTGGCGACGAACAAAATAACCTGTCCAGCAGGACAAATTGCACTTCCTAATCGAACGGGTTCGGACCCTAGTATGGCTTATGGAAAGGCATTTCGCTCTTATACCGATGGTCAAAATTTTATCGCGACAACGCTTATAGGCCCGAGTGTCGGAGGTGTCCCGATTAATAAAAGAGGGCTTGATTGGTTAATGGATAGTTTGAATCGGCAAATGTCGTACTCCGTTACCGTTGGATATTACAACGCGGAATCTGGACAGATTATTCTTTCCAATACGGGCAGTTCTCAGGTTCAGCAAGAAAGGTTTACAGGACAGTTGCCTGGGCAGCTATACGATGGCCAGCCCGTCCTGCTGAATAATTATACTCACGAAGACCTTATTGGACCTTAATTACATCCCCGGCGGTCTAAGCGCAGGTGCCGCCATTTCGTTGCTTCTGTTCCGGTCCATATTCCTTTCTGGAGCCGGTGAGTTTGAAGGGCCATCATTCGACATTTCGGGAGCTGCCTCTGCACCTACACCGATAAGACTGGGAATGCGTCCAAGCATTTTAAAAACGTCCAGACCATTAGCCTCAGGCAGCGGTGTAGGAGCTATTTTTCTACCAATCAGTGGTTTGAGATAAAGCATGCTATAATACTCCGAATGTACTTTTGTTATGTCGGAGTATTATAGCATGCCTTACGTGGACGCACCGGAACTGAATCTTAGAGAAAGTTATTGCCACGCATGGCGCGATTGCTTACCGGAAGACTTCAAGGCAGCATTATCATATGAAGTGTCGCATCTTTCTGGAGAGACAGAAGCGAAGATAGAAGCGGCTTCTAATGATGTCTCCGCAATTATCGATGTCGTTACATCCGATGAAGCCAAGGGAATTAGCTCCACGCAAGCCTTTATGCTGATGTGCTGGATGGCACATCAAGGCGAGTGGAATAAAGTTGAGCGCCTTTTTGATAATGAAAAGGTTCGAGAAACGTTCAACAACGTGGTAAAACACGCGATAGGGCCAAGGATGGCTAAAGCTGTAGTCGTGCGGAATATCGCAGATTTGAAAGCGCAGCCCAAGAAAGAAAACACATTGTCTTCGCCGGGCATGGGGGTTTAATAGTTATGAAAAAAATATTCTCTCGAATGGGGGCAGTCCTTATTTTCTCCTTATGTGTTGGAGTGGCGCATGCGGATGATAATGGCGTAACGCAAGCAATGCAGGACCAGGGATGTGACCCCAATGTCGCCCAAATGATTTCTAAAGTTCAGCAGGCCAATATCAGTGGCAACACTGAAATGGCACATAAGCTGTATGATTACATCAACCAGATTTCTAACCAGGTCGAAGGTTGTTTGCAGAGTCTCTTGCCGTCCGCTATTTTTCAAAAACCAAGCGTCGGCGACTTATGGAACACGATTGGTAATCAGGTCTGCAACCGAATCAATCAAGTCGCTGACCCAACATTGTCGACGATTAATAATGGGATTGGTACGGTACAGGGAACCATTGACAACACGCTCTACCATAACATCTCGCTCGGTGTCGGCGGGGTCAATCTAGGTACGGTTCCTATGGGGTATCAGGCCACTTCCACTGGAAGTCTTTTTCAAAATGGTGCTTTTTCCAAACTCTATAATAGCGTTACAACCAATAAGTATGATAGTATTGGAAGTTATATAAACACAGGAAACCTGATGCAAATTGACGGCAAGAGTGTTGTTGATAAGGCGTCAGGGTATCTTCAATAGGAGATGGGCTATGAAGAATATTAAGAAATACATTGCTGGCGCTTTTTTGGCGATGTCATCTGTTCTTGCTCTATCTTCTGCGCACGCCGCTGATAACGGTTGGAAGAAAATTAACTTTCATGACATCGCAGGGACACGGGAAGCCAATGTCGTCTATGAGCTTTACAAGCCTTTCTTGAAGGCGAATCCCAACGTCCATTTGCAAACGGCAGTTGTTCGTTTGAGTCATGACAAAAACCAGAATGGTAGTATCGTTGTTCGTTTTGTCTCTGAGGGCACTTGTACTGACGCCGGTGACTCTTGCCTTACGAATGTGTTGTGGTTTGATGCGAGAACAGACAATCAACACTGGCGTGAAATCTGGAGCCGACACACATCGACACTTTGGGTCGGACCAGTTTCCCCCACTCAGTGGGGCCAGGGGATGTACGAAATTGCGGGGAACGACGGACTGGTTTGGAGGTGGACCGGCCAGAATACATATTATCCCGATTTGAGGTCTGTCGCGACACCCTGGGCTCCGGCAGCACAGGCATCCGCAAGCCTCGTTGGTTATGCATCCGATGTTCATACTGATTATGTCGCCGGAGGTCAGACCACCATTCTCAATCAAACCATCAAATTGAATGATGTCGTTAATGCCCACGTCTTGACCTATCAGAACGGAAAGCTTTGTGGCCAGGCTGGATGTCCGTTCATTATCGTGACGGGCTCGCCGGGAACTTATAGCACGATAGGTGAGGGCATTATTGACACTTTGGGCGGGACTCTTCCTGCGAATAGCCGAATGGCGCAGAGCTTAAACGGTTGGAATAGCCTCGTCGTGCAAGTTGCAGGCAGTGGTTTGGAATTTTATCGTTATAATAATGGTATGTATCGCCCATACATGACGACCTATTCGTCTGACATTACGCGGACACCTTAAGGAGGCCAATCTATGTTGCAGCTTATCAAACGCCTGGACCTCCGGCATAAACTCGCGCTAAGTGCGTTTTGTGTAACGCTGTCAGCATCTCCTGCTGTAGCCGCTTTAAGTGGTCTGGATTCCGGCTCTATTCTATCCGGAATCCAGACCAAAGAGACCGGCGGTGAGGGGTCAGATGCATGGTCAACGAATACGGGAAATGGTGCTTACGGTGCCTTCCAGCAAAGAAAGCCTGCCCTCGTCGATATCGGATATATGAACAAGGATGGTTCTTGGAATGCGCAAGCGTCCGGTGTCGCGTCGCTTCAAGATTATCTGAACTGCTCGACATGTCAGATTAAGGGAGAGACATCATATCTCCAGAAAAACTGGAGCTACCTACAATCATCTGGTGCAACCGATTATATCGGCAAAACAGATTCACAAGGCCTGGTGTACAATGAATCTGCTCTTTTGGAATGTGCGAGTTATTTTGGCGCATCCGGATGTAAGTCATACATCTCAGGAAACTATACTGACGCTGTAAAAGCTGCTATGGCGGCTAACCCTCATATCGAGGCAGATATTGCGGCGGCATCAGAAACAAACTCATCTGCGATTACCGGTGGGAATACTCAAGTCAATAATAGCGCATTGGCCCAAGGCGGAACTGTCTCCGCTAACGCCGCCGCTGCCGAAATGATGACGTATTGCGCCAAAGAGATTCAGCAGCTTATGCAGCAGGCTGGTGAGCAGGAGGTTGATAGACAAACGGCTTTGGCATCATCCAAAGAGTTTGGATATACCTTGATGGATGGGAATGGTATTCTTGATGACGCCGGGGCAAATGGAACTGGGGGCAAAGGATTTGGAGGTCTATCTACTTTGGGATATTCTGTAAGGTCTTGCCTTGACAATCTGTTGTCTTCCATTTCTGGAATCGGAGCCTTCTTCCAAAAGCCGGACCTCTCTGGACTATTGAGTCAGGCCATTAACCAGGCTTGCAGCATGGCTCAGTCCCAGCTTAGCAATACCATGCAGCCTCTATATAACAAAGTCTCAGAACTCAACAACGACGCCTATGTTGGTGGTGGCGGTTGGATGCCTGGTATGCAACTCGGTAGTGCATATATCTCTCAAGGCGGCTCAACTACGACGGGCTGCTCAGGTGGAACCTGCTCAGTTTCTGTCGCGTCACTGGGAAGTCTTTTGAATAATGACAGTTCATGGTATATGGACTCCTCTACTGCTGCAAAATCTGTGCTAAACTATGGGGAAAGCGCGGGACAATATCTCACGAAATCCGTTCTTCTCGGACAAGATATGTAAAGGGAAACAGCCATGAAGAATTTTCGCAAAACAGCTCTAACCGGCTTTTCCATCCTTGCCTTCTCGACCTTGTGTCCGACACATCAGGCGCATGCTTTCGCAACTTCAGCAGATATCGTTGCTCTGAAGGTGGCTACCGAGAAGGCAATCTCCGATGCCGCGAAGAACACAATGAAGAGTATTACCTCTGTAGGTGATTCAACCGTTCAAGCGCTGCTTGATTTCTCCACACAGATGTCCTCGAACAATGCCCAGGCCCAGAAGTTTCAGGCCAACATGGCTGACACACAGGACCAAAGAGCTGTTCAGCTAAAAGTGGAAGAAGCCAGAAACGACGCTCAGAAATCAGCGACATCTGGTGCTTCCCTGTGTAACAATATTACAGGAGCGGCATCGACGCAGAATTTGGAACGTCTGGTCCGGGCCTGGAGGATGAATGCCACTCAGACAATGATGGCATATGGTGAAGGACATCTGAACGGCCATAAAGACCTTGCAAGCGGTAACACGCTCGTCGACCTATATGAATCGGACCATTGTGCCAATTCCGCTACAGCTTTGGATTATCAGGTTGGACGATGCAGCCAGGGACCATCAGGTACTCCGACACAAAAAGGAACAGCGGCGTCTATGGGTGTTGATGGTATTATTGATGCCGCCGATGACCAGAACGCTGACCTGATTCTCAATGCCACAGACATGACACCGGAGCAGCAAAAGGCGATGAGTCGTTTTATTCCGTTGGTAAGCGACCCATTGCCAGTTGGTCAGAGTGTTGCGGCATCAAAGCTACCGACAGAAGAGCGTAAGCAGCTTTTCCGACAGCTTGATTCTCTGCGTCTCAAAAAATCCATTGTCCAGTCCATTTTTTCCGGTTTGGCCGCAGAAAATATGAACCTCAGTGGAACTACCGGAACTAATGCTGAACTCCAGCAAAAAGCGAACGATTGGGCTGAAAGTACAGCAGCTAAGACGGCTGGGTATAACAAAACCTGCGTCAATGGAACATGCAAATACTTCCCCAACGGTCTAACCGCACATGCGGCAATGGAGCTAGAGTCCAAGTATTGGTACTATAACCTCACTTATGGAATCTTCGCATCAGCAGAGGGACAAGCTCCATCTCAGAAGGATTTGAATGAGATGATGGCGTTCAATGTTGTGATGAACTACAAAAAATATCAGTTGATGCGTGAAATGGATGCAAGCCTTGCATCGATTCTTTCTATACTTACGCAACAGCAGCAAGAGTCGCTGTCAAGATAATAGGGATGAACGACCATGGCTAGAAACAAAGGCAGACGGAATAGCAGCCTAAGCTCTCTCGGTTCTCAAGAGCCAGAAAATGTTGTGACACGTCAGAGCGCATCAGGTGAATTTGCCCAAGTTTCAGGCGTTGCTCAACCTGAAGCGTCCTCGCCTGAGATGACGGCGACGCCTCCGGTTGAGGTGCCCTCAGAACCTGAATCGTCTACGCCGGAGATTGCGACGACATCCCCAGTTGAAGCGTCTACGCCACCGGTCTCTCCGACCCCAGAGACAAAACCAGAGGTCGTGGCAACAACACCAAGTGCATCGGATTTGCTTTCCGGTGTTTCGGGAGAAGAACCAGTGGTGCCTGAGTCTCCCAATAATGAAGAAGCCGCGACACCACCAGTTCTAACTGCTAAGCAGCAGTACGACATCATCATTGACAAGATTAGCCAACCAAGGGCTGATAATCCTTTATCTGATGATGATGTAAAGAAGCTTAAAAGCCTCATTGAAGAGAACCGTGACAATCCAGATTTTGTGAATTGGAGCGAGGGACATTCGAACCTCAGCACAGCTCTTCTTGAAATCATTCGTATGAATGCATTCACTCCTAAGGAAGTTGGCACTATCGGCGACCATTTTATTAGTGCCCTCGGTAACAACGAACAGGCGAAAGCTGAGTCTCTTGAAAAAATTCATGCCATCTTCAAAGGGGATGAGCATAGTAAGCCCCTTTCTATGTCCCAGACATTGAAAAATGTTTTGGGCATTGAAAGTGAGCCGGAAGTCAAAGTTGACGACAAAGCTCCAGAAGCTGTAACTCAGGCTCAGGATGTGGCAGCTCCGGATGCTGCCACATCTGCCGAAGACAGCCTTCCTGAAAACAATGGAGAGCAGCCAGAGCCTGGTCCTAATTCAGATAGGAGGCTGACAAATACTGCCTCTGCTCTGCGTGACACCTTTGAACAACGGTTACATGAAACCGCATGTAACGCCAAGCTTGCTGAAAAGCAAATGGCTGACGAAGATGAAGCACGTAGGCTCCAGTCTTCGCGAGGAGAGCAATCATCTCCCCGAGGCTTCTTTGGCACTATCGCTGATGGCATTGCATCAAGGCTTCAGTCAGGACCAAGAACAAAGAGCCAAGTTGCGGCAGCGATTGAACTTCAGACGCGGTTGGGCTCGGCGGTCGCCACACGAGCGAGAGCACAGATTGAAGAATCCCTAGTGTCTTCCAAGGAACGCTTGCATCGTATGGAGGCTAGAAGAGTTGAGGCTCAGCGCATTCAGGAGGAGTTCATCAATATTCAGAAGGAATTGTCGAACAAATCCAAGGCGGCTTTTCAGGACCCCGATTATTTAGGCAAGAAAATTGCCGAGCTATCCTCAAAGGGTGAAGCTCTGGCATTTGAAGAACCGACTGTCCAAAAGGCAGTTGATGAGTATATGCAGAGGCAGAATGAATTGACGGGTGGCCTGACCAGTCTTGTCCAAGATTCCATCGAGGACAGAAAAGAAGCCATTGATAATATGAGTATGTATAATTCCAAAGTCGAATTTCTGGACAAGGCCAACTTGATTTCAGATGAAGAGAAGACCTTGCTGTCTAAAGGTGGAGATGAGCTTACGGAAGAACTGGGAGCCATCCAGGGTATCGCAGAAGATACAGGCCTAACGGGACCGAAGGAGCAAGAAGAAAGTCTCAAGCAGAAGATGAGGGAGACCGTCGAAAAGCTCCAGAAAATGCTCCAGAAGCTGATTCAGAGAATCTTTGGTGGCCCTTCTCATTCTGGACCATCTATGGGCTAATCAACCCGATTATCCACATGCAAACGGGCTTTTATGAAGGGAATATGATACTCTCTTCTAAAAGCCCGTTTGCATGTGGAGTGTTTCATGAGTGATTTGATTTACCAGGAGAGAGAACTGGAAGAAATCGATAGCGTCTGGGTTATTGAAGCCCCAGGTAAAATCCGTCACATGAAAGCTGTCTTGGAAAGTCTAGGCTACAAGCCAGAAATTGTCGCGACCAGAGGTCATTTCATCAAGATGCCCGAAGGCCTGGATAAGACAGGCATTGATAGTGACATGACTGAATTTGCACGAGAAGCAAATCCGGATGTCGTTCTCCGCTTAAATGAAGCAATTAGCCGACTTCCTGAAGAAGATGGGCGTGTTTATATCGCGACCGATGCAGACATGGAAGGTGACGTAATCGCTGTCGATGTCTATGACACCATAGAGGAAATGTTTCCTAGTGCGGTGCGTGTCAAGCTCAAAGGTCTTGATAAAACCAGCATTCAAGAAGCCATTGATGATGCGACACCGATAGACAGAAGTGAAGCCATCCCTGGTCGAACCCGAGCCGTCGTGGATAGATTAATAGGAGCAGGGTTCGCTCGTAAAGGTATCGCTGCCGGTCGTGTACGCTCCGCAATCCTGGGCTTGGTGGCAAAAGGGAATTTGACACCGTATAAACTTTTCCTAGAAGCCCCTTCTCAGGAAGGAGCCGCTCCGTGGACTGTGAGCACTAATGTCGTTCACCCCCTCAACCATGAAGTCGCTCATGCTCTGGCGCAGGTAAAATTTCCACCTCTTGAAGAGGGAAGAAAAGAATTTATTGTGTCACCGCCCGATGACATGGGGCGCATCATGGTAAAAGCCGGGGATAGTCTCGATATGTCTCCAGCAGACACTGCATCTGCCATGCAGTCGGCATATGAATCTGGTCGGCTCTCATATCCCAGGTCTGATGTCCAAGCACTGTCAGAAGCGGCAGCGAGTAAAGTGAGCAGTTCTTTTCGAAAATCCGGCCAACAATTCAAACGCAATATCGTCAAAATCAAGGGCCTGGAAGATGTGCATGACAGCCCTTACCCAATCGGAGACTTCAATATTAATCATGACCCCGAAGCTTTAGGGGCATCAGAAGGAATTCGGGTCCTTATTGGAAGAAACCTCCTGAAAGCCGGACAGCAGCGAAAAACGAGTTTTCATGTCAAAGGTCCGATTGAAGCACATCTTAAAAGATTAGGCTTCTCTGAGGAAATTGCACAATTTGTTGACAATTTGACGTGGGTAAGAGACATGGGGCCTCGCATCCCTGGAGATGACGTAAAGCAAGGCGTCGTCACACGTCGGCCAGACACAGTCTTGTTGGAAGCCTGTGTAGATTCTGGCTTAGGTCGCCCCTCAACATATGCGAAACATATCCAGCAGTTCATGGAGCAGAACCTTATTGGGCCAGATATGAGATTGACACAAGTTGGACGTGACCTGGCCACGAGAACACCAAAAATTATGATGGACCCGAACCTCTCCAAGGCGATAGAAATGGCCTGCAAAGTGCCGACTTCCGCAGTCGCCGGGAAAGAGGCATGGCAGGTACTCGCCGGTAAAATAGTAGCTAATCTCCCGGCTGAATTGAAGCAGACTATGACATCAGCAATGGAGAAGAAGCCGGAAGTTTCCACTCCAGCGCATACGTTGGAATCGAACGAAGGAACAAGCAGAGCCAAACCTTCGTTCGATATGGGGTGATTATTTGGAGCCTTTGATATTGTCCATCAAAGTCTTAACCACTTCCCAAGTTTCGTATGGCACAAACATATGACGGGTTGGTGCGCTTTTACATACCTTCCCGTCGGGGTCGCATGTAATGCCGACAAACTCAGCTTCGACAATCTTTCCATGCCGGGTAGCATGTGTGACAGAAATCAAAGGAGTCTCAGCCAAAGACAACATATCTTTCTGTCGACCAGATGGCAGAATGTTCACAGCAGGCGACACATAGCAAATAAGTGGAAATGCCACACTTTTATAGGTGGAGGTATCGCGACCCGGAATACAGGACGGGTCAAGATTATTTCCGACGGTCTGATACGGGAGCTTTGCTTTGGGGTCATGCCAGTTTTTGGCGAGCTCGCTCATCCAGCTCCAATAGAGAATGACATTCGAATTTGCCCGCATTGGAAAAGCACCGACATCAATATTGGGGAGCGGAGTTCCTTTGGCGAGAGCGACAGAGGCATCTTCATGCTTTTTGCAACCCCCCAGACTCAGCAGAGACACAGCAATCATGCCAAAAACAGCATTTCTTTTCATAAAACTCTCCACCATATTTCTAATAGTTTTCAGAGATATGTTATAGTGTATTGCCACTACATAGCAAGGTATTTCCGATATGCGTCAAGAAAAACACTCCCCACTTGCGAAAAGCGTTATGATGACGATGGCAGCCGTTTCGCCGCAGACCTTATCGCCGTCTATCGTTTCCAGCACCCTGGTTATCGCCGAATGCTTGGGAATGCTTTCCCTTGAAGAAATATCCAAAGCATTAACTCCCAGCGGCTATATCAATTTGGTCGACAAGGGAATTACAAAGCGGATGGATAATGAATCGATAAATGTTCTTGATGTGGATTTGAATACCAACCTTAAAATCGCAGAAGACGTTTTGTCTGTCATCAATGATGATGTAAATCCTCTTCAAAAGAGAGAAAACCAGAATTCTCTTCATTTGATGGGTATCAATATTTCTCTGCGTCCCGGCCTTTCCGGAGACCGGGCATTCGCAGATGCCCGCAGTTTATATCAGGCGATGAGACTGAAGCACACTCAGGAGCCGAATGATTTCTTATTCTGGCGTTGATTAGATATTCAGGAGGGAATCGATATCCAGACCTTCGATTTCCTCCAACTGTTCTTGTTCACTGGCGGCGCGAAGTCTCTCAATTTCGGCTCCAACATCTTCCTCATCTTCTTCCATAAGAGGGGCGCTGACCGGGGCCGTCTCAATAGCCACCTCTTCAGGCTCTTCTAGTCCCTCAACTTCTTCCGGAGTCATATCGGCGATGACTTCTAGGCCCGTCCAGTCTCCCTGAAGAGTCAATGGGGCTTCTCCGATAATGTTAATATCTTCTTCAGAGACATTTGGCATTAGCGCCACTTGAGCTTCTGTTAAGTGAATGATTTGGACTATCTGGTCTTTTGTTCCGCACCAACCATCGAATATACCCTCCTGTGCTGGGAACCAGATTCTCATGGGCACGGGTGTCTTTGCTCGCCCTTGACTCGCATCTGGGGTGACAAAGACAAGCCAATCCCGATTATTCACGTTACGCGCAAAAGCAATTTTCGTGATATCAAAGGATGAAAAAACGATATCGTCATCTCCCGTTAAGGCGACGTATGGAGAGCGTGTGGTTTGCGAGATGCCGACGGCAATCCTTGCTGAAGCCGTAGACCCCATCCGGAAATCTCGTCCTTTTGTCGCCAGGTCTCCGATAACAGCGTGCTTGGCCATCCATTTAAGCAAAGGGGTCTGAAGATTAGCACTTGTGATGTTCGCCATATTCGCTCTCACAGCAACGATTATAAGAATGAGCTATATTAGCACATCTATGTTTGTTTTAGCGGAATTGAGGAAAAGATATGACGAACTTAATGGGTATTCCGGCTGGAGCGTCATTTGCTCTTTCTGAAATTTTCAGGACGCTCAGAGAATTTCCTCCAAGCGAACCGGAGAACCATGTCGTTCTCGCACTTGGTTTGGACGGACCTGTAATGCTGGCCGGTCCAAATACTGGGGGCCTCATCATCCTTGAAACAAATGAGAGTGTCGAGCAGGACGATGGCACATCTGCCGCTATCGTACAGAACCTAAAAGAGAACTCGCATGCATTCCAAGTGGAATATCTTCGTCTTCCACTTAGGTCTTTGATTAACACAGGCTGGAACATCTTCAACTACGGAAGACCTCCTAGTGCAGAGGTCTATCGTTTTATTCATGACTATGATGAGGCCGGGCTACTAGCGACCATCAATAAAAAATCTTCGACGGCTACAGTCGGAAAAGCAGGTAAGCATGTCCCCTCCATATCAACTGCTGAACTTGAAAAGCTTTCGCAAATTGCCGGGAACGCTTTCTTTAAGGGAGCCGGAGATGCAAAACTTGTCTTAGACGGGTTTGAGCAAATGACGGAGGGTGTCTATTCCGTGGATGATATGCTGCCCATCATTATGGCCCATGCTGCTATGGACTGGACACCCATTGTCCTGGCGACGGGATACGGCCTTGCTATAAAACTTGTCGAAGATAACGGAGCTAACTTTGGCTATCGGTTAGAATCAGTTGCGGTATCCAATCCAATTTATGTGTCATTGGCTGTTATTGAGACAGCTAAGCGCTTGGTCAAAGATGGCGAGATAGACCTTGGCATTTCTTTGCGAAAATTTCGCAGGTGGTTGGTCAAGAATGGTTATAATACCAACAAAATCGATACACTTGTGATTGACGAATAATCGGGGCGGCGTGCATCCAATGGCTAATAAATACGAAAAGCAAACCCGAGGCATTTCAAAAAGTGCTGGCTCCTTCGATAAGGAGGAAGTCGTCAAGTCAAAATGGAAACGGCTTGGAGAGTGGTCCACTAGGCCCAAAAATGCTTGCAACACATTGGTTGTGATGGCGTTCCTTTGTTACCTTGGTGCCATGATAGGTGCTAGTATTTATCTCGTCCCTATCGCTTGGATGCTTTATCGTTATTTTCTTCGGCAGCCTGAAAGAGCACCGTTGAAAATTCCGATGCAGGAGAAAATTCTTGATTTAAACCAACTCCATTCGGGCAAGCGGGTTCCGGAAAAAGGCCAAGGTATCTTCTTCTTGGGAAAAAGCATCGATGCTGATTACTCGGGTAAAGAGATATGGTTGACGAATGATGATACCAGGCAGCACTTCCTTATTTTAGGCACCACCGGTGCTGGTAAGACAGAGCTCTTGATGGCCTTCGCCGCTAATGCTTTGTCGTGGGGCTCCGGCCTTATCTTTGTCGACGGTAAGGGTGACATCAAGTTGATGGGTGCAATGTATGCACTCGTAAAAAGATGGGGCCGTGACGCAGACTTCCTTCTTTTGAACTTCATGCCATTGCCTAACGCTAACGCATTGGTGCCTGGAGAAACTATTTCAAACTCCATGAACCCATATGTCACGGCTGACGCTGATGACATTAAACAGCAGATTGTGGGCCTGATGCCGGAAGGCGGCGGCGATGGCATGTGGAAAGACCGTGCCATGACCATGCTTGAAGCAGAGGTTATGTGTCTGACATGGTGTCGTGACAACGGCGTTCTGGACATGAGCCTAAGCTCATTGCGTCAGTACATTCTGCTAGACAATCTTTCAAAATTCGCTGACCCAGAACAATTCCCAGGAATGCCTGAGAAATATCGCGAAAATATTCGCCTATATCTCTCGTCACTAGGTAACTATGACTTCTCTAAAAAAGGAGGTGAGCAGGAGTCTGATGTCGCGAAACAGCACTCGTACCTTGAGATGCAGCTTTCTGGTCCGTTTGCAGCCCTGGCCAACCAGTACGGAGCCATCTTTGACACCGACTTCGGTGAAGTCGATATGTTCGACGTTGTCCTTAATAGGCGTATTCTCGTTTGCCTGCTGCCTTCTCTCCAGAAGTCGGCAGAGGACGTTGAGCGTATGGGTAAAATCATTGTCGCGTCATTGAAGTCCATGATGGGTGCGACACTAGGTAACCTCGGTTTGACGGCTGACCCAACCGTTCTTTCTTTGCTGAAGGTTCGAGTGACCGCAGCTCCATATCCATTCCTCGTTATCTTGGATGAGGTCGGATATTACACAGTGTCTGGTATGGCTATGATGGCAGCCCAGGTCCGTTCCCTTGGGTTCAGTATGATTTACGCGGCACAGGATTTGAAGGCCATGACGCGTAACAATGAAAAAGAAGCACAGTCCATTATCGCGAACACCAACGTCAAAATCGTTATGAGAACTGAAGATTCTGATACGATGGAGCTCGCCGTTAAGGCCGGTGGGCAGGCCGCTCGTATCAAAGCGACGGGATATAAGCCGAGTGATGATACTCCCATTTTTGGCGGTGGAGAATGGAACGAAAATCTCGACTATGCCATTAGCTTTGAAAATAGAATTAACGAATTGGATTTGAAGTCTCAAGATGAAGGCTTCATGACCGTTCTATACAAAGATATTATTGTGCGCGGTCGTTCTTTCTATGTCGCCACTTTGGATACCTATGCGGACCAGGACATGGTGTCGTTGTCCCCGAATCAATTCCTTACAGTTCGCAAGCCAGATGCCCAGGCATTTGAGTCCTCGCGTCAAATTCCGAAGATTCTTATCAAGATGAAGGATGCGGGCCTGAGGGATAAGCAAGCAGAAATCACAGAGAAAGTCAGGGCCGAAAAATCCGACACCAATATCATCGGAAAGATTTTTGATGCTGCTGCTGCCACCTCCAGGATGTCTAAACGAGATTTGAAATCGATTTCCTGTGTCGCACTTGGCGGTTTATCCGTGATTTCAAAGGGCGAGAAGGAAGCGATGGTGGACATCGTTAAGAACTCCCGTAAACCACAGCCCCTTCAGAGCGCTCTTGATGCCGAATTCGTAGGAGACGAAGAAGAAACCACCGGGATTCCGAAACCTGAGACATCTGCACCACCTGTTACACAGGCCAAAACAAGTCCACCTCCGCAGAAAGCGCAAATTGAAACAAAAACTGCGCCTGTTCCAGTCACAAAAGATGAGGCCGAAACGAACCCCCTTGATGTTGACGGCCTCATGGATAAGGACGTGCCTAAAACCATTTCGGGCATCGAAATCAACAACGATGGGACGAAAGAAGATTTGGAGAGTGATATCAGTTCCTCGGAAACCATCGAAAAAGTTATTGCCAGTGTTGCCACCCGCGTGTCCTTTACACAGGCTGAGGACTATTCAGAAGAAGATAAAAAATCTATTGCCGCCTCCGTTGACGCGGGAATTAATGATACGCTGGGCGTGTCTGGTGAAGAAGACATTTCATCTGAAGCTCTGCAAATCAACACTCGTGACCTCGGTGGAGAGCCTTCAGGTGATGATATGGGCTGGGGAGATATCTCCGATACCGCACAACCAGAACTTCCTGATGGATATGAAGACATCGAAGAACCGGAAGAATATCCGGACATCGAAGGTGAAAAGGCGACAGAGTCAGAGACGGATTCAACAACCGCAGCGACAGAGACCGGTAATTCTGCTGGTGGCGGGCAGGGGAACATCGAAGACCTGACGGGTGACAGCAACCTAGATAAGGTTAAGTCCGATGGTGAGAGTGACGATATCATCGACCTCACCGGGTTCCTGAACAATGTTACCTCTAGCTAAGCGTTGAATTTGAGACAAGTTTTTCATTTCAATCGCGAGTGTTTGCTCAAAGGACTGCTATACTGTCCTTTGAGCATGATTGCATTTATAAGGGCGACGTGACATGAGTTCTGAAAAAGTTACGACTGAGAATACGGAAAAGGCACCAGCGCCGAAGCAGCATTCCGTAAAAAACACATTGAAGATTTTGAGTGGTATTGACGCCATCGAGAGTGGCGTGCGTAACAATATCGCTATCGATTATGAAATCGCCAACGGCGTGAAATCGATGGCGCAAATCGCGTTCGCCCAAAATACGAGCGTTTCCCCTGTAAACTCCGACTCAAGTAATCCGGAACAAAGGTTCATGGATGCTCAAAAACAATATAAAGTGTCCGACAAGGAGATGAGTGAGCGCCTGGCACGTTCTGCAAAGATGTTTAATATCAATCTTCTTTGCCTGGCCATTTTTGTCGCATCAGCAATTATCACTGCTCCGAATGCATTCGCCTATGGTTTTGTTGCTACTATTCTTTTCTTGCTCCCTACCGTTTTTGGCACGATTATGTTCGCCGCCAACTTGTTCAAATGGGGATTTTGGAATTATCAGCTCAGGAACCGCAGCCTGGTGAAGGCGTCTTTTTTCTTAAAGAACCCAAATCAGTGGCTCCCTTCGTCTGAATTTAAGCGAAAGAAGTCAGGTGTCTTGGCATTGGGAATTCTGGCAGCCTTGGCGCTTTCTCCTATGAGTAGTGCCCGCGCAGCAGACGATAGTGCTGTTTGTACCGGGCAGGGGAGCAATTACGTTACGAACACGTTTTCGCTTCCATGCCAAAAAGATATTTATCGTAATGCCCTAGAAACAATCTTCCCTGATGTGGGGCCATTGTCTACTCCGGCCATTACGACCAATACAAACGGATATACGTCAGACTCCAATGGGCAGTCTGCCGTCGCCGAAGCCTTTATGGCGTTCATCGTCGTTCTGATGACCGTTGCGATGGCTCAGATGACCTGGCACATCGTTGGCCTTATCGTGGCAGCCGCGCACGAAGGAACCTCCGTCGCTCAGAAGTGGTCTGGTATTTGGGTTCCAATGCGTCTTTTCGTCGGAGCAGGTATTCTTGCGCCTTACGTCAAAGGGTATTGTCTAGCTCAGGTTCTGGTTCTCTATGCTGCCCTATGGAGTGGCTCTTTCGCTAATATCATTTGGTCGGCGTATATCCAGGGGCTGGATAATCCGCAGATTTCCTCCAATTCTTCATTGCCATTCTTGACGCCTGCTTTGCGTGGTCTGGTTATGGACGATATTTGCTATAATATCGTATCCCGACAGAAAGCAGTCGCGACTTCACAAGGGGCTGAATTCGATGTCCAGTTGCCGACACAGAACCCTTGGACACCGAAGATAACTCAAGACGACGGTGATGTCGATTACGCAGCCAAAATCAATGATGTTTTCGACACATCGGTTTTCAATAGTAATCGTAAGGTTGAAATCTCTCCTTCAACTCTTCAGAAGGCGACATGGGATTTTGGTCCGACGTGTGGGTCAGTCTCCATTCCGTTTGTTGGCTCGGCGTCGCAAACACAAGCGCTGTCAAGCAGTAATGCAGCTAGTGGATTGTTCGCGGCATATGACAAAAAGAAAATCGCAGCTATCACGAAGTTCACTCAGAACATGAATAAATCTGTTTCCAAGGTCGTGAATAACGCGATTGGCGCAAGTTCTGATATTTCGTCTAACCTGTCCTCTGATGTTGTCGGGGTTATGACACAATATCAGACTGAGACCGGAACTGCTTATAGCAGCATTGCCCAAGCGGCTCAGATATTCCTTGACGGTGTTAATTCATCTGGTGGAACAAATAGGATGACGACATTCGAGCAGAACGCTCGAACATATGGATGGATGTCCAGTGGGTCCTTCTACATGAACATCTCCAGAATGCAGGGAATGGTTGATGCCTTCTTGGCCATTGCGCCATCAGCGTCATCTCAAAGCGCTGATGTCACAAATATTCTGAATAGTGGAAGTGCTATCGGCAAACTTATCGGTACGACCGGCGCATCAGCAGATGTTTTGAATAAGTTCGTTGTCGCATTCTCGAATGTGCAGCCGTCTGAGTCCACAAAACAGTCTTCGGCCATTCTGTCCACGGGCTCTCAAACTGGAAATATTTCTGGTTTAACTATCTACAACAACACGATTGGATTGGACAATCCGAATACTCCTGTGGGTAGAGTTGTCGATGCCGTTTCTTCATGGCTAGGTAATAGCCTGACGGCCCTAATTAACGGTACGACCGGCGTGGATGCGACTGGCGCGAGCAAAGGGAGTTCGGGTGTCCAGGGCTCTGAGCTTCAGAATATGACTGAATTTGGTCAAAATATTCTGACGATAACAGGCCTTCTGTTTACAATCCTTGTCTTTGGCGTAGGCGCATTCCTTGTGTCTGGCGGTGCCGGGGGAAGCCTGGCCGTCAAAGCATTAGGTGTCGTCTCGAAAGCTGCATCCTGGTTTGGTGGCGATGTTGTCGGGAAAATCGGCCAGACCTTGATGACAGCGCTTTTCTGGCTCATGGGCTCTATGCTCGTTGTCGGTGTGTTGCATGCATACATCATCCCAATGATGCCTTACATTCAGTTCCTGCTCTTTGGCATGTCTATGTTGATTATCGTCGTAGAAGCGGTTATCGCAGCTCCGATTTGGGCATTTATGCATTTCAGACTAGACGGTCAGGAAATGGTGGGTCATTCGCAGCAGGCCGGTTATATGCTGATTTTCAACCTATTCTTGCGTGTCCCACTTGCCATGCTCGGTATGCTACTCAGCATTTCAGTATTCAACGCAACCATGCTTGTCCTTGCGATGACATTCTATCCAGCGGTTCAATCTGCGATGGGTGACGGGGGAACTGGCCTGATTGGAAGTATCGTCATGCTTCTGTTGATGTCTTACCTGCATTATCAGATTGCTGTTCGTTCGTTCTCGCTTATCTCGTCTGTACCGTCGAGAGTTTCTAAGTGGTTTGGTGCATCTATGACTGAAGAACACGAGCATAGTATGATGTCTAACATTGGCAGCTTCATGGTCGGTCAGGCTGCGACATCTGCACCTCGTGTAATGGGGGCTATGTTCGGACGTGAAGACCAAAGAAGACGAGCACCCCAGAGAAACGGTGGCGGTGGCGGTAATGGAGGCCCTGGTGGCGGTGGCGCACCAGCTCCTTCTGGAGGGGCGACGGGTGGAGCTGGTGGAGAGGGAGGAGAAGCCTCCACCAGCAATGGAGCTCTCAACTCAGTAGAGATGGGGTCTGACACTTCAGGAGGTGGAGTACAGAACTCGTCCACGTCTGGAGAGAGCTCAGCCTCGTCTGAGTCGTCAACAGAGTCCATGCCAGTCGGTTCAATGGCGGCATTCGGACGTTCACTTATCAACGCTCCTGACAATCAGGAGAAGGTGTCTCAGCTAGGTGGGCATGCTGAAGGAGAGCGCTTGGTTCAGAGCTTTAGCGATTATGCCCAAAATAATGGAGATGTCAGTGAAATGGGCATCCGAACCTTCGCAAATAACTTTGTCAACAATAGTTCCGTAGGCGGAGACCAAGATAGAATGAATAGCATCGCTCAAGAATTCATTAAACGAATGAAGGAAGGAGAATAACAAAAAAAGGGGGTAGCCTCAATTTGAGGCTACCCCCTTTTTTTGGGATATAGGGTTTGGAATTATGCCGCTGTCTTCTTCAGAATATCCCCGACAAACATCGGAGGAACACGCTCCAGAGCAGAGACATCGTTGCTGTCCAGGTGGCCATCGTTGAGAAGGTCGAGCTTCTTTATGCCATAGGACAACTTAGCCTTGACATAAGCGGAGTAGTAAACATACTCCCGTAGGGTCATCCGGCTGCCATCACGCTTGTGATGAGAACGCAGCGGGCGGTCCAGAGTTCCAAGGATGTCCTCCTGCTTTTCCCTGACCATCTTCTGCATGAGGTTCAGAACTGCTGTCGTCGCCGTTAGACGAGCGCGATAGTAGTAAGTAGACCTCATCTCAATGTTGAAAGCCTCCTCTGCCAGCTTAGCACGGTCACGCACCTTGCAAAGTTCAGCCCAAAGCTTCTGGTTAGCGTCCTCAAGCAGTTGGTTGCGTTCTGCGACATTCCGAGTTTTCTGGGCACGCTCCATGGCGCTACGCAGAATTGACATGTACCCATCAGCGGCAGCCGACGTAGCGTCGATGAAGCCGGGCTGGAGGGAAGCGACGAGACCTTCGACAAGCATTGTTCTGTTCCTTTTCCTATATCCTGAACACCATATGCTCATATTTTTCAGGTTTTGTCAAGGAACAGCAGTTTTGTATTAGTCAAGAAGTTTTTTACTTATGAATCCCAGTTTTCTCACGTTTTTTCGTGATTTTGGATGGGTGGCCATGCAAAAAAGCCAGGATAGCTCAAGTTAAAAAACCGTAATCTTTAACTTTTTTTGCTTAGTTTCTATATTTAGTGTCTCTGATGAGGATGCCACTACATATCTGGGTGTTCCCGGCTTGTTCTCGTTTTTGTTTTAGGATGAGGATATAGGGAAGGAACAGAACAAGAACACGTCGGGGATTAAAAAACCCTCCCGAAGGAGGGTGGTCTGGGAGCTGATTAAGCCGCCAGACGTTTTTCTCTTACTTGGTCTCTGGTGTTAATAAAATCCACGGAGATAACATTGGCGTCGTTTCCAGCGTAATCTGGTATACTGGAGATATCGGACGGGGCCTTAAGGAAATCCTCAGACGAAAGAGCGCTAAGACTCATTTCACAACCGAAGATTTCTGAGAGGAAGTTATTGCACAGAGTGTCGTCGAACATCGGTACCTATCCTTTCTTTCTGTCGAGGTCGTTTATACGGATTTCGGAATCAGAGGTCAAATTAATTATGCCGGTTTTCTAGGATTTTTTCGTAACAGGAGTGAAAAATGAACGGAATCAATGCCTTCGAAAAGGCCGTCTCAAAAGTTTTAAAAGCAGGCCGGAATCTGGGAATCTTTGTGCGTGGTCCCAGGTCAGAAGAAGGCAGCGTTGTCGTCACAGGGAACCGAGAAGATTTCCCTGAAAAGCTATGGGATTTGGCACAGGCTCTTTCAGAAATACCGGATGACAGCTATGAGGCGCATCATGTCATGCCTGAAGCTATGGCAAAATCCATAATCGCATGGATAGAAGCCCAAGGCCTTCCTACTCAAGAACCCAAGGCCATAGCAGACTGGTTCATGACGGGGAAAGCCCCTGATATCAATAGAAGGGGCTTAATGAAGATTATCGGAGAGCAAGAGCAGAGGACAAGGGAACTCGGCCAGGTTGCTCCCAGGAAGCCTACCATGCGCCCAGCGCGACCGGCGATATCTGTTCGAAATTAACGTGGACGGTCCATACCTATACGTCTGACTGTCGGAGGGGCATTACGTTGCGATGGCGAAGCGAATGACACGATGTCAAAAAGCTCCTGTTTCTCTTGAGCGTTGAGAGCCCTCCCGTTTCTATGAGAATATTTGTCAAAAGCATTCTGCTCAAAAATCTGAGAAGAACTTAATGTTTTGCAGGTGTTTTTCAAACTGGCGATATCAGACTGTAGCTCCCGAAGCGAGGCAGTCTTTTGCCAGACCTTTTTCTCCGGCTTCCAATAGAACTGACGTTCTTTATAAGGTCCCTGGAGCCCATAAGGGACGTTGAAACATATTGTGTAAGACGCTGACCTTGCCCCCTGGATAAGGTTCTCAAAAAGGCTTGCGTCGTTACCTTCTTGCTGGAGCAGCATGGCTACGGCTTCACAATCCGCGTCTGCGCGATGTGCATTATAGAAGTATCCCATATCCGAGAGGATATGACGAAGCTTCATACTATCGTATCCCATCTCTTTCCAGGGGATTTCCATGTAGGTGCATGCCCAGGGCTTATCGATGAGGGATGTAAAGTATCGTTCCATTAAGACGCGGTCATAGGCAGCGTTATGTGCAATGAAAATGCTACCCGTCTCGATAATCGATTCAATTTTATCGATATCCAATCGATGCCCTTTAACGACCTCATCCGTAAGGCCCGTTATCCTTTGTACTTCTTCCGATATCGGGCAAGAGGGTTCATTCAGCCACATTTGCGGGCGATGTATCCCAAGGATTTCCAATGTGGATTTGTCGTAGAAGATAGGCAAAATTGATAAGGCGATGATTTCAGCATTTTCTGGAACCACATCGGTAGCCTCAGTATCTAAGACTATCGCTATTCCAGTGTTTGGCCTATCAGAGAAGGAGACATCATCACGATATTCGAGTTCAATCTCTTGAGAGACCTTGAACTTTTCTGGGTGGGCCTTGATTGCTTCTAAAAGTTCAGGGGTTATTTCGCAAGGCATGATGTACTATCTCCGACAATGATAATGCATCATACCTTATGTTTATGCAGTTTTCTATTGAGAGTGAATATTGCCTTTGTAAACCAGGCAGGTTCTGCTGGGGTATCCGGGTACGATGACATCGCCAGAATAAGGGGCCATGTTGAAATTGACACCTGAAAGACCCAGGGAGTAAATCACGGATTGAGAAATAACTGGGTCAGCGACAGCTTCAGCTTTGCGCGGTATCGAGACTTTCTCATGTATCGTCCCAAATCGGTTTTTGTCTGAGAACCATTCCTCATTTGTGCCGTCAGCTTCAATATCAGGGACACCAGCGAATGTGCGACCTAAAAAAGATTGCGTGATGACAGCGACAACTTGACCTGTTGTTGACAGGACCGGCGCTCCCGACGTTCCATGCTGTATCCCACCAGGAGTTTGAAACACCCCTTCGAGGAGGCCGGATGGCCGCGTAGTGGATAGGGACAGCCCTTTTATACTCCTATATCGTGCCTCAGTTGCTGGTGAAGCGAAACTATCGATAACTAAAACAGCCAGGTCATTCGAACCGACGATACCCCCATCTTGGTCATGTGTCAGATGCTCATGCGTTTGAGCGAGTGGGACAGCTTTTCCAATAAACGTCCCATCAGATAAAACGATATCAATTTCCCAAGCATCTTGGATGACGTGCTTTGCAGTCAAAATATGATTTTCATCATTTTGCGCATCACCGGAATCAGCGATAATAGACCCGGTCCCAGTAACTGCGGAATGGCTTTTAAGGCGAGAGACGATTTCCACGACACTGTCACCGATATCATCAGGGAGGCCAAAAGGAGAAAAACAATTATGGACTGAGAAATCAGCTTTAACCGGCTCATGCCATGATTCCGAAGTCTCCACCTCAGGATGAGGATGAGAGTGAGATGCATAAGCGGGGCTACCCAAAATGATAGGGAGCATTGCCCATAAAAAGTTCTTCCTCATATCCATGCTCCCGATAATTGCATTTTTCTGTTTTGTATAAGAAAAACCTGGAAAAGGCAAATTCATGGGCTGGACAAATATTCTCGACCATGCCATTGAGGGGCGTTATCCACTATTACAGGAGGCCGCGATGGCTGACAAGACAATTTTCGGACTTTATCAAACGGGGGATGATGTTATGCCTCCCCTAATGATATTCGGCCTGCCTCTGTGTCGAGAGCCCGTTCTCCAGGATTGTGATGAGAAGACTACGGAGGTAGTTTCCACTGCTCTATCCATTGGGCTCGCCAAAAACACGCGGCATGATGCAGCGCACTATGCCAGCGATATCTCCAATTTTGCTCGTTATCTCGTGCGTGACATCATGCCGAACATCCCTGGGGCGGTTCATGCCGTTCTGACTGACGGTGGCATCGGGATGATGCGTGAAGTCGCATTCACCGATGAAGCTGGCGAAGTGCTGATGTCCGGTTTTCTGTACGGGAAAGAGTTTCAGAACCCTGGTATCCCTCTGGTCGACACCCCGGAGCTGTTTTTCCATATGTGCTTCCTCGCGAACACATATCCGGATGTGCTGTCGGATGTGATGTATGAGACGAACAAGTCAATCTCGTTGATGAACCTTGAGTGGAAGCCTGCATTTGAGGATTTGCACGTCTGTTCTCGGTATTTTGCGCCATCCCTGAAAAAGGACGGCTATGATATGATTAATGCAATCTATCATGGCTCCATCAACGAGATTCGAAGCAATGCTTTCGAAGTCCAGGCCCGAAGCATCCTGAAACTCCCTCATGTGGAGATTAATCAGGGTCTTATCGATGCCTTTCAGCGTATTCTCAATCAAAAAGACATCATTATCACGCCAACGATGATGATTCAGGGTAGCGGCGATATCAAGACTGTCTGATAAGCCGTGGGGTGTGGTATGATACCTGAAAGAAAGGTTCTGCCATGCCCCTTGATGATATCATAAATACTTTACCTGAAGACACGAGACTGCGCATCCAAATATTGGTTTGTGCCGTCAATCATTTTGAGGCAGAGGGTATCCCCTTGAAATTCGGGGCAGATACACGCAACCCGATTATTCGAGACCACAATTCGTTTACAGCGTCTGAAATCCTTCTTGATGAAGAATTGATAAACCAGGACATCGAACTTGGATTGTCATTGGGAGCCATAAAGGCTGACCAAGGGAATATAGCGTCAGCCTTTCCTGATTTCAGATGCTCCTATAATCCGCCGGTACGGAAATATGCCTTTTATGAGCATGAAGGGGATGTCCTTCTCGTTCGTGTCAGCGATAATGGAATTGCCCCCACTCTGGATTACAAAAGTCACGAACTCGGTATCTCCTTCGCGCTTTCTGAATCCATGGAGAATCGCTTCCCTAAGCTTGTCGAAGCCATAGGAAAAGGTGCGACCCCCATTGCTGAAATAGCGACATGGGATAAGCTGATGGAGATGTCCTATGATGGCTTCTTTAACAAGCTTGAGTGTATGCACACAAAAACTTTGAATGCTCCGTCCTTAGACGACATTACAACAGCCATTCGCAAAGGGCTTGAGCCCGACTTAAAGAAGGAGACAGCCCTGGATATGTGAATTCTGGTGGGAAGGGGCGGAATTGAACCGCCGACACCTCGATTTTCAGTCGAGTGCTCTACCAACTGAGCTACCAACCCAATGCCTAATGATATCCCACATATCTTGGATTAGGTCAAGCCCTTTCTATAGGTCTATTTTTATTTTCAGTCTCAAATATGCTATGTAGTGAAGCATCTTCACAGGAGAACCTCATGATTGCTTCGTATGTCGTGTTTATCATTTTGCTTGTGTCAATGGGGGCTTTTAAGTCGAAGCTTTCACCTGGTGTATCTCGGTATGCTAAATTCGGAGCATCATGTTTCGTCGTCTTCTGGCTTTGGGCGCTAGAGATACTAACGGTCATCATCCACCTGCATATCCGAACACAGAAAGACACTCCGTCTCACTCAGATATCTATCTCTATGGCATAGGTGGATTTGCCGTTGCCTCAATCTGGGTAGCCCGATTTTTATTCGCGAAAGATATGACATCAATTTTCAAGGCTGATGTTTCTGTTTTCCCTAAAGTCTGGGGACTTTTTGTGTTTTTGTCCGTGTTCCTTATCTTCCCTTTGGAGGCCAAAGCAATCGTTCAGCATGCCATGTTTAGAAGTCTCTTCCCATGTGTTTCTGTCGTCATCGCTTTCATTCTCGGGGCATTTTTCATGGAGCTACTATATCGCGAGCAGAACTCTACATATGACAGCCGTGCGAAAATGTTCTTCACCCCGCAGGGAAATATTAGTGACGGTCAAATAATTTTGGGCAAACTGGGCACCTTTGGAACCATCGTATCATCTGTGATGTATCAGACAATACGGAAACCATACCGCCTGATATCCGGGATGGAACTTGGTTAATACGCCAAGTTCCATCCAATGGCTACATAGGATTGACCGTTAGGCTGGGAGGCACACCATTGTGTGGCCTGGGTTCCTGGCCAAGTGCCCGCACCATAGTCACCGATATTGTTGACGTTCAGGTTTGTTTGACCCGGCCCCCATGATGTCGTCGCAAGTGTTCTACATTCATCCGTGGTTAGGCTACGGACCCATATCAAGAAAAGACCGTTAGAGATAGCATGGGGGTCGATAAGTCCTCCGCTAGGAGTGACCATAGTTTCATTTTTAGCATCCCAATATTTTTTGGGTAGGTCTCCAGTTTGGTATATCTCAGGACTAGAACAACACCCCTGCCCAAAAGGAGACCCAGAGACAAGGGTTTTCGCAATATCATGTATGACATTGATTTCTATCACGAGTTCAGAGCTGCGAGAGTTCTGATGGACAGAGGACGTTAGCTGCATAATAATACCCAGCAAAAATGCCATTATGCCGAGAACCATCATGACTTCGACGAGTGTAACACCCCGCCTTATTTTATATTTCATGGTATGATACCTACTCTTTTT
>Ga0157363_1000191_pt1 | contig 47442 bp, 41 predicted proteins | sample AttsexASBM1_FD_111477 | JGI IMG/M metagenome (GOLD analysis project Ga0157363, IMG submission 111477) | Fungus gardens microbial communities from leaf cutter ant in Ribeirão Preto, State of São Paulo, Brazil - Atta sexdens ASBM1 | ecosystem: Host-associated > Fungi > Mycelium > Unclassified ... | reverse complement strand
TCGTCAACCCGTCGCCGTTAATTAAGCCGCCATTCGTTGCCCAAAGCCCTCTGCCTGTTACGCTCGTACTGTTTATCGCAATATCCGTGTTCTGCATATTAATGACCGCGCCTGCGGACTGTGCGGATGCCCCGTATGAGCCCCCTGATATCAGCGTATTGCGTTCCTCTTCGCTGCCGAGAAAATTGATCGTCGCGGTGTCGCCCATCGCCACAATCGCGCCGGTCTGGGCGGAGGAGATCACGCTGCCCGCGCCGATATTCGCCACGCCGTTGCCGCGCACGGCGATGCCAGCAGAGGTCGCGCCCGATGTGCTGACCGCCAGATGATCGGCGGTTAACTCGCCCAGGCTCCAGATGCCGGCCGAGGTATCGCCGGTCGTGATAATGGTTGAGTTGCTGCCCAGGTCGGCCGTGCCGTTAGCCTGAATATCGAGGCCCTGAGAGCTGGCGCCGAGGGTGGTAATCGTCAACGCATTCGCCTGCAGCCTGGCCGTGCCGTTATCCGCTGTCCCCGTCAGCGCGTCGACCTGAATGCCATGGCTGTTGGTGCCGTTGGTATTAATACTGCTGCCGTCGCCGATATCGGCAACGCTGCCATAGCCATTAATATGCAGCGCGATGCCGTTATCACCCTGAGTGGTGATATTGAGCTTATCAGCCTGCAGCGAAGAGGCTTTTTGCAGCACTATGCCCTCGGCAAAGCCGGTACCAACGATGTTGACTGAAGAGCCTGAGCCTAAACTGGCGTTGACCTGATTGCCGCTCAGCTCCATGCCGACGGCGGTTTTACCTGACACGTTGAGAATCAATTTATCCGCGGTAAAGCTGCTGCTATCGGCCTTTATAAAAATTCCCTTGGCGTAATGGGCGGCATCCTTAACGCTGATGGTCGAGCCGCTGCCGGCCGCCACCGTGCCCGGCGTTCCCGCGGGAACAAGGATGCCGTAGAAGCCATCGCCTGATGAGGTGTCGCCAATCAGCGTGGTGACATCCTCTAAAGTGATATCGCTGCCCGTCTGACTGCCAACCATAACAGCCGCCAGCGTCATGCCCGGCACGATACCCATGCCGCTGGCAAGCAGTAACGCGTTTGCAATTCGACTCAGTTGAAATTTTTTATTCATACCAGTCACTCTTCCATAAGATTTAAGTGGGGCTTTAAAAATGGCGAATGGCTTTTGTTTCTGACAAAACGGGTCGCCATTTTTTTAACGGTTACGTGTTAATGTTCTTGAATCGTTCCAGTAATAAAAAGATGTGGTAAAAAGCAGCGGGATTATGCCGATCGATTTTTAATGCTGTAAAGATAGTGAAAAGGTTCTGTGTTTCGTTTCTCCCCTGAGGGCAACCCAGACTAAAGATAATTTTCATTAGAAATGAAGGCGGTGCGGCTGTTGTAATGGAGGGGTTGACGTTAATTTTAATTACAAGTGTTGTTTTTTGAGAATAGCTATTTGGACGATCCCTTCTCGCGGAGGAGATAAAAGCCGGTGGGAGAGATATTGAAAAGCGGTTTAACAGAGGCGATCTAAAATAAAACTCTCTCAGCACCTCGCCATCATCGTGGTGAAAGGGGAATATAACGTTCAGGGACTGGAGACTTTCCAGAACGCTTTGCGCGCTATCCTGTATCATCCAGGCATAAAGCCTGTTTCAGGTACTTAACCTATGCTGTATGAAAACAGACTCAGGAGTTAACGTGATGAAAATCAGTAAAACAGCCGTCACGCTGCTGGTGGCCGGACTGCAACTCACCGCCTGCGCGCAGCGCGCCCCGGCGCCACAGCGCCTTGACATGCATAATCCGGCGACCGACTGGTGCCTGCACGTCGGCGGAAAACCTTCGCAGGTAAAAAGCGAGGCGGGCGTCACCGGCTACTGCACGCTGCCTTCGGGTGAACGCATAGAGCAGTGGGCGCTTTATCACCGGGATCATCCAAAGTAGCCTGACTTACCGACCTGCTTCTCAGAAAGGCGCAGGCAAAGTGCGGCGCGCTGGATATCCTTCCGGCTTCTTTACTGCGGGGTAATCTCAGCCCCGCCTGTTTCCTGGTCGCTTAGCTATTAAACGTAAGGTTTATCTGATACAGAAAGGTAAATATCCCGCCTGGATGACATGACTATACTTATATTGACACAGCTTTATTTTCCTCTGTTATAAAGACAGGTAGAGATAATCGAAGCGCTACAGGTGTTTTTTGGTCATTCAGATGTTCCATAAGTTTCTTGTTAATTGCTTATTAATAAGTGGGCAATCTTCATTCCTGTTTGGATGTAATTTTTTATCGACATAAATATCAGCCATTTACTCTCTGTTGAACATAGCGGGAGCTGCGTTTTTTGATCTTAATCAATTAGCGAGATGAAGTTATTTTCTGTTAATTGTTTCCGTAATGGTATGGTTCTCATGGCTTCCGGTTATTGTCTTAATAAATGATAAAGTCATGAGGGCAGGCTATTGAAACATTTAGGTGGCGCGGCTTTTTGCTGCACTATTTTTATCTGCACTAAATCCTGGGCAGGTATTATGCGTCACGATATTGATGTGCAGGAATATCGCGATTTTGCAGAAAACCTGGGCAGTTATTCCGTTGGTTCAAAAAATATAGCGGTATATAAAAAAGATGGATCCCTGTCGGGCTATCTCGACTTCGCCATGCCGGATTTTGGCATGGTGGCGAACTATGGTTACAGCACGCTGGTTGCGCCCTCCTATGTCGCCAGCGTACGCCATAATACCGGGTATAAAACGGTCAGTTTTGGCAAGGGCGCGCAATATGGCGCAACCTATACCCTGATTAACCGTAACGATTCGCCCGTGTCAAACGTAGATTTCCACCTGCCGCGCCTGAATAAAGTCGTCACCGACGCCGCGCCGGTGGGCACGGTAGAAAAATCGGAAATCATGAAAGGCGATAGCGCGCGCTATAGCTGGTTTACTCGTGTCGGAGGGGGGACGCAGAGCCAGGTTAGTGAGGATCAGAGCGAGCGTATTCAGTTGAGCGGCGCCTATAACTGGGTAAGCGGGGGAACAGTGAACGCCGCGACTGTTCAGTTTAAGTCTGGATCGCTTCAGGCAATTAACTATGGGCCAGATAACCCTCTGACCTCTCCGCTTTCCATTGGAACCATGGCGGGGGACAGTGGCAGCCCGATGATGGTTTACGACGAGCAAGACAGTACCTGGAAAATTGTCGGCGTGCTTCGCGGTTCGATGGCAGATCCTAACCCTGCCTATGGCAAAACAAGCGGATGGGAATATATACCAGACGGATATATCCAGACTATTACGGCGGCCAATACCTCGCCTGACGTAGTGGATAGCCTTCAGGGCGGCACAATTTACTGGAACGACAGCACCCTTACGCAGCAGGATGCCGTCTGGTCATGGACCGGGCTTGATAAAGCCTATGCGAGCGCTGCGCCCGCAACGGCCAGCAACGAAGAGCTGGATGCCACTAAAGACTTACGCTTTAACGGGGCTGGCGGGCTAATTCTTCTTAATGGTCCGGTTAACATGGGGGCTGGCAAGCTTCAGTTCTCAAACGACTACACCCTCAGCGCGGCGGCAGGCGTGAGTGCAACCTGGGTGGGCGGCGGCGTCGAAGTCGACGCGGGCAAGAAAGTGTTGTGGCAGGTCAACGGCCTGGCGAACGATGCGCTGCATAAGATAGGAGCCGGCACGCTGCACGTTAACGCCGAAGGGATCAACGCCGGCAGCCTGAACGTGGGCGACGGCACGGTTATCCTCGATCAGCAGGCAGATGCGGCTGGAAATAAACAGGCGTTCTCCTCAGTGACGCTGGTCAGCGGACGGCCAACCGTGGTGCTGCAGGATGCCAGTCAGGTGGCGACCAGCGATATCTACTTCGGCTATCGCGGCGGCAAGCTGGATCTCAACGGCAACGCGCTTACCTTTAAAAAAATCAACCATACCGATAGCGGCGCCACGCTGTTGAGCCACAGCGCCAGCCAGATGGCAACGCTAAACATTACCAGCTATACCGCTGCCGACGTGCCTTTTAACCGTTTTAACGGCAGCAACCCCAAGGGCACGCCCGGTTCGCTCTACGTTTACAATAATCCTTACACCAAAGAGACCGAATACTTTCAGCTTAATAAATCCTCTTACTGGTATTTTCCCACCGACAAGAGCTCAACCGATACCTGGACCTACCTGGGAACGGACGGCGATGCGGCGGTCAACTATCGCTTAACGCAGCTAAACCAGCAGGTTTTTCGCGGCTTTCTCGGCGAAACGGACCCGGCTGCGGTAAATGGCGGCCTGAACGTGGCGCTCAAGCCTGAAAACGCGACGGCGACGATCGCGTTGACCGGCGGCATGAACCTGAATGGCACGCTGAGCGTGGAAAACGGCACGGCGATCCTCTCCGGCCAGCCCATCGCGCACGCGGGCGGCGTAGTGATTGATGATGACTGGTCGACATCGCTGTTTAAAGCGAGCGAAATCAGCGTGGGTAAGGGGGCCGCGCTGCAGGTCGGTGAATATGCCAGCGTACAGGCGCGATTCGTCGCCGATGAGTCAGCTCGTCTCGCATTCGGCTACAACGACAGTGAACGGGCGGAGGAGAAGAGCTGGCGCTGCTATGCCGCTATCTATCAGGATGCAACATCCTGCAGTCAGCCGATACGCGACGCCAGCGCGCTGGCGCTGCTGCCGGCCAGCGAGGTGGCGGGCGACGTTCAGCTAGCCGACCAGGCTTCACTCTACCTTGGGAAAGTGAATTATCAGGGCGCGGTGACCTCAACCGGCAGCACGCGTATGACGCTCGATAGCAATGCCAGCTGGACGTTGACCGGCAACAGTCGTATCAGCACGCTGCAGGCGCAGCGGGGCGCGACGCTTTCTACAGTGCCGACGGGCAGCTGGCAGGCGAAAACGCTTAACGTCGACGCCCTTGACGCTACTGGCCTGAACCTTATGCTGGGCGTCAAACCGGCCACGCTGGAAAGCGACAGGCTGACGATTCGCAGCCTCGCCAGCGGCGGCGATAACCTGCTGGATGTCAATCTGCTGGTGGGCGCGCAGGAGCAGGTGACGCTGAAACAGCATCTGGTAATGATCGATGCGCCAGCGGGCACGGCGCACGATTACTTCTCTTTTGCCAATGGCTACAGCGGCTTTAGCGTTTATACGCCGAACTATCAGGTAAAAGAGGAGAACGACCGGGTTTTGTGGGTGCTGGAACGTAACCAGACGCAGCCGGAGACGCCGACGCCGACAGAGCCCGCCACGCCCGAAACCGACACGCCCGCGTCACAGGAACCTGTGCCGGATGCTGACAGCGACACGCCCGCACAGGATAACACCACGCCGCAGCCTGACGCAGACACGCCTGCACAGGATGACAGCGTGCCGCAGCCTGACGCAGATATGCCCGCACAGGACAACACCACGCCGCAGCCTGATGCAGACACACCGGCACAGGATGACAGCGCGCCGCAGCCTGACGCCGTCGCGCCCGTGCCGGACGCAGGGACGCCAGAAACAAGTACGGATAAACCGGCGCAAACCGGTAACGCTACGGAGCAGCCTGAAAGCGAGGAGAAGACCGAGGCGGCCGCGCAGCCTGAAGAGGCGGTAAGCCAGCCAGCGTTCAATCCGGATGACTGGTTTACCATTTACGATAACCAGCCGCTTATTCAGAACACGCGGGCGATGATGGCCTCCCGTCAGTACATCTTTAGCGAAGCTATCGGACAGCTCTATAAGCGCAGCGACCGTCTGCGCGCGTCACCGGGAAACCACGGCGCCTGGGCTACGCTGGATCACAGCAAAGGCGGCTTCCTTGGCCTGAACGCCACACAGCAGACGCTGAACGTAGGCTGGGATAAGCAAAACGGCGCGCATATGCTGGGCTTTAGCGCCAGCTACACTCAGGGTGAAATCAAAGGCAAAGGACAGGAAAACCACCGTCTCACCACGGCTGGCGTTTACTATTCCTGGCAGTCGGACGCAGGATGGTTTACGGATGCTGCCAGTCGCCTCATGTATCTGAATCAGGAGATAACGCTGGATCCTGCGCTGGGGATCAACGGTAAAAAGCGTAACAGCACCATGCTGGCAGGCAGCGTGAGAAGCGGGTATCAGTTCAGCCTGGCGAACGATTCACTGCTGATCTCTCCTTTTGTCGGCCTGAGTGCTGGCGTGCTTTCAGGCTACTCGCTGCAGGGGCAGGATGCAGAGGTCTCCCTGAGTTCGTCCAGTCCCTGGTACGCTACCGGCGGCGTTATGGCGCAAAAACGCGGTCTTGGTAAGGGAATGAAAAACCTTAACCTGACGGCCAGCATTGCCTGGCAATATTCGCCGGGGAAAAACGGCTCGAAAACCACGCTCGCCGATCGTCAGGCAAGCCGTCAGTATCAGGCCTGGTCTGACAATCGCTATCGTGCAAACATTGGCGTAGAAGGGGTGATCAATAAAAATATGTCGCTGAACGCGGGGGTCGAGAGCAGTTTCGGCGGCGTGTTCAAGACGGACTATAGCGGCATAGTCGGCGTCTCTTACCATTTCTAATCGTCGAAAGGCGTCACGTTGAAAACGTGGCGCCTTTTCTTCTTCAGCTATCACCGGAAGGCCGTTTGTCGCCTAATTCACCAGCCTCCAGACGTCTGCCGGGATATCATTGAACATTTCATTCATTATCAGCTCAGCCTTGCGGTGATCGTAAGCCCCTTCAAAAGAGCAGATGTCTTGTGAAGGGACTTTCTTGCGCATATAGCTGGTCACGATATCAAGAATGTCTTTTGAAGGGCAGCGCCTTAATTCGCTTAAATAATCATTTTTGTTCATTCGCTCTTTCCTTTTTCTGGAATGATATTGAGGGAAATATTCATTAGCCCAGCCAGTCGGCTGGGCTTAGCGTATACGGCACCGTCTGCGCCAGTGGCGCAGTTTTTCGCTGCTGTGTCGCTGCCCCGCAGCACGGGCGAAAAGGGCTGATGATATGCCTCTGCTGGAATAAGGATGCCCCGCTTCCAGAATAATGCATTTATCATGCGGGTAATAATCATCAGTCTGCTGAGAAGGCGGTTCTGTTTTCATGCTGAATCTCTCCCTGATAAAATATACACGCGTAGAGCGAGGGTGGCGTGAGCCTTGATGTCCTTTCGCTGTGCTGCATTTATAGTTATCAATCGTATTCAGATCAAGCCTGATAAAAACAGAAGGCGGATGGTTGTTTTTCACACCATGACATTTTCAATATAACATTTCCATAAGCTTAACGTTGGAGATAATGTTTTATACGTTGAAATATAATGTATTTTTTGCGACCGTGTAAAAGGTGGCTGACATTTGCCGGGAATGAAAAAAAACAATATATCAGCAGCCTGTTAACCCTCAGCGTCATGGCGAGGGGATAATCCCGCGCTGGTTTACTCAAGGTTAAGGTAAAACAACTAAGAATTTAGGCCGAATAATCAACAGATTGATGCCCGTCGCGCAAGACAGCGCCAACTAATAATTCCCGCCGCTTAACACCGTTTTTTACCGATTCGATCGCGCGCCAGGTCCCATACAAGGTTGAACAGCAGGGTATAGACCAGAAAAAACAGCACCAACCCAAGTTCCAGCTGGATAGCCTTTACCAGCGATACCTCCAGCCACCATGCGGCAAAAGGAATCAGTACCAGCAGTAGTCCCGCCTCAAACAAAAGTGCATGCAGACTGCGTACCGCGAGCCCTTTCTTAAAGCCGAGGCGCTGCTGTGCTATATCAAACAGCAGGTTAAAGAGGTAGTTCCATGCCATGGCCACGGCGGAAGAGACCAGCGTCAACACTCCTGACTGCGCAGGCGCTGCGGAGGCAAATCTCATCAAAATAATAAACACCAGAATATTTGCGGCAACTTCAAACACGATGGCGTGCATCACGCGCTCGAAGGGTGTGCGGTTCAGGGAAGATGAATGGCTCACAAATAGATCTCTGACAGATAACGATGGAGGCGAATAATGACATAAAACAACGTTAAACACACGCTATCTGCAGAAATCAAAAATCGAAGTTTATTATTAATTAACCTCATAAAAATAACTCTACGCAAGGAAAATAATGGGGGTTTAATGAAGTGGGCTTTTTTTGACATGTATCAAGTTTAGCGCTGCGGCATAGCGTGCTGTTGAGAAATGATTTATCCGCGGCCTTTTACACTCTTTTCAGGCGGCACATCTTTTATCGAGCAGGCCGACTCAATCGACCCGATAAAATAAGGTGGCAAACATGAAAAGCAGACTGTCAGATTGTTCGCGCAGCGATGCCTGGCGGCTTATTTTATTACTGAGCCTCGGTTTCTGGGGATGCGTTACGCTTATAGCCATTGCGCTGGTCTATGGCGGTTTACCCTGAGCGGCATGATTTACTATACAGGCTAACATTCTGCCGCTTATTTTTTCGGCCAGCATGGTATCTGTTATCTGCACCGATATAGGCAGCGGAGCGTTTGGCACTTATTTATTTTTACTCAAAGATCCTGTACGAGACGCGAAATATGGCAGACATCATTGATGAAGCGATGGAGGCTATCTCCCTTACTGAAAACGCTGAGGTCGAGGCGATTCGTCGACGGCTTGCACGTCCTGGCCGCACCACCTGTGAAAACTGCGGAGAAGATATTCCGGCAGAACGGCGCGAGCTGCTGCCCTCAGTCACTACCTGTGTCGGCTGCCAGGAGATCCTGGAACTGCGCGCACGGACCGGGCAGACAGGCCATCGTCTGCCGGAAGCGGATGCGTTCTGACGTTCCGGCGCAAGCCTGTCGGCCAGGCAGGCCACAGGCTTCAGCGTATACAGTGACAGCGGCTTTAGGTCGTTCCGCTTTACGTATGCATCCCTCTTCCCCATAAGATCCTGTAGCAATTCCCTCCGTTATGTCGCCGGCCGCTCATCTCAGGGGCTTTTTTGGTCAGTTGTCCGCCTGCCGTGTTGCGGCATAAGCCGTCAGATAAGCTCCGTCAGACGCTGCAGGTTAGTCGTAATAATAAATCGACAGGCTATTGCATCCCGCCATTCAGGCAGAAAATCAATGCAGCGCTTATTTACCCGATGGAAACGCATCTGGCATTAATTCACCGCTCCCGCTTTGACGCTAACAGTCCAGGCAGATTAGACTGTCCGAGTTGCGACGATTAATTCTGAATAATTACGCATCTTTTGCAGCCTGCCTGTGCTGCATGTTTATGCATTTTCTATGCGGTCATGATGCATAAATCTGGCTTTCGTCAATTTTTTCAAATCTTTGAGAGTCGTCAAAAAGTGAATAGAATGAGTCGTAGTTGTGTTGACTTTGTTACAGTCGGCGGCCAGTATGCATTCATCAGAAGCGAAAGAAATAGATATAATTAATAAAGCGCAACGCAAGGATTCAGTTTTTTCTATTTTAAATTAAAAAAGACAACGCGATAACGATATTTATTGCGTGGTTCTTCTGCGCCGCTAAATTACCGGCGCGATTGTCTTTGTGGGTTGCCACGCTATTCCGCTTATCTTGACAGGAGAAATGAACATGTCGTCGCATCAATACAAGGCGCCCGGCTTTACGTACATGGCGTCTGCCCCTCAGGCGCTGGACACGCTGACGTCAGGCCGCGTTCTCCCATTCAGAAGGAATCGGCATGACTGAAAAAGAACCGCATGCGCCGTCGGCTAACGCCTCCTCCTCGCCGCAGCTGGCGCGTGGGCTGAGCGAGCGACATATTCAGATGATCGCGCTGGGCGGCGCTATTGGCACCGGGCTGTTTATGGGGGCCGGCAAGAACATCGCCGTGGCGGGCACCTCGATTCTCATCATCTACGCGCTGGTGGGTTTCTTTATGTATATGGTGATGCGCGCGATGGGAGAAGTGCTGTTATCAAAACTCGACTATCGCTCCTTCGCCGACTTCGTCGCGGATTATCTGGGGCCTAAAGCGAGCTTTTATCTGGGATGGTCTTACTGGCTGAGCTGGGTAGTGACCTGCATTGCCGACGTGGTAGTCTGCGGCGGCTATATGCAGTACTGGTTCCCTGAGATGTCCGCATGGATACCGGCACTCATCACGCTGGGCCTGCTCTGCATGTTTAATCTGCTGTCGGTCAAAATGTTCGGCGAAGCAGAGTTTTGGTTTGCACTGATCAAGGTGATCACTATCGTCGCCCTGATCTTTACTGGCCTTTGGATGGTGTCCACCGGCTGGACCTCTCCCGACGGCGTGCAGGCCTCGCTGCATCATCTCTCCGATCCGGCGGTATTTCTGCCCCATGGGGTGACGGGTTTCCTGGCGGGTTTTCAGATCGCCATCTTCTCCTATACCGGCATCGAGCTGCTCGGCACCATGACCGCCGAAACGCGGGATCCAGAAAAAATCTTGCCGAAGGCGATCAACGCGATTCCGCTGCGCATCATCATTTTTTATATGCTGTCGATGGTGGTGATTATCGCTGTCACCTCCTGGGCGGCGATCTCTCCCGACGTCAGCCCGTTTGTTACCCTTTTTGCCAAAGCGGGCCTGCCTGCCGCCGCGGCGATTATCAACTTTGTGGCTCTCACCTCCGCCATGTCATCCGCCAACAGCGGCGTCTATTCCAGTACCCGAATGCTTTACGGCCTGTCGGTGGAAAAGCATGCGCACCGGCAGTTTCGCATCCTGTCGAGAAGCACGCGCATTCCTGTGCGCAGCCTGCTTTTCTCCTGCTTCTGCATGCTGAGCGGCACGCTGCTGCTGTTTCTGGTGCCGAACGTGATGACGCTGTTTACTATCGTCTCTACGCTTGCGGCGATACTGGTAATCTACAGCTGGGCCATGATCCTGGTGGCCTATCTGGCTTACCGGAAGCAGCGCCCGGAACTCCACGCGCAGTCGCGCTTTAAAATGCCGGCGGGCATCGTGATGAGCTGGATTAGCCTGCTGTTCTTCGCCTTTTCGGTTGTCATTATGGTCTTCGATCCCGATACGCTGGCCGCGCTTTGCGCCATGCCGTTGTGGTTTGGACTGCTGTGGATCGTCTGGCGATTGAAGGCGCGCAAAGCACAGGCGCTTAAGGCTCTCCGCAGCACCTGATGCAGGTTGCGATCCACCGTAAGGCAAGGGACGTTGATATAGAGCGAAGGCAGAATAAAAAAAGAACGCGCTCCTCTGGAGGAGCGCTGCTAATCATTAGCAATGAAACACCCTGTTTGCGAGCATACAAATGAGGCCTGTATGACGTTATTAAAACATGAAGGCGCTAAATCCAGTATCAACAGGCAAGACGCTTTTTTATAGTGCCTGGCTTATATGCATCATCCATAAATAAAAAAGCGCCCCGTAAGGGCGCAAGCAAGGAAAGTTACATCAATCATACGTTTCATGATTTGTGGCGCGCAGAAGCCACAGCGACAACTCTATTCCTTTAAGGCTAAACCCCAATTAAACATCGCCCTTGTTAAGCATTTGCGTTATCGCACCTTAGTCTGGTCTGGTTTTATCAGCGAGAGACAGACCAGGGACGTATGTACAGATTTGATCAGGATCACATAATACAGCGGGTGAAAACATGGCAAGCCAGGCAAGATTAAATGTTGAAGGGCTATTTATCATTCCCGTCTGATAATGACGTCGGGTTAAAGCATGATATGTCAAATGAGGTGTTAATGAAATCTGTCATTTTTATCAAAGTCTTTAGATGACGCTAGAAAGGAAGCTAATGCGATTCTCTGACAAACTGGCAGGTTTAATTATTTTTTTAATATTTTACGGTTCAGCTGGATTTTTAGTGTGGTTGTTGCTTATCAAATGGCACTCTTTATTGCGATTCCTTTTCCATTGACCTCTTTTGTCTTCAGGCTGTTAACGATAATCGTGATCGCAGGTTTCAAAGATTATTCTGTAAATGAACTGTGCTAGATGTGTTAGCCAGTCTGTATAATCGTCAGGTGTTTTTTGATAAAGGCATTCAGCCGTTTGAATAACAGCTTTTACGTGGATTTTGTAAATGATAAACAAGACGAAAAGGATGCCAGCCAGACCCCAGGTAAACATAAGGGCGCTGACTTTTCTGGATGAGTGATACATTCGTAGAATATTTCAATAGTCACTTTCAGGAACAATAACAAAAATATTACCATTTAATCTAAATTTAGCCTAACGCTGTGTCGCCAGTCCTTTTACACGACCATTTCATTATGAGAAGAGAAATAAAATAATATATCTCTTCTTTCTCAGTCTTAACAGATTACATATATTTTTGTGGATGTTGTTACTTTTTTTACATGGCGCGCACGACGGCGCGCGTCGTGAAACTACCTTCGACCTTAAGCGATCTCGCGCGCTATTTTGCCGCTCGCAGGCGTGCGGGTTGACCACCAGCAGAGCAGCGATCCCAGACTGACCATTGCGGCCCCTTGCCAGAACGATAACGCCAGATGCGAATTCAGGAGAAATGCCGCCAGCACGGAAGAGAGGATCGGAATAAAGTAGGAGACGGCAGCCAGCAGGTTAACGTTGCCGTGCAGGATGCCGGTATTCCAGGCGGCGTAGCCAAATCCCATCGCCATCGCTGCCAGCGCCAGACTGATCACCGCCTGCGGCGATACAGTGAAGGCCGGCTGCGGCGACAGCAGAAATTTCACCCACAGGGTTAACGCAGTCAGGATAAAAAACAGCGTAATGCCGTTACTGCCGTTGGCCATTTTTTTTGTCACCACGCAATAAACCGCCCAGATCGCCGCGCCACAGAATGCCAGCCCGTAGCTGAGCGGGTTGTCCATAATGTTATTGCCGATCTCGTTGGGTGAGAAGGCGTGTTCGCCGCCCAGCACGCGACAGATCCCTGCGACGGCCAGCAGCAGGCCAGGAATAATCAACGGGCTGGTTTTTTGCCGGTTAACGATCGCCGCCAGCACAATCGTCATGCCGGGCCAGAGATAATTCACCATACCGACCTCAATCGCCTGGCGGCCGCTGTGGGTAAAGCCGAGCGACAGCGACAGGCAAACTTCGTAACTGACAAATAACAGGCTACCGACAATCAGATAGCGTCGCGGAAAGGTACGCACGCTGGGGAAGCCGACGGTAAAGAGCAGTAGGACGGCGCTAAAGCTGTAGATCAGCGCCGCGCCGCCAATCGGCCCAAACCCCTCGCTGACGCTTTTAATCAGGCCGACAATGGCGCTCCACAGCACAATGGCCAGCAGGCCAGTGAGCGTTGCTCTTTTTGGGGACATAACGCTTTACCTCAGCTTCAATAATGAGACGGCACAGGATGCAGGCAGCTGCGATAGCGCTGTTTTGCGATCACGGCGTTACCCTACAGTAGCCTTGTTGTTGCTGGCGAGTATAACGCGCCCTGTCGATTAGACAGAGGTCACGAGCAGCAGCAAGAAACGGCCTGATAAGGCGTACGCCCGGGGCTAGTCGTATTCCATATAAATAACAATGGTGCCCACTACCGTGCCTGGCGTTGCGGCTGCCGCGTCAAAGATTTTATATCTGGCGCCAATATTGAGTGAGGTGAGCGCCCCGAGGTTATCTTTGCCGGCCGTCATCGAGGCCAGAGAGGTAGCGCTAGAATTGTAACCTGCGCTGATTTTAAGCGGATCGGCAGTCTCATTAAACAGCTGAAAGCCTATTCCCGATGAGGTTGACGATGAATTTCTGATGATATAGCGCGCATCGTCGACGATATCATTGCTGTAGGCACGAAGATCAAAGCTTTTGGTAACCAGGCTGTTCACGCTGCCGCTGCACGTGACCGGTACGCTAAACTGCGTATCGGAATGTTCACCGGAGCGAATAGCATAAAGCGTGGTGGAAGGCAGCGAAAACTGCTGGTTGTCGATAAGGCAGGTGGTGCTGACTGGTGAAAAAGAGAGGTTCAGGGAAGCAAATCCTTTAAGATCGCTATAAGACATCACCGCCGCTGCTGCTTTGCTATTAACCATATCGCGCAGCGCGCTGGCGGTTGGATAAGTGCTATTGCCGTTTGCGGTAATAAGGTAGAGCAGGGGCACCTCAACGCTACCGCCAGAGGTGGCAAAATCGTAGCCCGGTCCGGCGACAACTTGCGCCGTCAGGGTAATTTCGGTGTCGAAATCGCTGGCGGGGTAATCCTGAGTGATAAAAGCGCCGAAAGATTTACTGCTTATCGGAAGCGTGGCGGTAAATTTAATATAGGTATCAAGATCGCCGCTGGTAAATTTAACCGTATACCCGCCTTCAATACCGTTCCGATAATAGAGCGTCTCGCCGCCCGTCACGCAAGTCAGCTTGTAGCCGCTAAAGTTTGAGCTATTGGTGACCGAGTAGCTATCGGTCAGCGAAAGCATGCTCGCGAGATCAAGATCGCTGATGCCTGAAACCGCCACGGCGCTTTTGCCAGTGGAAATATCCGCGGGATCGCAATAGGCCAGCGCACCAGGCAGCCAAACGGCGCCAATGCCTGCCACCCACAGCAGCATGGAGAGAAGGCGCTTTATCGTTTTGTGCATAGGTTTTCTCCGCTGAGCACAACATTTTTTATTACGCAGGAGCGATCGCCATCGACCTCAGCCCGAATAAAATGGGGTAAAGCGTCCGCCTTGATATGAATCAGCCCGCCTTGCGCGACATACCCCAGCGCATTGCCTTGTTTGTCATACAGCGAGGCGCCAAAGGTCAGCGGCGCGCCGTCGGGATAGCTGGCGCGCAGCGAAAAGGTTTTGCGGGTATCGGTGATGTACTTAACGTAAGAAATGCTGCCTTTCCAGGGCGCGACTTTCCTGATATTGCCCGCAATATCGCTGGCTGAATCGGCATTCAAATAAAAGGTATTTTTGCGCCACGGCGTTGCGTAGGGCAGCAGCGCTTTTCCCGCGCTATTTGTCCTATTAACGGCGTTACCGTTAACTCTGGCCCCGGCCACGCCGGGCGCATCGAGGATAACAAAGTGATTGCCGGTTTGCGGCGAGGCAAGCAGTCCATGCTGAGATAACAGCACGCTGCCTGACGCGCTGAAGCCGTACTGCGTCGCCTCGTTGCCCTGAGTAAGGTTGCCCGTCACGGTTGTCCAGGGCGAAGCATAAGAGAAATAGCCGCTGGCAGTGGTGCCGTCATCATGTCTGCGGCTGGCCAGCAGGTTGTAACGCAGGCGTTCGGAGACTTTCTCGTTCCAGCCAATTGAAGAAGCGTTCTGGCTTTCCTGCATACTCGACGCTGCGCTTACTGTGCCGGCATGGCCAAAAACGCGCCATGGAATGCTCAGGGTCAGAGTGGCGTAAGTTTCATTGCGATAAACAGCGCTTCGCTTCAACTCCTCTTCCTGAAGAACCGCGTCCGTATAAATGCGTTTGCCCCCATTAATAGACCAGGATATCTGGTTGTAACTGTTGCTCCAGCCCAGGCTAAACTGGCGCGCGACTTTGTCCGTGTTCCAGTAGCCGGTTGCATAAAGGCTGGCGTTAACGCTGCCGTAACCTTGCGGAAGCCGCTGATCGATCGCCAGGCTCAGGCTATTTTTCTCTTGCGCGCGATAGCCTGTCTGGCGGCTGATAAATTGCGCGGCCGCGTCTGACTGGCTCAATTTAAGATAACGTTCCTCGCTGCGTGTCGCCGAGACAGTCAGGGTCGTTTTGGTAGGAAAGTATTTATTGAGCGCAGCAGAGATTTTGCCGCCACGCGAAGTGTGGTCAGCGATAGTGGCGCTGGCGTACTGATAGCGTGTGGTTACCGTCCCAAGATAAGGGATCAGCAAGCCCGCGCCTGCCAGGCCTGACTGATAGTTTTCACCGGCGATAGCGCCCGACATCAGCGTCAGCGCGTTATTCACGCCTCTTGCATATTCTCCCTGAATAAAGGCGCTATTTTTAACGACATACTCGCTGCGGAACTGGCCCGCATAAAATGCCCAGTCCGCGCTGCCGCTTCTCAGCATATTGCCCGCGGAAGAGTAGGGGATAAGCGTAGTGGTTTTCTCGCCGCTGGCATATTCGATATCCAGACGTAAATCGGATCGAGAGCCTGTGGGCATCAGGTCGGCAAATTCAAAAGGCCCGGCAGGAACGCTTTGCTGCAATATGACCCGCTCATCCTGAATCACTCTGATTGTCGCATTAGCTTCGGCTACGCCTCTGACCACCGGCATATAGAGACGGTAACTGTCTGGCAGCATGGCGAGATCTTTATTCAGGCTGATACCGCGAAATTTTACGCTGTCGAACCAGGCTGAGCGGGTATAGTCTTCGCCTGCTCGAAAAGAGGCATTGATTGCGGGAATCGCTTTTTCCAGATAGCGAGAACGGTTAATCCATTTCGACCGCGTATCATTGCGATAATAATAGCTGTTATCACGTAAATGCCAGTCGGCAACATTAAAACCGCTATCAAGAGTCAGATAGAGGCTGGATGTGTCGCTGCTCTTCTTATATTTTCCGTCAGCGTAGATAAGATTATAGTTGGTGAACAGTCCGGTTATGCCTTTGTCCCAGAGCTCTGGCGGCATCCAGTTTTTGTCATGTGCGATAATCCTCGCCTGGGGCACGGTAATATCAAGCTGAAAGCGGTTGTGGCGGAAAAAGAACTGCTTTTTTTCAAGATACCGGGTGAGTGATACCCACTCCTGCATCGACGTAGCCGCGGTTTCCGAGCCAGGGATGGGAGAATGCTTTATATCAAAACGGGAAAAATCCGCGCGACGGATGCGTAAATCGTCATTTTCGCCAACGTTTAACGGATAATTGCCTTTCCATTCTTTATTAACATAGACATCAACAGGATAGGTGCCGGGAGAGATGCTCTTTTTCTCACCCGACAACGCTACACCAGAAATGTTGCCCACTAAAAACCCCGCGTTAAACTCTTCGGCGGAGCAGAAAGGGGGTGAACAGAGCGTGCTGAAAAAGAGCACGGCACTTTGGTGGGCAAAAGGCTTCCTTTTCATTTAACGGCAATATCGACAGTTCTGAGCGTGCCGAAATCATCTATATAAGTCAGCCAGGCATGGGACTGCACGGCAGAACGAATCGACTGCGGCAGCGGCTGGCAGCTGAAGGGCGGAATAAGAAGAGATTCATTCAGCAAATTATTTTTTTTGCTGCCGTTTTTAACTAGGCTCAGGCCAGCCGCAGTGACATAGTAGGGTGAGCTGTTTTTAATACAGGTGACGTTGCCCTGCTGAGCCAGCTGGAGATGATGGTGCATTTTATTTAGGTCAACGCTCAGCCCGGCCGGTCGATAAAAAACTTTTACGCGGTTCCTGATGGCGAACTGAATATAGTTGCCGCTTTTGTTTTGCGGCGCAGGCGGCACGTCAATAAAATTAAGCCAGAAAAGGCTTTCCCGATCGGCTGGTAAATTTTTGGTGAGATCATTTTTTACGACCGTCAGAAGCTGACCATCGCCCGCAGCGATTTTGACGACGGCCGGCACGACAGCCAGCGGCAATCTGAGATTTTCAGGCTTCTCGTCTGGATTGCCCTTATCGATCCATGACTGAACAAGGTGGGATTCCGCTGATTTATTGACAAGCTGAACATTAACGCTCTTTTTATCGCCCGGGTATATAACCCGCGTATTATTCATGACCACGCTGGCGTTCGCGCTGGCAGAAAGAATACACAGCAATAGTGCGGAATAAATAACCTTCATTTTCAGTCCTCATGGCATGACATCCTTGTCATCGTGAGCATTCCTGTTTCGACATTAGTCGTAGGTAAAGGTGTAAGTTGCGGTAGTCACTACCGAGCCCGGCGTAACGGATGCGCCGCCGTAGTTGTAATAATTGGCATAGTAATTAAGCGTGCCTGCAGCCGGCGCCGTATCGTAGGGACCATTTTCAGCAGAGCGGGTGGTTTTCATTCCCGTATCTAACGCTGTATTCAGCGCCACCAGCTCACTGCCGTCTCTGGTGATGCCGATGCCAACGCCGCTGGCGGTGCCGGTGCTGTTTTTCAGGTAGGTATTGTCATCGGAGACGTTGCCGCCGGAGAAGGTTACCTTCAGGGTTTGCGCCGCGGTGCTGGTAGCGTCAAAGCCGGCGCATCCGTCAATATTCAATGTAAAAGGTTTCGCATTCGTTCCGATAACGCCGACCGTGGTGCCCATATCGCTGCGGGTTACCGGATTGAGATCAACAGCGAAATCGCTTCCGCTGTTGGTCGTGACATTACAGGTCGCATCGGTCACCGAACCGTAGAACGTAATTGTGCCGCCGCCGACGCCAGCCGTGGTGGCAGCGAAGGCCAGCTGGCCTGCCGTCATGAAAATCACGCCGGCAGCCATGTTGCTTAATACTAAATTTCTCATAGCTATTGAATCCTTCATTAACATAAAATTGATAAGGCAGTAACGCTGTTGTTATTCGCTGCGCATGCGATCGCCGTCGCACAGGCTAAAACATTTATTATTTATTTTTACCCAGGGTATTGGCAGGCCTTACTCTACTCTCTCCTCTTTTGTAAAATAATTTCTGAGGTTTCCTGCTGTTAATATTTCCGGGTCTGTCAATGCAAATACGGGTACATTCTTAAATACATGCTGTCAGGTGATAATTTAACAAATCAGCGAGAGGCGTTATATGCACGTTTGCCACTATTTCTTTGGCAAATGACATCTATTGTTAATAGCTTGAGTATTAAGTTTTAGTTTTCTCTTTTTCTGCGCGCGATGATGCGCGGCCCACGGGCGATGTGCGACTCAATGTTTAATAATTAATTAACTTTGCTTGTGAAACAGGAATTAAATAATTCGGCAGTAAAGAATATTCCGATTGCGCCACACGGCTATCCTCAACAGCAAAACCTCGTTCTCAGACGACAAGCGTTATTGCTGAGTGTCATTCTCACCGGCTGACTCGCTGCCGTCACGCCCGTTTACAGGAGGATAGGCTACCCTTACTGCTTAACCACGGAGGAGAACAAGATGAGTGATGCAACCCTGATCGAAACGCTGCAGTTCGGCCCTGACGACGCTCCTGAGCAAAAATATGAAATTTACGGCGACGACGAAAAAACGCCGACCTATGCGCTGATTTACCGTCAGCACGACGGCGACTGGGAAAAGCTGGACGAGAAGCTCACCTTCGCGGCCAGAGACGAACAAAAAGAGGTGGCCGTCGCCATGGACTACGGCTCCGGCGACAGCCTGCCGGAGCTGCGAGATTTACCCGCAGAAGCGCGCGAACACTGCGAACGTCACTGGCAAAACAGCCAGCAATAACACGGGCCGGGGAAGGTGCCCGGCTTTTTATCTGTTTCTCCCGCGCTTCATCCCACCTGCGGTTACGCTCGCAATATCCGATCCTCTGAACTTAACTCAAACTGTGTTTATCGCCTGTTTGCGCCTTACGGGAGGATCCTTTGGCCAAAAAATCACAACCTGAAGCCGCGGCCGATGTGCTCACGCTGCGGCGCTGGATAACCGTCGGACGCCCCGCCGAAGCGCTGTTCGCGCTCTGGCTGGCGCCCGACACCCTGCCGCGCATCATGAGCCACTTCGCGTCCGTGACGCCTGTGAATAAAAGCGACGCGCGATGGCAGATCGACGGACCGCTCGGCAAACATTACGCATGGGAGAGCCGTATCGTCGAGGCGCAGCCGGGCGACATCATCGCCTGGCAGTCGCTGGAGGGCGCGGACATCCCCAACGAGGGCGAGCTGCTGCTGCGCCCGGCGCCCGGCGAATGGGGCACCGAACTGGCGCTGACGCTGCGCTTTACGCCGCCGGGCGGCGCGCTCGGCAAAAAGGTCACGACCTTTTTTGATCTTCTGCCCAAAGAGATTGTCAGCAAAGCGCTGCACCGCTTTAAAAGTCTGGCCGAAACCGGCGAAATTCCCACCCTTGACGGCCAGCCCGCTGGCCGCCATGCCGACCGTCAGGATAAGGAGAAATAGATGCGCGCACTCTGCTGGAACGGCGTAAACGATCTCAGCGTTGAAACGGTGGCCGATCCCGGCCTGCTCAATCCCCATGACGCGATTATCCGCGTTCGCCTGACCACCACCTGCGGCTCCGATCTCCACGTCATTGACGGGCTAATCCCCAGCATGCGCGAGGGCGATATTCTTGGTCATGAATTCATGGGCGAGGTGGTCGAGGTCGGCAGCGCGGTGAAAAATATTCGCCGCGGCGATCGCGTCGTGGTGCCTTCATTTATCTCCTGCGGCTCCTGCTGGTACTGTCAGCATCAGCTGCCTTCCTGCTGCGACAACACCAATCCGCAGTGGGAGAAGGGCGAAACGGTGCTGGGCCATCCGACCGGCGGCATTTACGCCTACAGCCACGCTTTCGGCGGCTACGCCGGCTCGCACGCCGAATATGTCCGCGTGCCCTTCGCCGACAACGACTGCTTTGTGGTGCCGGAAGGCGTAAGCGACGAGCAGGCGCTGTTTCTCTCCGACGCGGCGCCCACCGGCTATATGGGCGCGGATTTTTGCAATATTCATCCCGGCGACACCGTGGTGGTGTGGGGCTGCGGCGGCGTGGGCCTGATGGCGCAGCAAAGCGCGTGGCTGATGGGCGCGCATCAGGTGATCGGCATCGACCGCTACCCGGAGCGGCTGGCGATGGCGCGCGACTATGCCGGCAGCATAGCGCTCGACTACACCCAGGTCGATATCAACGAGGCGCTGCTGGAGCTGACCGGCGGACGCGGCCCGGACAGCTGTATCGACGCGGTGGGCATGGAGGCGCGCGGCGAAGGGCTGAGCCAGGTTTATGATAAAACCAAACAGCTGCTCCATCTGGAAACCGACGTCGGCGCCGCGCTGCGTCAGGCGCTCTACGCCTGCCGGAAGGGCGGTAATATCGCTATCCTCGGCGTGTACGGCGTGATGGACAAATTCCCGCTCGGGCTGATGATCAACAAAAGCCTGACCATCCGCACCGCGCAGCAGCACGGCCAGCGCTATATGCATCGGCTGCTGGATCACGTGGCGAAGAACGAGCTGAATCCCGCCTTTATGGCGACGCACCGCTTCTCGCTGGAAGAGGCACCGCGCGGCTATGAGATGTTCAAGCATAAAGAGGATGGCTGCGTGCGCGCGGTATTCGCGCCCTGAACAGCGCGGATAAGGATGGCGCATCGTTACGCTTTTTAGTACAAAAGGTGAAACGTAGCGCAATGAAAGGGAAAACGATGATTAAGCTTACCGGCCGGTTGATGTGTAAAAACCCGGAAGAGACGGCGCTGGTGCGCCGTTATCTTCCCGAACATATCCGGCTGACGAAAGAAGAGTCAGGGTGCCTCTGCTTCGAGGTAAAGGAGACGGCGGATCCGCTGATCTGGTCAGTAGAAGAGCTGTTCACCAGCCAGCAAACCTTCGATAAGCATCAGTCCCGCACCAAAGCCTCAGCGTGGGGCAGGGAAACCGCGGCGATTGCCCGCGAGTACGCCATTGCGGAGATCGCCTGACGTCTGCGAAATCCACCGCCAGCAGGGAACCGCCGTAGCGGCCGGTTCCTTTTTCTGTGGCTTCCCTTAACCCTCCTGAATCGCTATCTGGACAATCAGGCAACAGATTTCCAGAAACAGGCAACCCCGCTTTCGCTTAGCCGTCTAGACCTAACGGATTGCACACCACAATAGTCCCCTCATAACGTGCATAACACCCCCTTTAAAAACCCGTTAAATACTGGAAACGAGCTATGTCTGAAAATCTACAACTACAGCTGGAGATCAACGGGCAACCGCATACGATGCTGGTGGATCCCCGCGTCACCCTGCTTGACGCGCTGCGTGAGCACCTGACGCTGACCGGCACCAAAAAAGGGTGCGATCAGGGACAGTGCGGCGCCTGTACGGTGCTTATCAATGGAAAACGCGTGCTGAGCTGCCTGACGCTGGCGGCCCAGGCTAACGGCCAGTCGGTCACCACCATCGAAGGTCTGGCGCAGGCCGATGGCACCCTGCATCCGGTGCAGGCGCGCTTTCTCGAACACGACGCCTTTCAGTGCGGCTACTGCACGCCAGGGCAGATTATGTCTGCCGTGGCCTGCATCGACGAAGGGCATGCAGGCTCGGCGGACGAAATCCGTGAATATATGAGCGGCAATCTCTGCCGCTGCGGCGCCTATCCCAATATTGTCGAGGCGATCCAGCAGGCGGCCGCCGATCTCAGCAGGGAGGCGAGATGAACCCATTCGACTACGTCGGCGTCAGCGACGCGGACGACGCGCTGCGGCAGAAGCAGCGCGCAGGCAGCCGCTTTCTGGCAGGCGGCACCACCCAGATCGACCTGATGAAATGCGACGTCGAGCAGCCCGTCGCGCTGATTGACATCAACCCGCTTACAGAGATGCGCGAAATCGCCTTTACGGCGGATACGCTGCGCATCGGCGCGCTGGCGCGGATGAGCGAGGTAGAAAATCATCCTGAATGCCGGCTAAATGCCCCCGCGATTTATGACAGCCTGTGGCAGGCGGCGTCGCCGCAGCTGCGTAACATGGCGTCGATAGGCGGCAACCTGCTGCAGCGTACCCGCTGCGTCTATTTCCGCGATCCCCATACCTTTTCCGCCTGCAATAAACGCCAGCCGGGATCCGGCTGCGCCGCGCGCGACGGCGTCAACGGCAATCATGCCATTCTGGGCACCAGTGAAAGCTGCATTGCGGTCTATCCCGGCGATCTGGCGGTGGCGCTGACCGCCTTCGAGGCGGTAGTGATCGTGCGCAACGCCGCACAGCGCGAACGCCGCATTCCCATTGATGAGTTCTACCTGCTGCCGGGCGACACGCCGCATCTGGAACACGATCTGGCGTCGGACGAGATGATCGTGGCGGTGGAGCTGCCGGTAACGCCAGCGCTGCGCCAGTCCCACTATCTGAAAGTTCGCGATCGCAGCTCGTATGAGTTCGCCGCCGCCAGCGCGGCGGTCGGCATTGAGCTTGATGGCGACCGCATCCGCGATCTGCGCATCGCCGTTGGCGGCGTGGCGACGAAACCCTGGCGGGCGCGGCACGTTGAAGGGGCGCTGCGCGGTCAGCCGTTCAACGAGCAGACCCTGCGTCGCGCCGCCGAGCTGGTGGTGCAGGACGCCGAGCTGCTGCCGCAGAACCAGCACAAGAAACTGCTGGCGCCGCGCGCCATCGCACGCGCGCTGATGAAAGCGGGCGGCATGGCTTAACAGGCCGAACTGAGAGGATTAACAATGGATACGGCAGAAAAGAGTTATCAGGCGCTGGGCGAAAAGCGCGAGCGCGGCGACGGCGTGGTCAAGGTGACTGGTCAGGCGCGCTATGCGGTCGAACATCAGCCGGAAAACGCGGCGTACGGCGTGGTGATCCAGTCCACCGTCGCCAGCGGACGCATCACCCGCATGGATACTGAAAAGGCGCGTCAGGCGCCGGGCGTGCTGGCGGTTTATACCCACCTCAACAGCCTGAAAATTAATAAGCCGACCGCCATCGCCGACGGTGGCGCGGCGCAGTCCACCTATACGCCGATTCAGGACGATAAGATCATCCACAACGGCCAGAATATCGGCCTGGTGGTCGCAGAGACGTTTGAGCAGGCGACCTGGGCTGCCACTCTGGTGGACGTGGAGTATGAGACCGAGCCGGCGCTGATCTACCCGGACGATCCGCGCGCCGCGCGTAAAGAGAGCAGCGGCACCAATATCGATCTCGGCGATGCCCATCAGGCGATGGCGCAGGCGGAGGTTAAAATCAAAGGGCGTTACGCGACGCCGCGCGAATACAACATGCCGATGGAGCCGCACGCCTGCGTCGCCTCCTGGCAGGATGAGCGTATGACGGTCTGGGAACCAAGCCAGTGGGTGATGGGCGCGCAGACCGAGATCGCCGAATGGCTGGGCATCGGGGTTGACCAGGTGCGCATCATCTCCCCCTACGTGGGCGGCGGTTTCGGCTCTAAGCCGGTGCCCTATACCCATGTGGCGCTCGCCTGCGTCGCCTCGCGCGCGCTGGAGCGGCCGGTCAAAGTCTCTTTAACCCGGCCGCAAACCTTTACCGGCCTCGGTGGCCGTCCTGCGACGATTCAGAACCTTGAGATGGGCGCCTCGCGCGACGGCAAAATTCTGGCCATTATCCATGACGGCCTGAGCGATACCTCGCTGATCGATACCTTCGCCGAGGGCACCAACAAGGTGACGGGCCGTCTCTACGCCGTGCCGAACGTCTATTCGCGTCACTATGTGGCGGCGATCAACACCGTCACGCCAGGCTGGATGCGTGCGCCGGGCGAGAACCCGAGCGCCTTTGGACTGGAAGTGGCGATGGACGAGATGGCCTATGCGCTGGATATCGATCCGCTGGCGTTCCGCCTGCGCAACTGGGCCGATCACGACTATCAGCTGAACGCGCCCTGGAGCACGCGCCGGTTGAAAGAGGCCTACGCCGCCGCCGCTGAAGCCTTTGGCTGGGACAGACGCAGCATGGCGCCGCGCTCGATGCGCGAAGGGCGCGAGCTGATTGGCTGGGGCATGGCGACGGCGACCTATCCGGTCAGCCGCTCGCCCGCTGAGGCGAAGCTGATTTTCCACAGCGACGGCAGCCTGGTGGTGCAGAGCGCCGGGGCGGATATCGGCACCGGCACCTACACCATACTGGCGCAGACCGCCGCCGAGGTGCTGCAGATCCCGTCGCGGCAGATCCGCGTCGAGCTGGGCGATACCGATTTGCCGCGCGCCGGCGTCGCGGGCGGCTCGCAGCTGGCGGGCAACCTCACCGCGGCGGTGCACAAGACGGCAGAAGCGATGCGCGAGAAACTTTTCACCCTGGCGACCGAATCGCCTGGCTCGCCGCTGTTTCAGGCGGCGCGCGAGCAGCTGGTGCTGCGCGACGGCGCGGTGTGCGTGAAGAATCAGCCCGAGCGCGCCATCCGCTACGACAAACTGGTGAAGCTGAACGACTCGCTGACGCTTTCCGTGGTCTCCGGCACCTTCTCTGAGGAGGATAGCGAAGAGGATCGCGATGAGGCGGTGCATTCAATGTCGAAGATGACGCGTCCTGAAGCCTTTTCCGCGCACAGCTGGGGCGCGCAGTTTGTTGAGGTGCGCGTCGATGAAGATTTCGGCACCGTGCGGGTTAAACGGCTGGTCTCCGCTTTTGACAGCGGCCGGCTCTATAACCCGCAGCTGGCGCGCAGCCAGTGGATTGGCGGCATGGTAATGGGGCTGGGCCAGGCGCTGCTGGAAGGCGGCGTCATCGATCCGCGCAACGCCCGCGTCATTAATAACAACCTGGCGGACTACCTGATCGCCGTGAATGCCGACGTGCCGGAGATCGTCACCATCGACGTCGGCGAGCCGGACCATCACGCTACCCTGATGGGCGGCAAAGCGGTTGGCGAGCTGGGTATTGTGGGCATGGCGGCGGCCATCAGTAACGCCGTCTACCACGCGACCGGCAAGCGCATTCGCGATCTGCCGCTCTCTCTGGATAAACTGATCGACTAAAGCGCGGCGGCGATGCCGGACAGGCATCGCCGTCTCTTTCACGCCAGACACATCCATTCTTAAATAACAGGCAGTTTTTCATCTTCGTGAATATACTGTTACTCACAGTGCCAGTGATAACAAGAGTCACGCTCTGCTATTCAATGCCATAAAGGATCGCATTATCTCTTTCACGGACGAACTTCCCTGAGGAGTCTGTTGATGACATCGTCCGCTGCAAAAGTGAGTGCTGGTCTTGGTCTGACGTTTCTTATGTTGTTTCATTCTGCTTTCGCCGCAGCGCAGATCGCTGGCGGCACCCTGAGGTTTAGCGGCGCGGTTATGCAGGCGCCCTGCCAGTTAACCCCCACCGCCAGCCGCATCACCTTCGCCTGCCAGGACAACAACGGCGTTCATTCGCAGCAGATCGGCCTGCAGCAGGTGGCGCGCGGCAAGGTTACGCTGCCCGGCGTAGAGAAGGTCAGCATGACTTACCTTGATGCGCAGAAATCCAAGGCGGTGGTTCGGATCGACTATAACTGATTTGCTCTTCTGCAGGGCCTGCGAGGCCCTGCACGCGCTTACGCCGGCCGCGGAACAGGAAAATTTCACTTAATCAGCGATTTCTCCTCGGCCAATAGGTTGACATCAATTTAATTTGATTCAATATTATTACGGCCTCACAGGATGACGCTGTGCTGTCCTCCATCGATCAGATAATAAGCAGCAACACGATGAATGAAGAATTACCCGAAACCTGCGGCGGCGCGCCGCAAGGCAGCGCGCCTGTTACCGTCGATCAGTTTCTCTGTTTCGCGCTCTACTCCGCGTCGCTGGCGATGACCAGGCTCTATCAGTCGCGTCTGAAGCCGCTAGGGCTGACCTATCCTCAGTATCTGGTTCTGCTGGCGCTGTGGGAAACCGACAATGTCACCGTCTCTGAACTGGGGGCGCGCGTCCACCTTGATTCGGGCACGCTGAGCCAGCTGCTTAAAAGGCTGGAGCAGGCGGGCCTGATCGGCAGACGGCGCGATGTAGGACATGACGAGCGTCGCGTGCTGATTACGCTGACGCTAGCGGGCACCGCGCTGAAAACCGAGGCCGCTGGCGTGCCGGCGGATATGATCTCAGTGATGGATACGCCGCTTGAGGAGCTGTCCGATCTGACCAGCCGGGTCGCTACCCTGCGGCAGAAGCTGATAAAGGCGATTCCCTGATCGTCCGAATGCAGACCTATACCCAGACGCAGCTGTCAGGGACGAAGAACGATAATGACCAGCATGGACAAAGGCGTTGTGAGCACTGAAAAAGCAGACGATATTCATGCGGCGATCGGCGAGATAGCGTCGCTGCTGTTGAAAGCGGGAAAGCCGCTTGAGCTGGCGGGGCTGAGCACGCAGCTCAAACAACAAGCTGAAGAGACAGCGGATGCGCTGCTGCAAAAAAACTATCGTGATGCGGCACGCTTTGTCGCTGAAAAAATCAGGTCATAACAGCGGCTATCAGTGAAGGGTAGGCTCGCTCTCCTGCCAGTCGTCGCTGCCCGAAGAGGCACCGTTCTGGCCCGTAGCGCTGAGTAACCCGGCAATCGCGCGCTGAAAGGCTCGCTGCCGGATGGGATTGCGCTCAGACGCCGCCATCGCCTGAAGTTGCGCCACGACGTGCTCGGCAAAAACGGGCGAATCCTGCGCCAGTAGCGCCATCACGGCCTCGCCTGTCAAAATATCTACCAGCCTTTCGTCGTCATTTTTGCTCATATTGCCATCATGTTTATTCAGTTTGATCTGGACGCAGGCGAAAGCGCTACCCTGTGCGATTACGTCGCGGGCAGACATTGCGCCCTGCGCAATGTCACGGTTGCAGAGAAAATTGCTTTGCGCCTGATTAGCTTATCAAGTTTATAACATTTTGCCTTTTGATTTTCATGTAACAAAATAAATATATGTTTTTGAAGAATAATTTTTTAGGAAAGCTTCTCATTCTTGTTCGGTCGCGGGGCGGTGAGTGGCCCCGCCCCGCGTAACGCTTTTACCGCCTTCGCCAGATAGGCGGACATTCCCCTGGTCAGGGCGCGTTAAGCGCTTTGCTGCCGGCATCGGCAATAGCGATTTCCGCCGGATTTGCCGTTCCGCTCACGCCAATCGCGCCCGTCACCTCGTCGTTAACTGTCACTGTCGCGCCGCCGCCCAGCGGCACCATATTGGGCAGCGTGGCTATCGCTGGCTCTGTGCCGTTGGCTCGTGCCATATATTTGTCGGTCGAGGTGCGATACAGCGCTGCCGCGCGTCCTTTTTGCATTGAAGAGTCGATACAGCCCGGCGGCGCGTTATCCATGCGTTTGAAGGCCAGCAGATGTCCGGCTCGATCGAGTACGGCAATGCAAACCTGCGCTTTCAACGATTGCGCCTGTTTCTCCGCGCGCGAAATTATGCGCTGCGCATCCTCGGCGCTCAGGATGGTTTGGGTCTGCGTGGCGCTGGCCGCGGCGGTCCACAATGCGGCAAGGGCGCAGAGTGCGCTACAGAAGGGTGCTTTCATGGTGACTCCTTTTATGAGATCGATAACGCCATACCCCCAGACAGATCAGCAGTGCCAGCAGGCCTGCTCCTGCCCACGGCGCGCGCTGCAGCCAGAGCGAATGCCTGGGATGGCGCAGGGTATGATTAACCTGCTCTTCGGTAATGTGCCGTCCGGCCGCGCCGAACTGCGTTGAGACATAGTCCAGCAGACGCGCCAGCTCGGCGCTGCTCATCTGGCTGGAGAATGCCGGCATAAAAGCGTGGCCTGAGACGGTGGTGCGGTCTACCCCCTCTGCGACGGTCATAATAAGGTTGGCGGGATCGGCGTTGAGCACCGCAGAGGTGCCGGTTAGCCGGGGAAAGGTTTGCGGCGCGTCACGGCTACCTTCGCCCTGCGCGCCGTGGCAGCTTGCGCAGGCGGCGTTATAGAGCTGTGCGCCGCTCATCTGCTCGCCGCCGATGGCGCCGCGCAGCGTCGCGGACGGTCCGGTCTCGAACGCTGCAATAGCGCGCGGAGGGGGCGTCGGCGCAGCATGCGCATCGGCCGGCGCGTGACCCAGCGTCAACAGATAGCGGGCGACAGAGCGTCGATCGCTGTCGGTCAGGCGGGAAAAAGAGTTTTCCACTACGGTAGCCATTTCGCCCGCCGCGATGGCTTTGCCCGCCAGCGAGCCGGTTTTAAGGTAGGTCGCCAGTTCTGATTCCGACCAGGCGTAAAGGCGCTCCTGAGTCAGATCGGGTGCCTGCCAGCTGCCGACGGTTCCGCCGCGCAGGAAGCTCGCGCTTTTCTCCGCCATCAGCACGTTGCGCGGCGTGTGACAGCTGCCGCAATGTCCCAGCGTTTTCACCAGATACTCGCCGCGCGCGTCGCCGATCGCTTCAGCGCTGCCGCTGGCGAGTGGCTGGGGTGACAGGAACAGGCCGTTCCAGAGCGCCATCATCGCGCGCCAGGAGAAAGGGAAAGGGAGCTGCGTTGCGGGCACCTGATGATCTTCGGCGGGCACGCCCGTCATAAACCAGGCGTACAGCGCCGCAATATCCTCATCAGTCAGCGAGGCAAACGCGGTATAGGGCATCGCGGGATAGAGATAGCTACCATCCCGCCGCCGCCCCTCGCGCATGACGCGGCGAAAATCCGCCAGAGAGTAGTTTCCAATGCCGTTAACGCGCGACGGTGTGATATTGGTGGCGATAATGTCTCCCAGCGGCGAGGAGATGCGATAGCCGCCGGAAAAGGGGTGACCGTTATCCGGGTTGCGATGGCAGGCGGAACAGTCGCCTGCGATAGCCAGATATTCGCCGCGCTTCAGGGTGGCGCTGTCGGGCTGCGCCAGTGCCAGGGCGGGCAACAAGAGCAGGAGAGACGCTGTTATTCGCATATTTATAGCTCCCGAATCAGCGTGTCGGCCAGACGCAGCGCCAGCGCGATGCCCGTCAGGGTGGGATTGACGGTGGCGGAAGTGGGCATCACGCCGGTAGAGGCGATAAACAGGTTGGCGTGATCCCAGCTGCGGCAGTGCGCATCGACCACCGAGTCGCGCGGATCGTCGCCCATTATCGTAGTGCCCATGATGTGATACTGATTGCGCCAGCCGGTGGGCGCCTCCACTATCTCGCCATTAAACGCCATCAGGAAATTAGCGAAGTCGCGGTAGGCCTGCGGTCGCATGCCGCGGACATAGCTGTCCAGCTGATAGTTAACCAGCAGGGTCGGCAGGCCAGCGCCGTCGCGCCGCGTCGGGTGAGGAGTGACCCGGTTCGTGGCGCTGGGCAGGGTTTCGCTCATGGTGCTGATATTCATAATACGCGACGCGCGGTCGCGTATCGCCGCGTCCAGCTCGCGTCCCACCAGCCCCTGCCTGAGCAGCGCGGGCGTCACATCGCTGTTCGGCACCAGATTGCGCAGCGCGTAGCGGATAGCGGAGTGTTGTGCGCGGCTGGGTTCATCACGTCGGGTGGCGATGCTGCCGTGCTGCACCGAGCCGCGTCCAGTCCAGAGCGGTTCGTCGGCAAGAAAAGTCATGCTCAGTCCGGTGTGATCCATCAGGTTGCGGCCGACCTGATCGGAACTGTTTGCCACATCAGACATCAGCAGCAGCTTCGGAGATTCCAGCCCGTGCGCCGCCACCACGAACGCCTTTGCGCTCAGGCGCACGTCGCGGCCGTCAGGTTTGCGATAGTGCACCGCGACGATGTGGTTTTTCGGCCCCTTCTCCAGCTTCCAGGCGACCGACTCGGTGCGCAGATCGACCCCCAGCGCCACCGCTTTATCAACGTGCATATCTCCTGAGTACATCGCCCCGATAGGGCAAACAGGTTCACAGTTATTGTTGCCGGCGCAGGCGGGACGGCCGTCATAAGGGCGAGAAACGCGTGCGTGCGGCTCATGGATCACCTGGTAGCCTAACGGTCCGAGCTTCGCCTGCATGCGCTGCACCATGTAGGGCTTCGCTTCCGGCGGCAAGGGATAGGGCGCGGAGCGCGGCGGCCAGGCGTCGCGTCCCTGACCGCTCTGATCTTCCTCTGCGGTGCCGACCACGCCCACCTCGCGCTCTGCGCGCAGATACCAGGGTTCCAGATCGTCATAGGCGATCGGCCAGTCACGCCCGACGCCGTAAACGCTTTTTAGTTTGAAGTCGTTGGGCAGCAGCCGCCAGCAGGCGGACGCCCAGTGACGCGTGCTGCCGCCAGCCACCTTGAGAAAGCTGGTGACATAATTGAAATCGTCATCGCCCTGCGCCTCAATATAGCCGTCGCTGTAGCTGTTCGGCGCCCAGGGCAGATTGGGATAGGGTGCGCACCAGTTGCGTTTGCTGGGGCTGTTGCGGTAGTTGTCGACCACTTTCCAGCGCGGAATATAGGGGCCGGCCTCCAGCATGATGACCGACTTGCCCGCTTTCGCCAGCTGATATGCCGCGTTTGCCCCTAACGCGCCCGATCCGATAATCACCACGTCGGCGTCATAGTGCGTCATGAGCGGCCTCCGACGTCGTCGATGAGGCGCAGAGCTTCAGCATAACTCCTGGCGCGTCCTTCTACCATTGCCAGCCATGCCGGCTGCGGCTGCGCAATACGGGATGCCGCGCGCGGCGACGCCGCTCCCCAGGCGTGAATATTCGCCGGCATCGGCGGCGCGCTGACGCCGTCCGGCACCGCCTGCCAGTAGTCGATGCCGCGCTGCGAGTAGGAGGGGCGCGGCGTGACGTCGGCGGTGGGCTCGTACATCAGAGCGGAGAGAAAACTGACAAAGTGCGCATCGTCAGTGGCGCGGGTGGTGGCGGGATTGCCGGTATAGCCGAGGTACCAGGGGGTAATGATGGCCAGCGCAGTATCGATCTCCTCCTCGGACAGCGACGTCAGCAGCGCTTCAGGCGCGAGCGTGTCGCTGCGGCCAAGGCGTTCAGCCAGCTGCGCCAGACGCTGGGGAAACAGCGGATTTTGGTGCGTTAACAGCGCGTACAAACGTTGACTGATGGCCGGATCCAGCTGCTGGCGTCCGGTTAGCGCCTGGCTGACACGGTGAAAGCGGTTCTCTGGTTCGGCGGCGGTGGCCAGCGAGCCAGTAATGGGTACGCTCATGATGATGCCTGATGCGAGCATCAGACGCAGTAAGTGACGCCTGTTCATTTTTACTCCGGGTACAGGTAAGAAAATAAGGATTATTTTTTTAAATTGAGATGCGCTTATTATTTTTGAAATATTCTTTGAGCCAGTAATCTACGCTCCAGTTTCCGGCGCCATGAATAATTAGCAGTAAAAATCCCGCGCAGCAGGAGATGTTTTTTAGCCAGATCATCAGATGCGCATGGGAATAGCCGGGATAAAACAGAAAACCGGAAAGCAGCGAAAGTGTCACCATAAAGAATCATGTAAAAAGCGTTAAAAATCATTATTTTATCGCCATTATTCCCGCCAGCCCCAGCAGAATAACCCAGGGAAGGAAATAGCCTGATACGTGATGTTCGCGCATCAAAACAATATTGTCGTCATAATGAATTATTTTATCTAAGCCGGAAATAAAAAAGAGTCCGACTGCAAACAGGCGCGGCAGCGCCCCTATGCCGTTTTTAACGTTGCGCATTTTTTTATTAAGTCGGGTTAGCAGTCTTATTTTTAAAATAGGCTGCGTAATAAAATCTTTTTTTGACTTTTCGTGCGGTAGTGATATTTACCGCACGGTAAACGGCGATTACCACTGCCAGCGTTTTTCTGCCAAATCCACCAGCAGGCGCGCCGCGGGAGTCAGTTCGCTCAGGGAGCGGAACTGCCAGCCAAAGGTGCGTGGCATCATCACCAGCGGCAGGGGAATTTCAACCAGCGCGTGCTGCGTCATATCCTCATGCAGCAATCGGCGCGAGAGAAAACTCAACAGCTGGGTCTGGGCCAGCACCTGGCGCAGCGGCGACAGCGTATTGCTCTCCATCTGCACGCGCGGCGGGGCATATCCGCCGCTGCGCAGGCGCTGTTCAAGCCACTGTCGCGTGGCGACCTGCGGCGACGGCAGCAGCCACTGAAACTGATCTAGCTGCGCTGGCGTAGGATGCACGCCAGCCAGCGGATGAAAGCTGCTGGCCGCCACCACCACCGAATCTTCCGTCAGCGGTCGGGTGGCAAACTCATGATTTTCTTCGGGCAGGAATCCCAGAATCAGGTCGAGCCTGTCCTCACGCAGCCGCGACTGCAGCAGATCGTTCATCCCGACCTGTACCTCGAGCACCACCGTCGGCGCGCGCTGCAACAGCTCGCGCGTCAGGTGCGGCAGCATAAATTCGGCGGCGGTGGCGGCCACGCCCAGGCGTATCACGCCCGCTGCCCCGGATCCCAGCGCGTTTAAATCCTGCCGGGTGACCTGCATCAGGTGCAGCACTTTTTGAGCGCGTTCACAAAGTAGCAATCCCGCCTCGGTCAGTTTGATGCCGCGTCCCACCTTCAAAATCAGCCGCGTAGCGCACGATTTTTCCAGCCGCTGAATGCACTTTGTCAGCGCAGGCTGCGTGATCCCAAGGGCTTGCGCGGCGTTGCCCAGGTGTGCCGTTTCACGCACCACCAGCAGGTAACTGAGATCTTTTAGCTCCATTCATTCCTCTCAGGAATCAATTAATAAAAAAAGCGGAATACTTTTTATCGTTCCATCCTGCCAAGCTAGATGAAAATTAACAAGGGAGTAACACATGAGCTGGACCATTCTGATGACCGCGCCTGTGCTGGGCGCCGGAGGTGAACGCGCGCTGGCAGAGGCGGGGTGCGAAGTGCACTACCTGCGCGGCAGCCAGGATGCGGCGGAAGTTGAAGCGCTGATGGCGCAGATTCCGTTTGACGCGGTGATTTCGCGCACCGTAACCCTAAATCGCGCAGCTATCGCCGCCTGCCCAACGCTAAAAGTGATCTGCAAACATGGCGTCGGCGTCACCAATATCGACGTCGAGGCGGCGACATCATTCGGCATCCCGGTGCTCACCACGCCCGGCACCAACGCGCAATCAGTGGCCGAGCTGACGCTGGGGCTGATGCTTAACGCCGCGCGCCGCATCAGCTGGCAGCAGCAGGAGATTGCCGAAGGCCGCTGGACGCGCACTGGCAGCAGCATGGAGCTGAGCGGTAAAACGCTGGGGTTGGTGGGGATGGGGGAGATCGGCCAGCGCGTCGCGCGCATGGCACGGGCCATGGGCATGCGGGTGCGCTTTTACGATCCCGCACTGCGCGACCCGCAGGCGATTGCTGCTGGCGAGCAGCTGGCATCGCTCGACGCGCTGCTGGCGCAAAGCCACGTCTTGAGCCTGCATTGCCCCGTTAACGCCGCCACGCGTCAGATGCTCAACGGCCGCACGCTTGCGCTGCTTCCCGCGGGCGCGCTGGTGATTAACACCTCGCGCGGCGAGCTGATTGACGAAGCGGCGCTGAGTGAGGCGTTGCGCAGCGGTCAGCTTTTCGCCGCCGGCCTGGATACCGTGGCGACGGAGCCGCTGCCAGGCGATCACCCTTTTCGCGCCCTGAAAAACCTGACGATAACGCCGCATATCGGCGGCTCTACGCCGGAAGCGCTGGATAAGGTCGCCAGTTTCGCGGCTCGCCAGTGTCTCGATTTTCTCAAGGGTCTGCCGGTGAATCCGCTGACCTGTGTTAACCGCGCGGTACTTAAGGAACCCTCATGACCCTATCTGCAACCTGGCCTGCCGGCTACTTTATTGGGCAACGCGATCGTCTGCCTGATGCGGACACTATCGACGCCTTTCGCCGCTTACCGGTACCCAATATCGGCGACTGCATGGGCCGCTCCTGCGGCGCGCTGGGCCTGCTGCCCTGGCATAACGACCCCGCGCTGGTGCTGTGCGGCCCGGCGCTGACGGTAAAAGTACGACCCGGCGACAACCTGATGATCCATAAGGCGATAGAGATGGCGCAGCCTGGCGACGTGCTGGTGATCGACGGTGCGGGCGATCTGACTCAGGCGCTGGTCGGCGGCCTGATGCGCACCTCCGCCCTGACCAAAAAAATCGCCGGTTTTGTGATTGATGGCGCCATCCGCGATGTGAACGAGTGGGCCGAGGGCGGCGTTGCGCTCTGGGCGCGTGGCAATACGCTGCGCGGTCCGAGTAAAGAGGGGCCGGGCGAAATCAACGTCACTATCCAGTGCGCCGGACTGGTGGTGAGCCCGGGCGACCTGATTGTCGCCGATGCCGATGGGGTGATCAGCATTCCCGTGGCGCAGCTGGCTTCGCTGCTGCCTCGCGTGCGGGAGCATGAGCAGCGCGAAGCGCGTATCCGCGAAACGAACCGGCAGGGCAGCGCCGATCCCGAGCGCTTTAATGCAGTTCTGCGCGCGAAAGGGTGCCCGCTGTGATCGACAGAAGGAGAGGAAAGATGAAAAGTACAGTAAAGATGATGTCGCTGCTGACGGCGCTGGTCGCGACAACGCCGGTTTTGGCGCAGGATCGGCTGCCGGTTGAGCTGCCAACCCGGCAGGACAGCCGCCTGCAGCAGGTGGAAACCTCGCCGCGCGTCTGGAACGGCGTCGCGGTCAGTCCGGAGGGGCGCATTTTCGCCTCGCTGACGCAGTCCGAGGGCGCGGGACCGCAGCTGGTCGAAGTCAAAAACGGCGCGCTGGAGGCCTGGCCGAACGCGGAGTGGAACCGCTGGGAGAGCCAGGATCCCGCCCATCACTTTTTACACGTCAACGCGCTGCGCTTTGGCCCGGACGGCGATCTCTGGGTCATGGATGCCGGTAATAAAGGCATCGGCACCGGTGATAAGGCGGTCGAGCAGGGCGCGAAGCTGGTGCGCATCGACATTCACAGCCGCAAAGTGGTGGCGAGCTACCTGTTTACGGCGCCGACGTTAAAGGCTGAAAGCTATCTTGACGACGTGCGCTTCAACGGCGATTTCGCCTATATCACCGATCCCGGCGCGGTGGGGCTGGTGGTGTTAAATCTGAAAACGGGCAAAAGCTGGCGGGTGCTGGATAACCATCCGCTCTCCATTGACCATCTGCCTATCTACGCCGACGGGAAAAAGCTCTTTTTGCGCGACGGGCGTGAAAAGCGCGTCGGGCTGGATCAGCTTGAGGTTTCGCCGGACGGTAAGTGGCTTTATTACCAGGCGATTCCGGGCCCGATGGCGCGTATCGAAACGCGCTACCTCAACGACGCCGCGCTCCCGCCGGAAGAGATCGCACGCCACGCGGAGAAGTTTATCGATACCTGGAGTACGGGCGGCACCGCCATTGACGCCGAGGGCAACATTTACGCCTCGGATATCAATACCCGCGCCGTAAAACGGATCACGCCGCAGGGTGACGTGAGCACGGTAGTGCAGGATCCCCGACTGGTGTGGATTGATGCGATGTGGATTGCCGACGGGCAGCTCTGGATGCCGTCGGCGCAGATTAACCGTACCCCAGCCACCACAGGCGGTAAACCCTCAACCGTTGAATATCCGGTCAAACTCTATCGCCTGGCTTTGCCGGTGCATCCGTCGCCGCGCGATCACCGTTAATTTCAGCACCGTTTAGCCGAAGCTGTAAATAAATGCGGGCGTGAAGCGCTATACGATTTTCTCCGTAGAGTTTCACGCTCGATTATTATCACCTCGCGCAATTTTAAATTTGTAATAAATATGAAATAGCGCACGTTAATAATCCTTTTAAAGATTGTTTTAACTGTTGATATTAAAAATAATTATTAATTGAAAATTTATTTTACATGCCGATACGTTCTCGTTTGTCGCTGACAAGCGCGCCTTAACCCTGCAACAGGATAACATTATGCTGCTGACGATAAGCCTGCTTATGCTGGCCCTTTTTATTGGTTTATTAATGACCAAAAAACTTTCTGCGCTGACAGCATTAATTGTGGTGCCGACTTTATTTGCATTACTAGCCGGTTTTGGCGCCGAGACAGGCGATATGGTCATTAAGGGATTGCGCACCGTGGCGCCCACCGGCGTCATGCTGATTTTCGCCATGCTCTATTTTATGAGCGTCACTGACGCCGGCATGTTCGACCCGGTGATTAAGCGTATCGTTTCCGCCGTAGATGGGGATCCCGTCAAAATATTCATCGGCACCGTACTGCTGGGATTTATTGTGGCGCTGGATGGCGATGGCGCCACCGTGTATATGATTGTGCTCTCCGCCTTTCTGCCGATTTACGAGCGCGTCGGCCTGTCGAAATTAAAAGCCGCCTGTCTGCTGTTGCAGTGCACAGGACTAGGCAATATGCTTCCCTGGGGCGGCCCCACGGCGCGCGCGGCAACGGCGGTTCACGTTGAAACCAGCACGCTGTTTATTCCGCTGCTGCTGCCCTTGCTTGCCGCTATTGTCTGGACGTTTGTGATGGCATGGATACTGGGTCGCCAGGAGCGTAAGCGTCTCGGCTGGCGGCGCGACACAGCGATCCGCCACGATATTCTTTTCGAAGAGAGACCCTGCGTCGCCTGGCGTTTCTGGACCAACTGGCTGCTGACCATCGCCTTAATTGCCCTGCTGGTGCTCGATATTGTGCCGATGGCCTATCTGTTCATGCTGGCTACGGCCATTATGTTTCTGGTTAACTTTCCGCAGCTTAATCAGCAACAGGCGCAGCTGGCGCGCCATGCGCCCGCCATTCTGTCCGTCGCCAGCCTGATTTTCGCCGCTGCGGTATTCACCGGCATTTTTTCCGAAACCGGCATGGCGAACGCGCTGGCGCAGGCGATCGTTAATATCATTCCGCCCGCGCTGGGCCCCTATTTAGCCGCCATTACCGCGCTGATTAGCGTGCCGGTGACCTGGCTGGTCTCCAATGACGTTTTCTATTTCGGCATGCTGCCGGTGCTGGTGCAGGCAGCCGGACATTACGGCATTGCGCCGGTTGAAATGGCGCGCGCCGCGCTGGTCGGACAGCCGGTGCATATTCTCAGCCCGCTGGTCGCCTCGACCTATTTGCTGGTGGGAATGCTTAAGCTGGATTATGCGCAGACGCAACGCGGCACAATGCGCTGGTCGTTTATTACCAGCATGGTGTTTTTCGCCAGCTGCCTGCTACTCGGCGCCTTCCCGTTTTATCAGCGCCTGTCATAAGGCCGTCAGTCAACAGGCGCAGGCTTTTCAGCTATCGGGCGCTGTTACGGCAGCGCCCGACTTTTTATGGGATCAGTCTGCTGCTGCGCATCGCCTCCAGATGCGCGATCAGTACCTCGTCGGAGCGTTTGATCATGACGTCGAAGCCGTGCTGGCGCGCTTTGGTCACGTCGAAGATCGCATCTTTCTCGACGTGAAAAATAAAATCGCCAAAGCCGCCCAGCGCCAGGCGATCGATATCGCGCTCCTGTAGCTGCGCCTTATCGGCAATCGAGGTCCAGAGCGGCTTAAGGGCGTGGAGACGCTCGCTCAGCGAGATCGGCTGCGCCTCGCCGACCGGCACGCCGAACCACTCCGCCAGTCTCGGCCAGACGTGGCTCCAGCGAAAGACGTCGCCGTTGGTGATATTGAACGCGCCATATTTTTCATTTTCGGCAGCCCAGATCGCGCTCTGGCCAAGAATGCGGCTGTCGGTGATATTGACCAGCGTATTGCGCCAGGCCGCATCGGGACCGGGGAAGTGCAGGGCGGTGCCGGTTTCGCGGCACAGCGTGCCGTAGACGCCGATCAGATTGCCCAGATTCATCGGCGAGCCAAAGGAGTGGCCGATAACAATGTCCGGACGCAGCGCCGTCCAGCCGATACCCGTTTCGTCGCCTGTTTTCCTGGCATAGTCCTCGTGGCGGAAATAGAGATTAGGCGGAAAATGACGGCTGTCCTCTTCCCGCGCCGGCGTGCGATAGACCCCCAGGTGCGCGCCGTAAACCTTGCCGCCCTGCACGAAGATGATGTGCTTTAACGCCGAACCTGACGCGCGCACCGCCGCGATCAGGTTTTCAAACATCAGCGCGTTAACATCCGCTTCCACGCCCGGATCGGCATCCTGGCGCAGCGCGGCATAAAAAATATGGGTAACGGATTCCAGCGCCTTACGGTGCCGGCTGAGATCCTCCGCTGAGGTGAGATCCGCGCTGAGGTGAGGAGCGGCGTGAGGGCTATGCGATGACCGTCCGAGCGTGGTGATCTGCCAGCCCGCCTGTTGGAAGGCATCGTAAGCGGCGAAGCCGACGACGCCGCTGGCGCCCGCTAAAAGTAGGTGCTTGTGCTGCATAGGTCTCTCCGTATGGTGGCGAAAAAGGGGGAAAGCCGCAGGCTATCCCCCTTTAAAGCGTAGAAGCTGGTCGCCTCCCCATCGATAAAACCGGTCGAATACCGGCGCGCTAGCGGCGCAGTTTGCCGTAGTCGACGTTCCATGCGTTCAGCTTGTTATAGAGCGCCGTGCGGGAAATGCCCAGCCGCTGTGCAGACTGGCGCAGGTTGCCGTTGTGCTGCTCGATCACCTGCAGGACATGCTGGCGCGCCTGATCCTGCAAAGAGCCGGAGGCGCCTGGGGTAGCCTGCGCGTCATGCTGCTGGAGCGGCGCCGGCAGGTCGCGCACCGCGATCTCCAGACCTTCGCAAAGATTTACCATACGTTCGACGAGGTTCTCCAGCTCGCGCACGTTGCCGGGCCAGCGCCAGGCCTGCAGACAGGCCATCGCCTCTGGCGCCACGGCCGGCGGAATGCGCTTCAGCCGCGCGCAGAGCATTTGAATAAAGGTATTGATCAGGTCGGGAATATCGTCGCGGCGCTCGCGCAGCGGCGGGATCTCCAGCGAAATCACGTTCAGGCGGTAAAAGAGGTCGCGACGAAAGGCGCCTTTCTCTACCGCGTCCAGCAGGTGCGTATGGGTGGCGGCGATAATGCGAACGTTCACCTTTAAGGGATGCGCCGCGCCGATGCGCACGACTTCACCTTCCTGTAAAACGCGTAGCAGGCTAGTCTGCGCTTCCAGCGGCATTTCGCCAATCTCATCAAGGAAAAGCGTGCCGCCGTCCGCCAGTTCGAACTTGCCCGGCGAGCCGCCGCGCCGTGAGCCGGTAAAGGCGCCGTCGACATAGCCAAACAGCTCGCTCTGCACCAGATCGCGCGGCAGCGCGCCGCAGTTCAGTGCGATAAACGGCTCCTGGCTGCGCGGGCTGGCGTTATGGATCGCCTGGGCAAACAGCTCTTTGCCGGTGCCGCTCTCGCCGCTCAGCAGGACAGTACTGTCGCTGCGGCTGCTGGCCCGCGCTTTCTGGATCGCCTGCTGCAGCGGCGGCGCGCAGCCGCGGATCATGTCGAAGGTGTAGCTGGCTCTCGCTCCCATTACGCGGCGCGTAATGGCGCGGATGCGCTGGTTTTCGCGTACCGACAGCACGCGGCCGCCGTCCGGCGCGGGCATCAGGGAGATAAGGCAGGATAACGGCGGCCCCTTCTGCGGCATAAACTGCAGTTCGCGATCGTTACAGAACGGCATAGTGAGCAGCGAGGCCGTTTGCGGCCGCAGCAGCGCGTCAATCGTGCCCGCTTCAGCCTCCAGGCCGCTGAATATCTGTCGCGCGTAACGATTCAGGGTTTTAATGCCGCCATGCCGGTCGTAAACGATAACCCCTTCATTTAGGGTTTCCAGAATCGACTGCTGCTCGGCAAGCAGGCGCTGCAGCATCAGCTGCTGGCCGACTGCGTCGGCCGCCGCCTGCACCGTGCCAAGCGTATGCGCGTTGAAATTATCAGGCGTCGCGGTCAGCGTCAGCACGCCGATCAGCTGGCCGCTGGCGTCGCGCACGGGCGCGGCGGCGCACTGCCGATGGCGCTTGCGCAAATCCATTTTCCAGTTCTCGCCGCTCAGCACGTAGACCAGCCGCTGTTCAATCAGGCAGCGCGCGGTGCAGTTGGTGCCCAGCACCTCTTCGCGCAGGATGCTGCCCACCGGTGTCAGATCGGCCCCGCAGTAATGCAGCGTCACCCCCTGTGCGTCGGTCAGGTTAATGTGGCCGTCCGGGTTATAGGCCAGCAAATTCTCCATCACCTTGCGCGCCACCAAAATCAGCTCAGCATTCTGTTCCAGAATCGCCGCCAGCTCTTCGTCGGGCGGAGCGCTGTAGCTAAAGGTGGCGGGATCGATGGCGCGCCGCTGCGCGCGCTGCCACGACTGCAAAATGCTGCGCCGCATCCAGTGTGGCTGTTCGCCGCGCGTAAAGCTGTGCCAGCCCTGCCACAGCAGCGCGTCCCACTCGGCGACTTCGCCGCCGTCGGGCAGGCTGAAGATGGGATCGCTCTCATCCTTAAACGGCAAACGCTCTATGACTCGCATGCAACACTCCTGCTCAATGTCGAATGTCCATTTTATTTACATGTGAAGTTGACATGTAAATTTTGTTGCCAGACTGTGACCTTGTACCGTGCTACGCCTCACATATTTCCCCCTTTTTCTCCTGGCACCGCTTTTGCACTATCAGAAGCAGACAGAAGCCACCGTCAGGAAAAGGGAAATAAGTGCTTATGCGTAAACACAATTTGCGGCTGATTGTTTTTATCTGCTCGGTTGCCTCGCTCAGCGGGGTGATCCTGGGCTATGACGCATCGGTGATCGCCGGCGTGATCGAGCCGCTGACGGAACATCTCACCCTTTCTCCCTGGGAAAGCGGATGGGCTGTTTCAAATGTTATTCTCGGCTGCGTGTTCGGCGCATGGGGCGTCGGCTACCTCTCCGATCGCATCGGCCGTAAACCGACGCTGATCGTCACCGCCGTGCTGTTTATGATTTCCGCCATCGGCTCAGCGCTGGCGACCTCGCTGGCCGGTTTCGTGGCGTATCGCCTGGTCGGCGGGGTGGCGGTGGGGATGGCCTCGGCGATTACGCCGCTCTATATCGCCGAAATTTCGCCCAAAGACTGGCGCGGCCGCATGCTCGGTCTGCAGCAGATGCTGATGGTCGGCGGTCAGGTCACGGTCTATGTGGTGAACTATCTGATTGCGCGCGGCATGCCGCACGCCTGGATTGTCAGCGAAGGCTGGCGCTGGATGCTCGCCTCCGGCGTGGTGCCGTGCGCGCTGTTTCTGCTGCTGGTGCCCTTTATGCCGGAGTCGCCGCGCTGGCTGGCGCTGAAAGGGCACACGGCGCGCGCGCGACAGATACTGACGCGGCTCTCCAGCGCGCAACACGCCGAACGTCTGCTGCAGGAGATTCTGGCGTCGCATAACGCGCCCGACGCGCAGGCGGATCGCCGCGGCATTCTGCGCGACGCGCGCGCCCGCTACATTTTGCTGATCGGCTGCGCCATCGCCGTATTACAGCAGGTCTCCGGCATTAACATTCTGCTCTATTACGCTCCCTCGTTACTGCAAAACATCGCCGGCGGCACGCAGGCCTCGCTGTTCCAGAGCATCTTTCTCGGCCTGGCGCTGATGGTGGGCGTGGCGATCTGCCTGAGCCTGGTCGACCGCGCTGGCCGTACGCTGCTGCTGCGCTGGGGGGCGCTCGGCTGTGCCCTCTGTCTGGCCTTCACCTCCTGGGCCTTTATCGCGCAGGTCGACCCTCTGTTGCCGGTCGCGGGGCTGGTGGCGTTTATCCTGATTTTCGGCCTCTCATGGAGTCTGGGCGCCTGGCTGCTGATATCGGAAATATTTCCGCACCGCATGCGCGCCGTGGCAATGGGCTTCGCCTTTTCTTCGATGTACGTGGCGAACTTTATCGTGACCCAGAGCTTCCCGATGATGAACCGCAGCACGCTGCTGATGAGCCATTTCCACGGCGCTTTCCCTTTGATGATCTGCGCCTGCGGCTGCCTGACGGCGTTCTGGTTCGTGCGCCGCTTTCTGCCGGAGACGCGCGGCGTCTCTCTGGAGCAAATTGAGCCGCTGATGCTGGCCAAATCCCGCCGTTTCGCCGCCACGGCGCAGCGGGCCGCTGAACACCCTTCCGCGCCTGAATGGGCGAAATCGAAATAACAAGGAGCGATGATGAACGCGAAAACTGTACGCATTGGATTGATTGGCGCTGGCCGTATGGGCAGCTTTCATGCCGAAAACCTGGCCTGTCGCGTGCCGGGCGCCGTGCTGGCGGCGGTCGCCGATCCGCTGCCGGGCGCCGCGCAGAAGCTGGCCGAGAGCCTGGGCGTGGCAAAGGCCTATAGCGATCTGCACGCGCTGTTGCAGGACCCTGACATTGACGCCGTGGCGATCGCTGCGCCGGCGCGCACTCATGCCGAATGGGTAATGGCCGCCGCCCGCGCCGGCAAGCATGTGTTTTGCGAAAAGCCGATGGCGGTGACGCTGGAGGAGGCCGACAGCGCGATCGCCGCGGCAGAACAGGCTGGCGTGGTGCTGCAGGTCGGCTTTAACCGCCGTTTTGACTCCGGCTTCGCCGCCGCTATCGCCGCGGTGAAAGCGGGGGAAAACGGCGTCACGCAGCTGAGCCGTTCCGTCACGCGGGATCCGCGCCTGCACGATCCGGCGCCGATCCCCCAGTGGACCATTTTTCTTGAGACGCTGATCCACGATTTCGACACGCTGCTGCACTTCAATCACGGCGCCAGACCGGTAGAGGTCTATGCGCTGGCCGATGCGCTGGTGCGTCCTGACTTCAAAGATAAAGGCTTGCTGGATACCTCAGTGGTGACGATTCGCTTCGACAATGGGGCGATGGCGATCGCCGAAGCCAGCTTCCAGGCGGTCTACGGCTATGACGTGCGCGGCGAAGTGTTTGGCAGCAAAGGGATGCTGCAGGCGGGCCACATCAACGCCAACCACTGCGTGCGCTACGGCGCCGGGGGTATCGCCATCGAGACCTCGCGTCTCGATTCCGATCTGCTGCGCGAGGCCTACGTGGCGGAGATGAGCGAATTCGTCCGCGCGGTGCGCACCGGCGAAACGCCGCGCGCCACCGGCAAGGACGCGCGCAATGCGCTGGAGATTGCGCTGGCGTGCATTGACTCGGTGAAGCAAAACCAACCCATCAAACTGGGAGCGCATTAATGGCCAGTTACCAACTTTCAGTCTGCGCCGAAATGGTCTTTCTCGACCTGCCGTTCAACGCGCGCGTGAAGCGCATCCATGAACTGGGCTTTGGCGTCGAAATCTGGGGCTGGGCCGGCAAAGATATCGACGCGCTGGCGGCGACCGGCGCGCGCTTTACCTCGATGACCGGCTATCTCACCGGCAACCTTACTGACGATAGCGAAATCGAACAGCTGTTGCAGAGTGCCGAAGCGTCGCTGGCGGTGGCGGAGAGGCTGCAGTGCCCGACGCTCAATCTGCACGGCACCGGGCTGGATGAGCAGGGCCTGCCGGTCAGGCCCGTTGACGTCGTCACCGGTTCAATGTGGCTCAAGGCTGCGGAGACGCTGCGAAAGGTGGCGCAGCTCGGCGAACGCGCCGGCCGCGTCTTCACCCTGGAAAACCTGAATCTGCCGGTCGATCATCCTGGCACGCCGTTTGCGCTGGCCGCCGATACCCTGGCGCTGGTGGAGGCGGTCAACAGCCCGGCGCTGAAGATGAATCTCGATCTCTACCACGCGCAGATCGGCGAGGGGAATTTGATCGCGCTTATTCGGCGCTGTGGCTCGGCGATTGGCGAGATTCAGGTCGCCGACGTGCCGGGTCGCCAGCAGCCGGGCACGGGTGAGATCAACTATCGCGCGATTGCCCGCGCGCTGCATGAGATCGACTACCGAGGCACGGTCGCGCTGGAGGGCTGGGCGAGCGGCGACAGCGCCGCCGCGCTGCAGCAGTTTCGCGACCACTTTACGCTCTGAAGCACCTGCTGCCGGGTATTCGCCTGTTGCCCGGCCGCAACGCAGCTATTGCAGTAACCCTCTCATCCTACAGGAAAAAATATGACTATCAGAAACCTGCTGTTATGCCTTTGTGCGCTGCTGCTGAGCCTCAGCGCCGGGGCGAAAACCTTCACCGTCGGCGTCGCGCTGGCGAACTTTGACCTTAACTTTGTCTCTATCCTGCGCACTCAGATGCAGACGGAGCTAAAGGCGAACCAGCTGAACAGCCAGTTCGTCGACGCCAAAGGCGATGTGGCGCTGCAGGTACAACAGGTTGACGATTTCATCAACCAGGGCGTCGACGCCATTATCCTCAACCCGGTTGATACTCAGGGTGTGGCGCCGATGATCGCCGCAGCGAAGCGCGCCAGCATTCCGCTGATCTTTGTCAACCGCAAGCCGGAGGTGAAGCTGACGGGCGAGATGGCCTATGTCGGCTCCGATTCCGCCCTCGGCGGCGAGATGCAAATGGAAGCGCTGGCGAAAAAGATGAACTACAAGGGCAACGTGGCGATCCTGATGGGCGCGCTGTCGAATGAAGAGGCGCGCGAACGCACCCGTGCGGTAGAGGCGGTGATTGCCAAATATAAGGGGATGAAGGTGGTCGAGAAGCAAAGCGCGAAATGGCAGCGCAACGAAGCGGTCGACGTGGTGTCAGGCTGGCTGTTGAATCAGCGCCCCATCGACGCTATCGCGGCGAATAATGACGAGATGGCGATTGGCGCTATTATGGCGCTGAGCCAGGCAAAGAATGAAAAGATTCTGGTGGCGGGCATCGACGGCACGCCGGACGGGCAGCAGTTCGTGAAGAGCGGCAAGATGGCGCTGACGATTTTCCAGGATGCGAAAGGCCAGGCGATCGGGGCGGTGCAGGTTACCAAAGCGCTGCTGGAGAAGCGCAAAGTCGAGCAGTATAACTGGGTGCCGTACCGGACCATTACGCCGGAAAATTTTGCGGAATTTGCGGCGAAGAAATAGGTAAAAGCGCACGTCTTCAGCGCGCGGCGGCGTTTTCATGCGCCTGAAATTTTCTGCTCTTTTTTATCCGCGCTGTCTGCTCTGCGGCAGCGCCGCTTCGCCATAGCGGAAAGCGGGGTGGGTCTGCATCAGCGCCGTGATGGCTTTAAGCTGCTCGCGCAGCAGCCGGTGCAGCTCGCGGATCGCGGGTGAGAACTGCTTGCGATGCGGGCAGATAAGGTTAAGCGGCGCCGCCTCGCCGGGCCGATCGGGCAGCAGGATCTCGAGCCGACCGGCGAGCACGTCCGCGCTGACGTCGATCCAGGATTTATAGGTGATCCCCATGCCGGCCACCGCCCAGCGGCGCGCCACGTCTGCGTCATCGCACAGCATACGGCTGCTCACCGTCAGCTGACGCCTGACGCCGTTTTCCGGGAAGGACCACTTATCGTAAACGTGCCCGTTAAGGCTATAGAGCAGGCAGTGATGACGCAGCAAATCCTCCAGCCGCTGCGGCCTGCCGTGCTGCTCCAGATAGGCGGGCGAGGCCGCCAGCACGCGGCGATTATCTTCCGCCAGCGGCAGGGCGACATAGCTGCTGTTCTCCAGCACGCCGTAGCGAATGGCCACGTCCACCGGGTCGCGGAAAACGTTGCTGACGTGGTCGGAGAGGGAAATACGCAGCGACAGTTTGGGGTGTTTTTCACAAAAGGCGGTGATGACCGGCAGCACGACGTTACGTCCGATGTCGGAAGGCACGGCGATTCTCAGCTCGCCCTGCATCTCATCTTCGCCGCCCTGCAGCTGCTCGGCGCCGGCCTGCAAAATAGCCAGCATCTCCTGTGCGTAGGGCAGCCAGGCCTCGCCCTCGGCGGTCAGGCGCAGGCTGCGGGTCGATCGCGCAAACAGCCGTTTATTCAGGTCGCGCTCCAGCCGGTTGACGGCGGCGCTGACCTGACCGGGAAGAATATCGGCTTCGCGGGCCGCGCGGGAAAAGCTGCCCAGCGCGGCGGAACGGACGAACAGGGTGACATCTTCAAGACGTATCATGCAGGCTTCCCAGATCAAGACTTACCTGAATCACCGCTCAGGCTTTGCGGTCAACCGAATCCGGCGCTTCAGGAGGGCTTCAGCAGGCCCAGCGCTTTCGATACAGGGGCTGGTGTTGTACCAGAAAAATCGCTGCTTTTCTGCTGAACGCTTTGACAAATGGTGTGTTTAAGCCACTCCGTCGAGCTTTTTTTCCCGCTGCGCTTGTGGGAGTAAATCTTTACGGTGAAGCGGGGCACGGCGAAAGGCAGCACAAAGGTTTTCACCTCAGCGATCTGCGCCAGCCGGCGCGCCACGGAAGAGGGGATTGCCATCAGCAGTTCGCTCTCTGCGACGATAAAAGGCGAGCTCAGCATCGACGGGGTTTTCAGCGTGATGCGCCGCGTCAGCCCAAGCCGCGCCAGGTGCGTGTCCAGCAGCCCTTTCTTTTCGTTCCAGGGCGTCACCACCAGATGGCCGGCGGCGAGATACTCCTCCAGCGTCAGGGTGGCGCGCGCAACATGGCTGAGCACCACAAATTCGTCGCTGAAGAGATCGATCTCTTCCAGATCGGGATGTCTGACCTCATCGGGTTCGCTGAAGCTCAGCGCCAGATCCACTTCGCCCGCCAGCAGCTCATTCAGCGCCGGATTATGGGGCAAATAGCAGAGTTCGAAATCGATGCCCGGCGCCGTTTCCTGAATGCTGTTCATCAGTCCGGGAAACACGCTGAACGCCGTGTAATCGGTCACCGCGATGCGAAACGCCTCCTGACTCCTGAGCGGATCGAAAGGCTGCACCGGGCTGAGGTGTTGATTGAGCGCGCACAGCGCGTCGGCGATATAGGGCGCCAGCTGACAAGCATAAACGCTGGGACACATCTTATGCCCTTCGCGATAAAAGAGCGGATCCTTCAGAAAATCGCGCAGCCGGGTCAGCGCATGGCTCAGCGCCGAGGTGCTCATAGCGAGTTCCGCCGCCGCAAGCCTGACGGATCGATGCCGGAAGACCGCATCGAAGATGGGCAGCAGGTTAAGGTCGAGCCGCCGCAGCACATGATGCATGGAATTCACCTTTAATTGATTTTATTGCACTTAATTCATTGAACGATACCGATTATCCTTAACGCCATCAAACGGTTTGGTTAAGGGAAAATTTATGCGTGTTACGATCCGGCAGGCCAGCCTGGAAGATACTGACGCCATTTATATGATGATCAACGGCTTATCCGTTTACCGCGAGACGCCGCAGGCGTCTGTTCCCGACATTGAAGAGGTGAGAAAGTCGCTGTTTTCGCCGGAAAGCACCGCCGAAGCCTATATCTGCGAAATTGACGGCATAATTGCTGGTTATTCAGTGGTTTCCATGAGCTATTCCGCCTGGCTGGGCCGCAGCAG